>Ga0207752_1001610_pt1 | contig 10023 bp, 5 predicted proteins | sample Pon2CUnioCityCA_6_FD_187272 | JGI IMG/M metagenome (GOLD analysis project Ga0207752, IMG submission 187272) | Marine sediment microbial community from Union City, CA, USA - Pond 2C Sediment 2 (SPAdes) | ecosystem: Environmental > Aquatic > Marine > Intertidal zone > Salt pond sediment ... | reverse complement strand
ACTTGCCCGCTTCCAGCTAAGATCACACGCCCACTTTTTGGTGAGCGCACTACTCGCCGGGTCAGACCGAGCGGACCGGCAATGATATCGTCTTCGACGACCTGACTATTTGCCTCGACTTGAATATGATCGTCCGCTTTCTCTGGCGGAAGTCCCAAGCCCCGAGCGACATCCAAGAGCAAATGTGCAGGCGCCAGGTTGGCTTCAGCGATCGTATCCGTTGCGCTGACCTTTTGGCCTTTCCGCACGACCACTTTCCCAAGAACGGGAAGCAGGCGTTCCCGGCGAATGGTAGTCAGCGGTAGGATATGTGTGATAGGAGCTAACATTAACGCTTTCCTCGTGGTGCGATGCAAGTTAAATGCCGGGCAGTTGGCCTCAGCCGCCCAACGTCCATAACCATTTCTTGAGTAATTCCTGGCGGCGAGCCGGGTCTTGCGGCATCTCTAACGGGCGTCCGCGTGCATCGATGATTACACCTAGAGCGCCTCCGTGTACGCCTAATCTTCCGCTGCGCCCAGGGCCTCCCATACCCACATCGTAGCGATGCAGCGGCTGCAGGTGAAGCTGCGCCGTCTGGCCGAGAGGCAGAGATAGAACCTCCAATGCACCCTGCTTGATGTCCAGGCTGGTTTCATGACCACTTTCATACGTCATGCGCACGCGCAAGATCGGTGTCCCCGGGCGCGAGTTCCCGACCGGCGAGATAACGGTCCCCAAATACAAGAAGGTATTCGAGTCCAACACTTGCACCGAGAGAAGCGGGTTGGTAGCCGCAGCCACTCCCAGGGCAGGGGCGATGTGGTTTTGATCCAAGACCAGGGTCGTGACCCCAGTAGGTTGGAGTCCATCCAATAGCATCAGCATACTGTGCGCCAGGCTGGGAGGTTGGGTCAGGACGCTCCCGGTGGCGATAATCGGTTCCATCAAAGGTAACAAGCCCGAGCCGGTATATTCAGTATGCGATCGGAAACCGCCGGCCGTCTTCTGAAGCGCGTGCCGCATTACCTCACGCGCCAATGCCTCTTCCAGTGCGACATCTTCAGATGTGATGGGGATGGTGGCCGGGAAGAGAGATTTATTGGCAATATACTCGCGCACATACTCGTCGGAAATTCCCACAGGCAGCCAGCGCCTGATATCTGCCAGAGGTACATGGTCCAGCAGGTTGATGATCCCCTCCCCTAAACCGAACTCCGGGTAAACGCCTAAAACCAGCTCGCCATCAAAAGCGGCGGCGATGGTCGTTGCAGCCGCTCCGACGTCCACCCCCATCACACCCTTGGTTGAGGTGTAGGCTTTGCTCAGGAAGCGAATCACCCGTCCAAAAGAAGCCGCGTTCGGCAGCAGATTGCCGCCGGCCCAGTCTGCCAGCTCGCGCACGCCGGTTATTTGACGGGCGCGTATCGATGAGAAGATGTGCGACAGCTCTACCTGGGCCCCATCTAATTGTTCGTGTTCCAGTGTTGGACGGACGTTGGGGGCAAAATGTACAGAGGCAAGCGATTCGAGTGTTTTACCCACTTCTTCATGCAGATCGGTGTTGCCTGCAAAAACGATCTCCGGCCGCTGGTCCTCGGGCATTAAATAACAAGCCAGGCCGACCGACTCCATCAACTGGAGTACGGATTGGGAAGCGCCGCCCTGAGTACCTCCGGCGACAACGATAAGATCTGGCCGCAGGCGCAGGATGGTATCAATACGCTCTTCGGGTTTCCGGCGGTCGTTGAGACTGATGGTTTCCAATACACCCGTATACGTTGTCCGAGCCAAGCGTTTAGCGCTCTCCAGGGAAACGTCCTCCAACAAACCTACCGCCACAATCTTGATCGGCGCGCCGGCAGATAACGTGACGGCAAAGGTATCAACACCAGAGCCATCTCCCGAGGGAGGCATGATCAACTGTTCGCTTTGGTCGATCAGCGTCCGGCCGGTGACCTCTTGAAGCTTATCGATCGCTCTGCGCATCCCTTCGCCAACGTCGTGGAATGGCGCGCCGGCAGTGGAATTGGCAGTCCCGGAAGCCAGGAAGCGATAACGCCCATCCACTACATCAAAAAGCATCGCCCGGGTATGGACGGTTCCAGCATCTATCACCAGCAAAGATTCGGCATCGATCAGTGAAGTAGTCATGTGGCTCTATTGAGAAGCTATGAGGGGCAATAGGAAGTTCACCAGGAAACTCATTCTTTCAACCAACGCCGAAAGCGTGGCTGCGTAGACACCGGCGAATAATGCTCCCAAAGTTAATGCGATGAAGATTTGGCCGACCCACGCCAGGCTTTCTACAATCACCGGTCGTTGAGGCGGTTTATTTGGCTGCGGGCGGGCTGCGAATTGGAAATAGATCAGCGCTGTAAGCGTACCTGCCAGGATGATCAATGCTTCGATCAAACGAGAAAGAAAACCAGCCCCCCCGGGAAGCTCCTGGACACCAAACAAATTGGCGCTGGCACTGACTTGAGAAAACACCGTCCCCAAGACGGCTCCACCGATGGCAGCCGCTGCACCCGCTCCGACCAGAATTGCCAATGCCAGGCTGCCAAAGCCAGCCAGGCGGGGAGACAATTTTAAAAAGAGCAGCGCACCTAACACCAGTGGAACCAGTAAGAGAAATCTATTGGCTGCATCTCCGCTAATTAAAGGAAGAATAAGCTGTGGCCAAATGACGTTATACCAGGCAACTACGGTCGTATAACCTGCAGCTACGCCGATAAAAATGTGGATTGCCAGGCGGAAAAGCGGGTTGTCTCCCAAAATATAACTAAAGACCATCAAGGTAAAAGCGAATGCAAGCAGGGTTCCAACCAGGTCTGCGGTACCCATATCGGCCAGAGTCATGTCACTACCTCATCTTCGACGTTATCTCTGCTGCGCGACCATATGCCTGTTGCCGCGTTGTACAGCCCGCCAGCCAGGATCAACCCACTGGCAATCAACAGGCCCAGGCTGAATGAATTCCAATAGCCCACGGCCAACCCCTGCCGGCCGTTCAACCGGTCATAAGCCGCTCCACCGGTCAATCCGGTGACCATTCCCTGGACTAATTGTGGAACGGCCTGATAATAGGGTCGCACCAACGGTTCCGCCTGGGCGCTGATCACCATCACCAGCGGCGTCTCCCCGAGATAAGGTGTGACCTGCTCGATCCAGATGCGGGCGGTGTCCGGGCTTTGGGTAACAACAATCGCCAGAGCAAATTTGGACAATGCGTCAACGCTTTCCAAAGGCTGTCGCTCCCAGGCAGGCGCTCCATCTTGCCCGAAGGGGGCTACCTGCTGTGGACTGGTTGCGAAGCTCAGCAGTCCTGCCGGGCTTCCGGGAATAAAGCCTAGATTCGTGTATTGAGCTCCCGCCTGGTATTGGTGCCCACCGTTCTGGTTGGCAAGCGTCACCAACCGCTGAGCTTGCGCCGGTCCGGTTGGAGCGGTTGAAACCAGCGCCAGGTAAGCTCCTTTGACCATCAGATGGTCTATCACCGCCGAGGCTGCCGCGTCCATTTCGCCGGACCAGCCTGGTTCGTAATCGACGGCCACCAAAACCGGCTCGCCTGGGTTCAGGCTGTTGACGAGTTGGCTGGTGGAGCCGACTTCAGGAGTAAATACAGGTAAATTGGCATTCGGGCTACCTGTGACCAGCGGCCACAGCACAGCCGTAAACAGAACCAAGGCGATTAAAATGCGCAAGATATTCTGGGATGTGATCCGGGATTGTTTCTTGATCGGCCGAGGTTCGCCTTCCGATTTCAGAATTGTCTTTAGCAAAGCAGCATTAGCTTGTTGCGTGTCCGAAACCTGGAGTTTTACCAGATAAGGTGGTGGTTTCTGTACCTGGGAGATATCGGGTTCCGCCGGCAGCACACCATGCAGACCGCTCAAAGGTCCCGCGCTTTCGATCGAGTCCGGTTCAACATCAATAATGGGTGCCTCTGCTGCTGCAGATTCCACCGGACGCATGGCTTCCAGCCAGCTCGGAAGATCGGCGCGCTCCAGATCCAAGTCTTCCTCAACGTCGTCCTCTGAGAATGCACCAACTTGAGCGCTCTCATCGGAACCGCTTTGCTGGTCCGCATAAGCGGCATCTTTGGGCGAGATCCCCGCCAGCCACTCCGGAAGCTCTCCCGATTCAATCACCGTCAGATCTTCTTCGCTTTCCTGCGAAATTACTTCGGAAGCTTGCGCCTGATCACCACCTGGAGTCTGCGGCTCTAGCGGGGTTTCGGCCTCGGGTTCTTCGCGAGACAAATCCGGAGAGGAGGCTTCCAGTTCACGCAGCCAGTCCGGTTCATCCAAGTCAAATTCGGATTCCACCGGTTCTTGCTCGGAAGGGGCGCTCTCTAATGGCTCGACCTCAAGACCTTCTTCCTTCTCATCCTCCGGTGCGGCATTTTCTGCTTCCAGCGGTTCTTTGATCTCTTCCAGCCAATCTGGAATTTCAGAGTCAGCCATCGTTTCGCCGCTTTGAGTTGGCTCTCCTTGCTGGTCTTCTTGCGCCGCATCCTGGGCTTCTCGACTGAACGCTTCCGGCTCCAAGCCAATTTCTTTCGGCTGCGAGTCTTGCACATCCTGTTGTACAAGCCAATCCGGAAGTTCTTCGCCAGATTCTTCCGCCCCATCTTCGATATCCGGATTAGCAAGCCAATCCGGCAGCTCTTCGTCCTGGTCCGGCGCCTCGTGTGACTCTGCTTGTTCCAACCAGTCCGGCAGTTCCTCATCCTGTGAATCAGAAAATGGCCGCTCTTCTTTATCCGAGGCCTCTGGTTCTTGATCTTGCGGACCTGTGTCCAGACCAGACTCGCCGGAACCTGCACCGGTGAGACCTGTTTCGCCATAACCTGCGCTGGTGGAGTTTAATTCTTCGCCCTCGGATAGGTGCTCTCCCTGATCCGATTCCACCTGATGCCGGGCCCGGATTCTTTCTAGCCAATCTGGCCCTTCATCTTCCGGGATATCGGCGCGGGGAGCCTCTTCCAAGACATCGCCGCTTTCGGGCTCGGCGCCGGAGCGAATGCTTGAAAGCCAATCGTCAGACTCAATTTCCGGACCTGCAGATCCCTGTTCTGAGGCTTCCTGTGTTTCTGAAAGTGAATAGGGTTCGGCGGATTCATCGGATTCTGCATCCTGCAAGTCGTCGCTGGTTTCACTGTCCCCGCGTAAATTGGATAACCAATTTGGAAGGTCACCTTGCTCGTCATATTCTTGCGAAGAAAAATCTTCCGAATAAGAATCTTCGTCATTCATGGATCGCATCGAGTCGAGCCAATCCGGCTGTTCGCTTTGGCTTCCAGAAGAGGGGTCTTCGGGAGGCGGCGCCTGCAACGGCTTCAAACGTGCCTGGCAATATTGGCACACGTCCCGATCAGCGGGATTGGGCTTACCACACATGGGGCAACGCAATTCGTCCATAAGCCTAACCTCTATACGGACGGTCTGCGCCCATCAGGATGCGCAACCCGGTCGCGATCGTGCCCAAAGCTACACCCAACAATATCCCGCGCGCCCCGGCGGTGGCCGGAACTCTCTCAAACCACGCACGCAGGTCGTTTAGTGCGGGAGCGTCCAGCCCGGGCAGGGAGGCTGTGCCTACCAGCACCAGCAAGGCAGTGCCCAGGAATACCAATGAGAAGAGATTAAGACGCCGGTTCAACAGGCGTGCAGCCGCGTAAGCCAAAACAACCGCCAATATGGCCATCAAACTGGTCTCTATCGGCACCTGGATGTAGTTGAAAACCCACATGGACCAGGGCGCTGTTGGGCCAAAAAATCCAACCACCACCAGGGTCGCCAGCAATGAAACAATCAAGACCACACTGTAGGCGCTGCCCGGTTGACTGCCGCTGACCTTACGCCAGTGTACGCCCAAAAGATTGACAACGCCGACCACCAGCGCGATGGACGCCAGAATAACCGCCCATCGCAGGAAGGTCACCCGCACACTGACTAAAACCGGCAGATCGAGGAAAAAACCCAGCAGGACCACGACCCCAATTGCAACGGCTATGGCAATGGAGATCAGACCAAGTATACGAGTCATCACAGTACCCCGAAGAATTTCATTGCCGCTCCAGACAGGATCGCCAAAACTAAGATCCAGCGGAAGATATCCTGCACACGTAGACTGGCTAAGTGGGCCGGGCCCGCCTGAATATAAGCGCCGCTGGCATAAAGTTCTTCACCTATCAATGGTTCCTGGGCGGTAGCGTAAAGGATCGCCTGTCCCGGGATGCTGTCGCTGCCGGCCAAGGTCAAACTGCCGCTGCGCTCTCCGGCATCGGTGATCAAGGCCACCTCGCTGCCGAAATGGCCTGCCAGCACATTTGCGGAGACCTGCCGGTCGAAAATCACCGGCATAACGCCTGCAGCGTATGAGAATGGCGTCACTCCAGTCAACTGCCCAGAATCCGGATCGTATTGACCGAATTCCCCGATGTCGCGATAAGCGCCGCGCAAAGTGTCCTGGGAAAGCAGCGCCACGGTTGCTTCTCCGCTGGTGGCTACCGGAGGCCGGTCGCTGGCTGAAGCCGCCCGGGCGATACGCTCGAGCACACTCAAGCCAACCAGAGCCGAAGCGCCTTGCACTCCGTCAATGCCTGCGCGCCCAAGTGATAGATGCAAACGCTGGCCGGCCTCCACTGCTAAACCGACAGCGCGCCCCAGTTTTTCAAATGCGGGAATTTCTCGCAAATATTGTCTGGGACGCCGGCGGCCGATGAAAGCAAAGACGATTATCAGAACAAGAAAGATCGCGGTCATGCCCAGGCCAATAATGCCGGGGGTAAGAAGATCAGGAAATGTCACTGCGAAGAAACCTCCCTTAGATAAGTAGCAAATGCACGTGACTTCAACGGGTCCTCCAAAAGTCGAGCCAGCGCTTCCAGATGGTCTGCAGGCACTGCTGTGCTGAGCAACGGCTGACTTAGATAGACAAATTGAGCACCCAATAGGCTGAGAGGCCCAAAGGCTTCAAGAACTGAGGCGACCAATTTCTGCACCCCCCAGCGGTGCAAGCTACGGTTCCAAAACTGCCAGATTTGCTGGTCTGCTGGTGTCATTTTTTTAACATCGCCTGACTAGACAGATAGCGGGCCGGGTTGCCACGCCAATTCACTTGATTTTATAACCGCATCACTGTGTGGTCAAGTCAGTAAGAGCGTAACTGTCAATTTTGTCTGGATGCATTCTTGAAAGGAGATCTGCAACGAGCTTTTTATATGGAATCACGCCGAATAAGCGCCTCACTCTTACAATAACACTGTCTTTTGTCTGAAATATGACAGGTCACAGGTCTTTTTTATGCCATAAATAACTATATTAATGAGACGGCGGAGGTTAAACTTATAAGCTGAGCCTTATTGGGGTTTTGATGCTATTATCAAAATCAAATAAGATAGTGATTAAAAGCACAAATAAATGGCACAGCGCAATGGAGTAAAAAATATGCAAAGAACTATGGTAACGATAGACGGCAACGAAGCCACCGCTTACGTTGCCCATCAATTGAGCGAAGTGATTGCGATTTACCCGATCACACCCTCTTCATCGATGGGTGAACTGGCCGATGAGTGGTCGGCGAAAAATAAAACCAATATTTGGGGCACGATCCCAATGGTTGTAGAGATGCAAGCTGAAGGAGGCGCTGCGGGAGCCGTCCACGGCGCGCTGCAAACCGGCTCCTTAACGACCACCTTCACCGCCTCCCAGGGCTTGCTTTTGATGATCCCTAATATGTATAAGATCGCCGGTGAGCTCACCTCGGCCGTCTTTCACGTTTCAGCTCGCTCAGTCGCCGCACAGGCGCTTTCAATCTTCGGCGACCACTCAGACGTAATGGCGACCCGCTCGACCGGTTTCGCCTTGCTGGCATCCGGTTCCGTACAGGAAGCCCAGGACATGGCCCTGATCGCCCACGCAGCAACACTGGAAGCACGCGTGCCCTTCCTGCATTTCTTCGACGGATTCCGCACTTCTCACGAAGTCAACAAAATCGAACAAATCACCGTAGAAGATATGCGCGCCATGATTGACGACAAATACGTTCAGGGACACCGCCAGCGCGGGCTGTCACCCGATCATCCCTTCATTCGCGGCACCGCTCAAAACCCCGACGTGTTCTTCCAGGCTCGTGAAACGGTCAATCCTTTCTACATTGCTTGCCCAGGAATCGTAGAAAAAACGATGGATAAGTTCGCCGAGGTCGTTGGCCGCCGGTATCACCTTTTCGATTACGTGGGCGCACCCGACGCGGAACGCGTGATCGTGCTGATGGGTTCCGGAGCGGAGACTGCCGGCGAAACGGCAAAATTCTTGGCAGATCAGGGAGAAAAAGTGGGCGTCGTAAAGGTCCACCTGTATCGACCGTTCTCAGTTGAGCAATTCTTGCAGGCCTTGCCGGCTTCCGTAAAAACCGTCGCCGCTCTAGATCGCACCAAAGAACCCGGTTCAGCCGGTGAGCCGCTTTACCTGGATATCGTCACTGCCATCAGCGAGGGCGGGAAGAATGCCCCCAAGCCGCGCGTGATTGGCGGTCGCTATGGGCTTTCATCTAAGGAATTCACCCCGGCTATGGTTAAAAGTGTCTTCAATGAAATGCTCAATGACGAACCCAAGAACCACTTCACCATCGGAATCAACGACGACGTCACCCATACCAGCCTGGATTACGATCCCGGCTTCCACATCGAAATGCCCGACACGGTTCGAGCGGTATTTTGGGGTCTCGGTTCTGACGGAACTGTCGGCGCCAATAAGAACTCGATCAAGATCATCGGCGAAGAAACCGACAACTACGCTCAGGGTTACTTCGTTTACGACTCAAAGAAGTCTGGCTCCGTGACCATCTCCCACCTGCGCTTCGGCCCGAACCCGGTCCGGGCGCCATACGAGATCGGACAGGCGAACTTCGTCGCCTGCCACCAGTTCTCTTTCCTGGAGCGTTTCGATGTGCTCAAGTTTGCCTCCCAGGGTGCAGTGTTCTTGCTCAACAGCATCTATGGTCCGGACGAGGTATGGGAGAACTTGCCACAGGAGACCCAGAAGGCGATCATCGATAAAAAGCTCAAATTCTACGTAATCGATGCTTACGACGTGGCCCAGAAAACCGGCATGGGCGGGCGCATCAATACCATTATGCAGACCTGCTTCTTCGCCATCAGCGGCGTTTTACCCCGCGAACAGGCTATTGAAGAGATCAAACACGCCATTGAGAAAACATACGGCAAACGTGGTGAAACCGTCGTCCAGCGTAACTTTGCGGCAGTCGATCAAGCGCTGGCGCACCTGCACGAAGTTGAGGTGCCCAGTGCAATCTCCAGTAACGTCAACCGCCGGCCGCCGGTACCTGAGCAAGCACCTCACTTCGTGCGCGATGTGTTGGGTGCAATGATCGCCCGGGAGGGCGATTCTTTGCCCGTGAGCGCGCTGCCGCCGGATGGCACCTACCCCTCCGCAACCACCAAATGGGAGAAGCGCAATATCACCCTGGAAATCCCGGTTTGGGAACCGGATATTTGTATCCAATGTGGTAAATGCTCCTTCGTTTGCCCGCATGCAGTTATCCGGGAAAAAGTTTACGCGCCTTCCCATTTGGAGCAGGCACCCGAGGAATGGCTGTCCGCCGACGCACGTTGGAAAGAATTCCCCGAGATGAAGTACACCCTGTCGGTCTCTCCTGAAGATTGCACCGGCTGTGGTCTGTGCATCGAAGTCTGCCCTGCCAAGGACAAAAGCCAGGTAGGCCGCAAGGCCATCAATATGGCTCCGCAACCGCCTATCCGCCAACGTGAAAAGACCAACTGGGATTACTTCCTCAGCTTACCGGAAGTCGACCGCACGCAGATCAGCCTCAGGACAGTCAAGAACTCCCAGCTTCTGGAGCCCTTGTTCGAGTTCTCCGGCGCCTGCGCCGGATGCGGCGAAACACCTTATATCAAGCTGCTCACCCAACTCTTTGGCGACCGCATCGTCGTGGCTAACGCCACGGGTTGCTCTTCGATCTACGGCGGCAACCTGCCTACTACCCCCTGGG
>Ga0207752_1001609_pt1 | contig 10025 bp, 14 predicted proteins | sample Pon2CUnioCityCA_6_FD_187272 | JGI IMG/M metagenome (GOLD analysis project Ga0207752, IMG submission 187272) | Marine sediment microbial community from Union City, CA, USA - Pond 2C Sediment 2 (SPAdes) | ecosystem: Environmental > Aquatic > Marine > Intertidal zone > Salt pond sediment ... | reverse complement strand
TTTCAGGGTTTTGAACTGCGCAAATCCCGGGCAGTGCTGGGGTGTGGTCATGGCAAACCTCTCTTTTTATAGGTTAAAAATTTACGACTTGGCCGTAAAACTGCAATGGTTTGTGCGCCGGCGAACGGGTACAAATCACGAAATTCAGGGTTTCGGTTATTCGGAGTTGTTCTTTTAGCCGGCGCCCAGTTTTTTGGCGATTTCCCGGCCGTAGTCTTGCGCCATTTGGACGCCGCCGCCGAGGGCGCTCGATTTCAACCGAAGCGGGTCGCTGACCATCTCCATCTTGAAGATGTGCTGCATGGTGTCGTAAATTCGAGTCGGGGCCTCGCCGCTCCAGCCGAACGCGCCGAACGCCCCTCCGATTTTTCCTTCGAGTTCGGCCTTTTCCGCCAGAAACAGCAGGGTTTTCATTGCCTGCATCATGTCGCCGTGGTAGGTGGCCGAACCGAAGACCAGCGCGTCGTAGGCTTCCAGGTCCTTTTCACTCTTGATTTCCTTGGCCTCTTTGACGTCGGCCTCCACCAGAGCGAAACGGAGCCCTTCGCCGATCAACTCGCCGATCTTTTTGGTTTCACCGCTTCGGGTGGCGTATACGATCAAAACCTTTGCCATCTCTTTCCTCCTGTTATTTTTTGCCGCCGATTCTCGGGTCCATACCCTCGGCGGTGCAGTCCGGCGTGTAGCAGGAGTTGTCTAAAAACTCGCATTTTTCCTTGCACGAGGGGCATTGGTTGGGTGGTGCATCCGCTTCGAACGTGTAGCCGCAGTTCGCGCACTTCCAGCTTGCCATTGGATTGCCTCCCAAGATAATCGCTGCCGCATAAAATCGCAGGCGCGATTGGTTAAAAGTTTCGCGTGCCGCGAAACACGCATAAAAATTCGGGCCTATGCACGATGATAAGGTTGATATGAGGGCTGTGGGGGGATCCCCCCCAACACCAGGGAAGGACAACCGGTTCAAAAACTATGCTTTCCAGAGCCCGTGGAGGTTGCAGTATTCCCTGGCGGACACATTCTCTGCCGCGATCATGAAATCGGCTTCGGGCGTCTGGCCGGGCTCGAGAAACTGGCGATAGGCCTTGCCGTCGGCGATCAGCTCCACCCACTCGATGTAGTGCTTTTCTTCCATGGGATGGGGGACATCTCCCACCTTGACCTTGTACCCCCCGGCGATTTTTTCGATCACCGGCACATGTTTTTCCTTGGCCGCGTCCACGGTGTTTTCCGTCATCTTCTTCATCGGCTCCCCGCAGCAGACCAGTTCGCCGGCCCCGCCGTGCAGCACTTCCACGATGTTTCCGCATTTTTCGCATTTGTAGATTTCGAGTTTTTCCGCCATGGTTGTTCTCCTGTTCTGATGTGTTTTGGGTTTCGTATTCATGAAAACGGCAGGCGCTGCTTCGCCGGGAGACGGCTGCCACCAGCCTTTGCGAATGTGTGCATCGCGTTCTTCCACGGCGAGTTTTTGGATCTTGAATGCCGAGTCGCGCAGCACCCCGTAAAGAATGCCGCAGCCCACATCCTCCCTGGAAGTGTCGCCTTCATCGGCCAGTCGAAGCATCTCTTCGACCAATGTCAGGGTTTGGCGGATGTGTTCGTCGCAGGCTTTCAAAAGTGCTGTCTCCGGGCAATCAATGGCGGTCCGGCCATCGGGCGAACCGATGGCAAAGAGACAATCAAAATCCGTGCCACGGTTGCGTCCATAGAAATATGGCCATTTATATCGAATAGTTAAGTAAAAAAAGCCGCTCATGCGAAATCCCGCGCCCCCGATTATTGAGACAACCCCTGTCGGCATTGCCTTCGTTGGGGGCCGACACCGGTGCACAAACCCTGAAAAGACGAAAGATTGCCGGAGGGGGGATGTCTCAAGAAAAATTTGAGACAATACTGTTTCACAGCTCCGGACCGTGTTGATCCGCTGCGGGGATTGCCGTATGGTGCAATCCGATATCATTGCAGCCGTGATTTTCTTCCTGTTTTGCGTTGCGAGCAACCGGCACCGGAAAACGCCGGCATCGGACATAAATCCCTCGGGTTTTTCCTGCTTGGCCCGCTGCGCCGTTGCGTTGGAGTCGTCATGAAGCCTTCGGACCGGATTTCGATTATCATTCCCGCCTATGAAGAGGCCGACCGGATTAAAGAGACCCTGGATGGCCTCGGGCAGATGGCCGGGATCGAAGAGGCCGAAATCATCGTGGTCGACGGCCACCCGGAGAAAAGCACGATCCGGTCGCTAACCGAAGGCCCTTTCCGGGGAATCGGCGGCCCTAAAGGCAGAGGGGCGCAAATGCATGCCGGTGCGACGGCCTGTTGCGGGACTGCCATGCTCTTTCTCCATGCAGACACCCGTTTGCGGGCGGACGCGCTGAACCGCATCAAAGAGGTCCTGCGGGATCCGGCGGTCGCCGGCGGCGCCTTCGACCTCGGCATCGACGCACCGGGCGCGGCATATCGTCTCATCGAAAGGGGGGCGTCTTTCCGGTCGCGGCTGACGCGGGTTCCTTACGGCGATCAGGCCCTTTTTTTCCGGCGAAGCGCCTATTTCCGGCTCGGCGGGTTTCGACCGATTCCCCTGATGGAAGACGTCGACCTGATGCGACGGCTCAAACGGGCCGGGGAAAAGATCCGGATTATCCGGCAGCCGGTGCGGACCTCCGCCCGGCGCTGGCAAAAGGAGGGGATTCTTTTTTGCACGTTTCGCAACTACGCCCTAATTGTCCTGTACTTGCTCGGCGTATCGCCCGGGCGTCTTTCCCGCTATTATCGATAACCGGAAAATGGTTTTCAAAGCGATGCAAATCCTTTATGAAAGAAACCGATTTCATGCCATCGAAGACCGACTCTACAACCCCCATCGAAGGAGGAGACCATGAGTTTTTCGTCCTATGACGAGATTATCCAGTTTGCTATCGAAAAAGAAATCGAGGCTGCGGAGTTTTACGAGGAATGCGCCAGCAAGGAATCGTTTTCCGGCGCCCGGAAAACCCTGGAGGAAATGGCCGGCGAGGAGCGAAAGCACCAGAAGATGCTCGAAAATATCGAACAAAGCGAGGCGCCGCTGGAAGGCTATGACTGGAAATGGATTCCGGACATGAAACGGAGCGACTACATGGTCGACCTGACCTACGAGCCGGGAATGCACTACACCGACATCCTGCGCCTGGCTATGAAGCGAGAAGAAAACGCGCTGAAACTATACAACCAGCTTCAGGATAACACCCCCGACGAGGCGCAGAAAAAGATCTTCAAAATGCTCTGCCAGGAAGAGGCCAAGCACAAGCTCTTTTTGGAGAGGCTGTACGACGACTACATGGCCGCTCAGGGAGATTAAAGACAATCATGCCTAAAATGCCTTGAATGCCTATAATGCCTAAAATGGAACCGCGGCTTCGACTCGGCCTTCGCGATGCCGGCAGCCGTTTCAGAATCGACGCCGGCGCTGACCGTCGTGATCGATATCAAGCCCTGGTACGAGCCTCAATATGCCATCCCCCTGCTGGGGATGCTTCTGGGCAACACCATGAGCGGCATTGCCATCTCTCTGGATCGGCTGACCCAAACCGCATGGGTTCAAAAAGCGGCGATCGAGGCCCGATTGATCCTTGGACAGGACTGGGGCGCCGCCATCGGAGAGATTCGAAAAGAGAGCATCCGAAGCGGCCTGATTCCGATCATCAATTCCATGACTGTGGCAGGAATTGTCAGCCTGCCGGGCATGATGACCGGCCAGATCCTGGCCGGAAGCCCCCCATGGAAGCGGTCAAATATCAGATTCTGATCATGTTCCTGATCGCATCCGGGACCGGGTTCGGCACCTTTGTGGCGGTCTGGGCCGCGTGCCGGCACCTCTTTGACGACCGGCAGCGGCTTCGGCTGGATCGGCTGAGGTAGGACAAGGGGTAAAAGGTTGAGTAGTCGATTGGCCGATTGGGAAAAGACGCACCAACAGAAGCACAGGATTTTCCGATTTGACGAATCAACCAATCCACCAATCAACCATTACCCAGAAGAGACCGTATATTTCCTGACGTAGTCCACCGGGTTGTACGATTCCTTGGCCTTGCGCAGCCCCGGATCGCCCAGGTCCTGCTCCCGGTTTACGAGGGTGAACCCGTCGGCTTCGTTGTCCAGAAAGAGCTGGTTGATGGCCTGGTAGACCCCCTTGAAGCCGGTGCAGCCCTTTTCAAAGTGGATCACCAGGGTGTCGTCGGTGAGGGCCTCGGCCACGGTGTAGGCGACAGGGGTTTCTTCGACCATCAGCGCCCCGCCGATCAGGTGGGTCAGCGTTTCCCAGTGCTGAAAAACCCGGGTGATGGCCCGATTCTCCGCCGCCAGGGTTTCGGATGCCTCACAGTCCCGCCACAGGCACCATTCCTCCTGCATTTCCAGCGCCATCTCGATGATCTCCGGCGACATGGGCTGAAACCGGTAATCGTAATTTTTCCGGAACTGCTTGAGCAGGTTTTTCTTTTTGTGGAACCGGTTTCCCTTCAGCGCGACCAGTTCATCGACCTGGTACAAATAGTCCCAGTGCTCGCGGGCGTCTTCGATCCGGATCCGGTCGTCCAAGACGCTTTGAAAACTCGTTTTGAGCGCCTCCGGCACCCGGATCATTCTCACGCCGCCGTCAAGATGCGGCAGCAGGCGGCGGGACCAGTCCACCGACGCCCATGGACCGACCGGGGCCCAGAGCCGCTCTTCGGGTCGGGTCTGCCGGATCCAGACCAGGTCCGTTTCCCAGGCCCACTGAAGGCCGTATTCTTCGGCCCAGCCCCAGATGTTGGCAAAGCTGTAATCCGAGGCGTTGGTTTGCGCGGCGCTCAGCCGTTGGAGGTATTCTTGCTGGCGATCCAGAGAAAGCGGTCGAAATTCGAGCGGCATGAAAATCCCTTCGTTTTGAAACCGGGTTCTAATTTCGCGGAACGCGAAATTCTGATAAAATCGCCACAGCGATTTTATCCGGTCTCCCGTTTCCAGTAGGGGTTGATCACGTCCTCGAAGATGCTCATGGCGGCTTCCGCCCCCTGACCGGCGGCGGTGACGATCTGCTTGTAGCCTCCTTCCACGTCTCCGGCCGAGTAGATTCCGTCGATGCTCGTGCGGTGGTGGGCATCTTTTTGGATATAGCCTTCTTCGGTGAGGGCCAGACCGAGCTTCTGGGCCAGCGAAACGGCCGGTTCGTAGCCGATGGAGATAAAGACCCCGTCCATGGGCAGGGTGAAGGTCTCCTTGCTCTGGTCGTCGAACAGAAGCACTTGCCGAACCCGGTCTTCGCCGAGGATCTCTCTGACTTGCGTATTCCACAGCACGGGAATCTTGGCTTCGAACAGCAGCCGGGAAAGAAAGTCCTGGGCCCGGAGCTTGTCGCGGCGATGGACGACGGTGACGTCCACTCCGATGTTTCGAAGATGAAGGGCTTCGGTCACGGCGCTGTTTCCGCCCCCGACCATGATCACCTTTTTCCCCTTGAACAACATTCCGTCGCAGGTGCTGCAGTAGCTTACCCCGCGGCCCGAAAGCCGGGATTCTCCCGGCACCCCCAGATGCTTGTGGGTCGCGCCGGTGGCCAGCAAAATGGTCTTGGTGTGAAATTTTCGCCGGGAGGTGCTGACCACGAACGGGCGGCCGACCTTGATGTCGATCACCTCCTCGCCGGGAAAGATCGTCGTGTACTCCAACGCGTGGGTGACCATGATGTCGACCAGTGTTTTGCCTCCCACACTGGTCAGTCCGGGGTAGTTTTCCACCACGGGGGTGGTGGCAATCTGCCCGCCCAGCGCGCCTTTTTCGATGATCGCCGACTTGAGTCCGCTGCGCGCCGCGTAGATGCCGGCGGTCAGTCCGGCCGGCCCGCCGCCGACGATCACCAGGTCGGCTTCCACCAGCTCGTCTTCCGTCTCCGGGATGAACACGGTCTGCTGCTCCAATTTCAGAAGACTGGCGGCGAACAGCTCCTCGGTCTGTGCCCCCATGGCAATCATGACGTCGTTGGCAAAGGTCTGGGGGACGCTGTGGGCGGAATACTGATCTGCAAGATCCGGCCGGCACTGGATGTCGACCAGCTCAAGAGAGATCTGTCCGGGTTTTTCCATGGCCGCCTTGATCGCATTGACGGCCTGCTGCGGGCAGTAGGGGCAGGTCGGGCTTACGAACACCTTGACCTGGCGCGGTTCGTCGATTTTGCCGATCACCTCCCGGGCCTGCTCGCTGATGTTGCTTTTCCCCAGTCCCAGATAGATCAAAAGCTCTAGAAAGGTTCGTCCTTCTTCTCCCAGGGGGCCGCCGTACCATCGGATGTCGTATTTCTCCGGCTCGAATAGAAGGGTGGGTCCGTCTGTGACCTGCCATTTGCGCGCCAGTTCGTGATCGAGGCCGTATTCCCGGAAAGTGATCTTGTCCGTCATTTCCCGAAACGCCCGCACGACCTGCCGGATCGCCTGGGCAAAGGGGTCGTCCCTGTCTTTGCGGGAAAACAGGAAAAGATGGATCTCGTTGGGCATGCTCTGAAACACACGCTCCAACTGCCGGGTGGCGTCGGCCTGGGAGCCCTGGTCTGTTGAAGGGTTGAAAGGAACTTCGGCCATTGGGTCATCTCCTTTTTTGTACTTCTGCCCGTGGGCGCCGGCATAGTGCCCGATGGCATCAATTCGGTGACGTATCTCAGATCAAATAAAACTCACCGCTGTTTGTAATCAGGTCAGCGCATTGGCCTTACCGCCATCGGGTCAGCCTGCGAAGCCCGGGGGAGATCGGTTTCTCCCTGCATTCGGGGCACAGGCCCAGAAATTCGAGACGGTGCCCGAACACGACGAATCCGGTGGCACCGTCTATTTTTTCTTCCATGTGCGGCATAACGGCATAGGGGGCGTCCACCACTTTGCCGCAGCACGTGCAGCGGATGTGATAGTGATTTTCAGGATTCCCGTCGAAACGCTTCAAGGCGCCGCCGGATTCGATCTTCTGAATCTCTCCCAGCTCGGAAAGGATCTCCAGATTCCGGTATACCGTGCCGAGGCTGATCCGGGGCAGACGTTTTCGCACGATCGCGTATATTTCGTCGGCACTGGGATGGGTCCGCAGCTTCCGAAGCTCTTGAAGGATGACTTGCCGCTGCGGTGTCATCCGCAGGCCTGGCTCACTGCTCAAGGCCGGTCCTCCCCGCAAACGGATAGCGGCTATTTTCGCTCATCGATCGGGACAAAGGCGCACTCCTCCGGACCGCAGTAGTCCCCTACGTATTCGGATGCCGGCCGGTAGAGCATCGGCTTGGGCGCCGCCTCGGCAAACTGCTCTTCCAGCACATGGGCGGCCCACCCGGCGACCCGCGCAATGGCGAACACCGGGGAGAAAAAGTCGACCGGAATTCCCATGGTGTAATACAAAGAAGCGCTGTAAAAATCGACGTTGACGAAGATGTCGATCTCTTTGCGCTTCTTGAACTCCTCTTTTCCGACCTTTTCCAGCTTGCGGGAGACCTCGTACCACTTTGTCTGGCCGGTTCGCTCCCCCATTTTCTTGGACATCGGCGAAAGGATGTGGGCCCTGGGATCGTCGGTCTTGTAAACGGCGTGGCCCAGTCCCATGATTTTTTTCCCTTCGTCGAGAATCTTTTTCACATAGGATTCCACGTTGCCGGGATCGTCGATGGCCAGGAGCATTTCCATGACGCGGACATTGGCCCCGCCGTGAAGTTCTCCGGAAAGCGAGCCGATCGCCCCGGCCACCGCCGCGTATATATGGGCCCGGGTGGAGGCGATCTGCCGCGCGGAAAACGTCGACGCATTGAAGGAATGTTCGGCGTGCAGCAGCAGGCAGATATCGAAAAATCGGGCCAGCTCCTCGTCGGGCGTTTCACCGAACAGCATGTAAAGAAAGTTGGCACCCTGACCGAGGTCGGAATCCGGTTCGACCGGCTCTTTGCCTTGTCGAATTCGCCCCCAGGCGGCCAGCACCGTGGCAAGCTTTGCCACGAGGCGCACGGCCATCCGGTCGCAGGCCTCCCGTGAGCCGTCCCGGATGTCCGGATCGTGGTTGGCCAGCATCGGCACCGCTGCCTGAAGTATATCCATCGGCAGGGCGTCGGCCGGCCGGGTTTTCAGGGCGCTGACGACTTCGGAGGGGATCGGACGCTCGTCGGCGAGCTGTTTGCGCAGCGCGGCCAACTCGGTTTTGTCGGGCAGCTTTTCTTTCAACAGCAGGTGCACGACCTCCTCGAACGTGGCCGAATCGGCCAGATCCTGCACCCGGTAGCCTCGGTAGATGAGCTTGCCTTCCTCTCCTTTGACATCGCTGATCCGGGTACTGGCGACGGTCACGCCCCTGAGGCCGGTATTTACGATAGGTTTGGTTTCGCATTCTTCCATGGCTTCACCTCGCTTCTGCATTCCTGGCGCAAACAAAAAGGCACCGCATCGAGTCGATCTTTGGCGCCTGTGTCTTCCTTTGGCCGCTTTGCGTCAACTCAATCCAGGTATCAGTCCAGATCCACCCACATTTCGGCCTCGTTTCCGCAATGGGTGCAGGTGGCCTGGCCTTTGACGCGCTGTTTCGGAGCCTGCGCGGTTTTCTCAGTGGTTTGTTCGGGTGCCTGCGGCGCTTCGGGCAGGCTGCAGGTGACGACCATTTCAGCCTCGTTGCCGCAGTGTTCGCATTTGCAAACCTGTTTTTTCTCAATGGTCTTTTCAGTCATTGGTTGCTCCTCTATGTATGTTTTGTAAAGCGTCATGGTGCGCACTGCTTGGGTTGATCGTCAATCTAATCGAATCGCGGTAGCGATTCGATTAGAATTCAAACTTTTCCGGCGGTCGCCGCTCCGGAACGTAGAGCCGCGGGATCTTTTCCTCGTTCCATTGCCGGGATACGTAAAGGTTGCAATAGCAGCTTCCGTATTCCTCCACGTCGGGCTTCCGATACACGCAGGGACAGATGATGTCCTGGTCCTTTTCACGGTCTCCGGAGGCGAGCCGGCAGGGGCAGACCATGTACCCGTAGCGCTCCTTGTTGACCAGCAGCGCCTCGAGCAGTTCGAACGTCCGTTCCCGGTCCTTGTTGAAGAAGTATCCCTTTGCTTCCTGGGCTTTTTTCAGCATTTCGTATAGCTTTTCGACGTCCATCACAGTCCCAGCGCCTCCTTGATCTCGTTTTCCTTGTAGCCGACGATGACTTTTTCACCGATGACAATGGTCGGAAAGCTGCATCGAGGATTGAATTTTTTCACATCCTCGAGGATCGCTTTGCGTTCATCTCCTTCCAGCAGGTCAACATCCACGAATTCATATTTGATGGAGCAGTCCCCCAGGTATTTTTTGGTGGCCTTGCAGTGGCTGCAGGTACTCAGGGAGTAGATCTTGACCGGTGGCTTCGACATCATCGAATTCCTTTCGTAAGCATATGATTTTTAAGTAAAGGTAATTAACCATCCCATTGCTGTCAATCGGTTTCTGCGGCGGCGGTTCCGGCGTGGTACATTCGGTCGCAATGATGGTGACATCTCTTTTACCGCCGAGGCGCAGAGTGCGCAGAGAAAATTTTGAGAGGGTCTTCTTTGCGTCCTCCGTGTCTCGGTGACTTTTTATGACCCGAGCACTTGGCCGGTTGTCATGTCGGCGGCCCGTCCGGAAAGCGCTCGGCCAAAAAGGCGGCGGTGGCCGATGCCGCACCCGGCACCCCTGCCTGTCGCTTCATGAAGGCCGACAGGTCTTCGGGCCGGTCAATGTCGGACCAGCATTCCAGCAGGCACGGCGTTTCATTCTTGCGCCGAAAGGCGGCCAGGGTTTCTTGGAAGACCCGCCCGGATCCCCATGGCTGGCCGTCGAAAACCGATTCGGTAAAACCGTCGGCCCGGAAGCCGATCAGATAGTAGCCGCCGTCATGGGTCGGTCCGATCACCGAAGAAAAGGAGCGCAGGCAGTCAAACGCCTGCCCGATTCGTTCCGGGGGCAGATCCGGAATGTCGGTCCCCACCAGCACCGCCCGGCGCACCCCGAGAGAAAAGGCATTTCGAAAGGCGTCCGCCATCC
>Ga0207752_1001608_pt1 | contig 10025 bp, 8 predicted proteins | sample Pon2CUnioCityCA_6_FD_187272 | JGI IMG/M metagenome (GOLD analysis project Ga0207752, IMG submission 187272) | Marine sediment microbial community from Union City, CA, USA - Pond 2C Sediment 2 (SPAdes) | ecosystem: Environmental > Aquatic > Marine > Intertidal zone > Salt pond sediment ... | reverse complement strand
GCCAGGGCCTCTTCCGCCGCGCGCTCGTCTTCGGCGACCACGAGGGCTACCTCTGTCCCCTCATACGCCAGCTCGATCGAGAATAGCTCCCTTCCATCGAAAGTGACAACGGGCGGCAGGTGCTCTCGATGCCACACGAGATGCACGCCGGGCAGCGCCTCAGCAGCAGAGCTGTCGATTGATACGATCCGGGCATGGGCGTGCGGGGAGCGAAGCACCTTCGCGGTCAGCTGGCCAGGGAGTCGCACGTCAGTTGTGTAGACCGCCTGCCCGGTGACCCGGGCGGGGCCATCTACGCGCCGGACCGGCTGACCGACCACCCGCAGCTGAGCACCCTCATCCCACGGCGCGATCCCCTCCTCCTCGACGATGATCTCCCGCTGGGTGACCTGACCCTCGAACTCCACCTCTGTCTTCTCAATCCGCGGCATCGTCTCGTCCCTTGAGCTCAGAGGCCGCGAGCACAGCCTCGACGATATTGGGGTAGGCACCGCAACGGCAGAGATTCCCCGCCATCTCTCGCCTTATCTCAGACCGGCTCGGATTGGGCGTCTCCTCAAGCAGGGCGACGGCGGACATGACCTGACCCGACGTACAGAACCCACACTGATAGCCATCCTCCTGAACAAACGCTTCTTGCACTGGGTGGAGCTTCCCTCCTCGAGAAAGGTCCTCAATCGTACGAATCTGATGCCCTTCGCAATCGATAGCCAATGTCAGGCAAGCGTACACCGTCTCACCGTCTATCATCACCGTGCACGCGCCGCAATTGCCCTCTCCACATCCCTCTTTCGTCCCCGTGAGCCCCACCTCCCTCAACACCGAGAGCAGCGTCCGTCGGGGCTCGATACCGACCTCCACCTCTCGCCCGTTCACCACGAGGGTAACAGGCAGCTTCCCAGGCCCTTGAAACTCAAGCTCCATGTTGCTCACCTACCCTGTCTCTCCATTGTGTCCGGTCTTCCAACCAGGCACTCCTGATGAGAGCATCTTCTTACCCATCCTTCGCTTCCTCCCCCGGCGTTCTATCCCGAATCGTCAGCGCCGCCAAGACCCCGCCGAGCGCCGCCATCGAGGCGCTTACGATCATCGCGCGCCGAAAGCCTACAGTGTAGGACGAGGCAACCGCCTCACTGGCCTCGGGCGGAAACTGCTCAACGTCGAAAGCGCCTGTGGGCTCTTCCGCCACGCGCTCGATCGCCTCGCTGGCCGAAGAACTGAGGGACAGGTCCGCGACCCTGGACTCGACCACGGCCCGGAACGTCAGAGTGACGACAACGCCCAGCCCTGCAACGGCAAGCAGGCCGGCCACGCGGGACGTCACGTTGTTAACCGCAGCGGCGATCCCAGAGTATCGGTCCGAAACCGCGGACATCACAGTGTCCGTCAGCGGCGCCACCGTCACGGACATGCCCAAGCCGAAGACCACCGTGGCCGGCAGCACCCCCGTCCAGAACCCAGCGTCCGGGCTCAGCCGCGTGAAGAGGAACAGGCCTACCGCACAGGCCAGAGGCCCGACAGTCATCAAGAGGCGGGGGCCGCGCTCACCGGACATCCTTCCAAAGATCGGTGATAGAACGAGCAACAGCAGCGACGTGGGAGCCAGCACCAAGCCCGCGGCCAGGGCCGAATAGCCCATCACGTTCTGCAAGTACAACACGACGAAGAAACTGGTTCCCTGAAGCGCGAAGTAGACACCCAGAGTGGTCAGATTGGCCCCGGTGAAGTTGCGGGAGCGAAAGAGCTTCAACGGCACCATCGGCTCGTCCTGTCGTTCTTCCACAAAGGGGAAGAGGAACAGGCTGATCACGCCGCCCACCAGTCCAATCAGGACGCCCGGTGCTCTCCACCCCACCACCGGCCCCTCGATCAGGCCATAGGCAATCCCGGCCAGCCCCAGCGTAACGAGCAGCGCCCCTAGCCAGTCGAGGCGCTGCGGCGCGTCCTCCGCCCGGCTTTCCGGCACGTGCCTGACCATTAGCCACACCGCTACCGCGATGAGTGGCACGGCGACGAAAAAGACCCAACGCCAGGAGAGGTTATCCACCAGCCAACCGCCCACCAGGGGGCCTATCACCGTGGTGATACCAGACCACCCGGACCACTGGCCGATGGCCTCGCCGCGGGCTTCGCGCTCGGTGTAGACATCCCGAAGGATGGCGAGAGAGCCGGGCACCAACAGCGCCCCTGCCACCCCCTGCAATACCCTGGCGCCGATCAGCCAGCCGGCTGTGGGTGCCAGCCCGCACACCATCGACGTGGCGCCGAAGCCCACCAATCCGACGATCATCATACTCCGGCGGCCGTACCGATCGCCCAGTGAGCCACCCGGGATCAGAAGCGCCGCCAGGGTGAGGATATAGCCATCGACGATCCATTGCAGGCCGGAGAGGCCGGTATCAAGTTCTCTACCCAGGCTCGGCAGCGCCACGTTGATCACCGTGCTCTGAAGGAACACAATCCCCGAGCATAAGATCATCGCAACCAGCGTCGCACGCTGGTAAGGCTGACCAGGCAACAGGCTACCATTTGGCTTCTTCGTCATAGGGACCTCAGATTGTTAACTTCTGCGTGATAAGCGAGATTGTGGGGACATACTCGGCTTGTCGCTCAACCGACCGTCCGGAGACGTCTCCACCGCCTGGCTCACGACTCCTTCAGACGGACGGTGTCAGCACCCAGATCGGTATGCACTTCGTACTCCGTCCCCTCGGCTTCGAGGATAACTCTCCATCCTGGAGTGAGCGCCTGACCGCAGAATTCGTCTGGCCCGCCGAGCTCCAGGCAGGTGTCGGTCCACTCAACCTAGTTCGCCCGGACAATGGCGATATCCTCGACCGGCACGTCGATCGCGTCGCTTAACGCCTGCTTGGCCGCCTGTGCAACATCCGGCGGAAGCCCGAGGGGCGTGGCCTCCGCGGGGGCCCCTCTCCGTCCGCAACCAGCCGAAAGAACCGCAAAGACGAACAGCAACGCAAAGAAGATCGTTCCCTTCTTAGACATAGGCACTCCTTCACTCTCCGAGGCGGATGCGCGGGTTCAAGAAACCGTAAAGCAGGTCTGCCAAGAGATTGGCCGACGCAAAGCCCACCACGGTCACCATAATCACAGCCTGGATCACCGGCAGGTCGTTCCGTCCGACTGCAAAGACGAGTAGACGTCCCAACCCCGGGTAGTTGAACACGTTTTCCACCACCACCAGACCACTGATAAGCCAACCAAAGCTGATGGCTATCACCGTGATCGTCGGCATCAACGCGTTTCGCAGGACGTGTTTGAACACCACCGTCCTGTAAGGCAGCCCTTTCAGGGCGGCGGTGCGTACGTAGGACTTCTCCAGCTCTTCGATGACGCCAGCGCGGGTTAGGCGTGCGACGTAAGCCAGGAGAACCAGCGTAGCCGTCAGCGACGGCAGAATCAGCTTAGGCAGCACCTCAATGAACGATACGTCAGGCGGCACTGAGGAGCTGGCGGGCAGGATGTTCAGGCCAAAAGCGAAGATCTGGATGAGGATCAACCCCGTGACGAACTCTGGCAATCCCACCACCGAGAGAGCCGAGATGCTGATCACGCTGTCAATTAGCGTGTCCTCGTTCAGTCCTGCCACGATGCCGAGCACGATTGCCAACGGGACAGAGATCACCAGCGTCACCAAGGCCAGTCGCAGCGAGTTCCTGACCCGTCCCATGACCAGAGGACGAATATCAGAGCGAGTGCTGAAGGACATCCCCCAGTCGCCGACGACGAAATCCATAAGCCAGCGCCCGTACTGGACGTAGAGCGGATCGTTGAGTCCCAGCTCCTCTCGCAGAGACTCCAGCGCGGCCTCGCCAGCCTCGCGGCCTAAGATCACGCGCGCCACGTCGCCCGGTAGCCAGCGCGTGACTAGGAAGACGATGATCGACGTGACTAGCAGCGTGAGCAGCAGAAATCCGAGGCGGCGAACGACGTATAGGACCATGGTCACCTACTCCGACGACTCCGAAAACCTGAACGTCCGCCTCTGCCGCTCGCGGAGTTCTTCCTCCGTGTAGTGACAGAACGTTCGCTTGTCAACGCCCTCAATATCCCTCCACGGAGGCACCTCCTCGACACAAATGGGACCGATGAAGCGAGGGCAGCGCGTGTGGAAGGGACATCCCGTGATCTCCTCCGAAGGACTCGGGACTTCGCCTTCGAGTCGAATCTCCTCCTGCTCCCCTTCCGGATCGATCAGTGGCACTGAGGAGAGCAGGGCCTCCGTGTACGGATGGTGCGGCGGGTCAAAGACACTTGCCGATTCACTGACCTCCATCAACTGTCCCAGGTAGATCACGGCAACCACATCCGCCAGATACCCCACGACCGCCAAATCGTGCGATATGAACAGCGTGCCGATCTCCTCTTCGCCTTGCAGCTCATCGAACAGATTGAGGATGGACGCTTGCACCGACACGTCGAGCGAGGTTACCGGCTCGTCGGCGATAACGAGGTCAGGCCTGGGCGCAAAGGCCCGTGCGATGGCTACCCGCTGCTTCTCTCCCCCGCTAAGCTGTCCCGGCAGGCGCGAAGCATACTCACCCGACAGATGGACTGCATGTAGCAGGTCCTCGACCGCTGCATCCAACTCCTCCGGCGTCTGATCCATCAACCGCATTAAGGGTCGCCGCAGGATCTGGCTTACACTCAGGTACGGATTCAGTGTTTCCGCGGGGTTCTGAAAAACGATCTGGAGACAGCGAAAGATCTCAGACGTCCGTTCCCTCAATCCCGGTGGCAGCTCCATATCTAGCAACTTGATCGTCCCGCCCGTCCGCTCTGCCAGTCCAACGACGGCCCGGGCCAGGGTCGTCTTCCCACTGCCGCTTTCTCCCACCAATCCGACCGTTCGGCCCTGCGGCACGTCCAAGCTAACTCCGTCGACTGCTTTTACCTTCGTCGGCGGCTCCCCTGATATCAGCTTGACCAACGACCGGCCTTCGGTGAAGTGCACCTTGACGTCCTCGACGTCAAGCACGCCCTCACCCGACACGCTCGGCGCGCTCACCTGGGCAGCTTCCGGCACCGGCTGACTGGCACTGACCTCCTTTGCCTTGATCTCGTCCCATCGATGACACCGCGATCGACGGTTGTCCCCCGCTTCGTACAGCGGCGGATACTCCTTGCACACCTCGATAGCAAGGGGACATCGCGGGCGGAAGATGCAGCCGCTCGGAAGGTCCTGGAGTGACGGGATTCGCCCCTGGATCGGCCGCAGATTCACCTCGGTTTTGTTTTCCCCGAGGCGGGGAACGCAGTCGAGTAGTCCCCTGGTGTAAGGGTGGAGGGGCTCCCGGTAAAGATCCACAGTCGGCGCATCCTCCATCAGGTCTCCGGCGTACATCACCGCCACCCGGTCCGATATCTGTGCCACGACGCCCAGGTTGTGGGTGATGTAGACCACCGCCGTCTGTTGTTGCCCGCCGATCAACTCGCGGAGGAGATCCAGCATCACCGCCTGAGTGGTCACGTCCAGGCTGCTCGTCGGCTCGTCCAGTACCAGCAACGAGGGCTCGGTGCTGATGGCCGCCGCCGTCAGCACGCGCTGGAGCATTCCCCCCGAGAGTTGGTGCGGGTAGCTATTGCACACCCGTTGTGGATCGCCCAGCTGGACTCGTTCAAACAGCTCCAAGGTCTGTTCTCGCGCTTCCGCCTTGCTCAGCCCTCTGTGGTACCGGAGAATCTCGGCAACCTGCTCACCGAGGTTCACCGAGGGGTTCAGAGACGCCAGGGCGTCCTGGGGCACCATCGCTATGTCCGAGCCCCATATCTTGCGTATCTCGGAGTCCTTCAGTTCCAGCAGGTTTCTGCCTCGGAAGCGGATCTCCCCTTGTCGTACCATGCCCTCCTCCGGGAGGTAACGCATAGTGGCCAGTGCCAGCGTCGTCTTGCCCGATCCGCTCTCCCCGACCAGGCCACATGTCTGACCCGATGGAATCGCCAGGGAGACGTGACGTACGGCCTCTCGCCAGCTGCCGGCCTGCCGATAGCCCACCGTCACGTCGTCGATGTCCAGGACTGCACCATTCTCACTTCGCGTCATATTAGAATCGTACCCACTGTCGCCACTCCATTTATCGCCTCAACTGCGATGGAACCTGCAGAATCTGCTTCAGCGTATCGGCCACCAGGTTGACCCCCACCACCACGACGGCGATCGCGCCGGCCGGGAAGTATAACGCCCACGGAGTCTGCGTGAAGTTCGCCCGCCCTTCCTTCACCATAAGGCCCCAATCCGGACTGGGCGGCTGTACGCCGACGCCGAGGAATCCCAACGATGCCACCAGGAAGATGGCATAGGAAAAGCGGAGCGATGCCTCGACCGCCAGCGCCGGCAACGTGGACGGAAAGATTTCCCGAAACAAGATGTACCACACTGACTCGCCCTGTACCTGGGCCGCCTCCACGAACTCCTTCGTCTTGACCGACAGCACCACACTCCGGACGACCCGGGCCACAATCGGCGTGTAGACCACGGTGATCACCACCAGTACACTGTTCCGTGACGGGCCGAGAGAGCCCAGCAGAAGCAGCGCCAGCAGCAGCGCCGGCAGCGAGAGGAGGCTGTCGAAGAAACGCATGACTACTTCGTCGATCCATCCCCCGTAATAGCCGCTCACGAGTCCGATGGTAGTCCCCAGGATCACGGCCGCCAAGGTACCCGCCCCAGCCAGCGCTAGCACGTCCCGGGCGCCCAGAACCACGCGGCTGAACACGTCCCGTCCCAAATTGTCCGTCCCGAACCAGTGGTCCGCCGACGGCGGTTGGCGAGCATCTTCGACGATCTGCTCGTTCGGCCCATAAGGGGCGATCAGCGGCCCGAAAGCCGCCATCAGGAGGAAGATGATGGAGATCGTGACGCCTATGGCGGATGATGGACGCCGATAGAGCTCCTGTACCGCAACCAGGAATTGGCCTGCGAGACCCGCTCTGGCCTCTGCGGAGCTTCCTTCTCTCTGGGGATGAGTCTCTGATGCCATATAGGTCCGTTCTCACCAAACGGGTCTTCGCTCGCATGCAGCCGCCTCCCGTCGGTCAGGAGACTCGTTCTCTGAGTCTTCCGTGACCGGCGGGAGGGCCGATTCGCGCTCGCTTCCCCGCTTCCTATTCGGCTAGCCGTACCTGTCGAAGGTCGGTTCGACCCGAAAATGCCTTAACCTGGAACCCCTCGAATCGGTCATTGATCACGCCGTACTCCGCGAAGAAATAGGGCACGATCATCGGCCCGCGCTCGATGAGGATGCGCTGGATCTCGTGATAGGCCTCGATCCGTTCCTGCTCGTCCAGCGTCGTGCCGGTCGTCTGGATAAGTTGATCGAGCTCCTCATCGCAGATCCGCGTCGCATTCCATCTGGCACCGCACTCCACCATCACGTCCAGGTAGAACTGAGGATAGGGGCGGTGCCCCCAACCGACGATGCCAAGCGTTACCTCGAGCCACCTCCCCTCGCCGTAGAAGACGCTCTCCGGCACCGTGTTGATCTCCACGTTGATCCCCGCCTCGCTCCACTGCTGCTTCAACACAGCGGCCAGGTCCGGGAAGTTCAGCGTATCCAGGAGGAACATCTCTAGATCCAACCCGTCGGGATAACCCGCCTCTGCCAGCAACTCCCGCGCTCGCTCTGGATCCCGCTCCGGCAGGGGCGTCTCCTCCGTGTAGTAATCCGAGAAGAGTGGCCCGATCGGGCTGTCGCGACCCACGGCACCGTATCCTTGCTGGACTAACTGGAAGATCTCCTGCCGATCGGTGGCCAGTTTCAGAGCCTGGATGACCTCCGGTTCGTTGCCCGGCGGTTGATCGATGCGTATTCGCACGTTCGCGAACTGGTTTGTGGCGATGTCTTGAGCGATAAACCCTTCTTCTTGCCTCAGACTCTCGTAAAGCGGCGTCGAGAGATCCATCGTCAGGTCGATCTGCCCGCCGCGCAGGGCATCCGCCGAGGCCGATTGATCGTTGAAGAAGATGATCTCCAGGCCTGCGAGGTGCGGCTGGCCCTCGATGAAGTAATTCTCGTTCGCGTCCATCACGATCCGATTCCCCGGCTGGTAGTCCCTCACCACGAAGGGGCCTGTACCGTTGAAATCCGTGGCGTCTTCGGTGCCTTCTTTGACGATCAGAGCGTGGTTGTCGGAGAGGTCAAAGAGGAAGAACGGGTTTGTATCTGAAATGGTGAACCGCACCGACAGCTCATCCGTCGCCTCGATACTCGTGATGTTGCTGTACAGGTCTGCCGTCGGCAGCCCCTCGGTGTCCCGCAATCGCCGGAACGTGTAGACCACATCATCAGCTGTCAAAGGGGTGCCGTCGTGGAACTCCACCCCCTCAGCCAGGTTGAACTCATACGTCAGACCGTCCTCGCCGCGCGTCCAGTCCCGCGCCAATCGCGGCTGAATCTCATTGTTCGCGTCCACGTCCACGAGATAGTCATAGACGTGGTTCGCGATTAGGACCTCTGCATCCGACGATATCTGAGCGGGATCCGTCTGCGCGATCGGAAATGCGCTCACCCGCAGCGTCCCCTCGCGCTCCGGCGCCGGGGTTTCTTCTACCATCGGCGTCTCCGTAGCGGCCATCGGGGCCGCCGTCTCAGTCGGCTCCTCCGTTGGCATTTCGGTCGCCGGCGCGCAGGCAGCCAGCAAGACCACCATCAGGGCGATCAGCCGAACTGTTACTCTCAGCTGCTTACTAGCCATCATTCGCCTCCTCTCGTTCCACTTCGGTCGAAAATGTGGTATTAGCTGTCCATCATTCACCAGAGATATGTCCCGGGGCGTTCTTGTCGGGTCGTTTCAACGAGTTCACCATCTCGTTCTTCCCCCAAAGCGCCAGGCCCCCGTCCGCATCCCGGCTCGTTGCTTCGGAGCAAACTCTGTATCAGTATATCACGCCCCGGGCGCCATAGACTACGATCTTAGTTAGGCTTCCATTTGGGTTTGGTTACACAAAGTTGGAATTCGGTTTGAGGCCGGACAGGGGCCGTGCGTGTCCCTACTGCAGACCCGTCATCTCCTCACTAAACTCCCACAGGCGTCGCGCGGCCTCCTCGTCATACGACCCTGGCGACGAACGAACCGGCTCTTCATCGATGCAGTACTTTCCGCTGACTCCTTCCACCTCTGGCGAGCTAGCCAGATAGATCGGTGTCTCTGCCCCTTCTTCGGGGCTTATCGCGAAGAGGAAGTGAATTATGCTTAACAGCGGCCCCACCAGCCAGTGGTCTTTTCCGATACTGGTGTTTACGAACCCCGGGTGGAGGCCATTGACCGTTACTGCCTCCTCTTCCAGACGCCGATCAAGCTCGTAAGTGAAAAGCAAATTCGCCAGCTTCGACTGGTCATATGCCGCACGCGACCTGTACCCCTCCTCGAACTCGAGATCGTCGAAGTGGATCCTCGCGTCCCGATGCGCCTCAGAAGCGACGTTCACAATTCGAGCCGTCTCCTCAGGCTTCTGTCTGCCAGTCTCCTTCAACAGGTCGAGCAGGAGGTTCGTGGTCAGGAAGTAGTTAAGATGATTCAGAGCGAACGTCATCTCGATGCCATCCTCGCTCTCCCGACGGTTCGGGAAGAAGCCGCCGGCATTGTTCACCAGTACGTCTAGTCGCTCGTGTCCATTTCTGAAGTCCTCAGCAAATTCGAAAATCTGATCCTGGACCGAGAGGTCGACCAGCGCGAACTCCGCCGAGCCTTCGGCGCTCTGACGATCAGCTTCTATCGCACGACTGATTCTGTCCACGGCGTCTCGACCCCGTTTCCGGTTGTGGCCGATCAGAATCACGTCGGCGCCTTTCGCAACGAGGCCGCGAGCCGCGTAGAACCCAATTCCGCGGCTGGCGCCGGTGACGATGCACGTCTTGGCCGACATCTCACCGCCTACTGACACACCTATCTCCCGAGTCGAAGTGGGCCACATGCCCGATACCCCAGGGTAATCATTCCCCCACCCTGCCCAACCTGTGCGTACCGCCTAGCGCTTCCCACCGCTCCGCCGCTGGCTACGCCTCTAT
>Ga0207752_1001606_pt1 | contig 10029 bp, 8 predicted proteins | sample Pon2CUnioCityCA_6_FD_187272 | JGI IMG/M metagenome (GOLD analysis project Ga0207752, IMG submission 187272) | Marine sediment microbial community from Union City, CA, USA - Pond 2C Sediment 2 (SPAdes) | ecosystem: Environmental > Aquatic > Marine > Intertidal zone > Salt pond sediment ... | reverse complement strand
CGATTGCGATTAGGTTTCTGTCTCGAAGTGCGACCTCTCTTCTTCGAAGCGGTTAGAGGGTGAGCCCGTCCGATCACCCTTCCTGACATGATCTAGACCTTGAATGGTTCCATCTCCTCCCAATTTTGGCCAATCTTGAGATCGACTCGCAGCGGGGCATCCAGGTCGAATGCGTCTTCCATAATATCACACACCAACGGCGCTGTCTTCGCGATCTCCTCTTCGGGGGCTTCGACGATCAACTCGTCGTGCACCTGGAGGATCATCCTCGAGCGGAGGCCCTGTTCTCGGAACGCCCGATGGAGGCGAATCGTGGCGATCTTTATGATGTCGGCGGCCGTTCCTTGAATAGGAGCATTGATCGCCATGCGCTCGGCGGCCTGGCGTGCGTAGTGGGAAGCCTTGCTGTCTGGCTGCAACTCGGGGAAGTAGCGCCGCCGTCTCATTAGCGTCTCAACATAGCCCTGTCGCGCGGCCAGCGTCTTGGTACGTTCGATGTACTCGCGAACTCTCGGGAAACGTTCGAAGTAGGTCTCTATGAAGTCCTCTGCCTCCGGCTGGGTCAGCCCGGTTGCCTGAGCCAGCCCATATGCTGTCTGACCGTAAGAGAGCCCGAAGTTGACGCTCTTGGCGAGCCGACGCTGGCCCGGGGTCACTTCCTCCAGCGGAACGCCCAAGATAGCAGCGGCCGTGCTGGCGTGGATGTCCTCGCCGCGGGCAAAGGCGCCGAGGAGTCCTTCATCACCGGAGACGTGGGCCATCACGCGGAGCTCCACCTGGGAGTAGTCGGCAGCGATTAGTTTCCAGCCCGGCTTTGCGACGAAGGCCCGTCGCACGTGCCTCCCGAGCTCTGTACGGATGGGAATGTTCTGCAGGTTCGGATCGCTGGAGCTGATGCGCCCCGTCACCGTGCCTGTTTGATTGTACGACGTATGGAGCCGTCCCGTGTTCGGGTTGACCATCCGGGGGAGCGCGTCGACGTAGGTCGACTTCAGTTTTGAGAGGGTCCGATGCTCCAGCACGAGATTGACCACGGGGTAACCATCCTCTAACCGCTCCAGTACATCGGCTGCCGTCGAATAATGGCCGGTTTTCGTGCGCCGCACACCCTGCGACGGCAGATCCAGCGTCTTGAAGAGGGCGTCGGAGAGCTGTTGCGTTGAGTTCACGTTAAAGGGATAGCCGACCATCTCATAGATACGGGTCTCGATCTCGCCGAGCCGGGCGGCAAGCTCTTGAGACATCTGCTCAAGTTGCTCGACGTCAAATCCGATCCCCGTTTGTTCCATCGCCGCCAATACAGGCACCAGGGGCATCTCCACCTCGGTGAAGAGCGACCAGAGTTTCTTCTCTCTCAGCTCCGGCTCGAGCATCGCTCTGAGACGATGCGTTATGTCGACGTCAGCGCACGCGTAGGGCGCGGCGCGCCGGACTGGCACCTGATCCATTGAGAGCTGGTCCCTGCCGGTCCCGATGAGGTCGGTGATCGGCGTCATCCTCTCGTGCAGCCGCGTCCAGGCCAGATCCTTAAGCCCCAGACTCGTAGAGCTGGGATCGAGTAGCCACTCAGCGATCATCGTATCGAAAGCCACTGGCTCGATCTCGCTGCCAGCCCGCTCCAGCACGATCAGGTCATACTTGATATTGTGTCCCTGCTTCACGACGTCGGCTTTGCTCAATAGTGGATTCAGGACGTCAAAGACGGTGTCAAGCGGCAATTGGGGGTCGCCAGGCGGGGCCTCAACCGGGACATAGTAAGCCCGCTCGGCGCTGTCGGTGAGCGAGATGCCGACCAGCCGGGCTTTCATCGGGTCGACGGACGTCGTCTCCGTGTCGATGGTCAGCGCCGTCGCATTCTCGAGGCGAGTAGCCAGGCGGCGAAGGGCTTCCACATCGGTGATGAGCTCGTATCTCGCCAGGTCTTCGTCGGCGGGCTCGGGTTCTTCCTCTGCGGTTCCCTCTCCGCCGAATAGGCTGAGTTGATGGGCCACCCCCGCCGGCCGCAGGTTCTTCGGCTCCGGTAGCCGATCGATCAGGGAAGTGAACTCCAGCCTATGGAATAGGTCCAACACCTCATCGTGGTCGAAAGTGCGGACGCGACAGGCATCGAGCTCGAGCTCGACCGGAGCGTCATAGACGATCTTCGCCAGTCGCCGGCTCAGAAACGCCTCCTCCCGTCCCTCCTCCAACCGATTTCGGAAGCGCGTCGAAATCTCGTCCAGGTGCTCATAAATCTGCTCCAGTGAACCGTACTTCTGCAGCAGCTTGGTCGCCGTCTTCTCGCCAACGCCATAGACACCGGGGATATTGTCGGACTTGTCTCCCATTAGGGCTTTGTAGTCGAGCAATTGATCGGGACCTAATCCATCGTAGCGCTCCTTCACATGCTCGACGTCGTAGATGACGGTGTCAGAGAAGCGCCAGCGGGACGTTAGCACCCGGATGTGCTCGTCAACCAGCTGTAACAGATCCATATCGCCGGTTACGATCAGGGTGTCAACTCCCTGCTCCTCCGCCTGCCGAGCGAGCGTGCCGAGAAGATCGTCGGCTTCATAGCCTTCTTTCTCAAAGATCGGCATGTCGAGGGTTTGAACGACGTCTCGGACCCGGTCCATCTGCGAGCGCATCTCGTCCGGCATTTTTGTCCGGTGGGCTTTGTATTCGGGGTAGATTTCGTGGCGGAAGGTTGGTCCCTTGTCGAAGGTCACCGCGATATGCGTGGGGGACTCGTCCCGCAGCACGTTGAGGAGCATCGAGGTGAACCCATAGACGGCATTCATCAGCTCGCCTTTTGACGTCTTGAGGTCATCAGGCAGAGCATAGTAGGCGCGATACGCCAGGGCGTGACCATCGATCAGAACCAGCTTCTTTCCTTCAGGCATTAAGTCTCAGGTCCTCCTACCTATATGACTGGACGTACGTGTCACGGAGGCGCTTCGCCGCTGCTTTGGCTCGGTGGCGAACGATTCCCAAAGCGACATTGGTGCGAAGCGCTGCCGAGAGAATGACGTCCTCGACAACGGTCAGCGAGTACACCATATAGTCGCCGCCCTCGACACTCTGCTCGAAGTGCCGTCGTTCACGCCCCAGAACCTCCGCGATTCGGTTCGAGGATCGGTAGCTGTCTTGCGTGATCTGAGCTAACTCGCTCAACGTCTCGATCGACAACTCGCTGACACTGGCCAATACCTCTCCGTCCCGGGTCAGGAGGACCGCCTCCGCGTTGATCTCCCGTGCCAGATCCTCCAGCTCCCGCACGACGTCTGGGGAGCCGGCGTACGGTCTCTGCCCTGGATCGACGTCGGTTCCAGGCTCGACAGAGGGGGCAGGCTCAACGGCTTCCTGGGACTCCGCTAGTTGGCGCACCGGCTGCGCCAGCGCGCCTTCGATCAGCGCGGGCAGATCTGGGAGGAAGAATGGTTTGGACAGCACACTCTGAACATCCAGGTCTGCCACCTCTTCTGAGAGCTCGTCGCCCTCGAGCGGGATGAGCATGAGCCGGAGATTGCGCTGTCTCTGGCGCAGCCTGCGAGCCAATGTCGCGCCGTCTAGGTCATCGTCGGCTTCCAAGCCGAGATCGACGATAGCCAGGTCGAACGTCGCGTTGGCAGCGATCCTCAGTGCCTCGCTTCCGCTGTGGGCGACGGCGGTGCGATAGTCGCCATCCTGCTCCAAGCTCTGCTGGAGCATCGTGGCGAAGCCGACGTTGCTGTCCGCGATCAGGATAGAGCCTCTGCCTATGTCAGCCATTTGTCGCTGCTCCGATCTCCGTTCCGGGTCTGGCCTTCAGACCTGGGGGCATACCCTGCCTACCGGGGCGATTCCTGGAGGATGAGCTCTTCGAGCGAGCGTTTGGGTACGTGATGGACGCCGCTCTGGTCCCGATAGTATTTGATGTCGCCCTCGGGGCCGATTTCCTCCAGTACGACCGTCTCTATCGGCTTGCCCAATGCTAAGACAAGCAGAATATCGTACCGCTCCGGGATATCCAATGTCTCGCGGAGTGCACTCCGATCGAGGGCGCCCAATATGCAACCACCCAACCCGCGTTCCGTCGCGCCCAGCATAATCGACTGAGCAGCAATGCCATGGTCGCAGCCAAAGGAGCTGCGAATCTCCGTATCTCCCAGCATGACGATGTAGGCCGCCGGGCGCTCTCCCTCATCCGGCCCGTCCCAGTCCTTCAAGTAACCGGCCCAGCGCGTGTGGGGGAAGATTGTGGCGTTTGTCTCAGGATCGGAGCTGAGAACATACTTGAGCGGCTGTAGATTGGCGCCGGACGCCGAAAGGCGTGCCAGGTCCACCAGGTCGCGCAGCGTTTTCCCGCTCACCGATACGTCCTGGTGGAAGCGGCGGTAGCTACGGTTTCTGCGAATCAGATCTTCGATCACTGTCTCTCCTAACCCGGACGCTTTCCGATCACGGGAGCTCGCAGACCAAGGGGGCCCCTTCACCGAGCACTTCGTGGACGTGGACCATCCAGTCGCTAATGGGGATGCTCTGGGGGCATTTGTCCTCACATTCGAGGCACGCGATGCACGCGTTGGCTCGCTTTTCTTCGGGCATGTCGTTGTAGGCCCATTCTGCCCACTCGTCGGCGTCGTACATCGCAAGCTGGTTGTAAACGTCAAAGTTGCGGGGGATGTCGACCTCGTTTGGACAGGGCATGCAGTAGCCACACTGGGTACAGGGAATCGGACAGAGCTCTTCGTACTTCTCCCGTACCCGATCGATAACGGCCAATTCCTCCTCGACCAGGATGCCAATGCTCGATCTATCGGCGCTGGCGACGTTCTCCTTGACGTGTTCCATCAGGCTCATCCCGCTGAGCACCACCGAGACTTCAGGCTGATGCCACAACCACTGGAGGGCCCAGTCGGCAGAGGAGCGGGTCGTCGGGGCCTGATTCCAGATCTCCTGGACCGATTCAGGCGGATCGACGAGCTTTCCCCCGAGCAAAGGCTCCATGATCACGACGGCTAACCCCTGGGAAGCCGCGTACTTCAGGCCTTTGATACCGGCCTGATTCTCAATGTCCATATAGTTGTACTGGATCTGGCAGAAGGTCCAGTCGTATGCGTCCACGATCTCCTTGAAGACCTCATAGTCGTCGTGGAATGAGAAACCCAGATGGTCGATGCGGCCGTCTTCGATTGCACCCTCAGCCCAATCGAGCACATCCAGGTCGTGCAGTTTGTGCCACCAGTCTTCTCTCAGGGCATGGAGCAGGTAGAAGTCGATGTGTTCTGTGTCGAGCCTTTCAAGTTGCTCATTGAGATAGCGGTCGAAGTCCTCTCTCTCCTCAATTTCCCAAGTGGGCATCTTCGTCGCCAGTCGAACTTTCTCCCGGTAGCCGTCCTGGAGGGCGCGTCCAACGAAGGGTTCGCTATTTCCTCCATGGTACGGGTACGCAGTGTCGACGTAGTTGACGCCGTGGTCGATGGCGTAGCGTAGCATCTCAGTCGCTTCAGCCTCGTCAATGTCCTCGTTTCCGTTCTCCGTTGGCAGTCGCATGCATCCAAACCCAAGGGCCGAGACTTCCCAGTCAAGCTCTCCAAATCGACGATGTTGCATCCTTCCTCCGAAATCAGTATCCAAGTGTTTTCTCCACCACGTTTTGCAGGGGCAAGCCGGCGTGATAGCGCTCCAAGTTGTCCCGGAAGACCCGAAGGGCGCGCTCGTGATAGTGAGGCGTGACCCCGGCATAGTGGGAGGTGATGATCATGTTGTCCAACTCCCAGAGAGGGGAATCCTCCGGCAACGGTTCCGTCTCAAGGACGTCGAGGCCTGCTCCGGCAATCCATCCCTGTCTCAATCCATGAAGCAATGCATCTTCATCGACGACTCCCCCGCGGCCGACGTTGATTAGATGAGCCGTCGGTTTCATCGCCCGCAGCTCTTGTTCTCCGATCATACCCTGTGTCTCCGGAGTCAACGGAACCGTCAGAACGACAAAGTCCGCCTGTGGCAGAAGGTCGTGCAGTTGATCCGGACCGTGCATCGTGTCCACGCCCGTCGCGCCGACGGTTGGATCCCGTCGGATTCCGAGTACCCGCACCCCCATGGCCGCCGCGACCTGAGCCGTCCGCTCGCCGATTGCGCCTACGCCGATCAAAAGCATCGTCTTGTTAGCTAGCTCAAAGAGATGCTGGTGTTGATCATACGGAATCCACTTCCGATGCTGTTGCGCTCGCAGCGCCGGGGATAACTCCCGGGCGAAGGCAAGTAGAAGCGCAAAGACGTGCTCGGAAACTGGAATGGCGTGGATCCCCGACATGTTGGTCAGCACGAAATCCATCTCAACGGCTTCCGGGTGGCGCAGCAGCCAATCGGCACCGGCAGCCCACTGCTGGAACCAGCGCAAATTCGAGGCCCGAGGGAGGCGACTTCGAGGGAACCAACCGGCCGCAATCTCAATCTCATCAATTACGGCCTCGATCACGTCCCTATCCCGTGTAACGAGTAGTTCTTTGTTATCCGGTACTACATCTCTCACCCGGTCCAGCTGCTCTTCCGGTAGCGTGTCGGGCTCGAGCGCGAGCAAAATCACGTCTTTCTTCTCAGTCTCTTCTGCCGTGTCGTCCATGATCGACAAAGATTATATCCCAATGCCCACTCTGGCACAACCGGGCCCGCTTCGGGACTTGCTGAGGGCGCGAATATCGGTGAAAAACCTTAAAACTCGCCCTATCTGGGAAGTTCCTATTGACTTTCGTGCTCAGTTCTTGTAGAATGGAACCAGCCTCGGACTTGCACTAACTTCGATACCGACCATGGGGGCTACAATGCAGAGAGCGCACTCAATTGTTGTCGTATTGCTTGCGGCAGCACTGCTGGTGAGCGGTGTGGCTGCCAGAAATCCCCAGTCCCCGGACGACTGCAGGTACTTCCCTGAGACTGGGCACCGGGTATGTGACGAGTTCCTCGATTTCTTCAATACACGAGGTGGCCTGGAGATTTTTGGTTATCCTCTCACGGAAGCCTTTGAGGACGAGACACACGGCGGGTTGTACGTTCAGTACTTCCAGCGAGCGCGAATGGAGTTTCGTCCCGAGAACCCCGGTCGTTACAGGGTGGAGTTGGGTCTGCTCGTTGATGAACTGGGTTATGACTTCCCGCCTGCCCGGACTGAGCAAATCCCAGCCTCTAACGGTCCTCTCCATCACTACTTCGACGAAACCGGACACGTCGTTTCTTATGCCTTCCTGGACTACTTCCGTGAGTATGAGGGGCTAGACATCTTCGGCTATCCGCGCTCTGAGTTCATGTACGAAGGGGGCCGTGTGGTCCAGTACTTCCAGCGGGCCCTTATGGAGTGGCATCCAGAGAGCCCGGTGGGGTCTCAGATGCGCCTGGCCAATCTGGGAGAGATCTACATCGAGCGGTTTGGCGTCCCGGGAGGTTATGACGAGCCTGTTCCGGCGCCACCTCGCTATGAGACGTCTATTCCCGAGTTCGACGTTAGTGCCTCGGTGCGTGACGTGATCACCGGACGGCAGGGGACACAGACGCTGTTTGTCTACGTCACCAATTCACAGGGGCGCCCCGTTGAGGGAGTCTCCGTGGCTATGAACGCCCGCTATTCCTCTGGAAACCAACGTCTTGAGCTTGAGCGCACGGATGAGAATGGATTCACCAAAGGCACTTTCGATATCCTTCCAACGCCTCTTGGGAAACGGGTCGTCATAGACGTGACAGCGGAGAACCGGACGTCGAAGGGGGAGACCCAGACGTTCTTCTTGCCGTGGTGGTAGAGGATCAGCGTTCGAAAGCAAGAGCCCGCTCCTGGGAGCGGGCTCTTTTTGCATGTGTGCCAGGGGCCTGGCTATTGTGAGACGACGGTGACGGTCCCGGGAAGGAGAACGTAATCCTGTCCCTGGTTGGTACTAACGCGGGCGTTGATGTTGCCTGGATCGTACAGGCCGACCATAACCGTTGCTGGCCCTGTGTAATCGGCGGCCCCCGATTTGAAGGTCAACTGATGGGTGTCCTGGATGGTCTGACCGGCCTGCCAGGCACTCGTCGGCGCGGATCCACCCGCAGGGGGGCCATCGTGCTGCGCAATTAGCCGGCCGTCTTCCGCCAGGAGATGGGTGAAGACGGTGTAATTTACCGGACTGGTTCCCTCCAACCCCTGCCAGTAAAGGGTCACGACGAGAGACTCCCCCGCGACAACTTCTGCGGAAGAAAGCTCATATCCGACCAGTCTGCCAAACTCGCCAAATTGGACGTCCATCCCACCCGTCAGCGGGCCCACCGCGACCGGAGTCGAGGTGGGGGTCGGTGCCGGTGTCGGCGGCTCAGTCGGGTCCGCTGGCGACGTAGGAGGAGGCGGTGTTGGCGTCTCTGATGTGAGCGTCGGCATTGTTATGACATCCGTGAGCGTCGATGTGGCGCTGGGCGTCGGAGGATTCACTCCAGAGCTTGGCGTCAGCGTGGGACGCGGCGACGTGGGATCATACGCGGGAACGTTGTTTACCATGAACGTGGCGCTGATGAAGACGACGAGGGCAAAGGCGACAAAGACGAAGACCATGGCCCATGCTCTGACAGCACGAACCGTCGCCGTCTCGTGCTCGATCGTGAAAAGGGCGAGGCTCCGTTCCCGCTGAGCGCTCAATGCCCGCACGAGATAGATCAGGGCCCCGATGGCGCACACGACGTAGAATGCCCAGGCGTATTCAACTAGCCATCGGAGAAGGATCTTCATTGAGTTTTCAGCACTCCGCGGATGATGGTCTCTATTCGTGGCGCCAATTTCTTCCCGGCTTCTAACACCTCTTCGTGGCTCGTTTCCACCACGGGCCCGCCTTCAACGGGCAGGACGTTGGTGATGCCGGACAGCCCGAGAACACGCGTGCCGCCGTGTCGGGCAACGGTTACCTCAGGGACGGTGGACATGCCTACGGCGTCGGCGCCGATGGTACGGAGGAAACGAAGGTCAGCCATCGTCTCATAGCTCGGCCCCGCCAGACAGATGTAGACGCCCTGGTGCGAGGGAATCTCTGCCTCCTGTGCTACTCGTCGGGCAATGGCCCCCAGCTCTTCATCATACGGTTGTGACATATCCGGAAAACGGGGGCCGAGATCGTCTATATTTGGGCCTCGCAGCGGATTGAGGCCAGCCATACCGATCAGGTTGATGTGGTCGGTGATCACCATCACGTCGCCAGCTCGAAACTCTGGATCGAGTCCTCCGGCGGCATTAGTGACGATGAGTGTCTCTATCCCGAGAACCTGCATAACGCGCACGGGGAAGGTGATCTCTGCCATTGAGTAGCCCTCGTAGTAATGGGTCCGTCCCTGCATCACGACTACCGGCTGTCCCTCCAGATATCCGATCACAAATCGACCGGCGTGTCCAGCCACCGTTGATTCGGGGAAGTGGGGAAGCTCGGAATAGGCAAACGAAACACTGTCTTCGACCCCTTCCGCCAGCGGGCTAAACCCGGAACCAAGGACCAGGCCGATTTTGGGGACAATCTCGATCGTCTCGCGGATGGCAGCGGCCGCAGCCTTGAAGTGGGCGTACGAAAAAAACTCAGGCATGGAACCTCCTGTTGACAAGTCATCTCGGTATACATCCAAGGCCCTCGTTCAGCGATCGGTCGAAGGTACTGACTGAGCGAGGGCCTGCTTTCTAAACGCAATAGATTATATCACGATTTGTACAAACTCGAAACATAATCTGCTCGAAACATAATCTGCTCGAAACGTAATCTGAGCGAGCTCCGAGTTTGCCGGCAGCTCCGCTGTGCGCTCTCTTGCATCCCCAATGTCGTGTGCTACAATCTGGCCCATGCGTCGTGTGCTTTATGGTACCATCTCGGTCATCTGTGTCTTTCTAATCCTCCTGCCGGGCCCCCTGGGTATCGATCTGGCGGCTCAAGCGGGGGCCTCCGCTCGCCTGCTGGAACTGCTGAACGAAGCTCGTCTCGATGAGGGACTAGACCCTTACCGTCAATCGCGCTTATTGACTGACGCGGCTCAGCGTCACGCCAGTGACCTGGCCGCTAATGGATTCGCCGA
>Ga0207752_1001604_pt1 | contig 10033 bp, 7 predicted proteins | sample Pon2CUnioCityCA_6_FD_187272 | JGI IMG/M metagenome (GOLD analysis project Ga0207752, IMG submission 187272) | Marine sediment microbial community from Union City, CA, USA - Pond 2C Sediment 2 (SPAdes) | ecosystem: Environmental > Aquatic > Marine > Intertidal zone > Salt pond sediment ... | reverse complement strand
GTCGGACAGCCGCGGGCCGTGGAAGCGATGCGCTTCGGCATGGGCATCGGCCAGGAAGGGTACAACATCTTTGCCCTGGGCCCTCCTGGGACAGGCAAGCAGTCCGTTATTCGCCGGTTTTTCGAGCGCTGGGCCGAGTCGGAGCCCGTTCCCGACGACTGGTGTTACGTCAATAACTTTGAGGAATCCCACAAACCGCGTGCCATCCGCCTTCCTGCCGGCAAGGGAGGTGACTTTCGCGACCGTATGGAACACTTGGTGGAGCAGCTACACACGGCTATCTCGTCGGCGTTCGAGAGCGAAGAGTACCAGACGCGGCGTCAGGCTATCCAGGAAGAATTCCAGGAACAACAATCCCAGGCCCTTGAGGAGATCCAGAAGCGGGCACAGGAAGAGAGCGTGGCGCTGATCCGCACGCCGGTCGGGTTTGCTGCCGCGCCGGTGCGGGATGGCGAGGTTCTCCCCCGCAGAGATCCAGAACCTGCCGGAGGAAGAGCAGGAGCGTCTCCAGGAAAAGGTCTCGGAGCTGCAGGAGCAACTGCGCAAAGCCCTGAGGCAGGTGCCCAGCCGGCAGCGGGAGATGCAGGAGCGGATGAAGAAGCTGGACCGCGAGGTGGCCAGGTTCGCTGTCAGTGGCCTTATCGACGAGTTACGCGAAGAGTACATTGACTTCTCTCAGATCGTCGAATACCTGGATGCTGTGCAAGAAGATATCGTCGACCACGCCAGAGAGCTGCTGTCCTCGGAAGAAGAACAGTCCGGGCTGGAACGACTGATGCAGGGTGGGGCACAACGACGCGCCATGGCCAGCCAGGCGTTGCTGCGCCGCTACCGGGTCAATGTCTTGGTGGATCACAGCGAGTCACAGGGGGCGCCGGTCGTGTACGAGGATCACCCCACCTACCAGATACCAGAACCTGATTGGACGGGTCGAACACCGGGCCCAGTTGGGCGCGCTGCTGACCGACTTCAATCTGATCAAGCCAGGGGCGCTGCACCGGGCCAATGGTGGTTATTTGATCCTCGACGCTCGCAAGGTGCTGACCCAGCCCTATGCCTGGGATGGGCTCAAGTGTGTCTTGCAGGCGGGAGAGATCCGCATCGAGTTGATCGGGCAGATGCTCAGCCTGATCAGCACGATCTCTCTGGAGCCGGAGGCGATCCCACTGCACGTGAAGGTGGCGCTCTTTGGCGACCGGATACTTTACTACCTGCTCTGGCAGCTTGATCCCGACTTTGCCGAGCTGTTCAAGGTGGAGGTCGATTTCGAAGAACAAATGGACCGCAACGGGGAGAACCAGCAACTGTACGCCCGGCTGATCTCGACGCTGGCCAACCGGGAGGGCCTGCTGCCGCTGGATCGGAGCGCGGTGGCCTGCGTCATCGAGCGCAGCGCTCGCATGATGGGAGATGCAGAGAAGCTTTCGATCCGCGTTCGTGGGATCACGGATCTACTGCGCGAGGCCAACTATTGGGCCGACGAATCGGGGAACGGCGCGATCACCGCCGCCGACGTGCAGCAGGCACCGTCCGACTCGCCGTGGCGCAAGGCGCTGCGCGCGGAGCATGTGCGCGCCCTCGTCTTCCTGCCCCTGATCGCCGACGGCGAGCTCATCGGGTCGCTCAATCTGGGCATGCGCGAGCCGGGGCAGTTGACGTCCGGGCGGATGGAGATCGCCCACGAGCTGGCCACTCAGTTGGCCATCGGCATCCGCCAGGCGCGGCTGCGCGAGCAGGTGCAGCGTCATGCCGACGAACTGGAGGCGCGGGTCCGGTGGCGCACGGCCGCTCTGCAGGCCAGTCAGGCCCGCCTGCAGGCCATCTTCGACAATGCCCCTGTGGGCATCGCCCAGGTGGACCTGCAGGGCCGCGTGATCGACTCCAACCCGGAGCTGCGAAAGATGCTGGGATACAGTGCCGAGGAGCTCGAGGGGATGCATTTCGCTGAGTTCACCCACCCGGCCGATGTCGAGCCCGACGAAGGGTTGTTCCAGGAGTTGCTGGCCGGGGAGCGCCAGAGCTATGGTCTGGCCAAGCGCTACGTCCGCAAGGACGGCAACCACTTGTGGGTCAACCTGTACGCCTCCTTCGTCCGCGACGCCCAGGGCGAACCTCAGTTCGGCGTCGGCCTGGTGGAGGACGTCACCGAGCAGCGGGAAGCCCAGGAGGCTTTGATTCAAGCGGAGAAGCTGGCCATCACGGGCCGGCTGGCGGCCTCGCTGGCCCACGAGATCAACAATCCGATGCAGTCTGTCATCGGTTGCCTGGCTCTGGCGCAAGAGTCCTTGGATAGGGGCGATGAGGAGGACCTGCGCGAGTTGCTCGGGGTCGCCGCCGAGGAACTGGATCGCGCGGCGGGTACAGTGTCCGACCTGCGTGACTTGAACGAGCCTTCGAAGCCTAGAGATCGAGAGCCTGCCGACGTGAATTTGTACCTAGAGCAGGTCCTGACGCTGACCAAGAAGCAGTGCCAGAGGCACGAGGTGGAGGTGGAGTGGTGTCCTGCCGAGGATCTGCCGACGCTCATGCTGGTGCCTGATCGCATGAACCAGGTGTTTCTGAACCTGGTGCTCAACGCCGTGGATGCGATGCCCGATGGCGGGCGCTTACGCGTCAGCACGGGGCGCGCCGACGACCCTGCGTGGGTTCGGATCACGTTGGCCGATACGGGCCGGGGTATCGCTCCTGCTGCTTTGCCTCATGTCTTTGACCCGTTCTACACGACCAAGTCGGAGGGGCTGGGCCTGGGGCTGTACATCACGCGTAACATCGTGGACGAACACGGTGGGCGCATCGAAGTGGAGAGCCTGTTGGGCGAGGGAACCACCTTCACGGTGTGGCTGCCGGTGCCGGAAGGCGCCGGTCAAGGAGGGCGTTAGATAGCAGTCACAATTCCTGCGTGAGTCCAGCGGCAGCCTCAGCCGAACTCGGCGGTTTGTGGCTGCTTTTTTTGTCACGTCTCTAACGCATTCCCAACTCTAGCAACCGAACCCTGCCTTACATCCAACCTTGTCCGGCGGCTGAAGCCGGATATTTGTGCTATGCTGGGGTGGTAGGGACAGGGTTGTGCCTCACGCTGGCGCCAGATTCAACAGTAGCTGGGTCGATCGTGTGTCGCGACGGACATCGTCAAGATCCTGTTTGTTGTCTTTCTGATCCTGTTTATCCTGTCCTTGATCTTTGGCCGGCGAATTTTCCGACGGACGCATGATCAATGTCCGCGGACGTATAAGCAGTGTCCGCGGTAGCAGGAGGGATGCTATGAGTAACGGAAAACCGACCAACGCCGAGATTGCGGATGTTCTGGAGCAGATCGCGAACCTGCTGGAGATGCAGGACGCCAACCCGCACCGCGTGCGCGCCTATCGCAACGGCGCCCGCAGCGTGCGCGAGGCGGAGCGGTCGTTGGCCGAGATGGTGGCGCAGGGGGATGGGGAGGCGCTGCAGGAGCTGCCCGAAATCGGAACTGGCCTGGCCGGCGTCATCACCGAGATCGTCCACACCGGCCGCTCTAGCCTGTTGGACCGGCTGCAGGGGGAGGTTTCCCCGGCCAAGCTGTTTGTGCATGTGCCCGGCATTGGTGAGACGCTGGCCCGGCGCATCGCCGACCGTCTCGAGGTCACCACCCTGGAGGGCCTGGAACAGGCAGCTCACGATGGCCGGCTGCGAAAGGTGGAGGGCTTTGGAGAGGAACGGGTGCACGCCGTCTGTGTGGCCCTGGCGGGCATGCTGAGCAGCGCGGCCCAGCGTCGCCGGCGCCACGGCGGCGCGGGCGAGGAACAGGAGCGCGAGCAACCCCCGGTCGAGACGCTGCTGGACGTGGACGTCGAGTATCGCCGCCGGGCCGAGGCGGGCGAGTTGAAAAAGATCGCTCCCAAGCGCTTCAACCCCGAGGGGGAGACCTGGCTGCCCATCATGCACACGGAGCGGGATGGGTGGAATTTCACCGCCCTGTACTCCAACACCGCCCGGGCCCACGACCTGGGCAAGACCCACGACTGGGTGGTGCTGTACTACGAGCGGGACGGCGAGGAGGATCAGGCCACCGTCGTGACCGAAACCCACGGCCCCGTGGAGGGCAAGCGCGTCGTGCGCGGCCGGGAGGCGGAGTGCAAGCGTTTCTATCTACAGCCTGATTGAAGCTATCTGGCAATCACTCCTCTAAGGGGCCATTCGGCCGTTATGATGGCACGCAATTGTTGTCGAGTTGGCATTACACAACTTAGATTGCATACGGGTGACCCGGCCACAGAGATAAGAATCTTGTTCATCTTGTCAATCCTGTCACAATCCGCGAGCGGGATGAGCAGTTGAGTCAAGGAGAGTATTTCCGTGAATGCAGATGATGAACACACGTACGTGCGCTGGTTCGAGGACCTGGCTTCCGAGGACGTGCCGAGCGTAGGGGGCAAAAACGCCTCCCTGGGTGAGATGATCGGCGCCCTTGGCGAAAAGGGAGTTCGCGTGCCGGGGGGATTTGCCACGACCGCGCAGGCCTACCGGGCTTTCCTGGAGGCCAACGATATCGAGCACGAGATGCGCAGCTACTTGGAGGAGTTGCAGAGCGGCGCCGAATCTCTGCAGGCGGTGGGCAAGCGCATTCGCCGGCTGTTCCGCCGGGGCGAATTCCCCGAGGAAGTGGCCGAGCGGATACGGGAGGCCTACCGGCAGCTGAGCGAACGGTATGAGGTGGACGAGGTGGACGTAGCTGCCCGGAGCAGCGCCACGGCGGAGGATCTGCCGGAGGCGAGCTTTGCCGGCCAGCAAGAAACCTTTCTCAACGTCACCGGCGAGGACGAGTTGCTGGAGGCCTGCCGCAAGTGTTATGCCTCCCTCTTCACCGACCGGGCCATCGCCTATCGCCAGGAGCAGGGCTTCGACCACATGCAGGTCGCCCTCTCCGTGGGCGTGCAGAAGATGGTGCGCTCGGACAAGGCGTGCGCTGGTGTCATGTTCACCATCGACACCGAGACCGGCTTTCCCGACGTGGTGGTGATCAACGGATCCTGGGGCCTGGGCGACACCGTCGTCCAGGGGACGGTCATTCCCGACGAGTATCGCGTCTTCAAGCCACTGCTGGAGCGGGAGAACCTGCGGCCCATCGTCGAAAAGACGCGGGGCGACAAGGAGATGAAGGAGATATACGCCTCCGGGGGCAGCGAGACGACCAAGGACGTGCAGACCACGCAGGCCGAGCGACGCTCTTTTGTGCTCGATGACGACGAGATCCTGCGGCTGGCCCGCTGGGCGATCGCCATCGAGACCCATTACGAGCGTCCCATGGATATCGAGTGGGCCAAGGATGGTCGCACCGGCGACCTCTTCATCGTCCAGGCGCGGCCTGAGACGGTCCAATCGCAAAAGAAGGCCGGCGTGCTCAAGACCTACCGGCTGAAGGAAAAGAGCGAGAGACTGCTCACCGGTCTGGCCATCGGCCAGGCCGTGGCGGCGGGGGAGGCGTCTGTGATCGGGGACGTCGACGACATGGACCTGTTCGCGGACGGTGCCATCCTGGTGACCGGTATGACCGATCCCGACTGGGTGCCCATTATGAAGCGGGCGGCCGGCATCGTCACCGACCATGGGGGACGGACGTCTCACGCAGCCATCGTCAGCCGTGAGCTGGGCATCCCGGCCATCGTGGGCACCGGCGAGGCGACCGAGATACTGCAGGATGGCCAGGAAATCACCATTTGTTGCGCCGAGGGGGATCAGGGCTTCGTCTACGATGGGTTTCTCGACTTCGAGGAGCAGGAGGCCAACCTGGAGGACGTTCCTCGGACCGAGACGCGCATCATGATGAACATCGCCAGCCCGGCGGCGGCCTTTCGCTGGTGGCGTCTGCCCTGCGAGGGAATCGGGCTGGCGCGCATGGAGTTTATTATCAACAACGTGATCCAGATCCATCCTATGGCGCTGGTACGGTTCGAGAGCCTGGAGGACGCGGCGGCCCGCCGGCGGATTGAGAAGCTGACCCGGGGATACGCGGAAAAAACCGCTTACTTCGTCGATCACCTCTCCCGGGGCATCGCCAAGATCGCGGCGGCCCAGTATCCCGATCCCGTGGTCGTGCGCATGAGTGATTTCAAGACCAACGAGTATGGTGATCTCATCGGGGGCAGCGGTTTTGAGCCCGACGAAAGCAACCCCATGCTGGGTTTTCGCGGGGCGTCCCGCTACTACAGCGACGCCTACCGGGAGGGCTTTGCCCTCGAATGTCGGGCCATCAAGCGCGTGCGCGAGGAGATCGGGCTGGATAACGTGATCGTCATGGTTCCCTTCTGCCGCACGCCGGAGGAGGCCGACCTGGTGCTGGAGGAGCTGGCCGATAACGGCCTGCAGCGGGGTGAGAATGGCCTGCAGGTGTACGTCATGGCCGAGATCCCCGCTAACGTCACCCTGGCCGACCGCTTCGCCGGGCGCTTCGATGGGTTCTCCATCGGCACCAACGATCTGACCCAGCTCGTGCTGGGAGTGGATCGCGATTCGGAGGAACTGGCCTACCTCTTTGACGCGCGCAACGAGGCGGTCAAGCGTGCGGCAGCCAACCTGATCGAGAGGGCTCACGAGGCGGGTGCCTCCGTCGGCATCTGCGGCGAAGCGCCCAGTAACTATCCTGATTTCGCCGCCTTCCTGGTGCGGAAGGGCATCGATTCGATGTCCCTGAGCCCGGATAGCGTCATCCAGGTCAAGCGGCGCGTGGCCAGGGTTGAAGGAGCCGCTTCCCCTTCTTTCATATTGGAGGGGGAGTCGTGAGTGAAGACGCCGCTCCACTCTCATCACATGTCATTGCGGCGGTCGGGCGAAACGCGTCCGGCAAGGACGAGTTGGCCGACTATCTGCATCGCCGGTGTGATATCCCGGTGCTGGCGTCGGGAGACGTGGCCCGGGATATGGCAGAGGAGCAGGGGATCGCCCCGACGCGGGACAACCTGCACCGGCTTTCTCGTCAGGCTATGGCCGAGCATGGCGAGGATTTCTTCATGCAGTGCCTGATTGACCAGATCGAGGCGCACGACTGGCCGGCGGTTGTCATCTCTGGCGTGCGCACGCCGGCCGACATAAGGACCCTGCGCGCACACTTTGGACCAGATCTGCTGGTCGTGCACGTGGCGGTCGACGATCCGAAGGAACGCTACCGGCGTATGCAGGCACGGGACGCCCCCCGCGACCCCGAGTCCTACGAAGCGTTCTTGCGCCAGGAGCGCGAGGAGGAAGACATGTTTTCCGTCAGCCAGGCTATCCGCCGGGCCGACGTGACCGTCGAAAACGATACCACGCTGGAAGCGTTCTACCGGCGGATCGAGGAGACCATCATCCGCCCGGTGTTGGCAGACGAGGTCGGCTGCGGAGACGGCGTATGACGGAGGCGACGCTGATCTACAACCCGAACGCCGGCTGGCTCGACCTGGTGACCCCCCGCCAGCTCGAAAAGGGGCTGCAGGAGGCCGGTTACGCCGTCGAATACAGACCCACGGAAAAGGTCGAGGATCTTGACGCAGCCCTGGCACATCCCGGCGAGGTGGTGGTGGTGGCAGGGGGCGATGGCACCGTGCGCGCTGCAGCCCTTCGTCTGATCGATCGGCAGGTGTCCATAGCCATCGTGCCCATGGGGACGGCCAACAACATTGCCCGCACCCTGGGAATCGAGGGATCTGCCCTGAAGGTGGTGGCGGGCCTGGACAAACCTCGGTCATACGATTTCGACGTGGGCTGTGTAGATGCCCCCTGGGGCAAGGACTACTTTCTGGAGACCTTCGGCCTGGGCTTTTTTGCCCACGCGGTGGCCTGTTACGGTTCACAGGAAGAGCGCACGCTGCCCAAGGCTTTCTGGGCAGTCGCCGAGGCGCTGGTCGACTATCGCACCCACGCGCTGCGTATGACCTTCGACGGCCAGGATCTCTCCGGCGATTATCTCATCGTCAACCTGTTCAACACCCCTCTCCTTGGCCCGCGCCTCGAGTTGATTCACCAGGCTGACCCGGGCGATGGGGCGCTCGATCTGTTGTGCATCGGTGAGACCGATCGGGCCGTCCTGCTGCGCAGCTTGACCGGGCTGCTCTCCGATGGTACGGAGTTGCCATCCGAAGTGAACGTAAGACGCGGGAAACGGCTGCAGGTGGCCTGGGACGGATTTCCCGTCCACGTAGACGCCGAGTCTCGGCCGCAGGACGTAGTCTGTCCTGGCGAGGAAGGTCCCGAAGGCTGGACCCTCACTGTAGAGGTTCGTTCCGGCGCATTGCGGTTTCTACTGCCTCGATTGGAGCAAGGGACCGATAGCCAACTATCTGGAGGTTGAGCCCCCGTATGCGCATCGACCTCCATTGTCACACGCGCGTCTCCGGCGATTCCCTCATGCCTCTTGAGGCTATACCTGCCCGCTGCCGAGAGCAAGAGATTGCCGTGCAGGCCATCACCGACCACTGGGAGATATGGGGTGCCCAGCAGCTCAAGGCCCGGGTCCAAGGCCGGGCAGGCAATGGAGATGGCGGCTTGACCATCATCGTCGGAGAGGAGATAAACACGGACGAGGGGGAGCTGATCGGCCTCTTTCTCAAGAAGCGGGTCGAGTCGGGCCTCAGCCCCGAGGAGACCGTGAGACAGATCAAGGCTCAGGGTGGGTTGGTCCTTCTGCCCCACGGCTTCGATCCGCTCAAGCTCGTCCGACTCAGGCCCGAGGCCCGCGAGCGCATCGCTGATTCGATCGATATCGTGGAGACGTTCAACGCCCGCGTCTCCCGGCCGCGCTGGAACCGGGCGGCCGCCGAGTGGGCCGCGACGCGTGGGAAGCCGATGAGCGCCGGCTCCGACGCGCACACCCTGGATAGCATTGGCCGCGCCTGGATAGAGACTCCCGACCGGCCCATCGAAGGCCCCCAAGATCTACTGGAGGCCTTGAGGCAGGGTACGCCCAAGGGCACTTGGACCCATCCGCTCCTGGATACGGTTCGCTTGATCTGGAATTTTCTGCGCCGGACGTTTCTGTGCGTCAGGCACCGGCTCTTGCCCGGCGATAGGAGGTAGGGCATGTGCAGGACAAAAATCGTGTGCACCATTGGACCGGCCAGCCGCAAGCCGGAGATGCTGCGGCGTTTGATAGAGGCCGGGATGGACGTGGCGCGGCTAAATTTCTCCCACGGCACCCTGGCCGAGCACGCGGACAACGTCGAACACATCCGTGCTGTCGCCCAGAAGGTCGGCAAGCCCTTGGCCATCCTGGCCGATCTGCAGGGACCAAAGCTGCGGGTCGGAAGGATGGTGGAGCAGGGCGTTCTGCTAGAACCGGGCGACCGGGCCACGTTTGTCACTGGGGACGTGCTCGGTCGCGCGCCGGACGAGTTGCCTGTCCAGAATGAGCGCTTTGCTCACTTGGTGTCGTCGGGGGATCGGGTGTTGCTCGACGATGGCTTGATTGAACTGCACGTCGAGTCGGTCGAGCGGGACGAGGTACGCTGCCGGGTCGTGGCCGGTGGCCGGCTGGAGAGCAACAAGGGCATCAACCTGCCCGGGGCCTCGGTCGACCTGCCCTCTCTTACCGAGAAGGACCGCGATGACCTGGCCCGCGCCCTGGAATGGGGCGTAGATTGGGTAGCACTCTCTTTTGTCCGCACCACCGAAGACGTGGTTCAGCTCCGCGCCCTCGTCAAAGAGCTATCCGTCTCTGAGAGCCCCCCGCCGGTGATGGCCAAGATCGAGAAGCCCCAGGCATTGGAGCACGTCGACGCCATCATCGAGGCCGTGGACGGGGTCATGGTGGCGCGTGGCGATCTGGGGATCGAGATTCCCGCGGAAGAGGTACCTATGGCTCAGAAGCGCATCATAGACAAGTCCAACCGCGTCGGCATCCCGGTGGTGACCGCCACGCAGATGTTGGAGTCGATGATTCGCCATCCGCGGCCCACGCGCGCCGAGGCCTCCGACGTGGCCAACGCTATCCTTGATGGTACCGACGCACTGATGCTCTCCGGCGAGACCTCTATCGGCGCCTATCCGGTGGAAGCTGTGCGCACTATGGTGCGCATCGCGTGCGAGG
>Ga0207752_1001603_pt1 | contig 10037 bp, 12 predicted proteins | sample Pon2CUnioCityCA_6_FD_187272 | JGI IMG/M metagenome (GOLD analysis project Ga0207752, IMG submission 187272) | Marine sediment microbial community from Union City, CA, USA - Pond 2C Sediment 2 (SPAdes) | ecosystem: Environmental > Aquatic > Marine > Intertidal zone > Salt pond sediment ... | reverse complement strand
ACACACAACCATACTCCCTGTAGACTGTGACATTTTTCTCTGCTCCAGCTATGACTTCGAAGTCTCTTAGGCGGTAAACTCCCTCGACAGCACTTGATTTGGCTAGAACCGTGCTGGTCTGCTTGTGCGCCTTCAATATCGCTTCGCCGATTGCCTTTTTGTGGTCTGCAAGCTGTGGGGGGACCTCGACTATGGCGATGTCGCCTACAAAATCGATGGCTCGAGGAACGCTCTTCAAGAGATTGGGGGACAGTTTGTCTGCGAGAAAATCGAGAGGTGTAAAATGACGTTTCTTTCGCTCAGGAAAGTTATGGATGGAGATTTCGAATTCGAGGAACCTATTTTCGAATTTTTTAAGAACATCGGCTGAGGGCTCAACGGTTAAGGGTATGAGCAGGGAGTTGTCTACTTGCTGAACCTTCAGTTTTTGATTCAAAAGTTCGAGTTCTCTGACTAGGCGAATGGCTTGTTCTCCCAAGTTTTTTGGGACCATTAAGCAGTTTGCTTCTGGCACTGTTGCTCACAGAGTAAATAGGTTAAACAGCACTTAAATTCGTAGAGTCGCTACAAACGATAATTTTTTGCCTCTAAAGATGGAGTAAAAAGTTTTTCACCACAAAATTTGTGGCAGCGAAAATCTTAACTAGCCTAAAAACCATATTATATTGTGTAGACGAGCCATCTTTTGGGGGAGGTGAAACAATTTGAAGTGTGGACTTTGTGGAAAAGAGGTCAAAGAACAGCCGAAAATAACATCTGATGGAAGATGCTCAGTTTGTGGTGCAAAACTAAAACCAGCTTAAATTGAACACAAACAATCGCCAACTAGTCTAACTAAAAGACACTACAACCCTTTCTACAAAAATTATAAAAGAACAAAAACTAGATATAGTATTTTATGAATTTTAGAGAAAGACAAGAGATTATAGCTAACTCGCCGATTTCTTTCTCGTATCTTAAGCGCTTCAATGCAGCTGCTGGTGTTTTGCATCTCATCCAAGGCCTATTGATGCTGATATTAGGAACTCAACTGGAGTGGGAACGCAGCATTTACACGTTCTACCCAAAATTCACAATAATTGAAGGCCCGCCATTCCAAATAAACATAACCCCAGATCCACAGGTCTTGTTCACCGTAGGATACTTAGGAATCATTGTGGCATCATTCCCGCTAATTTCTGCAATAGCTCACTTCACCATCGCATTCGTTAAGAATAAACAGTATAACGAGAACCTGAAAAAAGGCATGAACCCATACCGATGGTACGAATACGCATTCTCCAGCTCCATAATGATTGTGCTGATTTCATTGTTCTTGGGCGTCTGGGACTTCTGGTTGCTGGTCATGATTTTCGTATTGAATGCAATGATGATAATGTTCGGTTACCTCATGGAAATCATAAACCAGAAAACCGAAAAAACAAGCTGGTCAGCCTTTATCCTCGGAAGCATTTCCGGCTTCACACCATGGGTTGTGCTCTACGCCTACTTCGTTGCCGCCATCCAATCCACGGGCTTGGACCCTCCGACGTTCGTTTACATGATATTGTTCATCTACTTCTTCATGTTCAACATCTTCGCAGTGAACATGGTTCTGCAGTACAAGGGCGTGGGACGCTGGAGAGACTACCTGTACGGCGAAAGATCCTACATAATACTCAGCTTCGTGGCAAAATCAATCCTAGCATGGCTAGTGTTCATCGGAGTGTTCGCACCCTTCTAACAACATAAGCTTCAGGAAACTGAAGCACCCCCTTCTTTTTTTGTCCACAACTATAACAGTCAGGGGGATTTTAGTCCTATTTCTTGGGTTATGTTTTCGAGTTTTATGGCTACTAAGGAAGGGTTTGTCGGAGTTAGTGAGTTCCAGCCGTCTTCTTTTTTGAAGCCGTGTGCGGGGAGAAAGTTTGGGGAAAGTTTTTGTTTTCCTTCTTCTGAAAGTTTGTGTAGTGCTTCTGCTCTTTCCTGTGGGTCAGTGACGACTTTGAGGGTGCCTCTTAGGACTATGAAGCTGTATTCGCTCAGGTCTTCTCTGTATTCTTCGATTCCCACGCAGACGCGTTTGTCATTCTCTATTAGCTTCATCTTGGTACCGTAATCGGTGAAGTGAAAATACAATGTGTCATTCAATACAACGTACTGGAACGGAGCCATGTACGGATAATCGTCTCCCTTGAAGGCAATACGACAGAGCCGCTGCCTCCGAACAAGTTTCCACATTTCCTGTTTAGTCATTTTAGGCAACTTGAAAACAACCACAACAAACACTCCAACAAAACTATGCCGTATTAGATACTTGAATTTTGTGACAGTTCAACCATAATAAGCAAACGTTAAGTTCGTTTTCCTTTGTCCCAGTAATAGAGAAACAGATCCTTAACCCAGTTGAGAAAAACGGGATCATTCCCAGAAAATCCTGCATAGTCGATTCTCCCTCCAGTGAATCGAAAGCTGACGGTAGCTTCTTTTTCGGTAATCGCCATTATCACGGGAACTTCAGAAAGCATTCTATTTTCAAGGTTCGGCAGTTTTACAGGCGACTGGGGAGAAAGAATCTTGTATTCCGCTCCCGTTGGGATTTGTTTTGATACCTCATCGAATGGTGCAGGAAGTGGCTCAGGAGATATCCCCCACATAAATTGCTTGGCTTCTCCAATCATCTTAGAAGACTTGGTGGTGCTTTCTATCATGCCCATTATTAGCTTAGTTTGTGACAGCTCGCCTATCCTACTTATGAACTGTCTGGGAATCTGGTCAACATCGTGTGTTAAAAAGTATTGTTTGTTCTTGTAAACAAACTCTAGAGAGGAGGAAAGTTTCAACACTAGCCTGCCATAAGCTGTTATGGCGTATTTTCCGTCAGCTTGCTTCTCAACAACCGCGGCTTCTTTGAGGCGCTGTAGCTGTCTGAAAGTTTCGGTTGTTGTTAGGTCTAATTTGCGTGCGAGGGCATTCATCTTCCATCTCTTTTCGTTTAATTTGCGTAATATGCTGATTCTGCTTTCGCTTGCAAGCTCAAAAAACAGTTTTTCCATTCCCTCATGATTTTCCATTTTTCCTCACCGATGTTAAAGCATTCACACCTTTGTGTATAATTTCACAATCTAAGCAAATAAAAGTAATCAGCATTCGCCGCCAACAGGAACTCATGAGGCAACTGATATGAAAAAAGATGCAAAAAACAATGAACGGTTCTTCTCTGTAGAACTCAAATCAAAAACAAGCCTCAAAAACATCACCATAACCAACGGCTCCAACGACAGCGTACTGGTGGAGGGCACAATAGGCAAACTGGTACAAGCCACATTTGAAGAGAGCCTCATTCTGGAAGTCGTTGGCGAAAAAGGAGTTCTCAGAATAAATCTGGAACAGAAAGAGTTAAAGAAAAAACCAGCGGAGGCGAAAAAACAAAAATGAACCTAAAAACAATAATTGCTGCGGTTGTGATTTTCATCTGGGTTATCGCTGCAATTAAAACGGTCATACCCAATGCGAATGCAAGCAAAGCATGCATAATAGGATACAAAGCCACCTGTTCCTTCACCCCAGTAAGCACCGTAATCTGCATAATCGGTGCGGTAGTCACATTTATAGTAGCGAAAAGGTTGATGGTAATATGACCACAAAATTAACCCAAATTTTTTATTTTTCTGCAAGCGGCAACTCACTGGCACTCGCAAGAGACATTGCAGAAAGAATCAACGCAACCCTAGTGCCGATACCCGCTGTGATACACAAAGAAGCCATAAAGCCTGACGCAGACGTGATTGGAATTGTGTTCCCAGTCTATTACGCATAAAACGGCTACGGCATCCCACTCATAGTAGAACGTTTCATCAACAAATTGGAAGCCATCGACTCGAAGTATGTTTTTGGAGTTTGTACACATTCAGGAATGGCAGGCACAACCATCGAAATCCTCAGAAGAATGGTCAAGTCTCGTGGAGGGGAACTGGCTGCAGGATTCTCATTGAATATGGGCAGCAAAAAGATGACACGAGAAAAACAGCAGAAACTGTTGCTTGAGCAGAAAAAGAAGGCTGACCTCATCAGTGAATACGTTATTGCTCGAAAAGGGGGCAAATATGAAACACGGAGCATACTACGCAAGATAGTTTACGCTCCACTACTGTACCTTCTCGTGAAGCCAGTGTTTTCGAGGAGATACAGAAAACTATCAAACATAAGACACCATCTACCCTTCAGCCAACTCATACCCACAGCCGACAAAAGCTTTCGATGCGATGACACAAAATGCAACAGCTGTGGAGTATGTGCAAAAGTTTGCCCCGTAAACAACATCAAGCTGATTGAGGGCAGACCTGTTTGGCACCATCACTGCGAAACCTGTTACGCATGTTACAATTGGTGCCCACAGGAGGCAATCCACGGCGATATCGTATCATATAATGATAGGCGTCATCATCCCGACGTTAAACTATCAGACATGATAAGAAGAAAATGATTGAGCTTTTCACTTTTTTATTACAGGATAAAGGATAGCGGGCCAGAGTGGATTTAAATTCCTGTTTAAATCCCCATGTTGAGCACGTATATTTTTTTGTTAATGTGTTCTGGACTGGGTTCAAAAGAAAAAATTGTTGAAATGTTGATTCTGAATTCATACCGCTTAAATATAGTTTGATTAAATCTTTGTGAACAGGAAGTTGGCTAAATGCTTAACCTCAAGAAGAAGAATAAGGATGACGACTCAAAGGATGCAAAAGACGCAAAGAAAGAGGAAAACGAAGAGAAGGTAGAGAAAGAGGAGAAAGTGGAGACTGAGGAGAACAGGGAGAAGGAGAATGTTGAACTCCCGGTTAAAGAAGTTAAAAAAGAAGTATCAAGGAACGAAATTGACACTCTGAAGTCCGATGTTGATAATCTATCTAGCGAATTGAACTCAGCGGTTGGTAGTCTCAAAAAATCTGTGGTTGATATTCGCTCAGCCGTAAGTGAAATCGAGAATCCATTCAATCTTTTGAGAGCCATTCAAGGTGAAAAAGAAGTGCAAGATTTGAACCATGAAAGATTGCCCAAAGGTGTTAAGTCATTGATTCTTCCAGTAAAAGAGGAACCCTCCAAAACCGAAGAATCTAAAGCTTTAGATGAACCTCCGAAACCTGAAACCGAACACAAGCCAAAAGAAGCTTTACCCGTGGAACCAACTAAACCTCAGATAACGCCTCAGCCATCAACTCAACCACAAACGCAACCGCCCAAAGGTACCTCTGACTATTTAGACTGGGTTTGGGCACACATTGATTCTGGGCTGACTGCAGACGACATATTTGCGCTTGCAAAATCTTACGAGTTCTTAGGATATCTGCCGGAAAAATTCGGTGAAGGAATTTACCATCTTGCTCGCGCTGCAGAAAAAATGAAAGCTGGAGGATTTAACAAGAAGCATCTTTTGCTCAACATGTATCAAGCAGCTTCCATATCTGGGATACAGATTGGAATGGCAGATGTAAATAAACTCATTTCCCTTGTAGAAGACAAACCAAAATCTAGAACAGGAACAGTGACAGAGGAATAAATAATGGGCTTTTCAGTGACTCTGAGCCACGTAATAATGGTGATCGGTTCGGTTATTTTAGCTAGTACTTTCTCTGCCTATTCTCTTTACACTGGTGGAGTGGTTCAGAATTCGATGATGCAGAGTGCTCGTGATGTGGCTTCGGAGACAAGTTTGCAGTTGGAGGTAGTTTATGCTACCGTGGATAATTCAACTTCGCCGTCACATTTCGTTATATACGTGAAGAATATTGGGTGGACTCCGGTGTATGATTATACTTACTTGGACATCTATGTTGGCGAGTATGGTAAGGCAATGCTTTACAGTTACGATGAGAATGCCGCGGTTGGCGGTGGACAATTTAACGTTACAGATGCTAACGGTGACGGTGTCTGGGAATGCAGGGAAACAGCAGTGATCAAAGCTTTTCCAGGAAGCGCAGTTTCAGGTGTGATGTTCGAAGCAAGAATTGTACCGTTTCGGGGCATCAGCAGCAGTTACCTGTTTCCAGCTTCGCCTTGAGGTGTGGTTAAATGGGTTTCTCGGTGACTATTGCCTCTTCTATAGTGTTCATAGGAATCATGGTTGCTTTCGTTTCGGTGTCGGCTACAATGTTCTCTGGCTTCAGGGAGATTAACAATGCGGCTAGCGATTACTTAGAGCAAGAAAAAGAAAGGCTTGATGTGCGCGTGGACTTGGAAGTAAATGCAATAGATGACAGATCGATTAACATAACTGTCACAAATGTAGGCAGCAAAACAATATTCCTAAAAAGCCAGAACGGCTTCCAATGGAACACAATTGTGGTCTCATATGCAAACAATTCTCAATGGCGTTCCTACAATATTGAAGATTACACAGTTTCAGAAATCAGTGCATCAGGAACAACCACTACCTTTGATACAGCAAGCCACAATTTTGTCAACCCAGGTGAAGAAGCTATTATTCTCTTCTCTGTTCCTGAAGATGCACCTGACATTCCGTCTGATGGCGTGGTGGTCGTGGTGTTCGTTACCCATTATGGAACTGTTGCATTAAAGGAGGCTGTACGCTAATGGGGCTTCTCAGCTTAGGAATAAGTGAATTAGACCGGGATCTTGGTGGCGGAATTTCTATTCCAAGCCTAATTGCTATTGAAGGAGAATACGGTTCTGGAAAAACCATCTTTGCGCAGCAGATAGCTCATGCAGCAATTGCTTCTAATTTAAGAGTTCTAGTTGTGTCAAGCGAATCGATGGTGAAAGAGTATCTTTCGAAAATGGAGTCAGTTAAACTTGGCGATTACGACGCCTACCTTTCGGGTCAACTCAACATATATCCTCTACATGTTGAAGGGGGCAGATGGAGCAGATATCTAAGTTCGCTCTTTTTGAAGGTCACATCAACTTTTCTTGAAAAGAAAAGGGAGCATTATGATTTATTCGTAATTGACAGTTTGAGTGCTTTGACGGTGAAAACGCCTCCTCACGAGTTTTTAACCTTTATTACGCGAATCAAAAATCTAGTTTCAGATGGCAAAACTGTAGTTATAACTTTTCACCCTGAATTTTTGTCTGAAGAAACTATTATGAAGTTGAGGGCAACTTCGGACGCTTATTTGGTACTTAAGAACGCCAGTGTTGCGGGAATGGATGTCAAATTGCTTAGAGTTATTAAGCTTTGGGGAGGGCATGGTGACAGAAAAAGCGCGGTGACTCTTGAAGTAAATCCGCAGCTGGGTTTACGGGTAATGCCTCTTGGAGGCGTAACGGTATAGGAGAAAAGCCTTAGATGAAATCGATTGGTCAAATCTTCAAATTGGAACGCTCGCCGAAAATAGAGGAGATGGAAGAAGAAGAGGTTTGGCCCTTCGGAAGAGAGCGTTGTGAAACCGTGGAAGAGGCGGTTAAGGAACATCCGTATCTAGAAACGTATTTGGAAGAATTGGAAATTAGACCGAAATACGTTGCAAACTTGGAAAGAAAAGCGGGTGAGCAAGAATCAAATGTGATATATCCTTTGGGCTTGGGGATGTATGTGCACGTTGTTGTTGGAGACGAAGTTAGCAAATACAATGTTGTGGAACCAACTAAACCAGGTCGTGAACTGTTGGATGAAGTTGAGACGGCAGTGGCTAGACTTGTAAACGATGGGGAATACGATCAGAAGCAACGAGAAAAGATTCTGGTCTCGCTTTTTAGGCAAGTTCTAAAGAAAAAATGGGTAAAATTACCAGAGGACGTTGACAAAAACGTTTTGTTGTACTTTTTCTTGAGAGAGAAAGTTGGTCACGGCTTCATAGACGCATTCTTAGCCGACCCTCTGTTAGAAGATATAAGCATTCCTGGAGAAGGAAACATCTACGTTTACCACAAGGTGTACGGTCCTCTTGAGAGCAATATAGCGAATACTAAACGTGATGTTGACCGTCTGTTGAGGAGTATAGCCGAGAGGTATGGGAAGGTTCTGAGCTTCACCCATCCGATCATAGACATACATTTGCATGATGGTTCTAGGTTAAACATTGTGTTTGGTGAGGACATCAGCCTCAAGGGAAGTAACTTTACTATACGGAAATTTCCTGAGGAGCCTATTTCGGTTGCACAACTGATCGGTTGGGGCACTTTTACGGCTGAGTTGGCTGCTTACCTGTGGATGTTGTTTGACGTGGGAATTTCAGCGTTTGTTAATGGAGAAACTGCTTCAGGTAAAACGACTACTTTGACTGCTTTGACATCCTTTATTACATCTGACTCAAAAATTATCAGTATTGAGGAAACACCTGAAGTAAATCTGCTCCACCGGAATTGGATTAGAGAAGTTACGAGGATGCACACTGGAACACAGGTGTCAATGTTTGATCTTTTGAAGGCTGCTTTGCGGCAGAGACCCGACTACATTATAGTTGGAGAAATAAGAGGCGTAGAAGGTAGAGTGGCCCTACAAGCTGTCGAAACAGGGCATCCTGTTTTGTCTACCATGCACGCTGGTTCGTTAGGGCAGCTTTTCCAGAGGCTCACATCGGATCCGATTAATGTACCGAAGTCGCATATAGACGGCTTGAACTTGGCAATTTTTCAGGCTAGAATGGAACGTGGAAAAAAGCTGATAAGAAGGATTACTTCAATAAACGAAATAATCGGATATGAATCGGATGCAAACCGGCTAAATTATCTGCCCGCTTTCCTTTACGATTCGTCCTTAGACAATATACGTTTCATGGGTTCTAGTTACCATTTGGAAACGAAGGTTTTGGGTTTCAGGGGATGGGGAAAGGAAAGGTTAGGTGAGCTTTATGAAGAGATGCAAGCCAGAGCAGATATTCTCAGCTTCTTAGCAGAAAAATATCCGAAATATTTGGATGTGTGGAGAGCTATGGTTGAGGTTAAAAACAAGGGCGTTTGGGAGGTCCATAAAAGGGTTAAAGAGGGGAAGACGCCTTGGGAATAAAAGCATCCAGAAAACCTCTTTTAGTATTGGTCCCTTCGCTCGTTTTCTCAGTTTTCTATTTGTTAATTGGAAACTTTCTTGAAGCCATAATAACCATGTCAGTGGGGCTTGGGGTAATGCTCATGTTTAAGTACATAGGGAAAAAGAAGGTTCCGACGAAGATTGACTACAATCTTGTCACCGTTGTATTTCACATGTATGGTTTATCTATGGGTGAAACTTCACCAAATGACTTGGTGCAAACGATCACCGATAACAAAGAGTATGGAATTTATAGTTCTATCTTCAAAAAGATTTCCAACTTGGCCAGAAAGTTTGGGTACGGCTTGACCCAGTCTACGGTTGAGATTTCTGAACAGGTTAAGCCTCCGCTTAAGGATTTTCTTATTCGTTGTACAACTATTTTTTCAAGCGTTGAAACTGAAGGATACCTGAAGATGGAATCATCTACCCTTATGCAGGAATATAGTGGATATTACAGTCGAGCAATCGAAAGTTTGAAAACAATTGGAGGAATATTCACAACTTTTCAGAGTGTTATAGTTTTCCTAATAATGACCCTGGCGATTATGACAGTTTTTATGATTGATCCAAGTGCAATAATGTTCGGCTATGTTGTGGCAATCGCGTCTCTGCTGTTTATGTACTTTGTTTTCAAGACGACTTCTCCTGACGAGGCAATCATCTACATCGGCAGACATCCTCCATATCTTTATAATGCCATGAGATTGAGTTTCTTCGCTACAGCTCTGCCGTGCATGGTGGTGGCAGTATATTTCTATTTTACAGTGGGCACCCCTTTTTCTTTGATGGTGCTGGGTGCGGGGTTCATATTGCCCGGCATATTTGGCTACAAGCTTGAAGGTTACGTTAAAAAGATTGACCGCGAGTACCCGAATTTTTTGAAAGCCTTGGGAGAACACATGGCATCCACGTCGAATTTGAAGGAATCTCTTTCTTACGTAATACACATGGAGCTAGGTTCATTAGATAAACTTGTAAGAAGGGCGTTGGCGAGACTAAAACTGGGAATAAGCCACTCTAAGACTTTGGGGGCACTTTCCACAGAAGCCGCGTCTTATCAAGTGCA
>Ga0207752_1001602_pt1 | contig 10045 bp, 5 predicted proteins | sample Pon2CUnioCityCA_6_FD_187272 | JGI IMG/M metagenome (GOLD analysis project Ga0207752, IMG submission 187272) | Marine sediment microbial community from Union City, CA, USA - Pond 2C Sediment 2 (SPAdes) | ecosystem: Environmental > Aquatic > Marine > Intertidal zone > Salt pond sediment ... | reverse complement strand
GAAATAGCTACAACCAATAAAAGATGTCGTAAGGAAAGCCGGCTGCCGATGAAATCTCGACTTTAAAACAGCGGGTTCAGGCGCCGACCATTATTTTCATCATAATTCAGACGCGCAAAAAGCCACACCCAGCCAGGGAAACGGCCGGGACAAAAAATTCACACCGGATACCCAACGCAATCTTTACGTTGCGCTCATGCTGCCTGAATTCAGACCAAGAAAAACATGAAAAAATTAAAACTTAATACTCTTGCTCACAACCTCATAAACATCCCGCGAAACCCCCTCCTTCTCCAGAATCCGCCGCAACTGCGCCTTCATCAGCGCCTGCCGCGCCTCGTCGTAGCGCGCCCAGCGCGACAGCGGCTGCACCATCCGCGCGGAGACTTGCGGGTTCAGTCCGTCCAGCTCGATGACCAGATCGGCGAGCAGCTGGTAGCCGCCGCCATCCGCGGCGTGGAAGCGCACCGGGTTGCCGACGGCGAAGGCGCCGATCAGCGAGCGCACCCGGTTGGGGTTTCTGATCTCGAAATCGGCGTGCCGTAGCAGCCCGCGCACCCGCGCCAGCGTATCTGCGGCCTGGCTCTGCGCCTGCAGGCTGAACCACTTGTCGATCACCAGTCGCTCGCCCTGCCACTTGGCGTAAAAGGCGTCGAGGGCGGCGTCGCGGCGGCTGCCGCCGGTTTCGACCAGCGCCGCCAGCGCGGCCAGTTCGTCGCTCATGTTGCCGGCCGCGGCGAACTGGCGGTCGGCGGCGGCGAGCGAGTCGTCGTCGCCGAGCAGGCAGAGGTAGCCGAGGCAGACGTTCTTCAGCTTGCGCCGGCCCATCGCCGCGGGGTCGAGGCTGAACTCGCCGCCGGCGTCGCTATTGGCTGCGTAGACGGCGCGCAAGGCGCTCTGCAACTGCTCGGCCAGCTGGCGGCGCAGGGTGCTGCGGGCGGCGTGCAGGGCATCGATATCGATGGTCTGCATGCGCTCGCCGACCACTTCCTCGCGCGGTAGCTGCAAGGCCTCGGCGCGCAGCGCCGGGTCGCCGTCGCGGTCGTCGAGCAGCGCGCGCACGGCATCGACGAAAGTCTGCGGCACCACCAGCTCGCGACCGGCGCGATAGTCATCGGCGAGCTGCAGCATCAGCCGGGAGGCCAGCGTCTGGCCGGCCTCCCAGCGGTTGAAGGGGTCGTCGTCGCGGGCCAGCAAAAAGGCCAGCTCGGCATCGCTGTAGTCGCAGTCCAGCTGCACCGGGGCGGAGAAGCCGCGCAGCAGCGAGGGCACCACCGGCGCGTCGATGCCGTGGAAGGTAAAGCGCTGCTCGGCGGCGGTGACATCGAGCACCCGCTCGCATTCGTGGCTGTGGCCCTCGCCGGCCAGATCCAGCGGCTGTGGTCGGCCGCTGTGCGCGTCGAACAGGGCGATGCGCAGCGGGATGTGCAGCGGCAGCTTATCGGCCTGGCCCGGTGTCGGCGGGGTGTGCTGGCGCAGTTGCAGATGGTATTGGCGGGCGTCCGCGTCGTACTCGCCGCGGGCCTGCAACAGCGGCGTGCCGGCCTGGCTGTACCAACGCTTGAACTGGCTGAAGTCGATGCCGTCGGCATCCTGCATCGCCTGCACGAAATCGTCGCAGGTGACCGCCTGGCCGTCGTGGCGCCGGAAGTACAGATCCATGCCGGCGCGAAAGTATTCCGCGCCCAGCAGGCTGTGCATCATGCGGATCACTTCGGCGCCCTTTTCGTACACGGTGGCGGTGTAGAAATTATTGATTTCGATGTAGGAATCCGGCCGTACCGGATGCGCCATCGGGCCGCTGTCCTCGGGGAACTGGTGGGCGCGCAGCAGGCGCACATCGCCGATCCGCTGCACCGCGGCGGAGTTCATTTCGGCGGAGAATTGCTGGTCGCGGAATACCGTCAGTCCCTCTTTCAGCGAGAGCTGAAACCAGTCGCGACAGGTGACGCGATTGCCGGTCCAGTTGTGGAAGTACTCGTGGGCGATGACGCTTTCGATGCGCAGAAAATCGTCGTCGGTGGCGGTATCCGGACGGGCCAGTAGCAGCTTGGAGTTGAAGATGTTCAGTCCCTTGTTTTCCATCGCGCCCATGTTGAAATCATCCACCGCGACGATCATGTAAACGTCGAGGTCGTACTCCAGGCCGAAGGTTTCCTCATCCCAGCGCATGGCCTTTTTCAGCGAGCGCATGGCGTGCTCGCACTTGTCCGCATTGTGCGCTTCAACGTAGATGCGCAGCGCCACCTCGCGGCCGCTGCCGGTGGTGTAGCTGTCTTCGATGCAGCTCAGATCGCCGGCGACCAGCGCAAACAGGTAACTGGGCTTGGGGTGCGGGTCCTCCCAGGTGACGAAGTGGCGGCCGTTTTCCAGCTCGCCGCGCTCGATCTGGTTGCCGTTGCAGAGCAGCACCGGATAGCGCGCCTGCTCGGCCTCGATGGTCACGGTGAAGCGCGCCATCACATCCGGCCGATCGAGATACCAGGTGATCTTGCGAAAACCCTCGGCCTCGCACTGGGTGCAGAAATTGCCGCTGGACTTGTACAGCCCCTCCAGCGCGGTGTTGTGCTGCGGCTGGAGCTGCGTCTCGGTCTCCAGCACGCAGCAGTCCGGCGCATCAAAGATCGTCAGACCCTCCGCGTCGAGCGCGTAATCTTCATCGGCGATCAGCGCGCGGCCGTCCATTTCGATGGCGATCAGCGGCAGGCCGCAGCCATCGAGGCGCAGGCTGGCACCGCGCCCGGCGGCCGGATTGCGGCGCAGGGCCAGCAGGCTGCGCACGCGGGTGCGTTCCTCATCCAGGTCAAAGCGCAGATCGACGGTATCGATCAACCAGGCGGGGGGGCGGTAGTCGGCGAGATAAATGGTCTGCGGGGAGCTGTGTTTCATGCGTATCTCAAGCGGTGCGGGGCGGCCGGGAGCGGGCGCCCGCGTCGATGTTCGCTAGGGGTTGCGGATCGGCTCGCGCGTGCCATCGCCGCGGCAACGAGCGGTGCGTGATCGTCCTGAGCGCTGGATGTCGCCGTGGGCAATGGGATCGGGCTGCGAGCTGGAAGGCGGTGGGCGAAGTATGTCCGCGAACCTTTGCCGATGACAAGGCTTGAGAAAACTCCGCCCACGCCAAGCCCTCCGCGCCGCCGGGTGCGATCAGACGACACCGCGCCCGGCGGCGATCGCGCGCAGCTCAGCCTCGATGTCGTCCAGCGGGGTGAAGCCGAAGTCGCCGCCCGCTGCGCCGAGGATGCTCTCGCGACCGCCGTAGCGTGCGATCCTCGCCGCCTGATCGGCGAAGGCCTGCCGGTTCGCCGCGTCCGGGTCGCAGATCTCGCGCAGCGCCGCCTCGCAGTGGGCACGGATCGCCGTGTGGGCCGGGTCGCTGCCGAGATCGTCGGCCTCCAGCGGATCGGCGCGCAGATCGAACAGCTGCGCCGGCCCGTCGCACCAGTAGATGTATTTCCAGTGCGCCAGCCGCAGCATGAAATAGCCACAGGGCGAGCCGCCGTCGTGAAATTCGCTGATCACCGGCGAGCGCCGCTCGGCACCGTTGGCGATGGCGAACAGGGCGTCGCCGGGCAGTCGCGCATCGCTCGCCAGGCCGGCGGATTCGAGGATCGTCGGGTGGATGTCGACCAGCGACACCGGCGCATCGACCACCGCGCCCCGGGGGATATCCGGCCCGGCCATGATCAGTGGCACCCCGGCCGAGCTCTCGTGCATCAGCATCTTGGTCCACATGCCCTGTTCGCCGAGCATCTCGCCGTGGTCGCTGGTGTAGATCACTCGCGTGTCCCCGGCCAGCCCCAGCTCATCGAGCGTGGCCAGCAGCGCGCCGACACGGTCGTCGAGAAAATTCACCAGCCCATAGTAGGCGGCGCGGGCGATGCGGCGCTGCTCTGTGCCGAAATGCTCTCGATAGTCATAAAAGGCGTACATCTTTTTCAGCGCCGGGTGCTGCGGCTCGAAGTCCCACAGCTCGGGCTCGCCGATATCGGCGTCGATATAGCGATCGAAGTACTCCTGCGGTGCGCGCAGCGGGTAGTGGGGGCTGACGAAAGAAACGAACAGCGTCCAGGGCTTGTCACCGTCACGACCGCAGCTTTCCAGCCACTGCTGCGCGGCGGCGCAGACATTGCGATCGTAGTGGCTGTACTTGCTGTCGCCGGCGCCGATGTCCGCAGCCAGCTCGGCGGCTCCGGGATAGGGCGGCAGCGGGTCGCGCAGCAGACCGAGGGTCCAGCCGCGCTCGCCGACGATGTGCAGCGGCAGGATCTCGCGATCGAAACCATTGTCGTCGTGGCGGCTGCGGTAGTGCAGCTTGCCGATCGAGACCACCGGCCGATTGGCGCGCTGCAAGACGTGACCCCAGCTCTCGGGGCGGCCGGCGTAGGCCTCGGCACTGCTCCAGCAACGGTGTTGGTGGACCCACTGGCCGGTGGCGAAACTGGCGCGGGCGGAGACGCAGATCGGCGACGCCGTGTAGGCCTGGGTAAAACGCGTGCCGCGCGCGGCGAGGCCATCCAGGTGCGGGGTTTGAACGATGCTGTCGCCGTAGCAGCCGGCGATGCGCCGGTTGTGCTCGTCGGACATGATGATCAGCGTATTGCGCGGCTGCATGGCATACCCCGGTGTCGGCAGTGGCGGTGATGGCGCAACCCACGATAGCCGCCCTGCGCGGCCGCGCGCCAGTCAGGCCCGTCAGCCCGGCTGGCCGTCGACCCGCGGCGCCCACAGGATCGGCCAGTACTTGCTGCAGAACAGGCCGAAGGCGGTGACCCAGCAGACAGCCGATAGCCAGAGAAAGGCGCTGTAGCCCTCCGGCAGCACGAGCGGGCCGATGACGCGCAACAGCACCGCGGCGTTGACCAGCGCAAAGGCCGCGTCGATGCGGCGCGCCGACTGCATCGGCCGCCCGGTGTGACCCAGCGAGACCCGACTCATCATGCCCAGCCCGAGCACGCCGATGCCGCCAGCGGTGAAGGCGTGGATGGCCAGTGACTCAGCCAGCAAACCGGCAGCGGACAGCGCGTGCAGGGCAAAGCCGAGGGCAATCCAGGCGTAGCCCAGATGCAGCACCCAGAGCAGCGGCACCCGCCACAGCGCGGCGCGCTGCCAGCCGAACAGGCGGATGCTGTGGACGATGGCCGCCGGCAGCGCCGCCAGCCCGGCCCAGCCCGGCGCCAGCAACAGCGCGGCCAGCCACAGCAGCACCGTCGGCACGGCGAGTTTTTCCACCCAGTGGAAACGGCGCACTTCGATGCGCCCGAGGCCGATCTCGGTGAAAGACGGGATCACCCGGCCGCCGAAGACGCACATCACCAGCACCACCAGAGCCAGCGCAACCCGGGTTGCCTGGTCGCTCGCACCCGGCCAGAAACCGAGCTGATCGGCGTGTACCGCCGCGTTGGCGACACCGATGGCAAGCAGGATCGGCAGGAATGCCTGGTTGTGCGGCTGCCGCGCGGCGAGCAGCGGACGGGTGAGAAAGCCGGCGAGCAAAGGCCAGTAGGCGATATCGACCAGCGCCAGCGGCCAGCCGGAAACGCCGGCCAACGGCAGTAGTCGCGCCGCCAGCCACAGCCCCGCCAGTGCCGCCAGCGGCTTGCCGGTGGGCGTCGGCAGACCGGTCCAGTTGGCCACCGCGGTGAGCAGAAAACCGCCGATCAGCGCGCCGGCGTAGCCGAACACCATCTCGTGCTGGTGCCAGCCTATCAGCCCGTAGGCCCGGGGCACCGGCAGCGCGCCGCTGAACATGGGTAGCCACAACAGGACAAGCAGCGCCGCGCTGCCGCCAGCCAGGGTGAAAAAGGGGCGAAAGCCGAGCGCGAAGAGCGCGCAGCCACCGCGCTGCGGGCGGCGCGGTGGCTGAATTTTAACTGTAGCCATGTCGGTCTCCGCGGCGGAACGGTGGCCAGACTATTGGCCCAGGCAGCACGCCCACCTTGACCTGCGACAAGCCCGCCGGCGCCCCGGCCAGACGCCGGCGGCGCGATTCAAAACGACATCATCTGCCCGGGCTGGTAATCCTTCGGGGTGTCGAAAGTGCCCGCCGGCGCCTCGCGGCGCTGCACCGCGCGCACCCGCGACTGCACCCGCCCGGCGGCGTCGCGCAGCTCCAGCGGCACGCGGCCGTCGATGCTGCCGGAGAACAGCGCATCGGCTTCATCGATGCCGCCGGCGGCGCTGCTCATCTGCTGCATGAACGCGAAGAAGTCGCCGAGGGTGCGCGCTTCGCCGTCGGACAGGCCCAGCTCACCCGGCGCGGCGAGGCAGGCGCGACCCTCGATGATATCGCCGCGGCGCAGCTCGAACACGCGGCAGTCAAAGCCGGCCACCTCGCCGCGCTCGCCGGTGTCCTCGGCACTCGCCGGGGCCTGCGGCGCGGTGTCATCGGAGGGCGCGGTAAAGCGCTGCACCTGGCCGAGCGCGCGCTCGATCTGCGCCTCGCTCATGCCCTGGGATTCCAGCTGCTTGCGCAGCATCTGCACCATCTGCTGCGACTGATCGCCGAGCACCTGCGCCATGCCCTGCATCGACTGGCGGGCGCGACCGAGCTGCTCGGGGTCGATATCCATGTATTCGCGGCGCGCGTGCAGCAGCACCCGCAGGCGCTGGCCGGCGGCGTCGAAGCGCATGCCGCTGGGTTCACCGCCGGCGTGCACATCCTCCATCGCCACGCTGCCATCGCGTAGCCAGAGACTGATCGGCGGCACGCCCTCGGCGTTTTCGATCTCAAACACCACCTCGGCGCGCAGCGGCGCGGCGGCCAGCAGTCCGATGCAGCACAGGACGGCGGCGAAGCGGCCGACGGCGCGCTGCCACACAGGCCGGCGAGGCTGGCGATCAAAGGCAACTTGCATGTTTTCTCTCCTCGGTTTGCGATGCTCAAGGCGGGCGCGGCGCGGACGCTAGTCAGGCGGGACTCCGGCCACACGAACACGCATGCCGAAACTGCATCGACTACGCCTGCTGCTACTGCTCAACGCCCTGGTGGCGTCGATTCTATACGCCGGCCAGCAGCACTACTATTCGCGCAGCTGGCTGGCGCCGCTGATTGTGACCCTGTATCCGATCAACGGCGATGGCCTGCCTGCAACGCGCGAGTACATCGCCGGCCTCGGCCCCGGCCGCTTCACCGACATCGACCGCTGGATGGCGCGCGAAGCACGTCGCTACGAGCTGCCGCTGGCGAACCCGGTGAGCACCCACCTCGGCCCGCCGGTGGATTCGCTGCCACCGCCCTACGATGCCCCCGCCAGCGCGTTCGCCGGCAGCATCTCCAACCTGGTTTGGGGCCTGCGCATGCGCCTGTGGGCCGCGCTGCACACCCCGGATACGCGCTCCAATCTCGACCGCGTGCGCATCTTTGTCGTCTACTACAGCGATCCGCAGGCGCAGCTGCCGCACTCATTGGGGCTGCAGAAAGGGCTGCTCGGCGTGGTCCACGCCTACGCCCTGCCCAGCCGCGACCGGCAGAACAACATCGTCATCGCCCACGAGCTGCTGCACACCGTCGGCGCCAGCGACAAGTACGATCGCCACGGCACGCCGATCTACCCGATCGGCTACGCCGAACCGCTGCGCAACCCGCTGTTTCCGCAGCCGCGCGCCGAAATCATGGCCGGACGGCAGCCGCTGTCGCTGTACGAATCGCGTATGCCCGCCGGCCTGCGCGATGAAATCATCGGCCCGCTGACAGCGCGCGAGATCAACTGGCTGCGCTGAGTGCGATCCCCCGCGGCCGGCCGGCAACTGGCATAATGCCCGCCAGCACGGTGCGGCCGTGGCGCCGAACCACAGGCCGACCGCCGCCGGAGACATCGCCATGCGTCGCCAGCGCCGCCTCGCAGACCACTCACCCGCGTGCCCGCCGGGCCACGCCAATGCCCGCCACACGGCGCGCCGGCTGCTGCGCCTGCTCACCGTCTGCCTCGGCCTGTTCGCATCACTCGGCTGGCACGGCGCGGCCGCGGCGCCGGCCGGCCCCGGCGTGGTGCTGCTCGGCGACTGCGCCCCGCCCGGCGCGCTGCAGAGCTGGCAGCAGCGCCTGCGCGAATGGGGCTACGCGGTGGAGAGCACCGGCGAGCGACGCTGTCACGGCGCACTGGCCGACCTCAGCCTGGGCGCGGCGCGCGACGCCCGCCAGCGACTGGCCGCGCGCCAGTCGGTGGATGCACAGCGCATCGCGCTGCTCGGCTGGGATGCCCCGCTGGTGGTACACGCCGCCGGCAGCGTCGCCCAGGGACGGCCGGAGTTCGCCGCCGCACTGCTCGGCGTCGCGCGCCCGGCGCAGCTGCTGAGCAGCGTCGATCTGCTCGATGGCATCGACCAGCGCCCGGATGCCGAAGTGCGCGCCTTCCTCGGCCGCACGCTGGCGGCGCGGCACGGCGACGTCAGGCCACAGCCGCAGGCGCTGATCGAAACCGGCCCCGATCTGCCGCCGCATGGCCGCTCGCTGTTCGACCGGCTGTTCCCGAGCGGCCCACCCTTTCCGTTTGAAGCGCTGCTCGACGCCCTCGCCGCAGCCATCGGCCAACCGCCGTCCAGCGCCAGCGGCCCGTTGCCGGCGGGCATCGCCGCCACGCTGATCCCCACCGGTCGCTCGCTGCAGCGTCACGCCAGCGACCAACCGCTGCGCTTTCCGCGCGCGGTCATCGCCATCGACGGCGATGCCGGCGCAGCGCCGCAACCGCAGCTGCGCGACCGACTGTTCATCGGCTACCAGCCGAGCACGGCGCAACTGGAGGTGATCAGCTGGAATCCGCAATCGGTGCGCTTCGAATTCCAGCTGGTCGACGACTATCGCGCCGGTGGCGAGCCGCGGGTGCGCTACGCGCACCGCCGTCTGTGCCTGGCCTGCCACCAGAACCTCGGGCCGATCTTTTCCGCCGCCCCCTGGGACGAAAGCACCGACAACCAGCACGTCGCCGCACGCCTGCGCGGCTTCGGTGAGCGCTTCTACGGCCTGCCGGTGGGCGCCATCAACAATGCCGCGGTGCTGCTCGACAACGCCACCGATCGCGCCAATCGCCTGCCGCTGCGCGCCGCCCTGTGGCGCGAGCTGTGCGGCGCCCCCGGCGCGGCGCGGCGGCGCTGCCGGGCGGCCTGGCTGGGGCGCATGCTGGAGTACCGGCTGAGCCGCACCAGCGAGTTCGCAACCTACACCGAGGACTTCGTCGAGCACTTTCTGCCACGCGCGCAGCGCAACTGGAATCGGCAGTGGCCGCAGGGGCTGGTAGTGCCGGACCCGGACATCGCCAACCGCGATCCACAGCGCGATGCGGAACTGTTTCCGGCGCTCGACCCGCTGCGCCCGCGGATGCCGCTGGAGTACTGGCATTGGAGCCAGGATGGCGCCGGGCGAGCGGTGCGCGAACTGGCTGCGGATCTGCCGCGGGATCTGCTGCAACGGGTCGATCGCGCCCTCGCCGAGCGCGCCAAAAAGCTACCCGCGCTGCGCGCCGAGTGCCACTCGCTGAGTGACTACCGCCGCGTCGGCTGGCGCCTGCGCGAACTCGACTGCGACGGTGATTTCAGCCTGCGCGGGCAGTTCCGCTGGCGCCCGGACGGCAGCGGTGAAGACGGCGAAATCGCCCACCTCGGCCTGCCCGGCATGGAGCCGCGGGTGCGCCTGCAAGCGCCGGCCGCCGGCGGGCACTTCGCTCCGGTGTGGCGCGACAGCCCCTGGCATCTGCGCCTGGCACCGGGCCGGCTGGCAGCCGCGCTGCAGGTCGAAGAGGGCTTCGCCCGGCTGCTGCTGCGCAGCGATGCGCTGGCGCAGCAGCAGGCGCTGGAAAACATGAGCCGGCGCGTCGGCGGGCCGCTGGACGACCCGGCGTGGCAGCCGCGGGCGCTGCTCGCCGAGCTGCTCGGCGCGCTGCTGGAGCCGCCGCCGAAGGCGCCGGCGGAGGTGGAGTTTGCGGCGCCACCACAGGCCGTGGAGCGACCGCCCATCGAGGCCCCCGACTGGGCGCGGCCACTGGTCGAGCACTGTGCCGATTGTCACGCCGGCAATGGCCACGACAACGCGGCACTGGCCAGTGGCGGG
>Ga0207752_1001600_pt1 | contig 10053 bp, 8 predicted proteins | sample Pon2CUnioCityCA_6_FD_187272 | JGI IMG/M metagenome (GOLD analysis project Ga0207752, IMG submission 187272) | Marine sediment microbial community from Union City, CA, USA - Pond 2C Sediment 2 (SPAdes) | ecosystem: Environmental > Aquatic > Marine > Intertidal zone > Salt pond sediment ... | reverse complement strand
CACGGAAGCCTTTGATGTGCAGTGGCAGGTGCGCTCGGCACAGCGCCAGCCGGGCACCTACCGGATCATCAACGGCAATGAGGCCGCGGCGCTGGGTCTGGTGACAGCCGCGCAGCTGGCGGACAAGCCGCTGGTGTACAGCAGTTACCCGATCACACCGGCGTCCGATATCCTGCACCAGTTGTCGCGCTGGAAGCATCTTAATGTTCGTACCGTCCAGGCCGAAGACGAGATCGCTGCCATGGGGTCGACCATCGGTGCTGCCTTTGGCGGTGCCCTGGCTGCAACCGGTACCAGCGGCCCCGGTGTGTGCCTGAAAAGCGAAGCGATCAATCTTGCCATTATGCTGGAACTGCCGCTGGTGATTATCGATGTGCAGCGCGGCGGCCCCTCGACCGGATTACCGACCAAGACGGAACAGGCCGACCTGCTGCAGGCGATGTTCGGTCGTAACGGTGAAAGTCCAATACCGATACTGGCGCCGGATTCAAAAGAGTTCTTGCCCCAGTTAAAGCGGGTTTCCTTAATTGTTTTGAGTATCTGGTTACAGATATTGGTTGCCTGGGAGATCGAACAACTGTCGAGAATAATGGCAAACTCATCTCCGCCCAGGCGTGCCAACACATCAGTTTGGCGTAACTGCCCCTGGATAGTTTTTGATATCTGTTTCAGGAACTCGTCACCCGCAGCATGTCCCGAGGTATCATTAATAATTTTAAATTTATCAAGGTCAAGAAAACAAATTGAATGGATAATATCTTCTGTTTGTGCATTTCGGATGGTTTGTTTAAGCCGGACTTCAAACTCCCTGCGGTTTATCAATCCTGTAAGTGCATCATGTGAAGCCTGGTAACTCAGGCGTTTTTCCATAGTGCGGACTTCAGTGACATCACGTAAAATAATAACGGCACCAAGAATATCGTTGTTACTATCAATAATAGGGGTAATGGTGTGCTCAACTTCGTATTTCGTTCCGTCCTGTTTGGTTAAAGTAAAGTCAAACAGGGATCGTTGTATCGAACTACCTTCCAGGTTTTTATTTATTTCGGTTCTCTGCGTTGCATTTTCGTCTTCGTAAATGCTTAAAATATTTTTTCCAATGATATTTTCTTTTTGTACATCGGTCAGTGTCTCGGCAACCGGGTTAATGGTCTGGATTAAATAATCTTTGTCGACCGTTATGACACCATCACCAATTGAGTTTAAGGTTGTTTGTGCCAGTTCTTTTTCAAAAAAGAGTTGTTGTTCTGTTTTTGTTATCCGGTTTATTACGTAGGCTGATGTAATCGTGGTTAAAACAAAAATAAAAACAGAGATGATAATGATCAATACAATATTTTTATTCAGCCTGTCTTCAAGCCGGGTGATGATCTTTTTATTGTTGTTCCTCTGGAAGTCAATGATCGTTGCGATTTGAGACAGTACCGCGTTTTGTGAGGGGATAGATTTATTTATTAATATTTCAATCGCATCTTTAAACCGGTTCTTGTCGATCATTTTAATAATAATATTTTGTAACGGCACTGCGTAACGGCTGAGTTTTCCCTGCTGGTTTATTAACGTGATTTCTTCCTCGGATAATGGCATGGCAAGTAACCTTTCTCTTGCCTCGTTGAAGATGGTGGCAAAATCCTGAAAGCGTTTAAAGACTTTGTTGTATTCGCGTGTGCTTTTCGTGTTGACCATGCTGTAAAGCGCAAGGCTTCTTTCACGTGCCGCTTGTTGCATTTCAACCAGTAAGCGTGATTTCTGATTATTGCTGACGACGATCTCACTGATGGTTGCTTGCGTGTCTTTAATTTGAAGTGAAATAATCCCCAACGCAGCAAAAGTTACCAGTAAAATAGTGGTAAAGCTGACTAAAAGTAGTAAAGAACTTTTACTTAATTTCATATTTTTGAATGATATGAATTTGTCCGTTTTAATCGTCATATCGAGTATTTGTATAAAGCTGTATTAATGCTTTTGTGTGTTTTAGGGTGATAGCGTTATTGCTTTTGGGGGGTAATAAAGTAAGTCGGCATGGCCAGATATTTCTTTAATATTTAAGTATACTAATAAGAATAATTTTAAATAAGCTAAATTCTTGATAGAATTGAGAAAATCGAATAAAAAGTAACCTAAATTATGTCTGGAAATACCCTCGGAAAACTCTTTACAGTCACCAGTTTTGGTGAGAGTCATGGTGCGGCAATTGGCTGTATTGTTGATGGCTGTCCACCAGGATTATCTCTCTCTGAAAACGATTTGCAGGGTGACCTGGACAGGCGTCGTCCCGGCAAAAGCCGACATACCACGCAACGTCGTGAACTGGATGAAGTGCAGATTTTATCCGGTGTTTTTGATGGTGTAACCACGGGCTCCCCGATAGCGTTGATTATTCACAATACGGATCAGCGTTCTAAAGATTATTCCGACATTATGGATCGCTTCCGTCCGGGCCACGCTGATTACACCTATCATCATAAGTACGGCTTACGTGATTACCGCGGTGGTGGTCGTTCGTCCGCACGCGAAACCGCGATGCGTGTTGCCGCGGGCGCGATTGCAAAAAAATACCTTAAAGAAAAATTGGGTATCGAGATTCATGGCTACATGGCCCAACTGGGCCCAATTAAGTATGAAAATTTTGACTGGAATGAAGTTGAAAACAATCCTTTTTTCTTTCCCGACGCGGATAAAGTAAAAGAACTTGAAGATTACATGGATGCCTTGCGTAAAGAAGGCAATTCAATTGGTGCGCGTATTAACGTGGTCGCCACCGGCGTGCCTCCCGGCTTAGGTGAACCTATTTTTGATCGCCTCGATGCCGATATTTCTCATGCCATGATGTGCATTAACGCGGTTAAAGGTGTAGAAATCGGTGCCGGCTTTGATTGTGTTGAGCAAAAGGGCACAGAACATCGCGATGAATTAACTAAAGATGGATTCCTTTCCAATAATGCTGGTGGTATTTTAGGCGGTATTTCTTCGGGACAGGATATTACCGTAAGCATGGCGTTAAAAGCGACATCCAGTATCCGTATTCCGGGGAAGACGATTAACCTTGATGGTGAAGCTGTTGAGGTTGTTACCCAGGGGCGTCATGATCCCTGCGTGGGTATCCGCGCGACACCCATTGCTGAAGCTATGTTAGCCCTGGTACTCGTTGATCACCTGTTACGTAACCGTGCACAAAATGCTGATGTGAAAGTGGATACACCTGTTATTCCTGCATCTGCTGACTGACACAAATAATCCTATGCCGTACTGGCGTCTATCCGGTTTTTATTTTTTCTATTTTGCCAGCCTGGGCGCATTAATCCCTTACTGGGGGCTTTATCTTAAATCATTAGGTTTCAGTGCCGCTGCCATCGGCACCATGATGGCGACCATCATGGCCACTAAAATTATATCGCCAAATATCTGGGGCTGGGTTGCCGATCATACCGGTAAGCGCATGGCCATCGTGCGACTGGGTGGTTTACTTTCATTCCTGGCATTTGCCGGTATTTTTATTTCCCAGGAATACTGGTGGTTAATCATCGTGATGATGCTGTTCAGTTTTTTCTGGAATGCGACCTTACCGCAATTTGAAGCGACCACTTTTTCTCACCTCGGTGAACATACTCATCGCTATAGCTCGGTACGTTTATGGGGCTCCATTGGCTTTATTGCCGCGGTCTGGATTATTGGCCAGCAATTAGAAGGGACAAAGATTTCCTATTTACCTTTTGTCTTGATGGGCCTGTTTGTCAGCATCTGGATAAGCAGCCTGGTGGTACCCAATGAGGCGGCGGTACAGGTGCACCATGATCATGAACCGTTAAAGAATGTTCTGAAACGCCCGGAAGTCATGGGTTTATTAGCAATATGTTTTTTCATGCAGATGGGGCATGGGCCTTATTACACCTTTTACTCAATTTATATGCAGGATTATGGCTACTCCTTATCTTTTATCGGTTTCTTATGGGCGCTGGGAGTCATTGCAGAAGTGATTGTCTTTATGATGATGCACAAACTTGTGCCCCGGTTTGGATTAAAAAAATTATTGATTTCCAGCTTGTTGCTCGCCGCATGTCGTTGGCTGTTGATTGCTTTTTTCCCGGTAAACATGCCCTTAATGATTTTTGCCCAGCTTCTGCATGCCGCATCGTTTGGGGTTTATCATGCAGTCGCAATCCAGCTTGTGCATAATTACTTTGTCGGTAAACACCAGGGCAAGGGGCAGGCACTTTACAGTAGTGTCAGCTTTGGTGCCGGTGGTGCAATAGGCAGTTTATATGCCGGCTATACCTGGGAATCACTGGGCACGACGTATACCTTCATGATTGCAACGGTTGTCAGTTTAGTCGCGGCTTATATCGCGTATAAAAAAATCCCGGCCTGATCACTTTAGTTTCGGTACCTCACTGCCGATAAAGAAACTATCTCATTTCACTTATTTCACATAAGGAATTTCAGTGGATAAAACCCATACTCATGATGTAATTATTATTGGTGGCGGAATTTCCGGTACGGCTTTGTTGTATTTACTGGCCCAATATTCAGACATTAATGATGTTATGTTGCTGGAAAAATATAACGTGATCGCCAATGTAAATTCACATGGCCGCAATAATAGCCAGACCTTGCATTGTGGTGATATTGAAACGAATTACACACTTGAAAAAGCCCTGCAGGTACAGGCCACGGCTAAAATGGTTGTGCGTTATGCCGAGCATTTAAAAAACAAAGACGATATCCTTTATAAATATTCAAAAATGGTGATCGGGGTGGGTGATAAAGAAGTCAGCCAACTACGTCAACGCTTTAAAGAATTTGGTCCACATTACCCCGGGATGCAACTTTTAGAAAAAGAACAAATTGCAAAAGTTGAACCGGCAGTCATAAACGGGCGTAAAGAAGATATTGTTGCCCTGGCGGTACTTGATGAATACAGCGCGGTTAATTTCCAGGCCCTGTCACAGTCGTTTGTTGAACAGGCAAGTCTGGTAAAAGACAAAACAATAGACGTTAAGCTTGGATGTACTGTTTCAAAAATTAAAAAGTCTGCAAATGGCTATAGCGTAAAAACGTCTCAAGGGGATCACGAGGCAAAATTTGTTGTGGTTTCCACGGGAGGGCATAGTTTGTTGTTTGCACACCGTATGGGATACGGGCTGGAGTTTTCATGTTTACCGATGGCAGGCAGTTTTTATTTCACTCCGGATGTATTAAAAGGGAAAGTCTATACCGTGCAAAATGACAAGCTCCCGTTTGCTGCGATTCATGGCGATCCCGATGTACTGGTTCCAGGTAAAACCCGTTTTGGACCCACCGCATTAGCCTTACCCGTACTTGAACGTTATAACTGGAAAACGTTACCGGAGTTTTTATACATTTTAAAACTCGATCTCAATGTCATTAAAACGCTTTGGCGTTTATTACGTGTATCAGAAATTCGTAACTACCTGTTTAAGAATATGTGTTTTGAAATTCCGTTTATTCGCCGGCGTTTATTCTTAAGTGATGCAAAAAAAATCGTGCCTGGTATGCAGTTAAAAGATTTAACCTTTGCAAAGAAAACAGGTGGTATTCGTCCTGTAATGATTGATAAGAAAAAGCACAGCTTACACCTGGGCGAAGCCAAGCTTAACCCGGGCAATGGTTTGATTTTTAATATGACACCCTCACCCGGTGCAACCAGTTGCCTGGGAAACGCAGAAAAAGATTTGGAAATTATTACGGAATATTTTGGTTCAAGTTACGATAAACAACGATTGCAGCAGGATTTAAAGTAACGTTGATTTAAAAGAAGGTTAATCAGGTAAGACGGTTAATTGCTTCCAGGAACTCTTCTGATGTAACCGGTTTACGTAAAATTTCATTTGCTCCAATTTGCGAAGAAATTTCAAGATATTCATCCATGTGCCCGTGAACGTTGCCTGTCATTGCAATGATGGGCGTTTCTTCACTACATTCACGTAATTTACGAATAAAACTGATACCTTCCATCTCGGGCATAATGATATCGGTTATAACAAGATCAGGCGTGTGTTCTCTGAATTCTTTCAGGCCTTCTTTGCCATCAGCTGCTTCCGAGACGATAAAGTTATTCCTTTTTAAGAGTTCTTTAATAAAGGTGCGAAGTGAATCATCGTCGTCTACAACGAGTATGTGTTTTGCAGAGTTTACAGTCATTTTTTTTATAATTTTCCTAAATAAGCATCCGAGACAGCTGAAATGAGTATAGTCCGATTTAGTTAATAATATTGAAGGTTATCATATATTTATATTAGGTATAAGCATAGCCGACATGGCTTTTGCCGCGTTAGATAATGTGTGTCCTGAGTGCCACACGATGCCCAACTGACGTTCCAGTGTTATACCTTCAATATTTAAGGTTTTAAGTTCTTCACTAATCATACTGCGAGGTAAAACACTCCAGCCCAGTCCAACGCTAACCATCATTTTAATGGTTTCGAGATAATTAGTAGAAAGCCCGACTTTTAACTCCAGCTTATGTTTACGCATCGTATGCTCAAATATTTGCCGGGTATAAGTTCCACGAGTCGGTAAAATGGCTGAATGCTTGGCCAGTTGTTTTGCCGTTATTTTATTTTCAGCGCTTAATGGATGAGACTGGTTAACGACAATATCGAGTGGATCGGGCCAGACCTGCTGGGTTTGAAGGACCCTGGCCGGTTCTAAAGGCAATGTCACGATGCCTAATTCAAGCTCGCCATGCTCAATGGCATTACAAGCTTCTTCTGAATCCATAAAGTGCAAATCGAGTTCAACTTCAGGATGTGTGTGAGTAAAGGCCCGCAATACAGGCGGTAAACGGTGCAAGCCAATATGGTGACTGGTCCCGATACTGAGCTTACCTGCAATATGACCGGACAGATTCTGGATAGCCCGTTTAGAGTCCTCGACTTGCTGCAAGATAGTACGGGCACGAAATAGCAGGGCATTACCGGCTTCGGTTAAGGTGACTTTTCGACCAATTCGGTCAAATAAGTGGATATCCAGCTCTGTTTCCAGTGCCGAAATACGTTTACTGATGGCCGGTTGGGTCAGAAACAGGTTTTCCGAGGCCATCGAAAATGAGCCCGTATCAGCCACTGCAATAAACGCCTGGAGGTTTGGAATATCCATTTATACTCGTAAATTAACTATAACTTTAAGTAATAGTTTATATGAAAATAATGAATTTGTGTAATAGTTAATTTGGGACTATATTTGCGCATCGATAAAAGAAGCCATCTTATTAAGAGGATGTAAAAATGGCAGGCAAGACCTTATACGAGAAAATCTGGGATCAACATGTGGTACGTGACAACGGTGATGGCACCGCACTCTTATATATTGATCGTCAATTGGTGCATGAAGTGACCTCACCGCAGGCATTTGAAGGCCTGCGAATGGCAGATCGCGATTTATGGCGCGTCGATGCCAACCTTGCGACCCCAGATCATAATGTGCCGACGACCGATCGTAGCAAGGGTATTGAAGATCCTGTTTCACGCTTACAAGTCGAGACGCTTGATCAGAACTGTGCTGATTTTGGTATTACTGAATTTAAAATGGATGATATCCGCCAGGGTATTGTGCATGTTATTGGTCCAGAGCAAGGTGCAACATTACCGGGTATGACGGTAGTTTGTGGTGATTCACATACTTCAACACATGGTGCCTTTGGTGCCCTGGCGCATGGTATCGGTACTTCTGAAGTTGAACATGTCATGGCGACGCAATGCCTGGTCCAGGCGAAATCTAAAACCATGTTGGTTAGTGTTAACGGTGAAGTGAACGCAGGCATCACAGCCAAGGACATCGTGTTAGCCATTATTGGTGAGATTGGTACTGCAGGTGGAACCGGGTACGCGATTGAATTTGGTGGTGATGCGATTCGTGCGCTTTCAATGGAAGGGCGCATGACGGTTTGTAATATGGCGATTGAAGCCGGTGCTCGCGCGGGCATGGTTGCGGTTGATCAAAAGACCATCGACTTTGTTAAAGGACGCCCATATTCACCGAAAGATGATCAATGGGAACAAGCGGTAAATGCATGGAATGATTTACACAGTGATACAGATGCCGAGTTTGATACTGTCGTTAATATTGATGCGGCTTCAATTAAACCACAGGTTACCTGGGGGACTTCGCCCGAGATGGTTGTCGGTATCGACAAAAAAGTCCCCGACCCTGCAGATGAAAAAGATGATGTTAAACGCGAAGGTATGGTCGCGGCATTAAACTACATGGGTTTAACCGCCAATACACCCATCAATGAAATCGAGGTTGATAAAGTGTTCATTGGCTCATGCACCAATTCACGTATTGAAGATATTCGTGCTGCTGCAGAAGTGGCTAAAGGGCGTAAAGTTGCGGGTAATATCAAACTTGCGATGGTGGTTCCGGGTTCAGGTTTAATTAAACAGCAAGCTGAAAAAGAAGGGCTGGATAAAATATTAACGGATGCAGGTTTTGAATGGCGTGAACCGGGTTGCTCCATGTGCTTGGCCATGAATGCTGACAGGTTAGAACCTGGTGAAAGGTGTGCCTCGACTTCAAACCGAAACTTTGAAGGTCGACAAGGTCAGGGCGGGCGTACACATTTAGTTAGCCCGGCGATGGCAGCCGCAGCGGCTGTAACCGGTCACTTTGTTGATGTTAATGACTTGATGTCATAAAAAAGACAGGAAATATTGACGATGGAAAAATTTATTAATTTAAAAGCAGTCGTAGCACCAATGGACAGGCCGAATGTTGATACCGATGCTATTATTCCCAAGCAGTTTTTGAAATCAATAAAACGCACCGGTTTTGGCCCTAACTTATTTGATGAGTGGCGGTATCTTGATCACGGTGAACCCGGTATGGATAATTCAAAACGTCCTGTTAATGAAGAGTTTGTCTTAAACCAACCGCGTTTCCAGGGAGCACAAATATTACTTGCTCGAGAAAACTTTGGTTGTGGTTCAAGTCGTGAACACGCGCCATGGGCATTACTGGATTTTGGTTTTCGTGTCGTAATCGCACCGAGCTTTGCCGATATTTTTTATAGTAACAGTTTTAAAAACGGCATTTTATTAATCAAGCTGGATGCAAACGTTGTTGATGATTTGTTTAATGATGTGGCTGCGACGGAAGGTTACGAGTTAAACGTTGATTTACAGGCTCAAACAATCACTAAACCAGATGGAAGTACGATTGCATTTGATGTTGATGAATTCCGTAAGCATCGCTTATTAAATGGTCTGGATGATATTGGCTTAACCTTGCAACACACTGACGATATTAAAGCGTATGAACAACGTCGTCGTACAGAAGCGCCGTGGTTGTTTAACTAAGAAGGTTTTTAATAAATCAATGGGGAACGAAACTCTCTATTACCCGTAACTATATATTGTAGGTTGGGCTGAAGGCCGACCTACATTTGAAAAATAAGATTGGAAAAATTATGACAAAGAAAATTTTAGTTCTTCCTGGTGATGGTATTGGCCAGGAAATTGTTGCTGAAGCAGTAAAAGTTATTAAGGCACTCCAAGCTGATGGCCTTGACCTGGAAATGGAAGATGGCCTGGTTGGTGGTACCGCGTATGATGAAACCGGTTCACCTTTGCCTGAAGAAACCTTAACAAAAGCCAAAGCAGCTGATGCTATCTTATTAGGTGCAGTAGGTGGTTATAAATGGGAATCACTGGATATCGCTGTACGTCCTGAAAAAGGTTTACTTGGTCTGCGTGCTGAACTGGACCTGTTTGCAAACTTACGTCCAGCCATTCTTTATCCACAACTTGCTGATGCTTCAACTTTAAAACCTGAAGTAGTATCGGGTTTAGATATTATGATCGTACGTGAGTTAACCGGTGGTATTTACTTTGGTCAACCACGTGGTGTACGTACATTAGAAAATGGTGAGCGCCAGGGTTATAACACGTTGGTTTATAAAGAATCTGAAGTTAAACGCATTGCAGAAGTTGCGTTTGATATTGCACGAAAACGTAATAGTAAAGTCTGTTCTGTTGATAAAGCCAACGTACTGGAAGTGACTGAAATGTGGCGTGAAGTGGTTACCGAATGCCA
>Ga0207752_1001599_pt1 | contig 10057 bp, 14 predicted proteins | sample Pon2CUnioCityCA_6_FD_187272 | JGI IMG/M metagenome (GOLD analysis project Ga0207752, IMG submission 187272) | Marine sediment microbial community from Union City, CA, USA - Pond 2C Sediment 2 (SPAdes) | ecosystem: Environmental > Aquatic > Marine > Intertidal zone > Salt pond sediment ... | reverse complement strand
CTGATCACAAAGCCTACCATTCCATACCAGATATTCCAGTAACACCGCATTACCATATGTTCTTATTCTCCTCTCTCCCTTTATTCTATTTCTCTATACAATCCATATACATATATACGACTATTTACTACTACATATACATATATACTCTATATACTTTATAGCCTATTGTGTATATTTACCACTGGCGGTGGTAAAATGGAATTCGTTTACCACTGAGGCGGGTGGTATTCGATGCCCCCCGTCGAACCTCCAGGGTCAGCAAACGTAGGCTATAAAGCCCGTAGAAAATATGTGGAGTTCGAAAGGAATGAGTCACAAGAAAAAGGCTGAAGATTCTCACTTGGTGACGACCGAGGAGGAGAGGAAGGCAAGGAAGGAACACGAATCGGCAGCGAAGGCGAGCGGGTTCAAGGCGACGTTGGACAAGGGGCGATTGATGGACGCGATGCACAACGAGGGAGTGAGTGCGGAGGTAGTGAAGGGGTTCGAGGTATTTCTTGAAGAGATGGAGAGAGGCGAGAGTGTTCCTGTCACGATAGATGTGGTAGACGATGATAAGGTGGTCTATAGCACAGGCACACAGATAGACCTTACGCGTACAGATGGAAACACCACAATAGATACGACACAGGCACAGGAGGACATTAAGAAGCTGCAGGAAGAGGTAGAGGCTGTGACTGTTGAGAATGAAACGCTCACAGAGCTAGAGAAGCTCATAGCGCAGGTGGAAGAGCTGAAGAAGAAGCTAGCAGAGAAGGAAGCAGAAGAATAATGAGCGTCACCGTGCGTGTGCCGATGGAGCAGTTTGCAAAGGTCATGGACCAGTTCCCAAAATACAGTGATGATTACTTGCGAGCCGTAGGGAACCGGCTCAGAAAACTGCTTCCGGGGACCATTCAGAGCATGTTAGGACCGTACTCGAAGGGCCGTCTTGCGCGTTCTGCAAGGGCCTATGTCAGCCGTAAGGGTGTCGAGATACAGATCGGAGAAGGCGTTGAGCATGCTCCGTACGTGTTCGGCGGTGTTGGTCTGCACACGATGGACCAGAAGGCTGCTGGTAAGACGTGGCCGATGCGCTGGACCCATGCCGGAGGCTCAGGAGTGGCATGGAAGGTGAAGCATCCGGGACAGCGTGCGCGACAGGACATTCTTGACGTGATACGTGCACTGGCAGTGCAGGTGGCACTGGAAGAGTTTGTCATCTTTGAGGCTATGGGGGTGACATGATGTCGTTGTGGACGAGGATAAAACGAGCGTTCAGGTTCGAGGTGTCACAGCTAGCAGACACGTCGGCAACTGACGATTACACAGAGCCTCTTGATTTTGTGAGCGAGCTTATCACAGGGGAATACACTGACCCAGACCTGTGGCAGCACAAGCGGATGGTGGCCATGCGTGACCCTATCATGCATCGCGTGTGTGTGCTGTTGAGCCATAATGTGTTTGACGACTGGTTCACGATAATGAAGCACAGTCCTGACGCAGAGGACGCTGACGAGCAAGGCATGATAGAGCACGATAAGAACACGCAGATCCAGGAAGAGCTCAAGGCGATGGATGCCAAGCATCACTTCACGCAGGCATTGATCGGCGAGCGTATCTACGGACAGGCAGCACTGTGCCTGAACATGAACCTGCACCGCACTGACGTGCTGGGAGAAGGCTATCAGGTAGCAGCACTGGACGTCTTCACGGAAGAGAACTCCACAATACCAACGGAGGCCTACGACATGGCCACCGGGCTTCCTGACTACATAGTCACGTACCCGAACGCGCAGTTTGGGCATATCACAGAGCAAGTGTACTGGGAAGATATTGTGTGGTGGTGCACACGGCCCAAGGGAAGGAGCATATTCGGCTATCCTGCGGGATACGCCATATGGGACCTTGCTACCTACTTGCGAGAGAGCACTGACGCCATGGCATGGGTGCACAAGAAGCTGGGTGCTGGAGTATGGATATGGTACGCAAAAGGTTCAGCAGACACACAGAAGATAGACGCACTACAGGACACACTACAGGACATGAGTTCCAGAAGGGCCATCATCGCAGAGATGGACCAGTTTGATAAGGTGGAGTGGACAGGTCCGCCAGCAAGCGGGACGGACGCCATTGTCAAGGGCAACGACTTCCTGCTGGGGATGATAAGCGCAGGGAGTGGCATCCCGAAGGACATCTTCACCGGCGTGAGTGCAGGAGCCATAACTGGGAGTGAGATCAACAACAAGGCACTGTATGCTACCATCAACAAGATACAGTCAGACATCACGCCATATGTGCTGGCGACCATTGTGAAGATGGGCTACGACATCACGGACATGGTGATAGAATGGAACACACGGTACGCCACTGACGAGCTGGAGCAGGCACAGATACGATTACTACACGCACAGGCTGCGCAGCTGGAGGCGCAGGCAGAACAGGGCATGGGTCCAAATGACATGACAATAGGCTTCAAGGCTGGAGAGGACCCGAACCAGGAACAGAACCCCACGGGGGTACAATCATAATGAGCAACATAGACATGGAAGAGATGCGAGAGAAGGAACTCAGATTCATAGAACAGAACATTGACGCGCTGGCAGAACTTGCAGCAGGCAATTTCATTGACACTACGATACGTCCCAAGAAGGACCGTGTGAAGTTCACTGCAAAGTTCTACAGGGAGCACACACTGGATAACGTGGAGCACTGGAGAAAGGAGCCCATTGACGACTATGCGAGATGCATCTACGGTGTGATGGAGATGGCGCAGAACGCTTTGCTCGAGCAGTTCGGGTTATACCTGCAAGTGTATAATATCCTGAACCAGCGCATAGACAGGGAGATAGCGGAGGCGGACGCCAAGAAGAAGGCGCGTCTCATAGAGCTACGCACGGCACAGGCAGACATGGAACCCTTCGACGCCAACCGCAGGTGCCTTGCGTGTGGGCAGTTCCTGTTCGAATACGACGAGAAGAACAACCAGCGCCACAAGAAAAAAGAGATATGCACCTGCAACTCCAGCAGGGCGATACAGGCGCAGATGAAGGCACGGATAAGCCAGTACCGCAAAGAACTGGCAGAGAAGAGAAAGGTCCCGAAGAAGGACCCGAAGAGGTTTGATAAGAAATGACAGGCTATGATATGGTCCTTGCACGACCCGGCTATAATAAGAAGTTCAAGCGAGATGTCACGTGGGACGAGTTACGCAAGACGTTCTTGCTCTACAAGCGCATCCCTTTGATAGTGGCCGGAGGCAGTCACTACGGCCCCATTGACCCTAACATGGCAGTGGGGTTCGTTGACGCGAAGATAGATGAAGAGCAACAGACCATCAGGGGAGAAGGCATACTGTTCAAGGAGCGATATGACGACATCCCACAGGAGATACACAGGAAGCTTACTATCGGTGAGCATGTCCACGCATCACTCGGCTATCAGGAGTATGACGGGATACGCAAGCCGGATCACATACTGATAGGCGCTGAGAGGCCGGTGTTTGAAGACATTGGCTTTCACGCAGAAGCAGAGAACTCTTTCCACTACGAGGAGACGGACGGCATCAACCCGGAAGACCGTGTGGACGAGCAAGAAGAAGAGGCACCGCAAGCGGTACCTTCGCTCTCACAGGAGCAGCTCGACTACATTGTCGTCCAGCTGGCAGACCGGCTGTCGCCACCAGAGCAGAAAGACACAGAGGTCAAAGACGTCGAGGAGACGGAAGCACCACAAACAGAACCGGAGCAAGAACCGAAGCACGAGGAGCCGGAGGCTGCAAAGCCGAAGGTCACACCTGAGAGAAAACCAGTGCCCAAGGAGACGCCCACCGCGCAAGGCGATGGCATCTTCCAGCAGGTAGGTAGCTCGCGGGTCATTTCCTTGCAGCCCGGGGAAGGCTTCAGAACAAAGGAGAAGACAACATAATGGCACAAGGCACAATGAGCCACTACACAAGCTCGATCCTATGGCTGCGTCCCAAGAGTGGCGCCGGCATCCTTCCAAGAAGGGTGAACGGTTCCGGACTCTACGCCGGGATGGTCGTCAGAGCGACAGGTGAGACCGACCCCGACGTCTATATCCCTGACGGGAATGACGACATATCCCTAGGCATCGCCCTTGAACGTTCAGACAAGGCCATCGACACCGCATTCTCAGACAACGTCTGGGTAGATGTCCTCACAGTACGTTCCGGAGGCGGAGCATGGGGCTTCGTCGACGACGACGAGGGAGCAATCGAGCCGTGGACTGCGCTCTACAACACAGGCGCCGACAATGACGGATATTTGGAAGTCCTCGCGGTGACAGCAGCACCTACCACGTACGATGACGCTACCGTACAAGGTATCGTAGACTACCTTGAGGCAGCAGAGCATCGCTACGTCGGCAGAGCAGCAACATATCAGGCAGATCAGGGGAGCACGGACGTCCCTATCAAGGTCCTGATGGTGTAGGAGGTAGACAAGAATGGTACAGATACTGACCACCAGAGAGGTAGACCTCATCGATAATCAGGCTCGCAAGCCGGCCACACAACCGCTGGACTTCAGCTGGATACCCTTCGTGCAGGTGCAGGACGCCTACACGTACAAGGACTACACCATGCAAAGAGTAGAACCACCGAGAGGCAGTCCTCTTGGAGAACACTTCCACGGCGTCAGCTCGGGAAAGACCGAGACGGAGAGGCCATTCATCACGTTCAGGTACGAGTGGAGCATCAACAAGACGGACCTGCGTATCGCTTCACAGAATGGCTACGACATCATTGGCAAGAACACCATGATGATGCGGTCTGGGGTGGAGCACTCCATCATGGCCCTGATATTGCAGGGCACAGGGGCAACGACCACCACAGACCTCCCTGACATCTCAGGGATGCTTGACGTTGGCGAGGATGTGGACGCAGCACTGGACGACGACACATGGAGCACTGCGACCAAGCCAGTCTTCCACGCGAGCACAGGCTTCGACGACCTCGTGGCGAACAACTACTTTGGCCCCTACGGCTGGATACTCAGCCGGAACCTTGAGTCCGGACTCTACGCCCTGAACAACGCAGCGAACCCACGGACGCACCTGGAGATCATCAGGTCAGGGTACGTCACCGGACCGATAACATTCTTCAGCAACGGCGCATCTGCCTATGGTTCTGGAGGCTACACCATCCATCCACTACCCGCGGCAACTGCGGATGATGGAGTGTGGATCATGTACGCGCCGAACAACGGCGACGGAGAACGCAACTTCTTCGTTGCACAGGTGTCCAAAGGCATTGAGACCACGGTCCCTGACAGGCTGGACGACAACAACCGCTACAGCATCAGCATGGAGTGGCGAGGCACCCCGGTGTTCAGGGGAGCTACAACCGGCTCAGCAGCATCAGCGCCATACATCGTGTACGAGCCCGACGTGGACCTAGCCTAGACGCATGTCCTTCAGGTGGTAGTAGTAGTGGTACAGAAGGACATCATACAGAGGCATATACTAGCGTAGCAAAGGAGAAGAAGTAGAATGGGTGAATATGCAAAAGAACAGATACAAAACAGTGTGAAGATAGAGGCGACCATCGGTATCGGGATAACCACCATCATCACGAGCTATGTATTGCAATCAGCAGCGAACGGCACTGACATGCCGAACTGGGCGATCCTTGTACTGGGCCTGTTGTTAGTGACCTTCTTTGCGGTGCGTCTGCTGGCATACTTCAGATACATCGTGGAGAAGGAGCTCTGGATGCGTGAGAAGAAGGTGGACGCAGAGATACAGGCGATGCAGCTGGACAGGCAGATACGTAAGCTGGAAGCAGAGATAAAGCTGAAGCAACTGGAGGCGACGGCATAGATGGTCAGAGCGACAGCTGCGGAGTACGTCAAGCTCAACGCAGGGTCATATCATGCAGGATGGGACGCTACAGCAGTAGGGAACCTCTGCACCATGATGGATGCCTTCCTTGACGGGAAGGCATCCCCTGCCACGCTAGGCACAGGCACCAACGAGGTGGCCTTTGCCAACTACTGCGTGTGGAGCTTTATTGAGTTCCAGATGAAGCCTGTACAGGACAGGACGACCAACACAGGATGGTGGACGACAGAGCATAGCGACTGGCTGGCAGCACTGCTGACCGACACTACATATGATGGTGTCACGGTCATAAAGATGCGGGAGTGACAACATGGCCACAGCCCTATCTATCGCTCTCAAGGCCTGCATCGAGGACAACTGGTCAGCAGTGACCGGAGGGACCGAGCCCACGGTCTATGGCACGGACACCACTGACTGGCCCAAGACGGACGAGTGGATACGCATACTTGGCTGGACCTTCAACATGGGAGGCTTCAAGCGCAGGAATGACAATTACATCGGCTACGACGAGTACATCTCATTTGTGGTGAGCACGAAGAACGACACTGACCTTGAGTCACGGCTAGACGAGATGACCACAGAACTGAGGCGGATCATCACGCCGACGAATCTCACGGGTTATCATCTGGTGGACATCGTTGGCAGGGACAGGTCACGTACAGACCAGTCGAGGAAGATATGGGCTGAGGAAATGACCATCAAGGCCACTGTGAAGAGCACCAGTGCAGCGATAACACCGGGGAGCACCACGACCGCAGACTGGGAAGTGGACAATCTCACGGTGAACACCAGCCTTGATGCAGCAAGTGCTAGCGTATCACTTGGAGCACTCAGTCTTGCAGGAGCACTCTCCACCTATGCTGCAAGTGACAGTATCAAGGTAGGTGGGACCGACTCTGACGCATGGCAGATTGGAATAGAAGGAGGTCCTACAGGTGGACAGATTCGACTTCCATCTGGTGAGACTGTTTTCTATGTCACCGCTAACGACGCATATGATCGAGAGATGCAGTTCACGCAGCTGGGTGCAGGTTCATTTGTGGTAAAGTTTGATGAGATAGGTGTGGACAATCTCACGGTGAACACATCGCTCGATGCTAGCAGCGTGAGTGGCAATTTTGATGTAGGTGGCGACCTGACGGTTTCTGGTGGAAATATCACAGTTCCACCACCATCAGGCACTTCGGCATTATATGTTGAAGCGGGCGACCTTGATGTAAAGGTGTGGGAGATAATTCGTGCTGGAGCTAGTGAGTATGGTTACTATATGAAATATGTCGGCACTGGAAGTAATGACGCCAATTATCTTGAACTATGGTCACACAATACAACAGATGCAGACGAGCTTCTAATGCGTTGGCATCAGCAGACCCAAGAAACAGTGATTGCAGGCGACCTGACGGTTAGTGGGAACAACATCAAGTGTGGTACGAACAAGGGCGGGGACATCGGTGAGGCTGGGACAGCGTTCGACGATGTCTATGCGGACGACTTCCAGAACGTCGCCAGTGAGCCTGCGTTCAAGACCATATCTGACCCTGTGGCTGCGGTCATGGCTGCACGACCATATGAGAAAGACGAGAGCGTCGAGTGGGACGAGTACCGATTGAAGAGTGACACCCTGCCCGCATGGGTCCGCCCACGTATCAAGGAGATGGTGGTCACACGGGAGCAACAGGTCATCATCGACGAGGAGACCAAAGAGGAACGGATCATCCCTGAGAGACGGACATGGACCGGAAAATATCTTCTCGGTGGAGGTGGTGCAGGGAACTATGCGGACGGGCATACGGACGAGGACTTCCAGCATCATCAGGGTGTTTCCGTGAACAAGCTGCTCTACCTCCAGCTGCAAGCGATACAGGCACTCACCAAGCGAATAGAAACACTGGAGGCAGCAAAATGAGTTACACAGCATTCAAGGACGGCTACGCCATAGAGGCGACCTACGGCACCGCAGCCATAACCACTGCTGGTTCCACCGCATACCTACCGGGACTCATATCACAGGAGCTGAGGCACCCGAACCCTAGATGGCGTACGCATCATCGAGCAGTAGGAGTGGGAGCATATGAGGTGCCAGCAGGAGCGATATGGAAGAGTATAGAGTCACGGATTGGCACATGGCAGGTGGTGTTACAGAATGGCATCCCTCTCTGGATGGCACAGGGAGGTAGTTCAACAGCGGACGACACACCATCCGCAGGATATTACACTCATACTATTACTGCCGACGACCTGCCATCGTTCACTACCTACCACGAACGCACTGGTACTGGCACGGACTGGGTAATACTCTATACCGGCTGCATGGTGGGCAACCTCACACTACAATGCTCACAGGAGACACTTGGCCTGCTGGCTACTATTGACTGGGTGTCACAGAACGCTGCTGACCCGAACCTTGACGGCACCAATGCCACCCTGACCAATGACCCTGCACTCCCTGCTACTGCTAACACAGAACCGTATCTCTTCTCGCAGCTCACCCGGACGTGGGACTATGGCTCTGGAAATGTAGCATTGGACGGTCTTGAAGACGTGAAGCTCACCATATCACCGGGACTACAAGTGCTCATGTCACACTACTGGGACTCTGGAACGAACAAGGCACACATTCCGAGAGGCTATTATGAGGCGCCACGCAGAGACTACCAGCTAGAGTTCATCTATCATCCCGAGAATGATGATGTGTGGGACGCCTTAGTGAGCACCAGTAATGCACAAGAGTTCTACCTGAAATGGACACGGGACACGAAGGACTATATTGCCATCACCTGTACTGACTGTCAGGTCATTGACCATGACACCATCACCCCAAGGACGGAGGACACCCTTCTTGAACGGGTGATATTTGAACCACGCAGCCTCAGTATATCAGTGGTGGACCAGATAGCAGGAGGGAGCTATGGTGAGTGATATAAATATCAGGCTAGAGGTTGATGCGACAGCTGCAAAGGCCACATTAGCAGATGTTGCAGCACGAAATGACGATATTGCACGACAGATCGCACAGAACCGGATGGACATGATACGTTTACAGAAGATGGGCGTCAGGATAGCCCATGCCCTCATGGGACTGTTCAGGTCACTGATAAGTGCCTTCGGCATCAGCATGAACGCTATGGGAAGAGCACTCATGAACACCATTGACAATATCATAGCCCTTGCAGGCGCATGGCTGATGTTCATGACGGCAAGAGCATCGGGAGGAGATGTGCTGGCAGGATTTGGTCTTGGCACGGCATCACTCTCCCTCGGTATCAGTATCGGTGCAGGGATACGTATTGCAGAGGGTGTTGAACAGGCAGAGGCACAGGCTGCAAAGGCAGATGCCGTACTGTCGAGCATTGAGAGCCTTGCACGCGCACCCGGCAGATGGGGGACTTACTAATGGCGGACACACCACAGATAGAATATGAACACTCGGCAGCAGCAACACACATCGACATGTTCACAAACGACATTGAGATCTCCTTAAAGTTCGGAAGAAAAGAAGTGATAGCAAAGGACGGTGGTGCGCTGAAGGTGGTTGACAGTAACCGTGTGTCACTGGTGTTCAAGTTCTCATGTGTCCTGTCCGCGACGGACATGGACCTGCTCTTTGCTCCTGACACGCCGGGATATTTACACCCTGCCTCTGCACCGGACTACACCACCGCCTACCCGCGTTTTGTGAAGGTATATTATGATGCCACAAACTACTGGGAGAATCTGGAGGTAGTGTGCACGGCAGCGTCAGCAAGCTTCATCGGGAGTTCTGAACAATGGGACTGCAAATTCATATTTGAGGAGAAGGATGATTGATGTTCGAGCTTACACTATTCATGTTCGCTGGCTCTGCGGTCATATACCTGTTCTTACGAGTAGCAGAGAAAAGAGGTTGGATAGAGTTTGAAGATAAAGACAGCTAGTTATAATGATGGTGGCAGTACATATAATGCAGCAGCGGAGGAGACGTGGTGGACTAACTTTAACATCGCGCATAGAATGAACGCTCCCGCAGAGTGCTGGATCACCCTTGCAGACCCCACAGGTTCCCTCATGCAGAAGTACAACGTGGATGCAAATGACGTCTATGTGGGACCGGGAAGGGTCTACATAAAGAATGATGCTGAGACGGCGACCTATTATGATGGCAGAATAATGAAGGCCACACATTACAGAGAGAATGGTGGGCAGCTGGTGCTGTACTGTCAGGACTGGCTATCGC
>Ga0207752_1001598_pt1 | contig 10069 bp, 10 predicted proteins | sample Pon2CUnioCityCA_6_FD_187272 | JGI IMG/M metagenome (GOLD analysis project Ga0207752, IMG submission 187272) | Marine sediment microbial community from Union City, CA, USA - Pond 2C Sediment 2 (SPAdes) | ecosystem: Environmental > Aquatic > Marine > Intertidal zone > Salt pond sediment ... | reverse complement strand
GCTCTTGGGGACTGCGTCGAGCGCATCCTCAGCCATGCTGATGATGGTGGGCAGCGCCATGTAGGCCAGGATGAGAGCACCCGTGAAGGCGGTTAGCCCAGTCGGTGTCCCCAACGTCTCTCGGATGATGGGGGCAACCATCGTCATCCCTAAGAAACCAAGCACCACCGATGGAATGCCGGCCAAGACCTCAATCATCGGCTTCAGGATCTCACGGGCCCAGTTCGGTGATACCTCGCGCACGAAGACGGCGGTTGCCACGCCCAACGGCAGGGCGATGATGGTAGCAACCAATGTGATCAGAATCGACCCCAGAACCAGGGGAAGGGTACCGAACAAGTCAAAGGTGGGATACCAGTGTGTCCCCAGGAGGTTAGCCGGCGGCACCTCAAAGAAGACTGGAAGACCTTCACGCAGCAGGAACAGAAAGACGAGCACCACAAAGCCAATACTGGAGAAACCCAGCACTCGGATGAAGGACTCGATAGCGAAATCGGCCCAGCGAGGCCGGGGATTCCTCAGGAGATCAGTCTCAGCCAATGGGAACCTCCTACGGGCAAAACGATCGTCGATGATGTGTCTTACGCTTCACATTCTGGGCGTTCACTGCAGTGGCACGAACCCTAGCTCGAGCACCAGAGACTGCCCATCGCCTAGAATCCAATCCAGGTATGACTTCACCTGACCGGACGGCTCGTCAGCAGTGTACATGTAGAGCGGCCGCGATATCGGATAGGATCCATCGTTGACCGTCTCCATGGAAGGAAGCACGTAGGGGCCGCTGGCATCACGAGCTACTGCCAACATCTTTTGATCAGACGTCACATAGCCCAAGCCGTCGTAACCAATGGCATTGGGGTTCCGGCGCACCTCAGCGCTAATGCCCTCGGACGAGGGCATCAGCAAAGTGTCTGGGGAGAAGAGCAGGTCACTGCCTTTATCACCCAGCCGGATCACATTCTCCAGGAAGTATACGTAGGTCCCAGAGTTCGACTCTCGGGACAGGAGCACGATTGGGCGATCTTCTCCACCTACCTGGCGCCAGTTGTCGATCTTGCCTGTGTAGATATCGGATATTTGCCGGAGTGTGAGCCCATCCAGCGGATTGGATGGATGGACGACGATGGCAATCGCGTCGCGAGCGACCACAAATTCCACCGGCGTGATTCCGTTGGCCTGGGCAGCAGCGATCTCCTCCGATTTCATCGCCCGCGACGCATTAGCAACGTCTACTGTGCCGTTGATCATCGCGGCGATGCCTGTACCTGACCCTCCACCAGTGACCGAGAGCCGGACCTCAGGACGTAGCTCCATGTATGCTTCAGCCCAAGCCAACGCCAAGTTGACCAAGGTATCCGAGCCTTTGTTTTCGATGGCCGATGCGGCTGCCAGGTCACCTTCATCGGGATTTGATTCCAGCGGGCCACACGCCGCCGCCAACCCGATCAGGCCTACCAGCACTAACCCCACCGCCAGCCGTGATGGCAGATGGGGATCAGCGAAAAGCCCCCGCTCACGAAGGGGGCTTATGTGGGAGACACCGACTTGCCATAGGTGCCGGAGTGCCCAACGGGCATGTAGAAATCTTCGTAGCGACAGTCGTATCACAGGTCTGAATCTACCTCACGCTAAAGAAGGGTAAGTAGTCCAGGGTCAATTGTAGCAAACAACTGAGTAACGTCAAGCCTGGCGAGGAAGGGATCGCGTGGCGTACGGTGAGGCCGATGGTCTGAGATTGCAGGAACTACGCGCCAATCTTACTGCGTATCCATCTCCTCCATTTTCCCCGTGGCAGTGAAGATCACGCGCTCGCAGACGTTGGTCACCCGGTCGGCGGCGCGCTCCAGGTTGTGAGCCACCCACAACAGGAAGTTGGCCTGGTCGATACAACGCGGGTCGGACATGATATAGGTCATCAATTCTCGGTAGACCTGATTGTACAGTCCATCCACCTCGTCATCCCTGGCAGGGATAGACCGGGCCAGATCCACGTCCCGTCGCACGAAGGCCTCCAGCGCCTCGTGAAGCATATCCCGCGCCTTCGTCGCCATAAGAGGGATGTCGATCAGGGGCTTGATGAAAGGTTCATCACCGATCATCAAGTTGATTCTGGCAATGCCCTTGGCGTAGTCACCGATGCGCTCCAATTCCGAAGCGATGTCCAGGATGGCAGCAAGGGCGCGCAGGTCGCTGGCCATCGGTTGCTGAGTAGCGATGAGCGCCAGCGCATCGGCCTCAATGGCAAAGCGCTTCCTGTTGATATCCCGATCCTCAGCGATCAGGCGTCGGGAACCCTCAGTGTCCCGACGTTTGAGTATATCGACTGAATCCGTGATGGCGTTCTCGACCATGCTTCCCAATGCCAGCGTCTCGTCCTGAAGGCGCTGTAGTTCTCTGTCGAAAGTCTCTCGCGGCATGTTCTTCTCCCTCAGCACATTCTTGTGCCGAAAAACGCTCAGATGAAGATCTCAGGATGCAGGTCCGTTGATCCCAAGTTCTCTCTGCGCTTCAGATAGGCAAAGATCTTCCGGCGCAGGCCGTCGCGTACCTGGTGGAACACCTCCAACTGCTCAGCCTCACCGCCAGTGGCCGCAGCCGGATCGGGGAAGCCCATATGTTTCACCCGTCCCGGCCCCAACCAGATGGGGCAGTCCTTGGCTGCATTATCGCATACGGTGATGACGAAGTCAAATTCGGTATCACGCAACTCGTCCACCGACTTGGAACGCTGCACAGAGACGTCGATCCCTAGCTCGGCCATCGCCTGCACGGCCAGGGGATGGACATAGCCAGCCGGCGCGGTGCCCGCCGAGAAAGCCTCCCAGCGCTCACCAAGGAAGTGTCTGACCAAGCCTTCGGCCATCTGACTGCGTGCCGAGTTGCCAGTACATAGGAAAAGCACTCGCTTCTTACTCATATCATCCATCCTACTACCTCACTTTTCACCGGACAGCCCATCGCTGTCGGTGCTTTCCTTCCTACTTGCCAGCCAGGCCAGAATGCGCTGTTCTATCTGGTCACGCACCTCACGGAACCTTCCCAACTTATCTTCCTCAGTGCCTTGAAACTCCACGGGATCGTCAAGGGGCCAGAAGAGCCGCTGCCCAAGAACCCGGCAACATCCTTGGAGTAGTGGCCGTCAAGATCCAGCCCCACCTCCCGCATCACTTTGTAGACGTAGGGATGAATAGGCTCCGGCTCCAACCCGGCACTGTAGACATCAAACTGATCCCCTGCATATCTTCTCAAGAACGCCTCAGCCATCTGGCTGCGGGCTCTGTTTCCAGTGCAAAGAAAGAGCACTTTCGGCTTACCCATCATTGTACCCCCCACTGAATCGCAAGAACTAGCCAAACCTCCCCGTGATATAGTCCTCGGTCTGCTTGTGCCTGGGGTTGGTGAAAATCTCCCGGGTCAGCCCGTACTCCACAAGGTACCCCGCCCGATCCTCAGCCATCATGAAAAAGGCCGTATAGTCCGAGGCCCGCGCCGCCTGCTGCATATTGTGCGTGACGATGACAATGGTGTATTTCTCTTTCAGTTTCTGGATCAATTCTTCGATGCGCAATGTGGCGACGGGATCCAGTGCTGAAGCCGGCTCATCCATCAGAATCACATCCGGTTCTACGGCCAGGGCGCGAGCGATACAGAGCCGCTGCTGCTGGCCCCCGGAGAAGGCCAGGGCCGAGCGGTCCAGGCAATCCTTGACCTCGTCCCAGAGTGCAGCGTCTCGCAGACTGCGCTCCACGATGTGGGCCAACTGGGTCCGGTCGCGGACTCCGTGGGATCGAGGGCCGTAAGCCACGTTGTCGAAGATAGATTTTGGAAAGGGGTTCGGCCGTTGAAAAACCATGCCCACGCGTCGTCTAAGCTCCACCACATCCATGTCGAAAACACCTTGCCCATCCAAGAAGACCTCGCCCTCGACGAGCACGCCGGGGATCAAATCGTTCATCCGGTTGAATGTACGCAGAAAAGTACTCTTGCCACACCCGGAAGGTCCGATGATGGACGTGATCTGGTTACACGGGACCTGAATGCTGACATCCCGCAAAGCCTGGAAGTCCCCATAGAATAGCTGGCAGTTCTGCATGGCCAGCTTCACTGCTTTTGAATTCATTATCCTCCCTTCAATCCCGCCGTCAGGCGACGCGACACAGAATTAATAGCAAGGTTGATCAACACAATCGTCACGACCAGGACTGCGCCCGTGCCCATCGCTTTGTCGAAGGCTCGGGTATCCATCGCCAGGTAGTAGAGGTGCAGTGCCATCGTCCGCCCTCCAGAGAACAGAGAAGTAGGCAGATGATGTGAGCCACCTAGCGTGACGTAGAACACAGCGGTCTCGCTCACCACCCGGCCCACACTAAGGACGATGCCGGTGATGATCCCTGGCAAGGCAGCCGGCAGGACAACCTTCCACACGGTCTGCCATTGAGTGGTTCCCAAAGCAAGACTGCCCTCGCGATAGCAGCGTGGGACCGCACACAAAGCCTCCTCGCTGGCACGGATGATGACGGGGAGAACGAGGCATGCGCCAGCCAGGGCAGCCGAGAGAAGCGAGAAGCCCAAGTGCATGGCCGATACGAATAGGGCATACCCGAAAAGCCCAAAGATGATGGAAGGAACCCCAGCCAAGAGCTCTACACCAAAGCGGACTACGCCCACCAAGCGAGAGATCAGACCACTGCGACCTCGCATCTCCCCGGCGTACTCGACCAGGTAAACCGCGGCACCCACCCCCAGTGGCGTGGCGATGCCGATCGTCAGAAGCACGAGGTAGAAGGTGGTGACGATCGTGGTGGAGATCCCTCCCTCGGCAGAGAGACCACCCCGCGGCGGAGTGAGTAAGAAGTCGGGGAAGTCAACCCTGACCACCTTCCACCCCTGCAAAACGACGTAGGCGACCACGAGCACGAGTACAGCGACAGCAACCAAGCCCGTGAGCCACAGAAGCCCGAAGGCCACTTTCTGGCTGAGATGACGGCAAGCGATGTTTGCCTGCTCCCTCAACGCAAGCGCCTTCCGATCTGCCCTGTGTGCTTCCAAGCCAAAGGAAACACGTGGGTGTACTGTGACCTTTTCTTTGCTCATTGTGCCCTTCCTCGCATAAGCAAGCGCGCCAGGCTGTTGACGAAAACAATTAGCACAAACAGCATCACCCCCGTAGCGAAGATGGCGCTCTCGTGCAAACCAGTGGCATAGGCAATCTCCACAGCGATGTTCCCGGTAAGTGTGCGTGCCTGGCTGAGGACAATGGTCAGCGGATTATCCCCCAGAGACCTGGGGACGATGATCGAATTGCCAATCACCATGATCATCGCCATCGTCTCCCCCAGCGCACGTCCGATCCCCAGGATGATGGCAGCGATAATGCCCGATCGCGCTGCGGGTATAATCACCCCCACGATAGTCTGCCAGTGTGTGGTGCCGAGCGCCAGCGAGCCCTCCTTGTACTCGCGGGGCACAGCGCGGATGGCATCCTCGGCAATGTTGGTGATAGTCGGAAGGACCATTACAGCCAAGACAATGGACGCGGAAAGCAACCCAAAGCCCGTATTGGCCGGGGCGGGGATACGTCGCACCAGAGGCACCAGTACCACCATGCCGAACAGGCCATAGACCACCGAGGGAATGCCAGCCAGGAGCTCCACCGCCGGTCGGACGATATCTCGCACCCAGGGAGGGGCCACCTCAGCCAAGAAGATCGCCGCTCCCACCGCCAGGGGCACGCCCAGAATGATGGCGCCAACAGTTACCAAGACCGAGCCAACGATCATCGCCAAAATGCCGAACTGCTCCTGCCCTGGCCGCCAAACACTGCCAGTTACGAAGTCCCCTAGTCCAATTTCACGGAAGGCGGGTAAGCCCTCTTGTAGGATAAAGATGAGGATGAGAAAGACGACGAAGGTGGAGGCCAGCGCACTGATGAACAAGAGAACCTTAACGCCACGATCAACGGCATACCTCATAGACTTACACCTCACTCAAAGGTAGAATGCGGGTCAAACAGAACGAACATAGTCGCCGGCCACACACGATCACCAAACACCCTGTTGTGGAAGATTTGGTAGAACCACAGTTTCAGGGAAATCTGAAATGGGGGCAGGCCTGTCTACCCCCACTCAGATCATACCGTCACCTCCATGGGGCACCGCGTCCAACAAGAGACTAGTTGACGGAGATGTACCCCTCTTCAGCCACAACGGCCTGTCCCTCGTCGCTGAGGATGAAGTCCAGCCAGGCCTTGACCACCCCGCTCGGCGCTCCGTTTGTCATCATATTCAGGGGACGCACAACCGGGTACGTGCCACTGGAGGCGTTCGCCGCGGTCGGCTCCACACCGTCAACGGCCAGAGCCTTCGTGCTGCTATCCAGGTAACCGAAGGAGAGGAAGCCAATCGAGTCCGGCGTCGTCGATATCGTCGTCCGCACTGCACCATTCGAGGGCTGCAGGATCGCAGTGTCCACGATGACCGGACCTTCGTCGCCCATCACCATCTCCTCAAACGCTGCCCGCGTGCCCGACCCCTCCTCGCGCGACACGACCACGATCGGCTTGTCGGGCCCACCCACCTCGCTCCAGCTGACGATATCGCCCGCGAAGATGTCACGCACCTGATCTTTCGTCAACTCATCCACCGCCACGTCGGGGTGCACCACGATGGCAATGCCGTCCCGAGCGATGGTGAAGATCTGCAGGTCAGGATACTCCTCTTTCTCGGGCTCCTTGACCTCACGAGAGGCCATCCCTACATCCACCTGTCCCTGCCCTGCCGACTTGACGCCCACGCTGGAACCGCCGCCCTGCACGTCGATCTGCACGTCGGGGTTCACGCCCGTGAAGGCTTCGGCCAGCCTCTCCGCCAAGGGCTGCACTGTCGTCGATCCGGCTACGCTGATCTCACCCGATGCTTCGGACTCAGCCGGAGCTCGTTCTGCCGTGTCCTCCGGGGCGGATTCAGTAGGTACCACTGTTGGAGTCGGCTGGCAGCCGACTGCTGTAGCCAGCAGTGCAAGAACCAGCAACCCTATCAGCACTAAGGACGATCTAATCTTCATATACATTTTCTTCTCCTTAATCTTGAGTTTTGCTACTCCCGGTCTTTTGCACGTTCACTTTCACAGACGGTCAGCCGTCACCGCACCATCCACCAAGAACTACTCGACCTCAGGACAATCGAGTACATTGACCAAACTGACCTTGTCCCCACGCCAAAGTGATAGGTATTCTCCTGCTTCAAACGCAGACGCGACCGCCAGCGTGGACGCACGTAGACGGGTGGCTCGATCTGCCAGCCCTGGGCCACCATATTCACCAGGTCAGTGAAAGAGGAATACACCGGCCCAACTCCCACTTCTACGGCCTGTTGCTCCAGAGCGCATCTTTCGCCCAAGGATCCCTCCCACAATGTCGGCGGGAGTCATCTGAATGGCGATAGGTCCGTCTACTGCCCATCGAGACGGATTGTATCACAGATGTATTAATGGAGTTTTGGGAAATCTTTAGCGAGGAGTTAGAGGTTTGTTAACGACGTGTTAAAGTCGGCAAGGCCACGTAGAAGGTTGAGCCTTTCCCCTCAACGCTCTCAGCCCAGATGCGTCCACCGTGGCCCTGCACGATGTGTTTGGCGATGGCCAACCCCAGGCCGGTGCCGCCGCCAGAGCGCGCCCGGTCGGCCTTGTAGAAACGCTCGAAGATGCGAGGCAAGTCTTCAGCGGGGATGCCCACACCGGTGTCTCGCACAGCGATCAGCACCCATTGGCCGGGGGGGATGGTTTCAAGTTTCAAGTTCAAGGTTTCCGGGTGAATGGCTCCGCCCTCCGAGACCCGAAACGCGGAACTCGAGACCCGGATGCTCCCCCCTTGTGGCGTAAACTTGACCGCATTGTGAACCAGGTTCGTGATCACCTGCTGTGCTCGCTCTGCATCGGCCAGGACCGGAGGAAGGTCAGGCGGCAGATCCACAGAGAGCTGCAAGTCGGCCCGTTTCGCCTGGGGACGCAGCCGTTCCACCGGGGGGCCCACCACGTCTTCTACGCTCACCGCCTTCAGTCGAAATGGCACCTGGCCCGACTCAATACGCGCCAACTCCAACAACTCTCGGACCATCTGCGTCAGCGCGTCGACCTCCGTATCCATCCGATCCAGGAACCGATGAGCCGCCGGCGGATCCTCCAACGCTCCGTCCCGCAGTGTGTCTACCAGCGCCTTCAACGATGCCAAGGGAGTACGCAGCTCGTGGGAGATGTTGCTGATAAAGTCCCGCCGCACCGTCTCCAGCCGCCGCACTCGGGTTAGATTCTGGAGGATGACCATGCAGGCCTGGGGACCGGCGTCCTGAAGCGGTGTGGCGATGGCCTGCAGGAACGGCCCCTGACGACCCATTTCCACCGACTCGAACTGCTCTTCGCCCTGCCTGCAACATCGCTGCCACAGATCAATGATCCGGTGATCGCGCGCGACCAGGGCAAAGGGACGCCCCAGGGCTGATTGTTCATCGGTCCCTAGCAGCCGGGCCGCGGCGGGATTGATCAGGTGCACGTGCCCGTCGCCACCTGTGATGAGCACCCCGTCGGCCATATTGTCCAGGACAGCGGTCAGCCGGCTCCTTTCTTCCACCAGCTTGGTGATCGTCCCACGCAAGCGGTCCGACATCTGATTGAAGCTGCGTGTGAGCGCACCCACCTCATCGCGGGTGACGGGCAGGAGACGTACGCTCAGATCGCCCTTAGCCATGCGTTGAACAACCTCGGTCAACCGGCGCACCGGCCGGGCCGTGTACTCGGCAATCAGCAGAGCCAAGAGAGCGGCGCCCAACACCGTGAACAATGCCACTGAAAGAATGGCCCTGCGCAAGCGGGCCACGTTGGCCTTGAGCTGGCGCAGGGGGAGAGCGACACGCACGAAGCCAACCATGCGCTTTTCCGCCATCACCGGGATCGCCACGTACATCATGTCGTAGCCCACCGTCCGGCTGAAGCGGATGCTGCTACCCTGTCTCTCTGCGAGCGCCTGCTGCACCTCCGGCCGGTACAGGTGGTTGTCCATCTGCATCCGGTCCCGGTCCGACTCGCCCAACACGGTGCCGTCTGCACCGATGAGGGTCACCCGTGCGTCCAGGAGGTCCGCATAGTGCCGGGCCAGGGCATCCAGGTCGTCACCTGGACCCTCCCAGGCAGGCGACGTCGCCACCGCGTCCCGGATCAGCCGGGCCTCGGCCACCAACTTGGCCTCCAGGTCATCTACGTGTGCATCCCGCACGAGGTCGGAAAGGTAGATGACCAGGCCGGCCGTGGCCGCCAGGATAAGGATCACGTAGGGGATCGCGATGCGCCAGCGGATGCTGCGGAACATGTCTTATCCTTCAAAGCGGTAGCCGACGCCGCGCACAGTTATGATGCGGGTCGGTTGGCCGGGGTCGGGCTCAATCTCCTCGCGCAGCCAGCGCACGTGCACGTCCACCGTGCGACTGCCCCCGCCATAATCCCAGCCCCACACCCGCTCCAGAATCAGGTCGCGGGAGAGGACAATACCCCGGTTGCGCGCCAGGAACACCAGCAACTCGTACTCCTTGGGCTTCAGGTGCAGGGGTTCCCCATCGCGCAGCACCTCGCAGCGGGTCAGGTCGAGCATCAGATTCCCGAACGTCAACTGTTCCGGGCGAGCTTCCTTGCTCTCTGCCGCCATCTCCTCGCGGTCAAGTCGGACCCGCCGGAGCAGCGCCTTGATCCGAGCCAGGAGTTCGCGCATGCTGAAAGGCTTGGTCATATAATCGTCAGCCCCTACCTCCAGCCCCACCACCTTGTCCACTTCCTCGTCCCGGGCTGTGAGCATCAGGATCGGCACGTTCATCTCCGGGCGCAGGACGCGGCATACCTCGAAGCCATCTAGGCCGGGCAGCATCACGTCCAGCACGATGAGATTGGGTTGCTCCTGACGAGCTACCTCCAGTGCGGTCGGGCCATCGGCCGCCGTACAGACCTGGTAGCCGCGGTGAGTCAGGTTGTACTCCAGCGTCTCAAGCAAGGTCGGCTCGTCCTCTACGACCAATATCTTATATTCCAC
>Ga0207752_1001597_pt1 | contig 10086 bp, 12 predicted proteins | sample Pon2CUnioCityCA_6_FD_187272 | JGI IMG/M metagenome (GOLD analysis project Ga0207752, IMG submission 187272) | Marine sediment microbial community from Union City, CA, USA - Pond 2C Sediment 2 (SPAdes) | ecosystem: Environmental > Aquatic > Marine > Intertidal zone > Salt pond sediment ... | reverse complement strand
CAACATCTCTCGGCGCTGGTGAAAGTTTGGTCTATGACCACAACCTGCCTGTCCCCAGAGTACCACTGGGTAATGGTGTCCTGAGTGGGCTTACCCTGCGGTATGTGAGAAGAATCGTTTAGTCCCCCTTGTGTTGGGTTGTATGTCCAGGTCCACCAGTAAAACCCGTAGAACCAGCTTCTTTTCCACAGTGTCTGGAAGGCAGCTTCGTAGCAGTCCCGCTGTTCTTGAAGGTCAACAGCCATGTCAGACCAGTAGTTGGATGGAGCCATGTTTGTTCCGTCGCCGCTTCGGTACCCGATTTCCGTGAATATCACCGGCTTATTCACCGTCGATTGCCATTCTTCAATCTCGTCTGCGTAGTTTACCCAAGCGTTCTTCAGTTCGTCAAAGGCTGGGTCATACTTTAGCACAGACAGCGGAAAGTAGGCGTCTATTCCCACGTAATCCACTGAACCCCACCACTCGATGTTCTGGTAGTTAGTCCAGTCAGCAGCATACACCACGGGACCAGAGTAACGTTCCCGCACCCCCTGAATCACCGCTTCCCACTGCTCCCTCTCCCCCGTCGTCGCCTTGTATTCACACCCAACCGAAAAAAGCTCCACACCATTCTCTTCAGCAAATTCAGCGAAAAAATTGATGAACGACGAGTAGCTTTCAAACCACTCATCAGACGGCTGAATCTCGCCTCTCCACACCGGATAAGAGAGAGCTTCTTCCCGCTCCAGTGCCTCAGCCATCGGCTTCAACATAACCTTCAAGCCATAACTGTGGGCTGTAGTTATCGCATGCTCAAGAGACTCTGTGGTTGGCGTTTTGCCAGAACTTTGTATGTCATGCGACGTCGTGCTAGACTGGTACCATGAAAAACAGAGCGCAATCCACTCCGTGCCTGTTTCAGCCAAAAGACCCAGCGACTCATCAGATTCAGAACTGCCGAAACCATCACTAGACCAACAAGAGTAAGACAAGCCTTTCTGGAAAACCGAAGACTCTTTATTAGATGTAATGGAAAACACGGGATAAGCAATCGTCTCAAAGGCTAGTATGAGAATCAGCGCGGAGAAGATTAGCGATTTTTTTAGTCCATTCATGTGTTACCACCAGAGAACCAATAGCCCTCTTATGTTATGTCAATGTTGTTTGTCTTTTCGTTAAGCAGAGCTATGGCTGAAAGAAGATTTTTTGCGATGTTAAGCAGATTCACCGACACAACCATCAAAAGAATGATGCTGATGTCAACTGCCAAGTTCACTGTAAGCTCCGAAATGGGCAACGTCACGCTGAAAACGCCACCGTCTGAGACAGCGAAAAAGTAGGCAATCACAACTATCGCTTTCGCCACCCCAAAACCACAGCCTATAATGGTGTCGGAGAAAAACTGCCCCACCACCGCGAAGAATACCGCTATGGTAGCAAATTGAAGCAGCGGAGTAGCGTAATCAAGCGGAAGCATATCTGTAGGGTAAAGCATCATCGGCAAACAATAAACAACCAAAAAAGTTAACGCACCCCACACCGTAGCCTTGAGTGCTCGAGGAAACACCTCGTTTAAAATCGTTTTTGTGTTCAATTCAACCATACTGCTCCCACCATTCAACCACAAAAACTGGAGTCTCAAAAATCACGTGCATCCTTCCGCTGCCTGTTAGCTTTGAGGAGTCTTCCTGACTCGCGTATACAAGAAGTCTATCAGCATAGCTTTGCTGCGAGGGAGCATTAATGTCCGCCCTTCCAGAGGCTATATGCTCGTTCGAATCATCGTACACTTCGGCTCTCAAGGTTCCTGTTATGTCGATGACAGCATGATTTTCGAAGCTTACGGGTATTGTTCCCTCAACATGGGTGCCGTTATGAGAAGAAACAGAGGCCGTCCCTATAGAGAAGTACGCAAAGGGTGCCCCCCAAGGTATGGTGGCGTTCGTCGAAAGCTGAACTGGAACTGCTCGCGCGAAATTGAGACCCGCAAAAATTTCTACATTAAATGAGCTGTCGTTTAACAGGAGAGATACATGATTCATTGACAGGATGCTATCTAAGTCTACAGAAATCGTGTGAGTTGCATTAACGTTGCTGCCTCGCGGTATGGATGGAACAAGAGTTTCGGTAATGTCAAACACTGTTCCATTTTGGTCTGTGACACAAGTTGTCAAGTTCAAATCAGCCAGTTCATAGTAGCCGTTGTTGGTTATTGAGAACGGCAAAGAAAAAGAGATGCCGTTGCTGGAGGGAAGCATCTCGACCTCCCCGACGTCTATTCCCAGATTCATAACCGAGTAGACAGCTGTGACAGAGAAGAGCAGTATCACTATCCACAGAATAACTGCGGCTATGCTGAGCATCCTTATTGCGATCTTCATCTATCTCGTTTTCCTTCATTTCCTCGGTTGAACGAGACTAAGGTTCGTTAACTTGTTCAGTTTCTTTGGGTTGTACTGGTTCTCTAGGCTTGACGTCTGGGGTAGTCCCTGACTGAGATTCGGGTCTGGCTAGGCGTTTAAATTGGGAAACAAGTTGCACTCCTCGTGTTGTTAGTCCTGAGCCTATCCAACCCATGACGCCGAGATACATGATTCGAATGGTTGCCCCGATCAGTGGAGCCAAGGAGCTGCCGAAAGCATCTATTAGGTCTGATGATGCGGTGATGGATAAGTCGGCGATAAGGAATAGATAGGCGCTTATGAATGTGAAGGCTAGTAAGCCGATTCCTGCCAGGAGGGTGGCATATGCTATAATCTGTACATTGTCTTTCATGGTGTGGACCTCCACTTTACAGAATCAATTGCTTGCCTACAATATTAAATCTTCTGTCTTACTAAACAATATTCCCTTTAATTACCCCACTTCCACAACCAACAACACCAAAAACCATCGAATACACCAATGTCCCCGATACAACAGCTTCGCGTGTTCAACTGTTCCTTTTCCTTTTCAATGCACGAATATAATGCGATGCTTCTTGAGCAGTTTTTACGTGAGCCACCTTTTTTGCCTTAACAAGCTTCAAACGAGTTGCACAGTATGGACATCTTTTAGTCTTCTGGACTGCTTTAGCCAGCAGAAACCGCCCACAACCATAACAGACAACCACCACATACATTCAGCGCACATCCACCGAAGGAAAAGCTTTTTCTTTGAACACCTTAATGCTTTAAGAGGATGCAGATAAATGAGTCGCCTTTCCTTAGCAAATCTTGCTGTGAAATATTTTCGGCAAAACGGTTACAAAACAGAGAAGGACACCGTTATGGAGGGTGTTTCCGGGCTTTCGCGAAAGTTTGATTTGATTATTCGGAGAGGCAAAGAAAAGCGGTCTGTTTGGATTAAAGACTGGAACCGAACAGTCGGCGTCAACATGGTTATAAACATCGACAAAGCAGCAGAAGATGTCGGGGTTCCTAAGCCCATAATCATCGCCGAAAAGTTTAGTGGCCACGCCAAAGCCTACGCCAACCGCCGTGGCATCACTTTACTGTCAAAACAGCAGATTCTAAGGCTGCTGGGTTAATCTTTTTTAGAATTTTCTCAGAAACTCTTCTACTTGTCCTTCATTCTCCAGTTTTCCTAACCAATCAACTATCCCATGTCTACACTCTGCTCTTTTCTCTAGCACCAGCATAATCTCTTTCACCACCGCCTCAACGGTCTTACCGCTAACATCGATCTCGCAGACTTTGTCGGCGCCACAGGCGGACAGGGCGTCCCAGAGACAAACATCCAAAATTTCGGCGGCTAGATTCTCCCACAGCTTCTTTTCCTCATATCCGCGCTTCTCTAGTGCATTCTTGAGTTCGCGGGGGTCACGTCTGAGAACAAAAACCGTGTTCACGTCTTTCTTGGGTACAACATCAACAACGTAATGTCCCTCAATTATGACTGTGCCTTCCGTGTTCGCTAGGATTTGTTGCAGCTGTTCTGAAACCTTTTCTGTGTCTGCAACCAAGGTTTGTCTGTTCTCGTCTATGCCGATGATTAATTTCTGTTTTTTTACAAGTTCTGTTACGCCTACGTACATTGCATTCAGCTTAGACGCTAACTTGTGGGAGACTGTGGTTTTTCCCACGCCCGGAGTGCCTGTTACTAGGATGGCTTTTGTGACGTTTTTCACTCTCCCTTCTTCTGAATAGTGGTTTAAAGAGTTTTAAGTTAATTGTTATAAACAAATTCTGGTAATAGGTTAGTGTGTATTGGAGATTTGGGCATTGAGGCTGTTAGAGGTTATTGAAAGAGTTACGCGCAAGATTGCACCCGGTCCTGCTCCATCCTTTAATGAGGCTCACGTAGTTAAAGCACTAGAAAAAATCGGTGAATACGAAAGTGTGGGCAGAATAAGGCTGTCAAAAGAGCTGGGGTTAGGGGAAGGCGCAACACGAACGCTTCTGAAGCACCTGAAGAGTGAGGGAATAACTCAAAGTTCAAGAAGCGGAATCTCATTCTCTGATGAGGGAAAGGAACTGTTTTCTGATTTGCGAAATAAAATCAGCGAAGGAGTGGAGGTTCCCAGCAGCCCTATAACAATTGGAGCATTCAACATTGCAGTTCTGGTTAGAGACTCAGCTGAGGCGGTGGGGAGTGGCATGGAACAGCGGGATATAGCGATTAAGAGCGGAGCTTCAGGGGCGACTACTCTGGTTTTTTCTGGCAACAAGTTATCTATGCCTAAGTGTGTAGAAGACGTTTCCGAAGACACGCCTAAGCTACACGATGAATTAATGACCAAACTAAAACCAAACCAAAACGACGTCATAATAGTGGGCAGCGGAGAAACCAGAAACCTCGCAGAAATGGGCGCAAAAATGGCAGCCATCAAACTACTAAAAAACAACACCTAAATCTCATTTCTCTTGGTTTTCCTGAAAAAATATTGTTTTCAACAATGCTCTGCTATTAGTCTCCTAATATGGTTGTTAGATTGTTTTTGACAGAGAACTGAAGGAGTTGTGGTTGGGTTGGTTTCAAGTTTGTGTTTTAGATTGGTGTTGCGCCAAACCACTTCAATACCGTGTCGTAATATTTAATAAAATGTTTAGTGTATATACTGATGACCACCCAACACAGGTCATGTCTAGTTGTGGTGATAATGTATGAGCAACATCATAGTTTTTGAAAGACAAGTCCTCTCATTAGCTCTCATCGAAAAAGAGCTATTCCAACTATACACTGAGTTAGCTGAAAAAGTTGAAGATGTGTCAGCCAAGACAATGCTCTCGTATATAGCAACTGACAGCCTTAAGCATTCCACAATCTTAGTTGCAATAATAGACGCGGTTGATGGCTCAAAAGTTCGAGAAAACGATTGCGATGCCAACACCATATACAACAAAGAACTAATTAAAGCACTTTCAAGAGACATCTCAAAGAGCAAAAACGTAAGCCAACGAGAACTGATCTCTTTAATCGACACTCTATGCGGCTTTGAAAACTTGCTCTTTAAAGGATACAAAAGAGCTTTTCATCTAGAATACACTCCATTCATAAACTTCGAATCACAAAAAGACGACGAAACAGAACTAAATATATTTAAACTAATTGTCAATGATGAAGAACGCCACAAGAAAATACTGCTGTCACTAGCAAAGCTTTGCGACAACAAACTAACATTTAAACGCGACGCACCAATCGTAAAATATCAAAGTCCAGACTCATGGTATGTACCTCCCAGAGGAGGAAGATAACCACAGTCCAGACTTTGGCAGAATAAACCATAATTAGTTGCTTCAACAGCTGGAAACTACAACATGCCCAAAAACAATATAGTTGCGGATTTGAAAGGAAACACTCTACGCGTCTACTGGTGTCTGTTGCAATCCACCAACAATTCTTCAGGTCCTCGACAGATTCAGAGAGAACTGGGCTTCAAAAGTCCCGCCTTAGCTGCGTACCATCTCGACAAACTATTAGAGTTAGGTTTAGTTAAAAAAATAAATGGCGAATACCAAGTCACAGAAGTTGTTGAAGTTGGGGTTCTTAAGCAGTTTATGAAAATTGGCAGCTTCATGATTCCCAGATATGTAACATACGCAACAATGATTAGCGTACTTTTCGTTTTCTTCCTTACACAATTCAAAGAACTAAATTTCTACAGCCTTTTTGCACTGATTTTTGGGACATTAAGTACAATTATTTTCTGGTACGAAACATTCAAAATTTGGCGAAGTCGACCTTAAAGATAACTGAACAAAAACAACTACGGTCAACAACAATCAGTTCATTTGGTCAAGACTGTTCAATTATTTGAACAGGGTGTTCAAAAACGTTGTTTTATATCTGATTTCGCAATAGTCCCTTTAAGGGATTCACAAATGGAACATAAATCAAGAACCATTAGCTTGCGAATAGTCGCTGGCGTCCTAATTGCCACCGTAATTATTGTTGGCATTTTTGCCTCTGGTGTTCAGTTACCTAACACACAAACTTCTAGCACACAACTTGAAACCGGACACTTAACTGTACTCTTAAAGGATGCACCTGTAGACATTGACGAACTCTGGATAACCATAACTGAGCTTGAAGTTCACAAATCAGGAGACGATGCAGGATGGATACCTATTGACTTCCTACAATCAGAGGACAACGTCACGTTTAATCTTCTTGAATATCAAGATGAAAACATGTTAGGTTTAGCAGATGTTGAAATCGACACAGGAAACTATACAAAAATTCGAATGAGCGTTATCAAAGCCGAAGCTTGGTACTACGTAGACGCTGACGCAAACACCGCTGAAACTGACGAACCAGCAATAGACAAGGTTGAACTCAAAGTTCCATCAAACAAACTCGATGTAATATCAAACTTCACAATTACTGAGGGAGATAACGTGGTTGTCTTAATTGACATGCAACCAGATTATGTCTCAATCAGCCACAGTAACAATCTTAGACCCGTTCTAAAAGCAACCATATCACAAGGAGGTGACCAATAGATGCTTCAGTCACTATTTTCTGCAGTCCAAACATTTTTCGCTCATCCCGAATTCTTGGTACCCACATTATGGGTAACATTTGGCTGCGCAATTGCATGGTACCTCCTCTCAGCAAAGAACTATCACGTCATTACTGCCCACGAATTACAAATGTTATGGAAAACACACAAACAATTCAACCACTGCGCAGCCAACAAATTTGAACCAATATACAAAGGAAAAAAACTGGTCGGCTACAAATGCCAATGCGGATACAAACATCTACAAGAACGACCACTGGTCAACTTCGACCCCTAAAAAGTACAGTAATCATTCTTCAGGGGGAAAATGATGGAACCATCAATCGAAACATTAGACGACCTAAAAAAAGCACTCACAAAAGCAGGATACTCAAAAAAAGCAATAAACGAAATCCTCAAATGGATTCCCAGCAAAACAAAATAAACATAATACCTTTTTTTTAAAACAATAACTAAAATTCATAGCTTTAAAACTTGTTTTTAGATGTTAGGTGGGCTTTGGCGTTTGTCCTCGCACAACTCCAGTCAGTTTTGGCTGACATAGGAGGTGATCCGGCCGCAGGTTCCCCTACGGCCACCTTGTTACGACTTCTCCCTCCTTGCGGAACTCAGATTCGACGCAGCCAAGATGACCACGCCTCACCCAAACCCCACTCGGATGGAGCGACGGGCGGTGTGTGCAAGGAGCGGGGACGTATTCACCGCGCGATGATGACGCGCGATTACTAGGCATTCCATTTTCACGAAGGCGGGTTCCAGCCTTCGATCCAAACTGAGGCAGGGTTTAGGGATTGCCGCCCCTTTTCAGGGTTGGAACCCATTGTCCCTGCCATTGCAGCTCGCGTGTAGCCCGGGGGATTCGGGGCATACTGACCTGCCGTGGCCCGCTCCTTCCTCCGTCTTGTCGACGGCAGTCCCCTTAGAGTGCCCCTTGGAAAATTTCCTCAGTAGCAACTAAGGGTGCGGGTCTCGATCGTTGCCTGACTTAACAGGACACCTCACGGCACGAACTGGCGACGGCCATGCACCTCCTCTCAGCTTGTCCAGCAAGACCTTCAATCTGGCCTTCATTCTGCTGTCGCCCCCGGTAAGATTCCCGGCGTTGACTCCAATTGAACCGCAAGCTTCACGCCTTGTGGTGCTCCCCCGCCAATTCCTTTAAGTTTCAGCCTTGCGGCCGTACTCCCCAGGCGGCGAGCTTAATGGCTTTCCTGCGGCACTGAAGTGGCCCGTAGCCACCCCAACACCTAGCTCGCATAGTTTACAGCTGGGACTACCCGGGTATCTAATCCGGTTCGCTACCCCAGCTTTCGTCCCTCACCGTCGAGCGCGTTCTAGTCGACAGCCTTCGCCACTGGTGGTCCTCCCGGGATTATAGGATTTCACCCCTACCCCGAAAGTACCGTCGACCTCTCCCGCCTCCTAGCCTAGTAGTATCTCCCGCGGGTCAACGATTAGGTCGCTGAATTTGACAGGAGACTTGCTAAGCCAGCTACGGACGCTTTAAGCCCAATAATCATCCCTACCACTCGGAGAGCTGGTATTACCGCGGCGGCTGACACCAGTCTTGCCCTCTCCTTATTCCCCTGGCTAGTTACACCAAGGAAAAGCTTTCCTCAGCGGAGAGCACTCGGGGTAGCCCCGTCACACTTTCGTGCATTGCGGAGTTTTCGCGACTGCTGCGCCCCGTAGGGCCTGGGTCCTTGTCTCAGTACCCATCTCCGGGCTACCGCTTTCACGGCCCGTACCGGTTATAGGCTTGGTGAGCCATTACCTCACCAACAACCTGATCGGACGCGGCCCCATCCCCAGGCGACTTGGAAGCATGTTTCCAAGGTCCTTTGGGCGAGAAACCATTCCAGGCATCCTCACCTATCTGGTATTAGCCCCAGTTTCCCGGGTTTGTCCCTGTCCTGAGGGTAGGTTAGCCACGTGTTACTGAGCCGTATGCCGCGTCTCAACATAGCTAGAGACGCTCGACTCGCATGTCTTAGTCCCACCCCGATAGCAGTAGGGTCCGGCAGGATCAACCGGATTTAATTTTTCAGTCGGAGTATTTTAGCCACAAAACCGACTGGAATTGGGGGATTAGCGCCAAAGCCCACTTCGGATCTGATCTAAATCAGGTCCTCATCTTTGTCGCCGCAACCGGAGGTCGAACCCATCATCCAGGGGCGTTAAACGCCTTAAACGTCGGGGTTGAAGCCGCCTAAGGTCACGGCTATAGCATTCACCTCGTCCAGATGGTATCTGTGACGATCGTGCAACTAACCTTGTTTTACCTCGACCTAATTAACCTTTCTGAAGGCTTGAAGACAGAATGGTAAGCAGCTTTCTGTTCCAAATTGGCTTATGTCTGGTGCCTCCGTGTCTTGTGCTGTGCAGACGGATGAACGATATTTATTGGTGATATTGATTTGGAGGTCGTAAAGTATAATGGTGGACAATTTTTATTGTTCAGAATATTAGGTGAGCTGTGTTGAGTGAAGTTGTTCTTTCGGCTTGTAAAGACCTGATTGACGATGCTAAGATTGGATGCGCAGACATGGTTTTCAAGGATGTGTGTCTGGAGATTCTCGCCAAGGCAAAATTGGTTCTCAGCAACGAACAATTTGAGGAGCTAACCATTTTTGTGGCTGAAAGAATGAAAGCGGAAAGAATCCCTGCTTCAGGAAGAAAAGTTAGGATACGATAGACACTCTTACTCACTAGCTTTTTTTATGCTATTCATTTAGCCAAGCGTCAAAAAAGCTAAAGTCTAAGCAGAACAGATAGAAGCATGTGGTAGATGCGTTGTCTTTAGATTACGAGATTAATCTTCTCTCTAGGTTGGTGGATATAAACACGGAATCAGTTCCGAAAAAGGGATACGGTGAATGTGCTTCGGTAATCGTTGAGGAAGCAAAAAAGAATTCTCTAAAATGGGAAATAGTGGATGGAGAAAAGGGCGCCAAGGATGGACTTTCGCGTCCAAACGTTATCGTGACCTTGGATTCAGGCTCAGACACAACCTTGCTTCTTGAGTCCCACTTCGATGTTGTTCCTCCAGGAACCGGATGGACGTATCCCCCCTTCAAGCTGACAGTTGAGGACGGGAAGGCCTATGGAAGAGGCACTGCAGACAACAAATCAGGTATCGC
>Ga0207752_1001596_pt1 | contig 10086 bp, 7 predicted proteins | sample Pon2CUnioCityCA_6_FD_187272 | JGI IMG/M metagenome (GOLD analysis project Ga0207752, IMG submission 187272) | Marine sediment microbial community from Union City, CA, USA - Pond 2C Sediment 2 (SPAdes) | ecosystem: Environmental > Aquatic > Marine > Intertidal zone > Salt pond sediment ... | reverse complement strand
CACCTGGCGCATTCTGGAGGCGTGGGGCGGCGAAGGCGAGCCGTAGAGGCCGGAGCGTTGCTTGTGGCGTCGTGGACTCCGGGCAGATCCCTCCTCGACCCCAGCATCGCCTACTGGATGGCGCTGCTGGCGACCATCGCGATCGAGGGGTTCCTCGCGCTCGTTTACGCCGCCGTGAGAGGGGAGGGAGTCTCGCGCTGGCTGACGAACGTGCTGCTGGTGAACCTGGTCAGCCACCCGGCGCTCTGGTTCGCGATGGGGCGCCAGTCAGGCGACGTTTCCTACGTCTCCGTCCTCGCCGTGGCCGAGACGGGGGTCTGGCTGGTGGAAGCGGCTATGCTGTGGCTGCTGGGCGGCGGGCGGGTGGCGTGGAAGAAAGCGCTCATCCTGAGCCTTGTCCTCAACGGCGTCAGTCTTGGCGTGGGATTGGTGCTTCCTGTGTGATCGAGGAAAGTCCCGGCAGGGCCGAAGGGTCGAGCGAAGGCCGACCCCACGACGAATCCTCTGTTTCACAGAGTCACACAGAGGAAGCACAGAGAGTCGCAGAGGGGTTTCTCCGTGGATCTCTGCGTCATACAGGTAGAGCGGCTGTTACACCTGAGAAATTGAGGTATAATGGTTCCCGTAAAACCCCTTCCAGGGAGAGGAGGCAAGATGGGTGAGAACGAGGCTCCCGTTTCGGACCGGCGCGGCTTCTTACGACTTCTGTGGGGGATGATTGCGCACCCCCGAAATACCCTCAAGTACCTGAACGAAAGGGCCAAGTCCCTGTGGTGGCTGCCCGCCCTGCTGGCGGTGCTGATGGCGGTCCTGCCCGTCGTGGCCGGGGCACCGCTGACGGCAGAACAGGCCCGGGAGGCGGTCCTGGCCAGCCAGGAGCGGATCGCGGAGCAGCAGGGAACGGAGCTTTCCGAGGAGCAGCGGGCCCAGATGGAGGGCATGGTCGCCTCCCCCCTCCTGATCGTCGTCTTCCCCGCCATCGGCGCCCTCGTCGGTCTGGTGATCGGCTGGATCACCTGGAGCGGAAGCCTGTATCTGGCGGGCATGGTCTTCGGGGGGCGGAGCACCTTTGGCGCGCTCTTCCGCACGGTGGTTTGGACCTGGTGGCCCTACGTGCTGCGCGGGCTGCTGCAGACGGGGTACATCCTGGGCACCGGGCAGTTGATCACCAATCCGGGGCTCTCCGGCCTCGTGTCGCGGGCACCATCGGTGGAGGAGATGTTCGCAGCGCCGCCGAGCCTAGGTCAGCTCGCCCTCTCCTCGTTTTTGGCCCAAATCGACCTATTTCTCCTCTGGCGTCTGGCGCTGATGGCCGTCGGCGTCGTGGTAGTGATGCGGCTCCGCCGGCGGAAGGCCATCGCAATCGTATTGGGTATCTGGCTGCTGCTCACCGGGCTTGGCTTGCTGCCGACGGTCGTGGGAGGCCTGTTCAGCGGGATGGTGGCGGGGATTTGAGCGGGGAGCCGTTCGTCCGCGTCGAGGATCTGCACCGCGACTTCCAGATGGGCCAGGAGGTCGTCCACGCCCTGGACGGCGTGAGCTTCACGGTGGGCGAGGAGGAGTCGCTGAGCGTGGTGGGTCCGTCCGGGTCGGGGAAGTCAACCTTGCTCTATCTGTTGGGTGGCCTGGATCACTCGGACGCGGGGCGCATCTGGGTGCGCGGGCGGGAGATTACCGCCCTGGACGAAAACGGCCTGGCGAGCTACCGACGACAGGAGGTGGGCTTCGTCTTCCAGTCCTTCAACCTCATCGCGACGATGACGGCCCTGGAAAACGTGATGTTCCCTATGATCTTCGCCCGCGTCCCCCCGGCGCGGCGGCGGGAGCGGGCCCGACGGCTGCTGGAACTGGTGGGGTTGGGGCACCGGATGGATCATAAGCCGACGGAGCTCTCCGGCGGTCAGCAGCAGCGGGTGGCCATGGCGCGGGCCCTGGTCAACGACCCCGCCCTCATGCTGGCCGACGAGCCGACGGGCAACCTGGATAGCCGAACGGGCGCCGAGGTGATGGCCGTGCTGGCGCGCCTGAATCGGGATCAGGGACGCACGATGGTGGTCGTCTCCCACGACCCCCTGGTGGTGGAGTACACCACGCGATCCATCCACCTGCTGGATGGGCACATCGTCGACGGGCCCGCGTCCATGTGAAGCCTTTTCGAGGAGGATAAGATGCGCAAGATTGTCACAGTCGTCGCTGCTCTCGGGGTCGCACTGCTGGCGGCAGGTCTGGTCGTCGCCGCTGTCTCTGCCCGGCCCTCCGCGGTGGAGATCAGCCACGTCGAGCCAGATACGCTCTCGAGCGAGGACGGCGGGACGCTCAGCATCTATGGGGGCGGATTCACCACCCGGACCCTGGCCCGGCTCAAAGGATACAACGTGCTGGCGACGACGTTCGTCAACGAGAGCCTGATCCAGGCGACGGTGCCGGCCGGGGCGCCCGGGGGGATGTACGACCTGGTCGTCAGTGCCTCGGGCACCTTCACCACGGCAGCTGGCGACATAGCAGAGCTGCCCGGGGCGGTCACCCTCGTCGCTGCGACGCCCATCCCCACGTCGACGCCGGTGCCCACGCGGAAGCCGACGCCCGTGCCCGGCCGGCCGGTGCTCACCATCCGCAACTACTCAGTCGAACCGAGCCGCGCAGTGGTGGGGCGGGAGTTTGTGGTCACCGTGGAGATCTACAACACCGGCAGTCGTGCGGGCGAGAACACCATCGTCAGTTTCCCGGGGGGCACCTTCCTCCCGGTGGGAGAGACCGGGCACCTGTTGTGGCAGCTGCACATCAACCATACAGCCGTCGTCACCCAACGGATGCGCGTGCCGACCGGGCTGGCATCGGGGAGCTACAATCTGCAGGTGAACCTGAGCGCCAACGACTGGGAGGGGAACCACTTCGAGTACCCGGAGACCATCGCCGTCGAGGTCATCGGTATCGGACCCGGCCGCCCCCGGTTGGTGATCGACGCGGCGCGCACTCAGCCGGCCGTACTGGGCCCGGGAGACGCGTTCAGCTTGACGGTCGAGCTCGCCAACTCGGGGAACCGCACAGCGACCGATCTGCTGGTCGGCGTGGCGTCGCCGGACGTGGCCGTCCCTGCCAGTGGGAGCAACTTCGTGGCGCTACAACCCCTGGGCATCAACCGAAGAGCGGCGGTGACGCTGCCGCTGGTGCTGGGCGAGGTGGACCAGGCCGGGCGGGTGAGCCTCGACGTGGCGCTGGACTACGCGGACTACCAGGGCGGCGCATATTCGGAGCGACAGAGCGTCGGCCTGGAGGTCAGCACGGCGCTGGAGAACCGACCGCAACTGTTGGTCGAACGGTACGAGACGGTGCCCGATCCGCTGTCGCCGGGGGACCCATTCACGCTGACTCTGGGGCTCAATAACGTCGGGGGCGGCGAGGCCCAGCGGGTCATCCTGACCCTGGGAGGGGACGGCGGGGCAGAGCTGGGCCCATTCGCCCCGGTGGCCTCGGGCAACGTGCGGTTCGTGGCCCGACTGGGCGCCGGGGAAGGCGTGGACGTCGTGCAACGGCTCGTCGTCGACGGGTCGGCGGAGCCCGGCGCCTACACCCTTCCGATCTCACTGGCGTACGACGACGTCCGGGGCACCCGGCACGTCGACGACCAGCGCATCAGCCTGCTGGTCCGCCGCCGGCCGCACCTGCAGGTCAGTTTCTTCCGGCCCGTGGAGGGCGCCATGGTGGGCGAGCCCTTCGAGCTGCCCATCGACGTGACGAACATCGGACGCACGCTGGTCAACGTCAGCACGGTGGCGGTGACCAGTGAGGATCTGGAGATCCGGGATGGGTCGATGTACGTGGGCCCGCTGGATGGGGGCACCACCGGCTCCCTGGAGGCTACGGCCATTGCCGACGAGGGGGACACGGCGGAGGTCGTGGTCACCGTCAACTACCTCGATGATTTCGAGCAGGCGCAAACCATCACGCAGACGCTGACGGTGAACGTCGAGGCGCCCCCGGAGGAGCCGCCCGCTGAAGAGGGCGCCGAGGAGGGCGAGGGCGGGTTCTGGCAGCGCGTATCGCGCCTGCTGCGCGGTCTGCTGGGGCTGGGGAGCTAACGCATGGCGGCGCGCGATCTGATCCGGTTGGTGCTGACCAACTTGCGTCGTATGAAGGCCCGGGTGGCGATGACGGCCATCGGGGTCGTCATCGGCACAGCGGCAGTGGTCGTGCTGGTCTCGCTGGCATCCGGGCTGCAGCGCACCGCCACGGAGGATCTGGGCTCCATCGGCGACCTGACGCGCATCACCGTGTTCCCGGGCTCGTTTCTGCGAAGCTTCGGGGGAACACAGACGCGCGGCAACGAGGGTGTGCTGGACGATCGCGCCCTGGACGAGTTTCGGGACCTGCCGGCGGTAACGGCGGTGACGCCGTGGGTCTCGCTATCCGGAGGCGCGATGCTCCGCCTGAATCGGCTGACGGCTGGCGCACGGGTGATCGGTCTGAACCCCCGCGCGGTGGATCGCCTGGGATTCGAGCTGACCAGCGGCATGGAGCGGCTGGGACGGTGGCAGGTGGTGGTGGGAGGGCAGATAGATGAGGCGTTCTACAATGCGCAGCAGCGCCCGGTCGACGAGCCGCCCGATCTCCAGGGGCAGTCGCTCCAGCTGACCCTCAGCCGTCCCGGGGAGGATGGCTCCCTCGCTGAGCGGACGGTCCGCCTCCGCGTCGTGGGCGTGTTAGAGGAGACGGGCGGCCAGGACGACTATACGGTCTTTATGGCGCTGGACGACATCCTGGAGCTGAATAGCTGGTACACAGGAGCCCGGGTCAACCCGGCGCGGGATGGGTACAATCAGGCGCTGGTCAAGGTGGAATCGGCAGATCAGGTATTGGCCGTCGAGCAGGAGATCCTCAGCGAGGGCTTCTTCGCCTACTCGCCGCGCAGCACGCTCCAGCAGCTGAACATCTTCTTCCTCGTGATTCAGGGCGTCTTCGGCGGGATCGGCGCCATCGCCCTGATCGTGGCCGCCTTCGGCATCGCCAACACGATGATGATGTCGATCTACGAACGGACCCGGGAGATCGGGCTGATGAAAGCGGTGGGCGCCACGAACCGCGACGTGATGTCCGTCTTCCTGGCCGAGGCCGGGACGATCGGTCTCCTGGGAGGCCTGGGGGGCATCCTGGTCGGCATCGGGCTGGGGTGGGTGATCGACCTGATCGCGGGCACCTACCTGGCGGCCCAGGCCGCCCAGACCGGGGGGACCGGGGCGGAGATCTCCATCGCACACACACCGCTGTGGCTTCCCATTTTCGCCCTCCTGTTCTCGGTCGTTGTGGGGGTGGTCTCCGGCATCTATCCGGCCGTGCGTGCGGCCTCCCTCAGCCCCATCTCAGCCCTCAAGTACGAGTGACGCCTTAGCATCGCGGCCGTCAGCGCTGAGTCTCCCCGCCGTCCAAGTGCCTTGAGCGGAGCCGCCTGTTTCGATCTCTTTCCGGTCCTTTCTGCCAGCGGAACAAATCGTCACCTCTGGACGTCCTGGAGTACAAGAGGGCGAATCGCGCGTCAGAGAGGAGTTAGTCTATGCGAAAACCGGTTCTCTTGACCATATTGTCGATGATACTGACACTGCTCGTCGTGTCTCCTTGTGCGCCCGGCGCCAGGGCGGGACCGCCGGTGAGCGACGGGCTGCTCCGGGACGCCGAGGCCTACGCCGAGGATCAGGGCATCTCCCTCGACGAGGCCATTCGCCAACTGAGACTCCAGGACCCGGTCGGGGAGCTCAACGCCGTGCTCCAGGAGCGGGAGGGGGACGTCTTCGGGGGCCTGTGGATCCAGCACGAGCCCGAATACCGGGTCATCGTCCTCGTCACCGGTGACGAGGAGCGGATTCGACGGCGCTACGTGGCGGGCGGGCCGCTGGAGGGCGAGGTGGAGGTGCAGCAGGCGGAGGCGACGCTTGAGGAGCTGGAGGCCGCCCAGGCCGCGACGATGCGGACCCTGGGGGAGGTCGGGAGCCGCGCAAACAGCGGCATCAAGGTGCAGGAGAACTGCGTCTCCGTCTTCGTCGCCAACCCCGAGGCGCTCCAGGAGAAGCTCGATGCGGCCGGTGCGGCGCTGCCCGAGCCGGTCTGCATCGAGGTCACCGGGCCCTATGCCGAGGCCCCGCCCCTCGACCCGCCACCGGGCATCGTCTTCCCCCGCCAGCACCCGCCCGAGGGTCTCCGGGCGGAGATGGCGGCGCTGATGATCGGCGAGCTGCTCGAGGAACACGGCTGCCTGCGGGTGGGAGAGGCGGATCAAAGCCAACTCGTCATCTGGCCGTACGATCACACGGTGACCGCCGCGGAGGACGGGAGGCTCCAGGTTAGCGACGGCAGCGGGAGCGTCGTCGCCCGGGTGGGCGATATCGTGCGCCTCGGCGGCGGGCAGGTCCCCACGGCAGAGGACGCTACACCGATCGAGATCCCCGACCGCTGCGGTGGACCTTACTGGATCGCATCGAGTGAGATCAGCAGCGTCAACCTGGAAGAGCTCCCCAACCATGAGACCGTCGCGCCGCTGTTGAGGGCACTGGAGGCGCAGAGATACACGCTGAAGGAGCCCGAGGAGAGCCAGGCCGCCTTCCTCGCGCCGGAACCCGGCATCGCCTACCGCCTGGGCGAGCAGAGCCGGCTCCACCTCCACCTCTTCCCCAACGAGCAGGTGGCGCAGGTGCGCGCCGACTCCATCCCCGGCGAGCTCCCGAACGCCATCATCGAATGGGTCGCGCCGCCCCACTTCTACCGCTGCGGTCGCGTCATCGCGCTCTACCTGGGGAGTGATGAGGACGTGGGGCAGGTGCTGGAGCAACAGTGCGATCCGATCGGCGGGGCTCAGTGGGAGTAGCCTCGGACCGAGGCGACACCGCTTCTGCTCTGAGCGCAATAGCATCAATTACACGGAGTTACACAGAGAAGGCACAGAGAGCCGCAGAGAGTCGTCTCCGTGACTCTCCGTGCTCCTCTGCGCATCTCTGCGTAAGGCCTAAAACCCGATTAAGGTGCAAACCAGCCCGGGACGTGGTAGAGTATAGGCTGGCCTGACCGGAGAAATCGAGCGCTCGAGGAGAGAAGCGCTCCTTCCTCGTCGCAGCCCGGTCCAATGGTATCGGAGATACCCACTAGAAGGCTAGAAAGGTGACGCTTATCGTGAGAAAGCGAGCCGCTTCTGTCGTTGCATTCACTGTCCTCTTTGCCTTACTGACGGTCTCGTGTCTGCCTGCTGCTCTTCCGCAGATGCCGCTGTCGACGCCTCCACCTCCATCCCCGACCGCGACCCGTCTCGGTCCGACGTCCACGCCATCCCCCACACCGCACCAAACACCGACGGCGGAACCGCTGCCCACCCGGGTCCTGTCGAGCCGGGAGGAGCGGGTCGTCATCACGCCCGAAGGCACGCCGACGCCGGAGGGCCAGAAGATCGCCGAGACGGATGACTTCGACTTCTACGCGCCCGACGGCGCGTTCCCGGCGGCCGTGCCGGACCTGCCGGAGGTCGCCGAGACCGTCTCCGATGAGATCAGCGCCCGCCTCGAGTTGTCCACAAGGAACAAGATCCGCGTGACCTTCCGCCCGCCGTCTTCGCAGGCCTGCCCACCCCGGGGATTGGCAGCGCCCCGCCCGGCGCGCATCTTCATCTACGCCGACGACGGGACGAGCCGGGATCAGATTCTCGGCGTGCTGGCTCACGAACTCGGCCACATCCTGATTATGGATCGATTCAGGGACATCCCCCGGGCGCTTAACGAAGGCCTGGCCACGTGGGCCTCGGCGCCCTACTTCAACGCCTGGCTGGGGTATCAGTCCCTCGACGCCGCCGTGAGATCCACCATCGAGGATGGAACGTACCTCCCCCTCCACGAGAACTACTACCTCACCGACATCTACCCCGGGGAGGACGAGAGGACAAGTGAGGGCTGTATCGACCGCCGGGAGACCCTCTACACCGAATGGGCCTCTTTCCTCGACTATTTGATCGAACGTCACGGCAAGGACGAGCTCGAGACCCTCATCAAAACGGTGCCCGATCCGCAGATGACCGACGGCGAGCTCATCATCAAACCGGCAGATTTCGAGGCGGTCTACGGAAACTCGCTCAACCAGCTCGAGGCGGCCTGGCTCGCTCACCTTTTGGATCAAGCAAGCTGATCTCGCTGATCGACCACGCTGCTCATATCCCAAAGACGCCGTCTATTTCCCAAAAGATATCGCAAATATACCTCTTTGACATAGACCCTGGTCGATGGTATAATAGGATCAGACCGGTTGAATCGATTCAACGTGCCCCAGCGCGCAAAGACGTGGAGCACCCAACAACGAATGTCAATGCTTGTTCCGTAGAAAAAAATATACCTCGAAACAAACATTGTCTTCGGATCGACGTCGCTCCCCTCCTCACCCGCGGGAGATGCCTGCGGCTGCGCTGAACGAGCTGCTCATGCTGGCCCCTGTCGGCGAATCCCATTCGGGCCAACGGAACTCCAACCCTATCTAACTCACCGCATAGTCGACTGCAACGTGGCTCAACTTCATAAGCCTTCTCTGGATGGTATCATGGTGTACTAAGTATCCGACTAAGCCGTCAAGCGGAAGGAGAAAAACCCTGTGAAACGCGTCCTGATCACCGGTTCGAACCGGGGCATCGGTCTCGCCCTCGCCAGGGAGAGCCTCGACCGGGGCGACCGGGTCTTTGCCACATGCCGCCATCCCGACGAGGCCGACGATCTTCACGCTCTGGCCGCGGACTATGCCGATCGACTCACCATCCTGCGTCTCGACGTGACGGACGAGGAGACCATCGAGGCGTCGGTTGAAGCCGTTCAGTCCGAGGAGGATGGACTGGAGCTGCTGATCAACAACGCCGGCGTAAGCCCCAGCGGCGAGCGCCTGGGCCGTCTCGACGCCGACACGATGCTGAACACGTTTCACGTCAACGCCGTAGGTCCGGTGATAGTAGCCCAGGCGTACCTCGATCTGCTCCGCAGCGGGCACGACCCGAAGATCGTCAACATCTCCTCCAGGTTGGGCTCGTTGGCACAGAAGTCGAGCGGTGGACGGTACAGCTACAGCAGCAGCAAGGCGGCCCTGAATATGCTCACCCGGGCCCTCGCCTTCGACCTCCGCTCGGACGGTATCACCGTGCTGACCATGCATCCCGGTTGGGTACAGACGGACATGGGCGGCAGCGGTGCCCCTGTGGCGCCCTCTGACTCCGCGCAGGGGATACTCCGGGTCGCCGATGAGTTGACGATGTCCGACACCGGGGAGTTCTATACGTACCAGGGACGCGAGGTGCCCTGGTAGCGGCAGAGGTGGTGGGCAGAGCCGTGGCATTCAAAGCTCGGTGCCTGGAAAGGTCTGGATCTGGCGATCCAGACCGAGCAGGTACGCCATCTGCGATCGGCCCGAACCAGCGCGTCCCGTCTCTATTCGAGTCAGCGCTTTCAATGTATAATATGCCGTCAAGGCATCGGCAAGGAGCGGGTTTGTGAAGAGAACTGGGACAGTCGTACGCGTAGCTGGCGTGGTGGTCGACGCAGAGTTCCCGTCGGGCGACCTCCCCAGCATCCACAATGCGCTGGTCGTCGACCGCGAGGAGCAGCCAGATCTCGTCGTCGAGGTCCAGGAGCACACCACCCCCGACACCATCCGCGCCATCGCTATGGGCGGCACGTCGGGGTTAAGGCGTGGTCTGATCGTGCGCGACACCGGTCAGCCGATTCGTGTTCCGGTGGGACGGACGACCCTGGGCCGCATGTTCAACGTCCTGGGGGAGACGATCGACGAGGGTCCCCAACCTGAAGCTGCGGAGCGCCACTCGATCCACGTCGATCCCCCTCCGATGCACGAGCAGCAAATCGCTGAAGAGCCTTTCATCACCGGCATCAAGGCCATCGACCTGCTAACGCCCTATCCGCGTGGGGGCAAGATCGGCCTCTACGGCGGCGCCGGGGTCGGCAAGACGCTGCTGATGATCGAGCTGATGCGCCACACCATCCAGGAGCACGAAGGCATCGCCCTCTTCGCCGGTGTTGGTGAGCGGAGCCGCGAGGGGAACGACCTGTGGCGGGAGCTTCAACG
>Ga0207752_1001595_pt1 | contig 10089 bp, 8 predicted proteins | sample Pon2CUnioCityCA_6_FD_187272 | JGI IMG/M metagenome (GOLD analysis project Ga0207752, IMG submission 187272) | Marine sediment microbial community from Union City, CA, USA - Pond 2C Sediment 2 (SPAdes) | ecosystem: Environmental > Aquatic > Marine > Intertidal zone > Salt pond sediment ... | reverse complement strand
GGCTGCAAGTTTTCACTTGATGACTTTGGTAGTGGCCTCAGTTCTTTTTCTTACTTAAAGAATATGCCTGTAGATAATATTAAGATCGATGGTATCTTTATTCGTGACATTAATATTGATGCTGCTAACCGAATTTTTGTCGAATCAATCCACAACATAAGTAATATTATGGGAATAAAAACAACGGCAGAGTACGTTGAAAACGAAGAGGTTTTAGAATGCATAAAATCAATCGGGATTGATTACGCGCAGGGTTATCATATTTCCAGACCTGAGCCTGTTACAACCCTGCTTTAAATATCTTAATTTTGAAATCTTTGGAAACCGGGTAATAGCGTTGCTTTTATATCACTTTGGAGAAGCGCTGTTCTTTATTGGCTTTAAGATAGATATCAAACACCATGCAGATATTCCGGATCAATAATTTTCCTTCCGGCAGAACATTTATTTCATTATCCGATAAAACTAATAAACCATCAGCTTCCATTTCTTTTACCTGCTTTAATTCATCCGCAAAGTAATCGACAAAATTAATTGAAAACTCTTTTTCAATATCTTTGAATTTTAATTCAAAATGACAAATTAACTGGGTAATCACTTCACGACGTAAGATATCATCCTCGGATAAAGCGATGCCCCTGTACACAGGTAAATGTCCGCCCTCAATGCTATCCGTATATTCTTTTATTGTCTTGATGTTTTGACTATAACTGTCCGCCACTTTACCAATAGATGTAATACCGAGTGCAACCAGGTCACAATCTGAATTAGTTGAATAACCCTGGAAATTTCGATAAAGCTTTCTTTCTTTTTGTGCGATAGCCAGCTCATCAGATGGCTTGGCAAAATGGTCCATACCGATGAACTCGTAACCGGCATCAATCAGCTTATCCGTAACGCTTTGCAATATGGTGAGCTTTTCTTCTGCAGACGGTAAATCTTCACTTCTGATCTGGCGCTGCGTTTTAAACATCTCCGGCAAGTGTGCATAGTTAAATACGGAAAGGCGATCAGGTTCTAACTCCAGTACGCGGTCAACAGTTTCATTAAAGCTCTCAACTGTTTGCAGCGGCAAACCATAAATAAGATCAAGACTGATAGAGTGAAAATTGTTTTTTCGAGCCGCAACAATCACATCGCGTGTTTCTTTATAGCTTTGAATTCGATTTACTGCTTGCTGAACCATTGGGTTAAAGTCCTGCACGCCCAGGCTAATCCGGTTAAAGCCCAGCTTTCTTAGTAAATCAATTGATGCCGCATTCACTTCACGCGGATCGAGTTCAATCGAGTACTCACCACTATCATCATCCAGCAAGGTAAAATGTTTTCGCGTTTGCTGCATGAGCTCAGTCATTTGCTCATGACTAATAAACGTCGGTGTTCCCCCACCCCAGTGTAACTGGTTTACAGTCCGGGTAGGTTTAAAGAGCTTACCCTGCATTTCTAACTCTTTATAAACAGCATCAAGATAGGGTTGAGCATGATTACGATTTTTCGTTACAATTTTATTGCAGCCGCAATAAAAACAAATCGTGTCGCAAAAAGGAATATGGAAGTAAAGTGACAGAGGTGTATTTCTTTCGTTACTCAGTTTCACCTGTTCTAAATAACTTGCTTCATCAAACGTTTCCGTGAACTGAATAGCCGTGGGATACGAGGTATAGCGTGGGCCAGACTTGTCATATTTTTTAATTAAATCGTTGTTAAATACCAGTTCAGTCACGAATCATTTCCTGCAAATTTAAAAGGTCAATTTTAGCGCTATTTCGAATAAGTTATGCTGACTCAGATCAAGTAAAAACTTGATCCGGAATATCTGCATGTAAAACAATAGTGTGTATTCATTTACTAATTTGCTGCTGCCGCAAAGTCATCATGGTATTTTTCGACATCTTTAGCATCAAGCATAAACACACCTTCACCACCGTATTCAAAACTTAGCCACATAAAGGGTACATCCGGAAAACGCTCAGACAAGGCATATTCACTGTTGCCGACTTCTACAATCAAGACGCCATCTTTAGTTAAATGATCTTTTGCATCACGCAACATCGGTATCACCAAATCCAGCCCGGTCTCCCCTGCGGTCAGTCCCAGTTCAGGTTCATGCCGGTACTCATCCGGTAAATTCGCCATGTCTTCAGCATCAACATAGGGTGGGTTACTTACGATAAGATCATACTTGCGTCCCTGTAAGTTACTAAACAAGTCTGACTCGACAATATCAAGACGATTTTCAAGCTGGTGCTTTTCCCGGTTTATTTTCGCGACTTCAATCGCATCGCCAGATATATCTGCCGCGTCTACCCTGGCATCAGGAAAAGCATAAGCACAGGCAATAGCAATACAACCACTGCCGGTACACAAGTCTAAAACAGTCTTTACCTTTTCAGGATTCACCCAGGGTTGAAATTGTTCTTCAATTAACTCCGCGATGGGTGAACGTGGTACAAGCACGTTGTCATTGATATAGAAATTTAATCCTGCAAACCAGGCTTCATGGGTTAAATAACCAGCGGGCTTGCGTGATTCAATGCGTTTTTGAAATAAAGCATTTACCTCGGCAATGTTTTCCTCGCTCAAACGCATATCAAGTTTTTCATCACTGAAATCAGGCGCTTCATTTAAAGCAAAGAAGGCAAGATAAGCCGCTTCGTCTAACGCATTATCAGTACCATGCCCATAATAAAGTGAGGCACTATCAAAAGCTGCAGCACCAAAATAAATCATGTCACGCAAGCATTTAACCTCGGACAAACTTTTTATATCTTCACTCACTAAGCTGGCTTCTTTGCATGTTTTGGGCGAAAGGCTTTTACAAACGATTCATCCGTTTCAAGGTAAGGACCTTCAAGTAAATCAATACAATACGGTACCGCTGGAAATACCGCGTTTAAACAATCTGAAATGGCTGATGGTTTTCCGGGTAAATTAATAATTAATGACTGCCCGCGTATCCCCGCAATTTGTCTTGATAAAATTGCAGTCGGCACGAACTGTAATGACACCGCGCGCATCTGTTCTCCAAAACCATCAAGGATTTTATTACACACTGCTTCCGTTGCTTCGGGGGTAATATCACGCACAGCGGGGCCTGTGCCGCCGGTGGTTACTATTAAACAACAGTCCTCATCATCTGCGAGTTCTTTTAAAACATTTTCAACCTGTTCTTGCTCATCCGGAACAATACGTGCCACAGCTTCCCATTCACTTGCCAAAGCGCTTGATAACCACTCCTGCATTGCAGGTCCACCCAGGTCTTCATACTCACCACGACTGGCGCGATCGGAGACGGTTACAAATCCTATGCGTGTTGCCTTTGTCATTACAAAACCTCAAAAATATTAATATGTAATTCTTAAAAAATTACAAAAAACTCGCTGTCATTGTGAGAGCATACTGAAAAAACTTAATACGTCTTACAGTGACAGATGTTCAAAAATTAATTACACGAACCAGTTGAATTGATTGCACATGTCCTGCCATCGATCCAGATAGCATTATCCAGGCGGGCATTGGAGAAGTCAGTATCTTCAATAACGGCATCTCTGAAATTTGCATAACTTAAATTTGCCTGCTTAAAGACGGCCCTGGTTAAGTTTGCACCCATTAAATCAGCACCGGTCAAATTTGCTTTACTAAAGTCTGCATTCACCAGGTTAGCCAGGTGTAATTGTGCATACTTTAAATTTGCCAGGGTTAAGTTTGATGACTGTAAGCTGGCTGTTTGCAAGTTTGCGTTCATCAAGTTTGCCGCGATCAACTCTTTTTGAAATAACTGTGCGCCCACAAATTTACAGCCATTCCAGTTAACCCCCTGCTGTGCAGGTAAAGAACAATCGACTGCATTTTCATCTTCCGGTGAGTATTGAAATGCAAGGACAATTACTGCAATTATCGTTAACAAGGCAACGGTAATTTGTGCAAAAGTTGCCAATGGATTGCTTTCTTTTTTTGCTTCCGTGGCTAAGCGGTGTAAACGTTTAATCTCTTGTTCTTCATACGAGACATTTGCACGTCGCTCATGAGCTTTATCGATATCTGAAATACCGCGTCGCTCATCTGCCCAACGTCGTGCAGCATCAAGGCGCTCTTTAAAACCGGGATCAGACCTGTTTTCAAAAAATATCTCGGGCAATAATTCAGGTACTTGACGTAGAGTAAGCCACTCTTCCTTGTCATGACTGACTTCATCATCCAGCTTATGCCGCCCCAGCAAAATCTCTTGTGTGATTTGACCCGCAGGAAAAGGACCTTTTGTCTCTCCCTCGGATTTAGAACGGATATACCACGCCTTTGTTGAACTCATGCAATTATTGCCCTATTTTTCCCGTAATCTGTACAGGAATTTGTCATTTGTCCGCTATTATATAAAGAGTATGCATAAAATCACATGATCACAACACAATATTACCGGTACCAGGCCTGGATCTTATACCCGCGTTATGGAAATAAAACCACCAGCTAACGATCTTTATTCAGCGATTGCAAAGAGTGTCTCGTCAACAGCGGAGAACAAGCTTGCCACGACAGCGCAAACACAATGGAAAGTCAGCCAGCTAATCCAGGCAGTCATTACCCGTATCACGGACAAGCAGTTATTCCTGGATATTCAGGGTATTAAAGCCAACACGGCCAAACCCGCAAAGCTGGACCTGCAAACCGGCGATATTCTCAAGCTCCAGGTTGAGCAACTCAGGCCCTTGCCACAATTTCGTATCGTTGGGTTACAAAAAGCCGCCGACAATACCCTAATCACCCAGGCACTAAAAACACTGATGGCGCAAAATACCTCCAGCGCCCCCCTGTTAAAAGATATTAGTTATGTTGCTAACCGCCCCTCACTTCGCCCTTCTCCCATGGCGGCAGAGGTCAATGCAGCGGTCCGGAATATATTTCAACAAATTCCGTCACCCTTTAACCTGAAAACCGCGGCACAACTCAAAACACATCTGCAACACAGTGGAAGCTTTATTGAAGGCAATATTAAAAACCAGATATTTGCATCAATGCCAAATGCGCCAATAAATAAAGCAGCCAAAATAACGCCACAAACCAGTGCCAATATAAAATCGTCACTTGATCTCGATCTCGGAGCCCAGTTACACCGACTGGCTAACCTGCTCAGAACCCAGTTAACTCAGCCACAATCAACAACGTCACTCTCAACTCAGAAAACGTCCGTTCAACCCGGTATACCCGTTGCTGATAATAAAACAGTTATGCAACATGCACGGCCTCAACCTGCCTCTCAAGCCAGGGCTGAACAATCTGCTTTACAAAACATCAGCCAACGAGAAGAAGCCATGCAAACGTTTTTGCGCCAGGTTGAATCAAGTTTAAGCCACATCCAGCAAACACAATTACAAAGCCTCAATGAATCTCAACCCGGTCGTCCCATGTGGTTAATGGAGTTACCGATAAAAGATGGTCAGGACATTGATTTGTTTGAGCTGAAAATAAATGAAGAAGACAGCTCTCAAACAGAAGGCGAAGCGAAGAAAACCTGGAATGTCACATTACAGTTTAATCTAAGCGGTTTAGGTAAAGTTAAAGCACATATCAAAATGCAAAATGAGTATATATCTACCCAGTTCATTAGTGAGAATCCTGAAACATTAAGCCTGTTCAAAGATAACCTGGACTTCCTGAAAAACCGCTTAAGTTATAACGGCTTGAATGTGGGTAACCTTGATTGTGTGCATGCCAACTTATCGGCTAATGATTCTTCTGCACCAACAAAACGACTGGATGAACGTACATGAGTGAAGCAACAGGACAAACCGAATCATCCCTCGCGGTGGCATTAAAATATGACGGTGAAAATGCACCAAAGGTAACAGCAAAAGGTTCTGATGAACTTGCGCAGCAGATAATTGCCCTGGCAAGAGAACATAATGTGCCCTTAACTGAAAATAAGGAACTGGTCACCTTATTATCGAACCTTGAGCTTGGCGAAGAAATTCCCGAGATGCTTTATCTCGCGGTTGCTGAAATCATTGCCTTTGCGTATATGTTAAAAGGAAAAGTACCGGAAGGGTTTAATCCATAAGGAAATAAAAAAGGGCCAATAGGCCCTTTTCTCAAATTTGGCGGAGACGACTGCATGAACGCAGGAGGTAGAGCAACGCAGGAGCAGTTGCCGAAGGAGGGATTATTCGGGCCGCCTTCGCTTATGCTACGGCGTTCACGGGTATTCCATACCCGTGTCGAACCAGACTAATTATATTTTTATCGAGGGTTCGAAACCCTTTCACAGGATTCCAATAAAAAAGCCCCGATAACGGGGCTTTTTTATTGGAATTGGCGGAGAAGGAGGGATTCGAACCCTCGATAGGGATAAACCTATACACACTTTCCAGGCGTGCTCCTTCAGCCGCTCGGACACTTCTCCAAAAACTCAAACAATCAGGTTTTGAGGACGCGCAAGAGTAAACCAGTTGCTCAGCATTAGCAATTCCATAAAATAACCTTTACACGAATATGGTTATTAATGGTCAATATTCATACAATCACGGATATTTTGTGATGCCCGTCACATATAAGGATGTTATAATATTTGGATGGCACGGCCAGTAGTTTGTTGCAAATTGTAAAAATATTGCCACACAAAAAGTTATTTCTTCAGATTTAGAATTTTTAACCGCTAATTGTTTTAGAAGTACAGCAGGAATTAAGCATGCGTAAATCTTTACCTTACATAGCTGGTCTATCTTTCATACTGATTGCATTGAATGCCTGTGCGCCACAAAAACCGGCTTTACAACATGTACTTGATACTGGTGTTTTACATGTTGTCACCCGTAATGCTGCAACAACCTACTATACCGGCCCCCATGGTGCAGAAGGTTTCGAATATGACCTGGTGAAAGCGTTTGCGATCCACCTGGGTGTTTCTTTAAAAGTGACTACCGAAGACAACCTGCAAGATTTGCTTAATAAGGTACAAGATAGCGAAGTTGATTTTGCTGCAGCCGGATTAACCGTTACCCCCGAGCGAGAAAAAACACTACGTTTTTCAAACAGTTACCAGTCAATTACGCAACAACTCGTTTATAACCGCCGAAATCCCCGACCTAAAACGATGGCTGACACTGAAGATGGCATGATAGAAGTCATCGCCAACAGTAGCCACGTGGATAAACTCAAAGAATTAAAGAAGAAGTATGCCGAGCTGAGCTGGGATGAAAATAAAGGTGCAGGCAGTACGGAACTGCTGACACTCGTGTCTGAAAGACTCATCGACTATACCATTGCGGACTCAAATGAAGTGTTACTCACCCGCCGCTTCCAGCCCCAGATACGCATTGCGTTTGATGTCTCAAAACCACAAAAATTAGCCTGGGCTTTCCCTAAAAAAGGCGACGACACACTCTACAAGGAAGCAAATCGATTCCTTCGCGTATTTGAAAAATCCGGTCAACTGGCTGAACTTTTAAAACGTCATTATCACCATGCTACCAAATATAATTACGCGGGTACGCCAACCTACCTCGGGCATGTGCGCTATCGTCTGCCGCGTTACCAGGAAATGTTTGAACAGGCGGCTGAGGCCAATGAGCTAGACTGGCAATTACTCGCCGCCGTGGCTTACCAGGAATCACACTGGAATCCACGTGCCGTTTCACCAACAGGTGTAAGGGGCATCATGATGCTCACTAACAGAACAGCAAGAGAACTGGGTATAAAAGATCGCACCGTACCTGAGCAAAGCATCAAGGGTGGTGCTGAGTACCTGCGTAAATTATCATCTAAATTTTCTGATAAGCTGGATGACAAAGACCGACTCTGGTTTACCCTCGCAGCTTACAATGTTGGATTTGGTCATGTTCAGGATGCACGTATTATTACCAAAAAGCGTGGCGGTAACCCGGATAGATGGGTTGATGTTAAACAAAACTTACCTTTATTAAGTAACAGACGCTGGTATAAGAAAACCCGTTTTGGTTATGCTCGTGGCCATGAGCCGGTTAAGTATGTTGAAAATATTCGAAGCTATTATGATATCTTGCACTGGCATCTTGCCAAGGAAAACCGGCAAGATCGAAAAGTAGCGTTTGCCTCACCTGCTCTATAACTTTTTCCGCTGCCCCTCCTCCGGTTACTGCTTGCTGATTTTTTAAACTCTGTATCACAGCTATCCCGCACTGCCCGAAGTCGATGCTCTCTTAAATGAGAAATTGAGACTCGGAAATAATCAATTTACACTCCAGAAACAGGCGTAACTTATTGCTTTTATTTATTTTCCCTAAAAATTCAATGCATTAGCAAATAAATAACGTATTTTTTATAAGGGTTTAATGGTTTTTCTCTAATTTCTACTTACAGAACAGACTAAAGTCTCAATTTCACACTTTAAATTTAAGTTCATTTATTTGCTGTCGTTATACTTATACAATAAGGGATGAATATTTGATTCAATTTCCACCATTATAATTATTCATAAGTGGATGGCACTATCTTGAAAGAAAATGACTCAGAATCATTGAGTGACAACAATGAAGTTAGCTTAAGCACTCACCGCTTAGAAGAACTCTGGACAGAGCTCAGACAGGTGTGGCCGGCTGTTAAGAAAAATCCTGAAATAGTAAATAAAATAGAACACCTGTGGAACATCCTCAAAAATTCAAACAATGCTCAAATTGATATAAACCAGGAAATACAAAAATACCTTGGTAATAGCAATACGACACTTGAAGCAAGCCATGCAACTAGCTTAAATAATAATGTCGCTGATGCTTCATACTCAGAAAAGAGCTCCCCGGCCTCTACGCAAGACAATGAAGACTTAGATAGCTTACTCTCCGAGATCCTTTTTGAAAGTAACGTTGAAGATGCCGCTAATGTCAGCGGCGCAGAAGAAATTGACAGGCTTATTGCATCTGTTCTTGGTGAAGACTGGTTGAAAGAAGAAACAAGTACAGACCCAGTTCAAGAGAAACAAACGGTAACTGATTCTGCTAGCAACTTAAATATTGACACTGATAGTAATATAGATGAACTGGTTGCCTCAATTCTTAAGGATGATGTCAATGACAACACCGTTGTTCCAGCAACAGAAGAAATTGATTACAAAAAACCAAATATTGCTGATGAAAAAATCACTATCGATAAATTATTGAATGATATCCTTACCGAAGATAACGAAGATGAATCCTTAACAAGCAATGATAATTTTGATGATAATAAAGACCATAAACAAACATCTTATAATGAAAATATTGAGAGTGATGAAGAACAACGGAAATATCAAGAAACCAACGCAACAGAAAAAGAAGATATTGATGAGCTAATCAAAGAGATAATGAACAAAGATGATGCTCAGGAAATTACAACAGATAATATAAACGACTCCACAGAAGAACAGGATACAACAGCAGTATTAAGTTCAGACGAAAACATCGATAATCTTATTAACGATATTATCAGTAAAGATGACACAATCATTGAGGATACGTCTTCCGAACTGAATAAACCTGACGTTCAAGAAAAGACTCAAACAACCCGCTCAACAGAAAAAGAAGATATCGATAAACTAATTAATGAGATATTGGTTAAAGATGTTGATTCAGAAAATGTGACTGACAGTATTTATAATGCTGCGGATGAATCGCAAAATAAAACAACACAACCAGGTGCTACAAAAGGTATTGGCGTTCTTGCTCAGAGTATTTCCAATAATAAAACAGATGACAATATTGAAAAAACCAAATTAAACACTCCTGGAAAAATCACCAGTACGTCAGGCGTTTCCCCCGTTCAACAAGGAACACCCCCCACTACGCCTGAAAAAACAAAACCTCCAGAAAACCACAACATTGCGGAAATAAAAAATAAAAAAGAAAGCAGCAATACATCACTTACTGTAGTCCTTTTAATATTATTACTTAGTTTCATTACTGCATGGATGTTATTCTTTAACAATGAAAAAATTATGCTTGCAGATAAAAAGACCGATTCAAAGATTGAAAAAGAAAGCCCCTTTATAGAAGAAGTAATAGACAGAAAATATCAATATGATACAAAAACAAAAAGCAACACATCAAAAGTAGAGAAAAGCACTGCTTACATTGAACCTGATTACATTGA
>Ga0207752_1001594_pt1 | contig 10091 bp, 8 predicted proteins | sample Pon2CUnioCityCA_6_FD_187272 | JGI IMG/M metagenome (GOLD analysis project Ga0207752, IMG submission 187272) | Marine sediment microbial community from Union City, CA, USA - Pond 2C Sediment 2 (SPAdes) | ecosystem: Environmental > Aquatic > Marine > Intertidal zone > Salt pond sediment ... | reverse complement strand
CGATCACGGTCGGCTCGATAAACTCGTCGGTTACGTTTTTCTCGTACGACTGCCGGATCGCCTGCTGCGGCGTCTCGGCGTGAACGCCTTCCCGGTTCACCAGGGCATCATACGCTTTCTTGGTGCGCGGCCAGCGCTTATCGCGATCCATGGCATAGTACCGCCCGCTAACCGTAGCGATGATCCCGCCATGCTCGTCCAGGAACACCTCCAATTCCTGCAAGAATCCAAGGCCACTGCGCGGGGGTGTGTCCCGGCCGTCGGTGATAACGTGCACAATCGGCTCCATTCCGTGTTCACGCGCCAGTTTTATCGTGGCATAGAGATGGTCAATGTGGCTGTGAACGCCCCCAGGCCCCAGCAGGCCGATGAGGTGAACCTTGCCCTCATTCTGGCGGGCGTGCGCAACCCCTTCCAGCAAAGGATGCATTTCAAAGAAGGACTGATCGCGAATCGCCATATTGATCCGGGTAATATCCTGGTAAACGATCCGGCCGGCGCCCAGGTTCAGGTGCCCAACCTCAGAATTGCCCATCTGATCCTGGGGCAATCCCACTGCCTCTCCCGAGGCATCCAGAATACAGCGGTCATGTTCCCGCAGCCAGCGATCATAATTCGGTGTCTCGGCCTGGACGACCGCATTCCCGTGTTCCATCTCCCGGATACCCCATCCATCGAGAATAATCAGGGCTACCGTATCATATTTGCTCATTGCCTACTCCTTTTTGCGACAATGCGAAGGGCATCAGTTAATAACCTGCAGCTTGCAGCCACTTTTCGCGCTTGCGTGATCGCCCGGCCCATAGGTGTGGCCAAGATCACGTTCTCTGGCGATTCTACCAACTCTGCCCCGGCTGTAAAGGATCGGTAGCTAAGTACTGATATTTGTGAATTATTTCACATATTCCGGCCACAAAAAAAGCCGGTGAGGAACACTCACCGGCTCAAAAGCTCCTCAGGTTGGACTCGAACCAACAACCCTGCGGTTAACAGCCGCATGCTCTGCCATTGAGCTACTGAGGAACGACAGCGAAATGAATTATAACAAAAGAGGAGTTCAAGTCAAATCTGTTTATGCAGGTCTTATCCATACCCGGTTTGCCCACACCGCCCCTTTCCGATTAAAATCCCTTCCGGCAAAATAATGCCGGGCAGGCCCTGGTCTGCCACCCACATCCACTATTTCTGGAGGTACCTGTGAAAACAGCCATCATCGTACACGGCGGGGCCGGTGCCTGGAAGCGCCGCGAAGGGAAACTGCCTCAGGCCCTGGCCGCCTGTGAAGAAGCTGCCGCCGAAGGCCGGCACATCCTGAACGCCGGAGGCAGCGCACTAGACGCGGTGGAAGCCGCCGTGCGCATCCTGGAAGATTCTCCCGTACTTGATGCCGGCCGCGGCAGTTACTTGAATGCCGCGGGGAACGTCGAAATGGACGCCATTATCATGGATGGTGCCACCCTCAACCTTGGCGCAGTTGCCGCCGTGCAGCGCGTGCGGCACCCGGTCTCCCTGGCCCGGCACGTGTTTACCGGCACTGAACATTCGCTATTGGTCGCCTACGGCGCGGAAGCGTTCGCCGACCACATCGGCTTTCCCCGCTGCGACGTCACCGAATTATTGGTCGGGGATGAACTGGAGAAATACCAACGGTTGCAGGAGGATCCCGACTATGACACGGCCACCATCTTTAGCGAAGAGGGGAGTATGGGTACGGTCGGCGCCGTTGCCCTCGACCTGGCCGGCAACCTGGCCGCGGCTACGTCGACCGGTGGCACGCGCAAGAAACTACCCGGCCGGGTTGGCGACAGCCCGCTGGTGGGTAGCGGCGCCTATGCCGATAACTGGACGGCGGCCGCCAGTGCCACCGGCTACGGCGAGGCTTTGATGAAGGTGGTGATTAGCAAGCGGGTATGTGACTTCGTCGGCGGCGGGCTTTCCGCCCAGGGCGCATGTGAAGCAGCCATCCGCGTGCTTGGCGAGAGGGTGTCCGGCAAGGGCGGGGTCATTGCCGTCGATCCCCGGGGACAGATTGGCTTCGCCTACAATACGGTTGCCATGCCCCACGCCTTTGCCCTGGGCAAAGAGCCGGTTCAGACTGGGGAGTAGGAGGAAAGGCAAATCTACCGGCAGGGATAGCGCGTATAGGTCGCTGCTCAGCTAGGGCCGGTGCGTTTCCAATAGGCAAGCAGCAGTGCCAGCAGCAACAGTAGGGGGAGCAGCACCCATCCCGGCCGGATCCAGGGTGGCTTAGTGCGCAGATCGGATCCGGCAACCGGGGCCAGCGTCGGGGATACGGTAAAGGTATGGGCCATCAGCACTTCGTCAGCGCTGTTGCGTCCGCTGAGGGTCACCGTAATCGACTCTCCACCGTGATCCTCGACGGTAACCAGCCCGAATTGTCCCCGGCCCGGTGCCGTTCCGTGGCTATACGGTCCCCCTTTCGTTGACCCGAAGCGGTCCAGGGCAGCCGCCTGGAACACGGGGAACCCCGGCCCGTCTCCGCCGATCGCAAAGTGATTATTGCGACCATCGTCGATGGCCAGCATGTGCGCATCGCCGCTGACCATCAGCATTGCCTCTATCCCGTTGGCCACGATGAAGTCCGCGATCTCCTGCCGTTCACGGCTGAACCCACCCCAATGGTCTTCCCCCTCCTCGGCGGGCGCGATCCAGGGAACGGAGCTGACCCAGACGATCAACTTGTAGCGGTCTTTTGCTGCCAGCAATTCCTGTTTTAGCCATACCTTCTGGGTTTCGCCCAACATACTCTTGCTGCCATCGTCCGGAGTAAAATCTGGCGCACGCTCCGAGCGCAGGTCAGTCACGATAAAACGTGTCCGCCCCACGGTGAAGGCCTGATAAAGGGGAACGTTCCCCTCCCCCACCGCCAGCGGATAATGGGGCACATATTGCTGGTAGGTCAGCCGGGCTGCCTCCCGGCCGGGGGCAGTGGCATCACTATTATTCGGCCCATAGTCGTGGTCATCCCAGATGTAAACGATCGGCGTGCTCCGGTACAGGGCAGCCTGGGGAGGTGCCGTCAGCACAGCGCGAAAAGCTGCCTGGTAGAGAGAAGCATCATTTTCCTCAATGTTAGCATAATGTAGATCCCCCATGTGTAACAGGAATAAAGGTTGGTGCGCGCGGATGGTATTGAAAACCGGGTGAGTGGAGCCTGTCTGGGCACAGGATGCCAGGGCAAAAGTGAAGGAAAAGGAACCCTCCGCCGGCGTCGTGAATTGCCCGCGTTTACTCTGGTCCACCTGCCCGGCTACTTCCAGGGCATAATAGTAAGACGTGTCCGGCAACAGGTCATCCACGGCAATTGATACCACCCGGTCGTTCAACAAGGTCTGGGCGACATGCGGAGCAGAGTAACGTGCCGCCCTCAAATCCGGCCGCTCGCTTATCAGCAGGCGTACCTGGGGCGTATCCTGGGCAATGCGCGCGTTGATGCGCGCGGTGCTGGTTGTTACCGCGCCCGCCCACACAAACTCCACCGGCGACGCCGGCACTGTTTCAGGCGCAAATGGCCCCACATCCAGGAAGAAAAGCCCACCCCCCACCAGCAAGAACAGCAGGAGCAGGATTCCGGTCCACACCCACCGCCGGCGACGCCTGGTCCCATCCTCTGCATGCATGGTCTTACCCATAAATCACAAGGACTCTCCCCGGTTACAGGGAGAGTCCCTCATCTCTCTCTTTTCTTCCGCTTCCTGCTACCTACTCTCTGCTCCCATAATCCGCCAGAAAGCGGATAGTCGTCTCGATCCCCCGGTAGAAGTTGGGCAGATAGAAACGTTCATTCGGGGCGTGAATCTTCGCATCCGGAGAACTGAAGCCCATCAACACCGTTTCGATGCCCAGGAGCTCCTGAAATTCGCCCACCACAGGGATAGACCCCCCCTCGCGCATGTATACCGGCTCGTTCCCGAATACTTCTTCATATGCCGCGGCGGCCGCCTTCACTGCATCAATGTTATAGTCGGTGATGCTGGCTGCAGCACCACTGCCGGTGGACCGCATTTCGAGACGCACGCTGTCCGGAACCAGGCTTTCCATGTACTCCCGGAAAAGCCGCTCGATCCGCGCCGGTTTTTGATCCGGTACCAGCCGCATCGAGATCTTGGCATGGGCGTGGGACGGCAACACGGTCTTGCCACCGGCACCCGTGTAGCCGCCGATGATGCCGTTTACGTCAAGGGTAGGGCGCGCGCCCAGCCGCTCCAGGAGCGTATACTCCGGTTCTCCCCAGGCCTCCGGCGCACCGGCTTCGGCCAGCCACGCTTCCTCGTCAAAAGGAAACGCTGCCAGGATCTCTCGCTCTTCCTCTGTTAGCGGTCGCACGTTGTCGTAAAAACCCGGAATCAGGATATGCCCTTGTTCGTCTTTGAGGCTGGCAATCAGGTGCCCGAGCACGTTAATCGGATTGTTAATCCCGCCCCCATAATGGCCGGAATGCAAATCCCGGCCGGGGCCGGTCACGTCTAACAGCATGTAGACCATTCCCCGCAACCCATAGACGATGGCCGGTTGGTCTACGCTGACCATGGCCGTGTCCGAAATCACCGCTACGTCCGCGGCCAACAGCTCTTTATTCTCCGGCAGAAAGGCAGAAAGAGCGGCTCCACCGCATTCCTCCTCGCCCTCCAGGAGAAATTTCACGTTGACCGGTAACGCGCCCTCACTTTGCAAAAACGCCTCCACTGCCTTAACGTGAATGTAAAGTTGTCCTTTATCGTCGGCTGCACCGCGCGCATAAAGGTAATCGTCGCGCACTTCCGGCTCAAACGGGGGCGATTCCCATAGCTCAAGTGGCTCTGCCGGCTGAACATCATAATGGCCGTAAATCAGGAGGGTCGGCGCCCCGTCCGCGTGCAGCCACTCGGCATACACCAGGGGATGGCCGTCACTCTCAATCACCCGCACCCCTTCTAATCCCGCTTCCTGCAACCGGCTGGCGACCCAGGCTGCCGCCTTCTGCATATCATCTACATGTTCTGGCTGGGTGCTGACACTGGGAATCCGCAAGAAGTCCAGCAGCTCCTCCAAATGCGCACTCTGATGCTGCGCCGCGTAGCGTAAAGGAGCCTCCAATGTCTGCTGTGATGCCATGTTTCACCTCATTCGTTATAATCGCACTGTACGATTATAGCGAGAAAGTGAGAAAAGCGTAATTCTAAGATTATGACGAGTAACAACGGTGACGCCATCCAACAGCCGGGCCTGACCGCCCTGCTCGAAAGCATCCTCTTTGTAGCCAGTGGGCCTGTTAGCCTCTACCGCCTGGCGAAGACATTGGACACAACGCCGGCCGGTGTGCGCGGCCTGCTACTCTCCCTGGAAGAGGAATATACCACCAGAGGGCTATGCCTCCAGTGGAGCGGTAACGAGGTCCAACTCACGACCGTACCGGAAGCGAGCGAGGTAATTGAGCGTTTTCTGGGCCTGGAAGTCTCCAGCCGCCTGAGCCAGGCAGCGCTGGAAGTACTGGCTATCGTAGCCTACATGCAGCCTACCACGCGCCCGGAAATTGACGATATTCGTGGCGTTAATTCCGACGCTGCCCTGCGGACCCTGTTAAGCAAAGGTCTGGTCGAAGAGATCGGCCGGATGGATACCCCCGGCCGGCCTATTCTTTACGGCACCACACCCGAGTTTCTACAGCATTTCGGATTGACGTCCGTCGAACAGCTACCTCCCTTAGAGAGGGAAGAGGAGGAGTGAGCAACAATCGCCCGGCTGCCCGTGATTGCTTCCATTCACTTGAACGAAGGAGGAACGTGCAAGAACGCTTACAGAAATTGATGGCTCGCGCCGGCCTCGGATCGCGCCGGGCCAACGAGAAAATCATCCGCCAGGGGCGCGTCCGCGTTAACGGCCGCGTCGCCACCCTGGGCGACAAAGCCGATCCCGAGGTAGACACGGTCACGGTAGACGGCGAGCCGTTATCTTATGAAGAACGCCTGTACATCATGCTGCACAAACCGCGCGGCGTCCTCTCCTCCACCGAAGATGACTTGGAGGAAGGGCGCACGACGGTGATCGACCTGGTTCCGCACGAGACTCACATCTACCCGGTCGGCCGGCTGGACAAGCCCAGCGAAGGCCTGATTCTGTTGACCAATGACGGCAAGCTGGCCCACCGCCTGACGCACCCCCGCTACGAGCACGAGAAGGTTTACGAAGTTATCGTGGAGGGGAAACCGAAAGTGGCCGTCCTTGAGTTATGGCGGCAGGGCCTGTTGCTGGACGGGAAGATGACGGCGCCGGCCGGGGTGGAAGTGCTAAACTTGGGTGAAGACAGCACCGACCTGCGCATCACCATGCACGAAGGACGCAAGCGCCAGATCCGGCGCGTCGCGGCGATGTTGGGCCATCCGGTCCGGCGTTTGCTGCGCACGCACATTGGCCCCCTCGCCCTGGGCGACCTGCCGCCCGGCCAATGGCGTCACCTCACGCCCGAAGAGGTACGTGCCCTGAAGAAAGCGGTTGGCCAGGCCAGCCGGTAACCGATCTCTGGAGGAAACCAATGACAAAGCCAATCGCTACCTTTTCCATTGTCGCCTACGATCCCGGCCGGGAAGAGTGGGGCGTAGCCGTCCAATCTAAATTTCTTGCCGTGGGCGCAGTTGTTCCCTGGGCCCGGGCCGGCGCCGGCGCCGTGGCCACCCAATCTTACGCCAATCTCACCTATGGCCCGGATGGGCTGCGCCTGATGGCCGAAGGGCACTCTGCCGCAGAAGCGATCGCCACCCTTACCGCCGCGGACGAGCAGCAAGCACTGCGTCAGGTCGGCATGGTGGATGCCGCGGGCAATGCCGCCGCCTTTACCGGAGAGGATTGTTACGACTGGGCCGGCCACATTACCGGCGAAAGGTACGCCTGCCAGGGAAATATCCTGGTGCCCGGCACCATCGAAGCCATGGCCGGAAAATTCGAGGCAGTGCGCGGCGGCGAAGGCGAACTGGCCGACTGGCTGGTGCTGGCCCTGGCTGCCGGACAGGAAGCCGGCGGAGACTCCCGCGGTCGCCAATCGGCAGCCGTCCTTGTCGTACGCGAGAGCGGTGGCTACGGAGGCAACAACGACCGCTATCTCGACCTGCGCGTAGATGACGATCCCTTTCCCATCCGCGAGTTGCAGAAATTGCTGCAGATGCACCACCTGCTCTTCCAGGAAACCGATCCCGCCGACCTCCTCCCTCTCTCCGAACTGGCGCCCGAGTTCCAGGAACTCCTGCAGGAAACCGGCTATTACGATGGCCCTCTCAGTGGCGAATTTGACGAGGTCACCCGCAAGGCGCTACGGGCCCTGGTCGGCACCGAAAATCTGGAGGAACGGTGGGACGGCACCGGCGACATGATTGACCGCCAGGTGGTAGATTATCTACTCGAGAAATATCGCTGATGACTCTCTTCCAGGAGATTGACCTTACGCAACAGATTGGTGGGCTGATCACGGCCGTCGAACCGGAGAGTGTGGCTGCCGACGTAGGTATCGGTCCGGATGACGAATTACTGGCGATCAACGATCATCTTGTTCAGGATGTCATCGACGTCCACTATTACGCGGCCGAACCCGTCCTGGAGTTGTTGGTCCGACGGGGTGAAGAGTATCTGCTCTTCGAAGCCCCACGCGCCTATAACCAATCTCTCGGGCTGACGTTTGCCCACCCTACCTTCGACACCGACATCCGCCGCTGCAACAATTTGTGCGAATTCTGCTTCGTGCTGCAGATGGCGCCGCGTTTCCGCCGCACCCTCTACATCAAGGATGACGACTACCGCTACTCCTTCCTCTTCGGCCACTTCGTTACTCTCACCAACCTGGACGACCACGACTGGTGGCGAATCGAAACGATGGGCCTCTCGCCCCTCTATATCTCCGTCCACGTCACCGACACTGAAATGCGCCGGCGCTTTTTGCGCAATGAGAGCGCGCCGAACATTATGGAGCAGTTGCGCTGGCTGGCCGAGCGGGATATTTCCTTCCACACCCAGCTCGTGATCGTGCCCGGGTTTAACGATGGCGAGTGGTTGGAACAATCACTGCGCGATCTGGAAACTCTCTGGCCACACAACCTCTCCGTCAGCGTCGTTCCCGTCGGGCTGACCAAACACCATAAGTACGGCATGCGGCCGCACACCCACGAAGAAGCCGTAGCCATGCTTGACTACCTGGACACGATCCAGCCTGTTTATCAGGAGAACTTTGGCATCCGTTTCGTCTACCCGACCGACGAATGGTACCTGGTCTCCGGCCGGGAGCTACCGCCCCTGTCGGCCTATGATGGGCACGACCTTTACGAAAACGGTCTGGGGATGGTCCGGCGCTTCCTTAATGAGTGGGAAGCCGTAAAAAGGGAGATTGAAAATTGGAAAGCGGAGAGCGACTACCACGATCTCCAGCCAGCAGGCACTGCCTCTGGAGACGCGATCACCCTGGTGACCGGGACGCTTTTTGCCCCGGTGTTGGCAGAAACGACAGCAGAATTCTCGGCGCTCACCGGCACCGAGACCACGGTGCTACCGGTCAAGAATGAGAAGCTGGGCGAATCCATTACCGTCGCCGGTTTGTTGATGGCCGGAGATGTGATCAACCAGCTCCAGGCAGCCGGTTATGGCCAATTGGTGGTGCTGCCCCGCGTGGTCTTTGACCACCCGGACCGCATTTCCCTCGACGATCTGTCCCCGGGCGATGTTGCCCGCGCCCTCGGCGTGCCGGTGGCCCTGGCCGACACCATGGGTGACGTCTGGGACGCCCTTACCGGCCAATCCCAGGTGATCTACCGGCCCTAGCACGACGGTTGCAGTTGTGCGTTCACGAAAGTGCGCCGGCGTTTGTAATGCCAGTGTCGTGCCAGGGCTCGATGTCGACGCCGCCAATGGACCAGCTCTGCCGCTGCACCTTAAATTGCGCGGGCACAGCCTGCCATCCGGCCCTTGCCGGGACCGGCAAGGGCCGGGTGATCTCTACCTGATCTCACTCCGCACACGTCCCCGGCTTGCCTACCTCAGACTCGGCAGCCCGCTGCTTCATTGCCTCGGCGTCGGCTTCCAGGAGCAATCCCTGCTGCTGCAGCTCGTCCGCCTGCCGGATGAAAGCCGAGACGTACTCGCCGTGGTTGGAAAAGCGCGGCTCGTCGTCGCTGGAACCGGGTTCCGGTTCGCACGCGAGATCGACGGTGTTCCCGGATAGATGCGCGAACCTCGGCGGTAGACCGGGTATTGTGGTTGTCAGGTCCAGGGCAATAAAGCGTGCGCGTCCCACTGCCAGGTCGGGAAGTCGAACGCCGCCGCGCGCGTTCAGATCGCCGTCGCGGGCAATGCCCGTCTCCCGTTGATAGAGCGGATCAACCGCACCCTCCGTAGCCTCGTCGAGGAGCGTGCTCTGCGGCGCTGGCACTCCCGAGCGCACCCAGCGGTCACCTGCGGCAAACATCGCTCGTGCGACCGCACTGTGATCCAGCGGGTTGTTGTAGAGTAGTGGCGAATGGTCGGCGCCCGCCACCTCGTACAATCGGTACTCAGGCTCGCTCACGACCCGGCGGAATTGCACCGCCTCGCTGATGAGCAGGTCCCCTTCCGTTTCGACCATGATAACCTTTCCCACACCGTCCACAGGCACGAATGGACCGCTCAGAAAGTCGAAGGCCGCCGTCTCGGGAACCGGCTCACTGCTCCACAAAGTCGTGTGCAGCAGCGTGAAGTCGAACAAACCCTGTTCTGACGTCCGCGCCAGGTTGCGCTGGCTCTCGAGGAGGACCGCCGCAGTCTGCGAGCTACCATGAGCATAAAGCCGGTCCACATTCCCGAGCACGTCCTGTGCATACGGCGCGCTTCTTAGCGCCTGGCTAAACTGAATGAGAATCTCCTCGTCCAAGAGCCCGGTGGGATTAGGTGCTCCCGGTTGGGCCACCGGCTCGCTGCCCAGAATCAGACCGCTCGCGGAAGGATCGAGAATGTTCATTCCGTTCTCGCCAAACCCAACACTCGCGTAACCCGAGACGGTTTGAAATACAAGCTCGCGGCCGAAAGCGTTTTGGAGCTAATCGGCAACACCCCCATGGTTAGACTACGGAAAATGATCC
>Ga0207752_1001593_pt1 | contig 10093 bp, 11 predicted proteins | sample Pon2CUnioCityCA_6_FD_187272 | JGI IMG/M metagenome (GOLD analysis project Ga0207752, IMG submission 187272) | Marine sediment microbial community from Union City, CA, USA - Pond 2C Sediment 2 (SPAdes) | ecosystem: Environmental > Aquatic > Marine > Intertidal zone > Salt pond sediment ... | reverse complement strand
GCAGACGGCCTCGCCCGTACCCGCCAAGCCGAAATGACCCCATTTGGTCCGAAAAACCGCGTAATACAGCATCTGAGACTCCTCTTGGACCCTCGTTCTCGGGCCATCTTAGGCGGTCTTCAGGCGACGGGCAAGCCTCGGGTCGCCGGCGCCACCCGGCTGGCCGGTCTTGTCCGACCCGGGATGGCCGTGCCGGAGGCATCCAAATATTGTGCCTGCGGCGCGAAAAACGTTGACGGGAGGGGAAAATTCTGCTAAGAAAGAGAGTTTTTATGAAGTCGGGGCGGTTTGTCGGGCCGCCGGATCGGGCAGGGAGACGTCGCTTCATCGAAGTTGCGGGGCTTCGGCCGGATACCCGGACAGCGTGCTCAGTCCGAACGATGCAAAATGGGGCGTTGTTGCCCGCCGCGACCGAACGCGCTCGATACAGGACGAATGACGAGAAGTATATGTCTCTGGGTGATTTCAGAAAACGCATAGATGAGATCGACGCGCAGTTGGTGAAGCTGCTCAACGAGCGTGCGCAGGTCGTTATCGAGATCGGAAGGTTGAAGGCGGATGCCGACCGGCCGGTTTATGCGCCGGACCGCGAAAAACAGGTCCTGGCCAAGATCACGAAGGGCAACGAGGGGCCTCTGCCCGACCGGACGCTGGTGGCGATCTGGCGGGAGATGATGAGCGGCTCGTTCGTGCTGGAGAAGCGGCCTCGGATCGCCTATCTGGGTCCGGGGGGCAGCTTCAGCCATACGGCGGCCATGCTGAAATTCGGCCGAAGCGTCGAATATGAGCCGCTCGCCGACATCCGGGGCATCTTCGACGAGATCAGCAAGGACCATTGCGACCTCGGGATCGTGCCGATCGAGAACTCCACCGGCGGCGGCGTCATTGAAACCCTGGACGCGCTGATCGATACGAATGTGAAGATTTGCGCCGAGGTCCTGATGACCATCCACCATAACCTGTTGGCGAACTGCTCGCTGGAGGAGGTGGAGAAGATCTACTCGAAGCCGGAGGTCTTCGCCCAGTGCCGGAACTGGCTGGCCTCGACGTTCAAGGAGACGAACACGATCGCTGTCGCCTCGACGGCCAAGGCGGCCCAGATGGCTTCTGAGGAATCCTACGCGGCGGCGATTGGCTCGCGCGTGGCGGCGGAGTTGTACGGTCTGAGTGTGATCTGCCAGAACATCGAGGATATCACGAACAACGTCACGCGGTTCCTGGTCGTCAGCCGGGAGGACGCCCGGCCGACCGGCGAGGACAAGACCGCGATCCTGTTCAGCACCGCCCACAAGGCCGGGGCGCTGGCGGATGTCCTGGAAGTGTTCAAGAAGTACAGCATCAACCTGACGAATATCGAATCCAGGCCGAGCAAGAAGCGGGAATGGGAGTATTACTTCTTTGTCGATTTCCTCGGGCACCGCACGGAAGAGAGGGTGCAGGCCGGATTGGAAGAGGCCCGACAGCATTGCCTGCAGCTCTCGATCCTCGGCAGCTTCCCACGCGCCACCGAGCTGCTGTAGCGCTGGGGTCCCGAATTGCACGACAGATTTCGAAAGATACAGGAGAAAACGATGAGAAAACCGTTCGTGGCGGGTAACTGGAAGATGAACACCGACAGTCGGTCCAGTGTGGAATTGGCGAAGGCCGTGGCCTCCGGCGCATCCGGGCTGGCGAGAGAGAAAGTCTCGGTGGCGGTGATTCCTCCGTTTGTGTACCTGCAATCGGTTGTCCAGGCGGTCAAGGCCGCCGGCATCGCCGTAGGCGCCCAGGATGTCTATATCGAGCCCAAAGGGGCCTTCACCGGCGAGATCAGCGCCGCCATGCTGAAGGACGTCGGCTGCAATTACGTCCTGTGCGGGCACTCCGAGCGACGGCACGTGATGGGCGAGCCGGACGAGCTGGTGGGCAAGAAGGTGACGGTGGCCCTCCATGGCGGGTTGCTGCCCATTCTGTGCGTCGGCGAGCTGCTCGAGGAGCGTGACGCCGACCAGGTCGAGGCCGTGGTCGCCCGGCATCTCAAGACGGGCCTGGCGGACCTGAACGGGGACAAGATGTCGGCGGTGACCATCGCCTACGAGCCGGTCTGGGCGATCGGAACGGGCCGGACCGCCACGCCGGAGCAAGCACAGGAAGTCCACGCGCTCATTCGCAACCTGCTAACCGAGATGTATGATGAAGAGCTCGCCCAGGAGACTCGGGTTCTCTACGGCGGATCGGTAAAGGCCGACAATGCCGCGGAACTGATGGCCAAGGAGGACGTCGACGGCCTTCTCGTCGGCGGGGCCAGTCTGAAGGCGGATGAATTCGTGCGGATCATTCAAGCTGCGGCATGAAAATCCAGAGCATCGCAACGTCGTTTATATTTGAGGCATGTACATGGTTATGACTCTCTTACCGCTGTCGCAGGTTGGCATTCTGATGAAGTTCGTGGCCGTCCTGTTCGTACTGGTCTCGATCGTTCTGGTCCTCGTCATCCTAGTCCAGAAAGGTCGAGGCGGCGGCTTGAGTGGGGCGTTTGGCGGCGGCATGGCCAGCGGTCTGCTGGGCTCGAAAACCGGGGACTTCCTGACGTGGGTGACCATTATCCTGGTTGCCGTCTTTCTGCTGCTGGCGATCGTCATGGCGAAGTTCTACAGGCCGCGGATCGGCCAATACGGCACTGAGGCGCCCGTCGAGACGACGCAGCCCGTGCCCGAGGAACAACCGACGGCGCCGGACGCGACCGGCACGACCACCCAGCCCGTGCCCGAAGAACAGCCGACGGCGCCGGACGCGACCGATACGGATGTCCAGCCCGACCAGGGCGTCGACGCCAACGCGACTGGCGGCTGATTTCCGCATCCGTTCGCCCCGATACGCAGCGTTTGCACGTCGGGCGTTTTTCGGAACGTCACTTACGCATTGAAGGCATGTCGCAATGCTCAATAGCATGACCGGATACGGTGAGGCAGCAGGTGATCTCGATGGTGTGTCCTACGTCGTTGAGATCAAGGCCGTCAACAACCGTTACCTCAAGACGATCATCAAGCTGCCGGAAGGCAGCTCGTTCCTGGAAGAGAACATCGACAGGGAACTGCGCAAGGGCCTCTCTCGCGGCACGATCAATTACGTGCTTCGGCTCAAGGGCATCTCGGCGAACGCCCTGTTCGAGATCGACGAGCCCGCCCTGCAATCGGTCGTGGCGAGACTCAGCAAAGTCGGTTCCTCCGTGGGCGTCGAGGGGGCCATCGACCTGGCCAGCCTGCTGGATCTGCCGGGAATCGTGCAGCCGGCGCGGCCGGATGAGGAGCAGAGTGCAAAGGTCAAGGAACTCGTGCAACGCCTGACCCGGGAGGCCCTGGACAACCTCAAGAGGATGCGCCAAGCCGAGGGCGGGTTCCTTGAGGCGGACCTGAAGAAGCATTGCGACGCCCTGCAGGAGGAACTGGAGCTTATCCGCCAGCGCAGCGGCTCGGTGGTCCAGGAGTACGCCAAGAGGCTGCGGAAACGGGTCGATGAGCTGTTGGCCGAGGCGAAACTGAAGCTCGACGAGCAGACTCTGGCGCGGGAAGCGGCCATCCTGGCCGACCGCTCGGACATCTCGGAGGAAATCGCCCGGCTGGACGCCCATTTGCAGCAGTTTCGGCAGATTTGCCAGACCGACGGGCAGGCCGGCCGCCGGCTGGATTTTCTGAGCCAGGAGATGCTTCGCGAGGCAAATACGATCGCCAGCAAGGCTTCCGACGCCCGGATCGTGAGGTCCGTTGTGGATATCAAGTGCCTGATCGAGCGCCTCAAGGAGCAGATTCAGAATATCGAATGACCACAACAGCGAGGGAACAGACCGCGTTGCGGTACGTACAGTGCGTATGAGCGACGTGATGTATCTTTCCCCTTCTATTGAGGTACGATGACACAGGCAGATGACCACAAGAAGGCTCGGGGCAAGCTGATCGTCATCAGCGGCCCGTCGGGCGTGGGCAAGAGCACGATTACGAGGGAGGTGATTGGCCGGCTGGAAGAAGCCTACCTCAGCGTCTCAATGACGACGCGTCCGCGGGCGGCCGGCGAACAGGACGGCCGCGAATACTGGTTCGTCTCCCGAGACGAGTTCCGCAGGCGGATTGAGGCAGGCTTGTTTCTGGAATACGCGGAAGTCTTCGGGAACCTGTACGGCACCCCGCGCGACAAGACGGACGAGGCACTGCGGGCGGGCAAGACCGTGATTCTGGAGATCGACGTACAGGGCGCCAAGCAGGTCAAGGCGATGTGCCCGCGGGTGGTGATGATTTTCATCCTGCCCCCGAGCGACAGGGTGCTGGCGGAGCGCATGGGCAACCGCGGCCGGGAGAGCGCCGAGGCGGCGAAGCAACGACTGGATAAGGCCGACAGTGAAATCGCCGCCGCGTGGCAGTATTACAACAATATGGTCATCAACGATGACCTCGAGCAGGCGGTCAAGGAAGTCGTGGAGATCATCAGACAGGCGCCGGCCGTTGACCGGAAACCGGATACAGATCAAGAACTCGTTGGAGAACGATAATGCTGGAAGAACTCAAGAGTCAGGAGATCGTGAAGAAGGCCGGCGGCCGGTTCAAGTTAGCCGCTCTGATCCAGAAGCGGATGGCCGAACTGCTCCAGGGCTCCCGTCCACTGATTGAGAATACCGAGGGCAGGACCTTGATGGAGGTCGTCGTGCAGGAGATCCTGCAGGACAAGATCACGATCGACAATGCCCCTTCGGCGCACAAGACCGGGCTCGACGTGGAACGCGGGGCCGATGAGGCGGAACGAGTGTTTGGCAAGCGCCCCTTCTGAGCGGACGACCGGTGCAGAGATGCTCAAAGAGCACAACATCCTGCTCGGGGTAACAGGCGGGATCGCCGCCTACAAGGTGGTGGATCTCGCTAGTAAGCTGGCCGCGGCCGGGGCCGGCGTCCGCACGGTCATGACGGACAGCGCCTGTCAACTCGTCGGGCCGAAGAGCTTCGAGGCCGTCACGCGCGCGCCCGTGTACACGAGCTTGTGGAGCGATCCGGAGGACCATGAGACCACCCACATCTCGCTGGCCGACTGGGCCCGGATCGTGGTCGTCGCGCCGGCCACTGCCAATATCCTCGGCAAAGTCGCCCACGGGATCTGCGACGATCTGCTCACCACGACCCTCTGCACGTGCTGGGCGACGCCCATGCTCTTTGCCCCGGCCATGAACACACGGATGTGGGAGAACCCCGCGACGCAACGCAACCTCGAGACCTTGCGCGGCATGGGGGTCCGAATGGTCGGCCCCGTCGCAGGCCGTCTGGCCTGCGGCACGGAAGGCATGGGCCGGATGGCCGAGCCCCAGGAGATCCTGGCAGCCATCGAGACCCTGGCCGCCGAGGCAGTCGAGAACCGAGGGTAGAGGAGCCGCACCCTCGTCGCTACGGCGATAGCTCTTTGCGTTTTGATTTTTGATCTTCCCAGGGACGAACGATGCGGATTCTGATTACAGCGGGAGGAACACGCGAATACCTCGATCCGGTGCGCTTCATCTCGAACGCCAGCAGCGGCCGGATGGGTTACGCCCTGGCCCGCGCCGCCCTCAAGGCCGGCCACGAAGTGACATTGATCGCCGCCCCCACCGCTTTGAAGCCGCCCGCCCGCGCCCGAGTGGTTCACGTCGAAAGTGCGGTCGAAATGTTTCAAGCGGTCAAGGAGCATTTCCCCGAATGCGACTGCCTGATCATGGCCGCCGCCGTGGCGGATTACACCCCGGCCCATCCGTCAAAGACGAAAATCAAAAAGGACGGTGGGCTGAAGCCCACCCTACAACTCAAGCCGACGCCGGACATCCTCAAATGGGCCGGGAGACAACGTAGGGTGGGCTGTGCCCACCATGGCCCCAAGATCGTGGTCGGCTTCGCGCTGGAGGATAAGGATCTGCGCGCCAACGCCGAGCGGAAAATGCGCAACAAGAACCTCGACATGATCGTCGCCAACGCACCCGACGCCATCGGCGGCGAAAAGACAACCGTTCACATCAAGTGGGGCGATCGGGGCTGGGTGAAAATTGCCAATGCGACCAAGGCGACAATCGCGAGAAGGATCATTTCTTCATTGGTCTCGTGCATGTCCATCAGCGAGCACACGCTCCCAGGTTTGTGAGTTTGTCGCATTGCAGCCTCCAGCATGTCTGGGTAGAATCGCCTTTCCGCCACAGGGGATAAGGCTCCGCAGGAGTGCGACCCGAGCACTGTGGCGGTGCCATACAGCATGGGGTCGGCATCTCGCAGGGTGTCAACCCTCTGCAAACATGCTGGTGGCTTCAATGCGCTAAACTCCCGCCTCGCCAGAGGCGGCATGAGTAGGAGACGGGAAAATGAAACCGATAGCTCAGACCGTTGCTCTTTGGGTGCTGACCCTGTCGATGGCCGCAGGTGCCGCGGCGGGCGAGCGGCCGGTCTGGCCGGTCAAGGTCAGCGACAACGGCCGGTACTTCGTGGACCAGAAGGGGACGCCCGTCTTCTGGCTGGGGACCACGCAGTGGCAGCTCTTCCGGGAGTACACGGTCGAGGACGCCCGCACGATCCTGGAGAAGACGGCGGATAAAGGCTTCGTCTTCGCCCAAGTCATGCTCATGGGCGTCGGCGAAGGCACCAAGCCGAACGTGTACGGAGAAAAGCCCTGGATCGACGACAATCCGCTGACGCCGAACGAGGCCTATTTCCGCAACGTGGACGCCGTGCTGAAGATCGCCGGCGAGACCGGCGTGAATATCTCGATGACGCTCTACCACCAGCGGTATCGCAAGTGCATCACCGTGGACAACGCCCGCGCCTGGGCCAAATGGCTGGCGCAGCGGTACAAGGACGTTCCGAACATCGTCTGGTCCATGACGCCGGAGGCGAGGCAGGAATTCGTTCTCGTCCTGCGCGAGTTGGCCGCCGGCCTGCACGAAGGCGACGGCGGCGCTCACCTCATCACCTTCAAGCCCGACCCCGCACCCTACTCCTCCAGCTTTGTTCACGATGAAAGCTGGCTTGATTTCGATTCGATGCAGACGTGGAAGAGCGTCGAGCTGATTTATCCTATGGTGACGCACGACTACAATCTCAAGCCGGTCAAGCCCGTGCTGATGGCGGAGGGCGCCTACGAGCAAGGCTCGGAATACGGCTTCGACGTCAGCCCGCTGTGGATTCGCCGGCAGGCCTATTATTCCTACTTGGCGGGCGCCCACCACACCTACGGTCACAACGATAGCTGGCGCGTCCTGCCGACCTGGAAGAAGGCCCTCGACGCCCCCGGCGCGGTGCAGTTGCGAATCCTCAAGAAGATCTTCACCGGTCTGAACGAGTGGTGGTATCTCGTGCCGGACCAGTCCATGCTTACCTCGGGCGGGCAGACCCAGGGTCAGGTCCTGAACCTCGCCGCCCGTCACAAAGACGGCAAATGGGCGATGGTCTATCTCGGCAGCCAGGCCTCCTTCTCGGTCGATGCGAGCAAGCTGGCCGCAGCCAGACTGCGCGCCCGCTGGATTGACCCACGAACGGGCGACGCCACGCCCGCCGGCAACTTCTCCAACACCGGCATCCAGTCTTTCTCCACGCCCCTCGGCGGGGAAGACGCTCTACTGATTCTCGAACCCTCGCAAGATTAGCGGCGCGTTTCAGAACTTGTCCGACGATCAGGCTGCCTCGCCCCTCGCGGTGACATCCAACTGCATCCTCATGTCATTGCGAGGAGCGAAGCGACGAAGCAATCTCCATCCCCGGATAGTCACGACCATGAAACACGGCACTGGCGCGGCCCAACCGTAAACGCACGACGCGATCACCCGTAGCGGGTATCCTTGCGTCAGTCTTTGATGCCGAGATCGTCTTTGGTGAGGATGGATTCGAAGGCGTAACCGGCTTGCGTGATGTTCTCGCCGGCGCCTTGCTTGCGGTCGATGACACAGACGATCTTCTTGACCGTCGCGCCGGCCTCGGTGATGACCTTGGCGGCTTCGAGGACCTGGCCGCCGGTGGTGGCGATGTCCTCGACGAGCAGAACGACGTCGCCCGCCTTCAGCACACCCTCGATCAGCTTGCCGGTGCCGTAACCTTTTTTGCTGTTGCGGACGATGATCCAGTTTTTTTCGGTCTCCATCGCGGTGGCCGCGGCCAGGGCGACGCCGCCCAGCTCCGCCCCGGCGATCAGCGTGACATCGTCGGTCGTGTGTCCCGCGAACGCCCTCCCGAGCGACCTGAGAATGTCCGGGCAAGTCTCGAAGAGATACTTGTCCAGGTAGTACTTGCTGCGCTTGCCGCTGCGGAGAACGAAATCGCCTTCGAGATACGCCGTCTCCTTGATGCGTCGGATGAGTTCTCCCTTAGTCATCTTACGATCTCCCCTTAGACGTTGAGCTCGACTTTGCGATTGAGTTCTTCTGCATACTTCTTGCGGATCGGCGCGACGACGCTCTTGATGAATTCATCGACCTGCCGGGGGGCCCGGCCGACGTAGGCGGTCGGGTCGAGGACCCTTTCGAAGTCGATCCTGCTGAAGGACACGTCCGCGCGGAGCCGGCCGATCAGGTCGTTGGGTCGGCCGAGCTTCTTGACCTCGCCGGCGGCCGCCTGCGAATGCAGTCGGATCTTCTCGTGCAGCTCCTGGCGGTTGCCGCCGGCCTTGACGGCCGCCATCAGGATGTTCTCCGTCGCCATGAACGGCAGCTCGGCGGCCACGTGCGACTCGATCACCTTCGGATAGACCACCAGCCCGTCGAAGACGTTCAAGAGGATCTGCAGGATGCCGTCGACGGCTAAGAACGCCTCGGGAATCACGACGCGCCGGTTCGCGGAATCATCGAGCGTTCGTTCGAGCCACTGTTCGGACGCCGTCATGGGCGGGCTCGTCGCCAGACTGAGGACCAGCCGGCTCAGGGCCGTCACTCGCTCACAACGCATCGGGTTGCGCTTGTAGGCCATGGCCGACGAGCCGATCTGCGACTTCTCGAACGGCTCCTCCATCTCCTTGCGGTTCGCTAACAGACGGATATCGTTGCACGCCTTGTGCGCCGACTGCGCAATCAAGGCCAGGGCGTTGACGACGAGCGTATCGATCTTGCGCGGGTAGGTCTGGCCGGTGACGGGGCAGGTCTTCTTGAAGCCGAACGCCGCGGCCACCTCTTTGTCAAGCTGCTTGACCTTCGCGTGACGTCCGCCGAACAGCTCCAGGAACGACGCCTGCGTACCCGTCGTGCCCTTGACGCCGCGGAACGGCAGCGTCTCGATGCGGTGCTCGATCTCGTGCAGGTCCAGCACGAACTCCTGGCACCAGAGCGTGGCCCGCTTGCCGACCGTGGTGAGCTGGGCCGGCTGAAAGTGCGTGAAGCCGAGCGTGGGCAGCTCGCGGTGTTGCTCGGCGAATTTCGCCAGCAGATCGATCACGGCGGCCAGCTTGCCCGCGACGAGACGCAGGGCGTCACGCATGATGATCAGGTCGGCGTTGTCGCCCACGTAGCAGCTCGTGGCGCCGAGATGAATGATCGGCGCGGCCTTGGGAGCCATATCGCCGAACGTGTAGACGTGCGCCATCACGTCGTGGCGAAATCGCTTCTCATAGGTCGCCGCCTTCTTGAAGTCGATGTCGTCAAGGTGGCGCGCCATCTGGCTGATCTGATTCCGCCGGATGTCCAGGCCGAGCTTCTTCTGGGCCTTGGCCAGTTCCAGCCAGAGCCGCCGCCACGTGCTGAACTTCTTCTGCGCCCCGAACAGCTCCGCCATCTCCCGCGAAGCATTCCGCTCGACAAGGGGGCTGGTGTACAGGTTTCTATCTTTCGCCATGGTATCTTCCTATGGTACGGCGTCACTTGCCGGCGAGCTTGCGCTCGCGTTCGGCCAGAAGGTTTTCGATCTCATCCACGTCGGCCCGGCTCAGGTCCCATTGCGACGCCTGCACGGTCTCCGTGATCTGCCCGGGCCGGCGGGCGCCGACGATCGCGGCGGTCATCTCGGACCGGCGCAGGATCCAACTGATCGCCAACTGCGCGCAGGTCCGCTCGCTGCGCTGTGCAATCTTTTTCAGTCCTTCGACCAACTCCAGGGTGGCGGAGAACTGCGGGTCCTGGAATTCCGGCATGCGCAGGCGG
>Ga0207752_1001592_pt1 | contig 10097 bp, 7 predicted proteins | sample Pon2CUnioCityCA_6_FD_187272 | JGI IMG/M metagenome (GOLD analysis project Ga0207752, IMG submission 187272) | Marine sediment microbial community from Union City, CA, USA - Pond 2C Sediment 2 (SPAdes) | ecosystem: Environmental > Aquatic > Marine > Intertidal zone > Salt pond sediment ... | reverse complement strand
GGGCTTGAAGCGGAGATGTTGCTCGGTGACGCCGACCAGCTGCCGTTTGGCGACCAGGTGGGTGACGGGCACGTCGGGGAGCACACGACTGCCAATCATCAGATGGCAGTTCGGAGGAAGGACTTCAACGAATCGACGTGTGAACTCTTCGATACCGACGGCACCGTCCAGCACCTCGAAGTTGTCGAGCACCAAGATGAAATCCTGGTCAACGTCAAGCATCTCGTTGACGAGGTCGCCCACGACGGCGGTCGGCTCACGGAAAAGATCGCTGACCCTCGCTTCTAGGGCCTCGCGCGTCCGTTCCCCGAATCCGGAGAACCGCTCACCAATGGCGCCGACGAGATACCGGACGAAGAGGTTAAGATCCCGGTCGCGCTCGTCAACCGTATACCAGCAGACCGGAAGGGACACAGCCTGGGCGAAATCGACGAGGGCCGACGTCTTACCATAGCCAGCCGGGGCAGAGACCAGCGTCAGCTTCCGATCAAGACCCTGTTCAAGGGTCTGACACAGCCGAGACCGGTGAAGAAGACCGGCAGGACTGGGTACTAGAAGTTTGGAACGGATGAGGGTGGGTCCTATGTTGCTCAATGTCCTGAAGTGCCTTTGATCGCTGTGGTTATCCCGCCCATGAGAGCTTACGCTGATCGTTCCCTAGTATACCGCACATACGAATCGAGGCAAACCTATCTGGCACCGCTCCTTAACTCATTTTCTACTCGCGTCGTCAGAGGGGCTGGCGTCACGACTGGAGGACTGGCAGGCGAGAATATGCGCATCAGGCAGCAACTCACGGCCCGGATGAGACAGCCTGCGACTTCCTGCCCTTGACTGCCTAAGGTGTTTGGCATACTATCCTGATCTGATCATGTCTAGTCAAGTGAAGGATTGAGAAGAGGTGTCTTGATGAAAATTTACTTCGCCGGGGCCATCCGAGGAGGACGGCAAGATGCACCCTACTACCGCCAGATCATCAGGCTCCTGAAAGAACATGGGGACGTCCTCACGGAGCACGTGGGATATGCGGACCCTGACCGCGCGGAGAGGGATATGTCAGACCAGGCGATTTACACGCGTGATATGTCCTGGCTAGAGGAAGCCGACATCCTGGTCGCCGAAGTGACGGTTCCCAGCCACGGGGTGGGATACGAGATCGCCCGAGCTGAGATTCTAGAAAAAGGCATCTTGTGTCTGTATCGACCCGAGTCTGCTCAGCGCCTCTCCGCCCTGATCGCCGGAAACCCCAACGTACGATGCGAGAGATACGAGCACCTGGGGCAACTCAAGCCAATTCTAGAGGCTTTCCTGCGTGCACAGGAAGAGGGCCGCGACAAGTTGAACTAGGGAGCAGGAAGCTCGGCTCCCCTGTGGCTTCCTGCTCCTTATTGCAGCTACCTGCTGTATTCTTACGCTCAGGCCGCCAGGCTCTTCTTCAGCGCCACCCCCAGCCGCCGAATACCCTCGACGATCATATCCGGTGAGGAGTAGGAGAAGTTGAGGCGCATCGCGTCGAAACCGCCATCCTCATTGGGGTAGAAATGGATACCCGGGACGTATGCCACCTTCGCCTCCAGGGCCTGGGCCAGGAAGTCGCTGGTGTTGACACCACCAGGGACCTGCGCCCATAGGAACAAGCCACCATCTGGATGCGTCCAGCAACACTCCTCGGGCCAGAACTCCGCCAGCGCATCGAGCATGGTATCACGGCGTTCCTTGTAGACCTCACGCAACCGTCTAACGTGCTGTTTGACGAAACCCCGCTGGCAGATGTCATTGGCCACGTACTGGACAAACGTGCCTGTGTGCAAGTCAGCCCCCTGTTTCGCCTGTACCAGGCGTCTCATCAACCCCTCCGGACAGACGATCCAGCCGAGCCGAAGCCCAGGGGCTAGCGTCTTGGAGAAGGTCCCGAGGTAGAGAGTGCGCTCAGGGATGTACGTACAGATGGGGGGCAGGTCCTCACCCTCATACCGGAGCTGTCCATAGGGATCATCCTCGACAACCGGGAGATCTAGCTCTGTGGCGATATCAGCCAGCTGCTCGCGGCGCTCCTGGCTCAGGGTCGTTCCACCGGGATTGTGGAAGTTAGGAAGGACGTAGATGAATTTGGGCGGTCTTCCAGAATCGCTTATCGACTTCTCATAGGCGTGCCGTATCTCATCCACAACCATACCGTCGTCATCCAGATTCACCGTATGGTAGCGACCTTGATACGCATTCCACGCCTGAATGGCACCCAGATACGTGGGGCGGCTGGTGATCACGTAGTCGCCGGGATCGATGAAGATTTTGCCAATCAGATCGAGGGCCTGCTGAGATCCGCTGGTCAGAAGAACGTTGTCCCGCACAGCAGGAACGCCATACTTATGCATCGAGTCGGCAAGATACTCCTTAAGGGGAGGATAGCCCTCGGTCGCGCTATACTGCAGAGCCTGCGCGCCGTCCTCCTCGACGATGTAGCGGCAGGCCTCTTCGACCTCTCGAAGAGGGAAGAAGTCCGGAGCAGGCAGCCCCCCCGCAAAAGAGATAACGTCAGGCTGCTGGGTGAGCTTCAGGAGCTCCCGGATGGCGGAGCTGCGCATTCCTCCGGTGCGCTCAGCCAGGTAGGGCTCCCAGTCCAGCACAGGTATCTCACGATCCAGGTCGAGATTCAAGTCCACTGCTTACCTCCATTAGTATGTATCGGTCGGGCATCGCCCGATGGTCTTGGAAATACCGTCAAGATGGTGCCCAGCAAGGCCTCACTTTAGACCCATCTCGTGTCGCCGTCTTCGACAGCCATACATCAACGATCACTGCAGCAGCCAGAAACAAAAAAGCCCATTCGAGTTATAACCCTCGATATGGGCCGGTTCCTTCATGATGGCGCCTGGTAAGCGCCTTCGCAATCATAAAGTGTATTTCCGTCATCAGAAAGGCCGCCAGCATTGGTTCGGTGGTCATTCGATCTGCGAGAGCAACTCCATCGCCCACCCGTCAGACAGAATCAAAGGCAATCCCTTCGTAAACCGAATCGATGGCTCCCACGAGAGCTACGAATTGAACCTCATCCTCCCTCCCATTTTAGCACCACATGGACAGAGGGTCAAACGTCCAGAAATCGACACGTGCTCCGCCACAAGGAAACCGCGGTGGATTCACTTGACTGAATTAGTAAAACGCGCTATAAACCCCAATATAAGCGTCGCACACACCCGTGAACCTCAGTGGTCGAAACGCATACATTCTTATGGCTCAAGTACCCGGCTTTGGGAGCAAGCTCAAGAGCGTGGCTCATCCCAGAGATGCCGGGTATTTGTTTGTCAGTTGAGGGTTCTAGAGTCTTAACTAACCTTACACGAGGAGAGTATAGAGCATGAACAAACAAGCGGCGGCTAGCGACCTAGATCTATCCGTCGTCGGTGACACGGTCGAGCGTTGTGGCACAGGCCAGGATGCCGTCATCCCCATCCTGTTGGATCTACAGGAGACCTTTGGATACTTGCCCGTCGAGGCCATGCAGCGGGTCGCCGAGGAGACAGATATCACTCCGGATCAAATCTATGGAGTTGCAACCTTCTACGCTCAGTTCCGACTTGAGCCCCTCGGTAAGCACCTGATCCGGATGTGTCATGGGACGTCCTGCCACGTGCGAGGCATTGTGGGTATCACTGATACCATCTCCGACCTACTCGACCTCGACGGTGAAGGAACGACAGCAGACGGAGGCTTCACGTTGGAGAAAGTCGCGTGCCTGGGATGCTGCAGCCTGTCACCTGTCATGATGATAGACGGCCAGGTCTTTGGTGGGTTGACCCGTAAGAAAGCAAAGAGAATCCTCAAACGATTCCAACGAGAGGAAACGGAGCAATGAATCAGACACAAGTCATTGTGGGGATGGCCTCGTGTGGTCTGGCAGCGGGAGCACAGGAGACATACGACGCACTGAATGAGGCCCTCAGCAAGGCGGACGCGGAAGCCAGCCTGGGGCTCTCCGGCTGCATTGGCGTCTGCTTCCTCGAGCCAATTGTCAAGGTTGTGGAGCCAGACGGCACCGAATGGACTTATGGGAATGTCACTGCGAAACGTGCCCGGACGATTGTTCAGAAGCACGTCGCCAAAGGAGATCCCGTTTCTGAGTGGACGTTCGAGTCTGGTGAATATGCCAAGACATTCGAGTCCTTTACCAACAAACAGGTACGCATTGTAATGCGGAACTGCGGCGAGATCGACCCGGAGAACATTCAAGAGTATCTCAACCGGGATGGCTACAAGGCCATCGAGAAGGCCGTCACGTCGATGACGCGCCAAGAAGTAATCGATGAGATCACAGCATCAGGGCTGCGAGGACGCGGTGGCGCAGGCTTCCCGACCGGACGCAAATGGCAGTTTGCCTACGACGCCTCCAATGACACCAAATACATCATCTGCAATGCCGACGAGGGTGATCCCGGCGCTTTTATGAATCGCACGGTATTGGAGAGCGATCCTCACAGTGTACTTGAGGGCATGATGATCGGAGGATATGCCATCGGTGCTGAGCAAGGCTTCATCTACTGCCGCGCCGAGTATCCACTCGCGCTCAAACGACTGCGAATCGCGATCGACCAGGCCCGTGAGCGCGGTTTTCTAGGCGAGAACCTCTTCGATAGCGATTTCTCATTTGACATCGAGATTCGTCAGGGTGCAGGCGCCTTCGTGTGCGGGGAGGAGACGGCATTGATCGCCTCTATTGAGGGGAAGCGGGGCATGCCCAAGCTTCGACCACCCTATCCCGCCACGTCAGGTCTCTTTGGCAAACCCACGATCATCAACAACGTCAATACGCTGACCAATGTGCCTTGGGTCATCCTCAACGGAGCAGAAGCATTGGCTCAGTATGGGACAGAGACTAGCAAGGGCACCAAGGTCTTCTCACTGGCCGGCAAGATCGCCCGTGGCGGCTCGGTTGAAGTGCCGATGGGGATCACCCTGGATGAGATGATCCACGACATCGGAGGGGGGTCGAACACAGGGAAGCCGGTCAAAGCGGTGCAAATGGGAGGCCCGTCCGGGGGCTGCGTGCCGGCGTCGCTATTCGACACGCGAGTAGACTATGAGGAGTTAACCAGTACCGGAGCGATTATGGGCTCTGGCGGGGCAGTCGTAATGGACGAAGAGACTTGCATGGTCGACATCGCCCGTTTCTTCCTCAATTTCACCCAGACGGAGTCGTGTGGAAAGTGCACGTATTGCCGTGTCGGCACCCGCCGAATGCTAGAGATTCTGACCCGCATCTGTGAGGGCGAAGGCACGATGGAGGACCTGGACACGCTGGAAGAACTTGCTGAAAAAGTCAAGAGTACTGCGCTATGTGGGCTGGGCAACACAGCTCCCAATCCGGTCCTAACAACGCTGCAGTACTTCCGCGATGAGTACGTAGCCCACGTGGAGGATAAGACCTGTCCAGCCAAGGTATGCAGGAGCCTCATCACGTACTCCATTGATGCGGAAGCGTGCACCGGATGTGGCGCCTGCATCCGTGTCTGCCCGGTCGACGCGATTACGGGCGAGCGGAAGGAACCTCACAGGATCGACCCGGACTTGTGCACCAGGTGCGGCTCGTGCTATGAGGCCTGCACCTTCGATGCGATTCGCGTAGAGTAAGAGGTATGACGATGAACGATAACGGAAGCGTACAGATAACAATCGACGGACAGACAATGTCCGTTCCCCAGGATTGGTCGATTCTTGAAGTAGCACGGCAGGCGGACATCGAGATTCCGACGCTGTGCAGCCACCCCGACTTGGAGCCATTCAATTCCTGTCTGCTCTGCGTGGTTGAGGTCGACGGAAGGGACAAACCGGTTCTGTCATGTGGCACGCAGGTGCGAGACGGTATGGTCGTCACCACAGACAGCGATCAGATCCGACACACGCGGCGCCTGGCGCTGGAGCTGCTCCTGTCTGAGCACTGCGGCGATTGTCTGGGCCCCTGTCAGCTCAATTGCCCAGCCGGCTGCGATATTCCGGGTTTCGTCAAGGCCATAGGGGAGAAAGATTACGACAAAGCCGTTCGAATTATCAAAGAGACGATCCCATTTCCCGTCGCTCTCGGCTCCATCTGCCCCGCTCCATGCGAAGAGGTCTGTCGTCGTCACCGCGTCGATGACGCAACAGCGATATGCGTGCTGAAGCGGTTCGCCGGGGAAGAAGACCTGAAAAAGGAACAACCCTACTTGCCGGAGGTCGCGCCTGACACGGATAGAAAGGTCGCCGTAGTCGGCGCCGGACCAGCCGGGCTAACAGCGGCCTACTATATGCGTCAGATGGGACATTGCGTGACCATCTACGAGGCCCACGAAAAACCAGGCGGTATGCTCCGCTACGGTATCCCGGCTTACCGCCTTCCCCACGAGACCTTGGACGCCGAGATAAGGACCATTACCGATCTGGGCATCGATGTACGGTGCAATACGAAACTCGGTGAAGACGTCGACATAGAGGACTTGAAGGAGGACTACGACGCCGTCTTCCTCGCCATCGGGGCCCAGCGATCGCGAATGGTCGATCTCCCCGGTATCGACAGCACCCGGGTCTGGGGCGGCGTGGAGTTGCTGGAAAGCGTGACACGCGGTCATAAGGTTACAATCGGGGACCGAATCATCGTCGTCGGAGGAGGCAACACCGCCATTGACGTGTCGCGCACCGCTATCCGCCTGGGAGCGGAGCACGTCACTGTCCTGTACCGTCGCTCCCGCGAGGAGATGCCGGCCCTGGATGTGGAGGTGGAGGCGGCCAAGGAGGAGGGTGTCGAGATCCGTTTCTTGGCCTCGCCGGTAGGGTTTGAGGAGACCGATGGCGGTCTCAAGGTAACCAGCACCCGGATGGAGCTTGGCCCCCCTGACAAGAGCGGCCGCAGGCGCCCGATTCCCATCGAAGGATCCGAGTTCACTCTGGAATGCGACACAGCCGTTATGGCGATTGGACAGGTGGTCAGCCCCAACTGCCTCGATAACTGCGACGTCGAGCTGACACGCTGGAATACTATCGCCATCGATGAGCAGACAATGCAGACCTCTGAACCTTGGCTCTTCTCGGGTGGTGACGCCGTCACCGGCGCCAACATCGCCGTGGAAGCCGTAGGGGCCGGTCGACGGGCAGCTGCCAGCATTGACCAGTATTTGAGGGGCGAGGAAGTCGTAGGCTTGCCAGAGCTCTGGAGCGTCTCCATGGGAGCGCTGGACGAGGTACCGGAGGCCCGCTTCGCCGGCATAGAGAAGATCGAGCGCCACAAACAACCTGAGTTGGGGATGAGGGAGCGCGTCTGCACCTTCAAAGAGGTGGAGATGTGCTTCTCCGAGATAGCGGCTGTTGAGGAAGCCAGACGCTGCCTGGAATGCGATTGTTCAGCAGTCGGTGATTGTCTGCTTCGCCAGTATGCAATGGAGTACGGCGCAGATCTGAGCCGTTTCGAAGGGAAGAAGCGGGAATATTCGTTGGATGACTCCCACCGCGATCTAATCCAAGAACCGGGCAAGTGCATCCTGTGCGGCCAATGCGTCCAGATGTGCCGCGATGTGAAGGAGCTACGCGTCTTCACGTTTGCCGACCGGGGTCTGGGCGCGAGCGTCACACCATACCTGGGGTTATCGTTGGGGGAGACAGTGTGCGACGGATGCGTCAAGTGCGTCGAGGTCTGTCCAACCGGGGCCCTGATCAGTCGAAAGGATTCGCAAGAGGTATCCGATCCCGTCGAATCCTGAAGTCACGCCGCACTAGCGGGACCAACGCGGTCACGTCCTATAGCGAAGGCACCACCATTCCGGTGGTGCCTTTGTCTATCCGGGCCATGCTTCCTCGGCCTTCCGCATAAGCTGCAAAAGGGAGAAAGCTCTGCTTAGGGGGGAGTCCCTTCACCGGATGAGGAGAAACGAACCATCAACCGGTGACAGCCCGGCGGAGCAATTGAATTTCGTCCATACCCACCAGGAGAGATAGAGAACCATAGATACCGACCCCTACCAACCCCGAGATCCCAACGAGAACGACCTCCCCCATCGTTCCTCCTGGCACGAATCGCGACAGCCCCGCCACCACGAAGTGCACCACCACACCCATCACGACGGAAAGCGGGACCGCTGTGAGCACGGTCTTCCAGAGCCTCTCTCCCGTCAATCCTCCCATGCGCCACCGGAGCAGGAAGAGCATCAAAAGGGCGTGAGCAGCCCATTTGAGAGAGTTAGCCAGAATCAGACCGTTCAACGTCAGAGGAGCGAACAGAGTTGGGACTAGGGCCAGGACCGCGTACAAGAGCACGGTCACTACGCCAACCAGCGCTGGTGTCCACGTGTCCTTGCGAGCGTAGAAAGCGAAGATAAGTGGTTGATCCACTGCGGCGAAGGTGAGCCCCAGAAGGTGGAAACGCAGTGCCCCCACCGTTGCCAGGGTGTCAGCGGGCGTGAAATCGCCGTGCTCGAAGACCAGCTCGACAATCGGCGTCGACAGTACCCAAAGGCCGATCGTTGCCGGCACGGTCAGCGCAACGACCAGGCGCAGACCCTGACCGAGCGTCGCCATAAACCGTTCGGATTGCCCGCTATTGGCCTGCCGAGAAAGCGTGGGTAGAATGGCGATCGAAATAGCTGTACCGACTAGCCCCAGTGGGAACTGAATAATCGTGGCGGAATACGTCATCCAGGAAGGAGACGCAGCGCCGGTGTGAGAGGCCAAACGATAGCTGAGCAACTCCGCCAGCTTATCCACTGCGAGCCCAGCCAGGATAGGCAGGTAGAGGCGCCCGATGCGTCGGAGAGCTGGGTGATCGAGGCCGAAGACTAGACGGAGGCGAGCATCACGGAGCCCGGGCAACTGGAGAAGAACCTGAAGGACGGACCCTACCAACAACCCCACCGCCATACTGTAGACTCCCCACCGATCTCCAAGGGCCAGAGCAACGATGACCAGAGCGACATTGAAAACAGCAGCCGTAAGGGCAGGAAACGTGAACCGATTGAGTGCGTAGAGAGCGCCTGATAGGACGCTAGCCAGACTCAAGAAAAGCACCCCGGGCAGCATCACGCGAAGCAACTTCGTCGCCAGCTGCTGGTCGGCGAGCGGAAGGCCGCCAGCGGAGAGCCAGACTAGTTGCGGGGTCAGCAGCTCACCCAGCACCACAAAACCGGATACCACTACCATGCCGATACTGAGGAGAAGACTAAGTAGCTGCCAGAGCTCACTCCGCCGTTCCGGAGCAGCATAATCAGAGAGAACAGGTATGAGGGCGGAGTTGATCATCCCGCCGACAACGAGCGCATAGATGATCTTGGGGAGCGCCATAGCGGTGTCCAGAGCGCTCACGTTGCCACCGGCGCCAAAGAGATCAGCCTTCACAATCTCGCGAACCAGTCCCAGGACCCGGCTTGCGACGTTGCCCACGGCGATGATCGTCGCCGCCTGGGCGACTTCAACCCCGTCCTGAAGTAGCGCATTGTCTTTCTTGCTCAAGCCATATCTCCTGTCAGCGGCAGCTGCGATAGTTTGCATAGGCGGAGTAGGCCAGCCACCTGAATTAGGAAATGATTCTACCGTGATTCAGCCAGGCCTACAAACCACTATGGGCGCACTGGCGTCTCCCAGCACTTGGCTTGCAGGGAGCGTCGAATCGTGGTAGAATCAGCCTGTCGTTTGATAGAGATAGCCAAGGAGGAAATTGTGTCGCTGAGTAAAGGCGAAAAAGAGGCGATTATTGAAGAGTACGGACGTGGGCCGGACGACACGGGCTCGCCAGAAGTACAGATCGCGCTGCTAACAACCCGTATTAGCCAGTTGACGGAGCATCTCAAGGAACATAAGCACGACGAACATTCCCGTCGAGGCTTAATAATGATGGTAGGCCAGCGGCGCCGTCATCTAAGCTATCTTAGTCGCAGGAGTCCGGATCGCTACAAGGAGATCATCAAGCGGCTCGGGCTACGTAGATAGTCGCAACAAGAAGTAAAGTGAATCAGACGAGTAGATCTGAGTCTCTTCAGTCATCTACTCGTTTGGCGTTTACAGGAAGCGAGACCAGATGCAGGGCCAGGAATTGGGGGGTGAAGCGTAGTGGAGCTGACACTACGAAGCACCCCCCAGTC
>Ga0207752_1001591_pt1 | contig 10098 bp, 8 predicted proteins | sample Pon2CUnioCityCA_6_FD_187272 | JGI IMG/M metagenome (GOLD analysis project Ga0207752, IMG submission 187272) | Marine sediment microbial community from Union City, CA, USA - Pond 2C Sediment 2 (SPAdes) | ecosystem: Environmental > Aquatic > Marine > Intertidal zone > Salt pond sediment ... | reverse complement strand
TCCAGCTAGTCCGGGTAGTTATACTGATAACTATACTGTAACTTCAACAGGTTTTAGTGGTACTTCAACGTTTAATTATTTTTGTGTAGGTGATTCCTCGTTTAGTCTCACTATGTATGGAAAAATCAGTTATAGCGCGACTTATGTAACCCCTGTTTCGAACCCTGCCGTTCTTAAGACTTTTTCATTTAATGTTGAGTATTTAAAGATGACTCTTAATACTGGAACTGAAACTTTTTCAGAAGAGTTTTCTGGAACAGTAGCCGTTACGTATGATGGTTCTGGTAATTTACCTTCTAATATTGAAAATATGACTGTATCAACAACTTTCAAGGCCAAAGGATTAACCTATAAAATTGTTGATTTACAAATTGATACCGCGAGTGGTCTGGCCATTAGGGGTACTTTCTATCACCCAGTACATGGTTTTGTTAATGTATCTACACCTGCTGGATATACATTTTCCTTAGTGCCAGGTAATCCAGATAAATATTGTGGCGGTATTTTATATTTAGAAGGCTCTAATGGAGATCCTGTTACTCCAACACTTACTACTATAGAGTTTGAGGCTAATTCTGACTGTACTGGTTATAAAATATGTGTCCGGCCATCTGCAAATTCAGCCTGTTTCCCAGACACAAATGTAATATGGACAAACTGGCCATAAGTATAAAATATTAATGGAAACAAAAAAAAGGCGCTGATATAAGCGCCTTTTTTTATATACGCTGACAAGCGTATAACAAGAGTGCAGTATTTTTTCTCTCACAAGGCGTAAACGAAATTTAAAACCGGAGTTTACAATCAGTAAATGAGGATTTTAAATTTCGGTTACAACGCCGTGAGAGAGAAAATAATGTGCTCTTAGTTGTTTTGGATAACGATGTTCGGGAATGCCGCACTGTGATCCTTCGTCTTCAACGAAAGCTTGGCCGCAACACGACGTGCAATATCACGATAGATTTTTGCAACTGCACCGTCAGGATCAGCAACTACTGTTGGTTTACCTTCATCGGTGCCAACACGAATTGACATGTCTAATGGTAATGCACCGAGTAAATCAACATCACTGTCTGCTGCCATCGTTTCACCACCACCTGAACCGAAAATGTGTTCTGCATGACCACACTCTGAACAGATATGGATACTCATGTTCTCAACAACACCGAGTACAGGTACTTCTACCTTTTCAAACATCTTCAGGCCTTTGCGCGCATCAAGCAATGCAATGTCCTGGGGAGTTGTAACAATTACAGCACCGGTAACAGGAACTTTCTGTGCCAGGGTTAACTGGATATCACCCGTGCCTGGTGGTAAATCGATAATGAGATAATCAACATCATTCCATTTTGTATCTTTAAGTAACTGTTCTAAGGCTTGCGTTACCATTGGACCACGCCAGATCATCGGGGTATCTTCATCAATTAAATAACCAATCGACATTGATTGAACGTCATAGTTATTCATTGGTTCCAGGCTTTTACCATCTGCAGACTCAGGTTGTCCGCTGATACCCAACATGCGTGGTTGGCTGGGACCATATATATCCGCATCTAGAATACCGACTGTTGCACCTTCAGCAGAAAGCGCCAAAGCAAGATTTACAGAAGTCGTAGATTTACCAACCCCACCTTTACCTGATGCCACGGCGATAATATTTTTAACGCCAGGAATCATATTCACGCCTTTTTGTACCGCGTGAGAAGCAATTTTGTGAGCCACATTAACAGTGACCGAGTCTACGCCATCAAGTGCTTTAACGATGTCAGTTAATTTGTCAGTCAACTCTTTGATATAGCCATTAACTGGGAAACCATAAAGAACATCAATCGAAACGTTACCGCCATCAACTTTAATATCTTTGACTGCCTTGGCTGCCACCAGGTCTTCTTCAAGATAAGGATCAATATACGTTTTTAATGCTTCTTCGATTTGTGATTGAGCGACGTTAGACATGCTCTATCTCCTGCTAGTTTGTGGGGTTAAATAACCCAGTAATTTAATCTGGTAATTTAGGGTTCGCAATCTTACACAAATATGATCATTTGTGCGAGTGGAATAGCGCCTGAATTTCTAAAAGGGGCACATTCTACTCCTTCAAAGTGGCAGTTGCGACCGATAACTGCTACCTTAGCGCCTTTTAAATAGACGCTTGAATGGGGTCAACTTCTGCCCCCATTTTTAACTCAAACTATACTCAACCCGACCATATTGATTGAAAAATGACCAATAAAACACGCAATATTCTTGTTACCAGCGCACTGCCTTATGCCAACGGCAGTATTCACATCGGCCACCTGGTTGAGTACATACAGACCGATATATGGGTTCGCTTTTTGAAAATGCAAGGCCATCAGTGCACTTATGTCTGTGCGGATGATGCGCATGGCACCCCGATCATGTTGCGTGCACAAAATGAAGGCATTACCCCGGAAGAACTCATTGCAGCAACTGACAAGGAACACCGCGCAGATTTTGCTGATTTCAATGTTGATTTTGATAATTTCCACTCCACCCATTCTGATGAAAATCGTGAAATTGCCGAAACAATTTATAAACGCTTACGCGATGCGGGGCACATTGAAAAGCGCACCATCAAGCAAGCCTACGATCCAGAAAAAGAAATGTTTTTGCCTGATCGTTTCATCAAGGGCACCTGTCCAAAATGTGGTGCTGAAGATCAATACGGCGATAACTGTGAAGTCTGTAGCGCGACTTACTCCCCGACAGATTTAAAAAACCCGGTTTCTGCTGTCTCTGGCGCAACGCCGATTGAAAAAGAATCTGAACATTACTTTTTCAAGCTGGCTGATTTTGAAGGCATGTTGCGCGAGTGGACCAAGGGTAACCACACCCAGTCGGCTATCAGCAACAAGCTTAACGAATGGTTTGAATCCGGTTTACAGTCATGGGATATCTCGCGTGATGCACCCTATTTTGGTTTTGAAATCCCGGATGCGCCCGGAAAATTCTTTTATGTCTGGCTAGATGCACCTATGGGCTACATGGCCAGTTTCAAAAATCTCTGTGATAAACGTGACGACCTGAATTTTGATGACTACTGGAAAGCAGGCAGCAAAAATGAGCTTTATCATTTTATTGGTAAAGACATCGCCTATTTCCATACCCTGTTCTGGCCAGCAGTATTAAGTGGCAGTGATTACCGCACACCGACGGCGGTATTTTGTCATGGCTTCCTCACCGTAAATGGACAGAAGATGTCAAAGTCACGCGGCACCTTTATTAAAGCACGTACCTACTTAGATAATTTAAATCCTGAATATTTACGCTATTACTTTGCTGCAAAACTCGGTAACGGTATTGAAGACCTCGATCTTAATCTCGATGATTTTATTCTGCGAGTAAACTCAGACCTGGTGGGTAAGGTTGTGAATATCGCCAGCCGTTGTGCCGGTTACATTAAGAAAAAATGTGATGGTCAGTTAAGCAGCACGTGTACCGACACCGCACTGTATGATTCCTTTATCCAGGCCGGTGATAAAATTGCCGAGCTCTATGAGCAACGTGAATATTCACATGCAATACGTGAAATCATGGCGCTTGCCGATAAAGCAAACCAGTATATTGATGAGCAAAAACCCTGGGCACTGGCTAAAGAAGAAGGAAATGAACAACAGGTACAGGATATTTACAGCGTCGGCATTAACCTGTTCAGGGTATTAATGGCTTACCTGAAACCGGTACTCCCGACGATGGCTGAAGCCTCTGAATCGTTCCTCAATATTGAAGCCTTGGACTGGACAAACATCAGCACACCTTTAACTGCGCATGAAATTAATAAATTCAAGCCATTAATGACTCGCGTTGAACAGGAAAAGGTGGATGCCCTGGTCGAAGCATCTAAAGAAGATTTAAAACAAGAACATGACAAAAAAGAACGTAAAGCGAGCACCGAGAAAGTGAGTAAAAATATGGACCCAATAGCCGAGCAAATAGAGTTTGATGATTTTGCCAAAGTTGATTTACGTATCGCTAAAATTGTTAAGGCTGAACATGTCGAAGGCGCAGATAAACTATTACAACTCACCCTGGACATTGGTGAAGAAAAAACACGTAATGTTTTCGCCGGGATTAAGTCTGCTTACCAGCCCGAAGACCTGGAAGGTAAACATACCGTGATGGTCGCTAACCTTGCACCACGTAAAATGCGTTTTGGAATCTCGGAAGGCATGGTGTTAGCCGCGGGTCCGGGTGGTAAAGATCTCTGGATCCTTGAACCGCATGATGGTGCCCAACCTGGTATGCGTGTTAAGTAAAGACTTAGGAATTTTACCACTGGGCTCACGGGGAACACTGGGGACTAAATATTTTATTTCCCCGTGTTCCCCGTGGTTTATTTCTTTAAAATTTTTTTCTTTGTGTACATGGTGTCTTTGGCGACTTAATGCATATTTAAATAACCTGCTAGCTATAAGGTATCTTGTTGATATTGCTGATATAGATCAACGTATTAGGTTATACTCAACCGTATCATTACTTATTTTGTAAGCTTTAATTCTATGGCTGAATACGCTCTTATACTTATAAGCACCATCCTGGTTAACAACTTCGTACTGGTGAAGTTTCTCGGCTTATGCCCGTTCATGGGTGTTTCGCGTAAGCTCGAAACAGCCATTGGCATGGGCTTAGCAACAGCCTTTGTTTTAACGCTCTCATCCATCTGCAGCTACCTCGTTAACGAATACCTGCTTGCCCCGCTTGGTATTGAATACCTGCGCACCATTACCTTTATTCTTGTCATCGCTGTTGTCGTGCAATTCACTGAAATGATGGTACATAAAACCAGTCCCATGCTTTACCAGGTGCTGGGCATCTTCTTACCCCTGATTACTACCAACTGTGCAGTACTCGGTGTCGCGTTACTGAATGTACAGACTGAACATGGTTTTATTGAATCTGCTTTATACGGTTTTGGTGCCTCGGTTGGTTTCTCGCTAGTGCTGGTCTTATTTGCTGCCATGCGTGAACGCATTGACGCTGCTGATGTGCCTGATCCATTCCGCGGTGCATCGATTGCTTTGATCACGGCCGGATTAATGTCGATGGCCTTTATGGGCTTTGCCGGACTCGTTAAGGGCTAGTATGTTAGCGACGATTTTAGCTATAGCCACGCTTGCGATCATCTTTGGCCTTATCCTGGGTTTTGCGGCTATCCGTTTTAAAGTCGAAGGTGATCCCATTGTTGATAAAATTGATGCCGTCTTACCTCAAACCCAATGTGGTCAATGTACTTACCCCGGCTGTCGCCCTTATGCCGAAGCTATAGCTAATGGTGAAGCACAAATTAACCAGTGTCCTCCCGGTGGCGAAGCGGTCATTCATGAACTGGCTGATTTACTCGGCGTTGATCCCTTACCCTTAAATGAAGAACATGGTGAACATACCGAAAAGACGGTTGTTTATATCGATGAACAAATTTGCATAGGGTGTACCTTATGCATACAGGCCTGCCCGGTTGATGCAATTGCCGGTGCAGCCAAACTGATGCACACCGTTATTGAAGATGAATGTACCGGTTGTGACCTTTGTATCCCGGTTTGCCCGGTTGATTGTATTTACGTCAAGCCCGTGACCGAAACCATTAACACATGGAAATGGCCATTACCCGAAGTCAATCAACCCACCTTAAAAGATCTACTCGACCTTAAGCATATTAAACAGGAGCAGCAATCCTGATGACGATGCGTTTATGGAAAATTTTTGGTGGCCTTAAGTTAGCCGGGCATAAAACCATGTCGATGGAAGATGCGACAGAAGCCACACCCCTGCCGAAAATATTAACCTTGCCATTAAAACAACATATTGGTCATGCTGCAGAAGCGATTGTTAACGTTGGTGACAAAGTTTTAAAAGGACAAATGATTGCCGCGGCAAAGGATTATGTCAGCACCCCTATTCATGCCTCGAGTTCAGGTACCGTTATTGCAATTGAAGAACGACCTGTTCCTCACCCATCAGGAAAAACAACAGACTGTATCGTTATCGAAACCGATGGTGAAGATAAGTGGATCGAACGTGTTGAAAATGCCAATTACCGCCAACTTGATGCCAGTGCCTTACGCAATATTATTCGCGACTCCGGCATCGTGGGTTTAGGGGGAGCAGGCTTCCCGTCATTTATCAAGCTGAACCCTGGCCCGGGTAACATGGTCGACACACTTATTTTAAACGGTGCAGAGTGTGAACCCTATATCACCTGTGATGCCATGCTAATGCAGGAACACGGCCGTAAAATTATTGATGGCTTAAATATCATGCGTCATGCGTTACAGGTTGAACGCTGTATTATTGCTGTCGAAGACAACAAACGTGCCGCGCACACCATGCTAGTTAACGCCTTACAGGAACACGAAGCAGAATATATTGACGTTGTGCAAATACCCACGCTGTATCCTGCCGGTGGTGAGAAGCAACTGATAAAAACACTGACCGGTAAAGAAGTACCAAGCAATGGCTTGCCGATTAATATTGGTATTGTTTGTCACAATGTTGCCACTGCTGCTGCGGTGGCTGATGCGGTACTTGAAGGTAAACCTTTAATTAGTCGTTATGTGACAGTTACCGGTGAAGGCATTGAGCATCCACGTAATCTTGATGTGTTAATTGGAACGCCTCTTAATGAAATCATTGAGTTATGCGGTAAACGCAGCGAGGCAAACCAATATATTATTGGTGGCCCCATGATGGGTTTTGAAATAGCCGATACCAATATTCCCGTTATCAAAACATGTAACTGTATTCTTATTCAGAACAAAAAAACTGAAGCTGAGTTTGTCATGCCCTGTATACGTTGTGGGCAATGTGCAGCAGTGTGCCCTGCCCAGTTGTTACCACAACAACTTTACTGGTACGCCCGTGCCAAGAACTTTGACAAGACCCAGGATTACAACCTGTTTGACTGTATAGAATGTGGTTGCTGTACCTATGTTTGCCCCAGTCACATTCCACTGGTGCAATATTATCGTTTTGCCAAAACAGAAATCTGGGCACAGGAACAGGAAAAGAAAAGTTCAGATATCGCCCGCCAACGTCACGAGTTTCGCCAATTCAGGATGGAACGTAAAAAGGCGGAAAACGAAGAGCGTAAACGACAAAAGAAAGAACTGCTTAAAAAAGTCAGCGGTAAAAAAGACAGTGCTGATGATGCAAAAAAAGCGGCGATTAAAGAAGCAATGGAACGTGTTAAAGCCAAACGCGAAGCACAATCAGCTATAGCGAAAAATACAGATAACCTGACTGAAAAACAAAAAAAAGAAATCGCTGAAATAGAAGCACGACGCAAAAAGGCGAAGGAAGAAAATTAATCATGTCGAGCATCCATAGTTCACCTTATATAAAAACGAATGAAAATGTCACACGGATGATGCTTGCTGTTATTTTTGCGCTTATCCCGGGCACATTAGTTTATATACACTTTTTTGGTTGGGGGGTAATGATCAATATATTGATTGCTATCATCACAGCCCTTGCCTGTGAAATTGGTATTTTAAAAATTCGCCAGCGCCCGATTAAACCTTTTATCTACGATGGTACCGCGGTATTAACTGCGATATTGCTTGCACTGGCCCTGCCTACACTTGCACCCTGGTGGTTAGCCGCTTTAGGTGCAGCATTTGCGATCATTATTGCCAAGCACTTATACGGCGGCATGGGTTATAACCCGTTTAACCCCGCAATGGTGGGCTACGCCATGTTGTTAATCGCGTTCCCAAAAGAAATGACCGCCTGGATAGCCGCTGAAACACATGGTTTAACCTTTTTAAATACATTGAATTTCAGTTTATTTAATACCTTACCTGATGGCATCAGTTACGATGCACTCACCATGGCTACACCGCTAGATACCATTAAAACACAGCTGAGTTTAGGTTATACCCTTGATGAAGTTCACAGTAGTCATTCATCCCTGTTTGGCAACCTCGCGGGTTACGGTTGGGAATGGATCAACATTATGTTTTTAATAGGTGGCCTGGTGCTGATTTTCATCAAGGTCATCAGCTGGCACATCCCGGTCGCTGTGCTGGGTTCACTTTCTATAATGGCAATGCTTTTTAATTTTGCTGATTCAGGTAGTTATGCACCCGTAAGTTTTCACCTGTTCGGTGGTGCCGCTATGCTCGGCGCATTTTTTATTGCAACCGATCCGGTGACTGCAGCGGCCTCTACTAAGGGTCGCTTAATATACGGTGCAGGAATAGGTATCCTGATTTATGTCATTCGAACCTGGGGCGGTTACCCCGATGCCATTGCCTTTTCAGTTTTACTGATGAACATGGCGGTTCCCATGATAGATTATTATTATAAACCCACAGTATTTGGTGCAACAGGAAAAAGCTAATGAACCTGTTTAAAAACATGACAATTAGCGCGGTGGTACTTGCCTTGTTTGCAATCATAGGCACGTTCTTTGTTTCCTATACCTTTGAAAATACCATTGAGCGGATCAATGAAAATAAACGGCTTGCACTGTTAAAAGCCTTTCATGTACTAATTCCCCCCAGCGCACATGATAATGATATTTTTAATGACATTATCCAGGTGAAAAACAAAACGCTTTTGGGAAGTAAAAAAGAAGTAAATATTTATCGTGCACGTAAAGATAGTAAACCGGTGGCCGTTATCATTAACAGCGTTGCTCCTGATGGCTACAGCGGTAATATAGAATTACTGGTGGCGATTAATTACAGCGGTACACTTGAAGGTGTACGCGTTGTTCAGCATAAAGAAACGCCAGGTCTTGGCGATGCCATTGAAGAAAGTCGTTCTGACTGGATCACCCGCTTTAAAAATAAATCGTTAACCAACCCGGCTAAAAAAGGCTGGGCAGTTAAACGTGATGGCGGTGAGTTTGATCAATTCACCGGAGCCACCATTACACCACGCGCAATTGTAAAAGCCGTCTACAATACTTTAAGCTATTATAAAGAACACAGGGATACCTTGTATGAGTGATACTCAATACAGCAAAATAATATCAGACGGCCTTTGGACAAATAATGCCGCCTTTGTGCAGTTACTTGGACTGTGTCCGTTACTCGCTGTTTCAAATACTGTGATTAATGGTCTAGGACTTGGGCTTGCAACAACCTTAACCCTGGTTGCCTCAAACATTATGGTTTCTATGATCCGTCACTGGGTCCGACCCGAAATTCGTATCCCGGTTTTCGTTTTAATTATCGCCTCGACCGTTACCATTATTGAGTTAACCATGAATGCCTGGTTCCACGAGCTTTACCTTATCCTCGGCATTTTTATCCCGTTAATCGTTACAAACTGCTCTATCATCGCACGAGCTGAAGCCTTTGCTTCAAAGAATACAATCCCTGCAGCACTTGTTGATGGCTTGTTTATGGGGCTTGGATTTACTGCTGTACTGGTTCTGCTCGGCGCAATGCGTGAAGCCATCGGCTTTGGTACTTTGTTCCAGCAGGCACACCTGATGTTTGGTGAGGCCGCGCGAGAAATGACGATTACCCTGTTTGAAAATTACCGTGGTTATTTGCTTGCAATTTTACCGCCCGGTGCATTTATAGGTCTCGGTTTGTTAATTGCGGTAAAAAATATTATTGATAAAAAACAAGCTTCACGTGAAAAATCACTTGCTGCAGAACCTGTAAAAGCAACAAGTTAAATATCTATGAATAAACAAATCCGTAGCGAGATTTTTGCTCGCCTGAAAAAACACATTCCTGAACCCACCACCGAGCTTAATTACTCCTCCCCTTTTGAGTTGCTTATTGCGGTTATTCTATCTGCACAGGCAACGGATAAAGGGGTTAATAAAGCCACCGAAGATTTATTTAAAGCTGCCCCCACGCCAGAAAAAATGGCGGCATTAAAAGAAAGCGGCTTAAAAAAATACATTAAAACCATTGGCCTGTTTAATACCAAGGCCAGGAACGTGATTAAAACCTGTAAGATTTTAGTTAAAGAACATAACTCGCAGGTGCCCGAAGATCGCGCCGCGCTTGAAGCGTTACCCGGTGTAGGACGTAAAACAGCCAATGTCATCCTGAATACCGCGTTTGGGCATCCTACCATTGCCGTTGATACCCACATCTTCCGCGTATCAAACCG
>Ga0207752_1001590_pt1 | contig 10102 bp, 10 predicted proteins | sample Pon2CUnioCityCA_6_FD_187272 | JGI IMG/M metagenome (GOLD analysis project Ga0207752, IMG submission 187272) | Marine sediment microbial community from Union City, CA, USA - Pond 2C Sediment 2 (SPAdes) | ecosystem: Environmental > Aquatic > Marine > Intertidal zone > Salt pond sediment ... | reverse complement strand
TGTCCTAATAATTCTCTCTGCGCTGCTTCAATGGAAAAAGAAGCCTCTGCTTTTTTCCAATCCAGAGCCGCATTGTACCTCGGGTCACATTCCGGCTCCATATCTTTCAAACTTACAGGAATTCCCTCTGCTTTCATCCGGTCCAAAAAATTCTCCAGCTTCTTTCCCGCTGAATAATTAAACACAGCTCTTATAACAAAAAACACAGCAACTACTGCCACAAGTATTATCCCAATTCTTGCCAATATTTTTCTCAGCTTATGTCCCATTGATTTCCTCCTTAAGGATATCCAAGACATCCTGATAATTCCTTAACCTTCCATGCTTTTTATGCCTCCGATAATGCCGGGCCAGCCATTGATTAAGATAAGATTCATCTTCACTGTTTATAAGACCATCCGTCATTTCCTTAAGTCCTTCTTCAAGTGTGTCTTCCGATACCTGCTGACCGTTCATAACGGATACCAGATAACGACATTCGTTCTTCCGGATCACTAAGTCACTCAAGAGAACAACAAGAAGAAGGATCAAACTAATCCCGAAAAGGGCCCTGTATGCAGGCGAAAGCGTTCCATACTCTCTCTTTTTTTGCCGGGCCTTTAATAAAATTCTTTCCTTGATTTCCGAGGGCATGGGTTTGGGAGAAAGCTGCTCCAAAATTTTTGCAGCTTTATTCGTATTTTTCATCTCTGCCCTCCATTGTTTTACGCAGCTTTTCCATCCCGTAGCGGTACCGGCTTGTTATGGTTCCCATGGGAACTCCGCATACACGTGCGATTTCCTCAAAAGTCAATTGTTCAAAAAATTTCAAAACAATCACTTCCCTCTGCTTGTCCGGAATTTTGGCTAAGGCCTCAGAAGCTTTATCCAGAGCTTTCTGATCCGGGCCTTTAAGGCTGTCCTTAATAACTTTAGAAAATTCTTCTTCCGGATAACGGATCTTCTGGCCTCTTTTTCGTTTCCTCAAGAAATCCGCAGCCTCATTTCTTGCCATCTGGAAAAGGTAAGCTGAAGGATTGCGTATGAGCCGGAATCTCAACTTATATCTAATGAGCCGGCAAAATACTTCCTGTAAAACATCCTCGGCATCCTGGGGAGAACCTAGTTTGATTGTCAGATAATTGTACAACTTGTCTCCCAGGCTATCGAGAGCCTCTTCTATTTTCATGCTGACCTATGAGCGCTGTTTCTGTCATTTTATCATAAATTGATACAAACTCTTCACTTTTATAGACTCTCTTTTGCTGTGAATTTATTTAATTATAGGGGACGCTCCATAAGGTACCACCCTATATTACTGAACCTGTTATTAGGAAGGACGCGCTTTCGGAAATTTATATCCTGCCCAGGGGATGGTCAGAATATGGACAGAGTTAGGTAATGGTTCAACTCTCCTCGTCACGATCATCAAAGATAAAAAGGTCATCAACGCTTGTTTTCAACGCCTTCGCAATATCATGAGCCAGTTTAAGAGAAGGATTGTATTTTCCCTTCTCAAGATAAACGATCGTCTCTCTTCTCACCTTAACCCTGTTGGCAAGTTCTTCCTGGGTCATATCAAACTTTGCCCTGAATTCCTTAATCCTTGTTTTTAAAGACATGGCTGTTCTCTTCACTTTTTTTCATAAAAGACAATTGAAAATGAAAAAATCAAAATCTGCAGGATCACTATTGCAATAAAAGCATAAATATACACATTGAGATCTTCCATTATACCAGCAAGGACCGTAGCAATGACAAAAACCGCCAGCATAGCGATAAACGCATTTCGTGCTGATTTGTTTATGTTTTCCTCCAACCGTTCATCACCGCCAGTCTTTGCGTAGGTAAAAAATCCAAAAAATCCGAAAAAACCATAAAAACCAATATTGTTTGTGAATGCCCCTAGAATACCTAGAAAGCCCAGAAATCCTAAATACTTGAGCCAAGAGCCTCTCATTTTCTCCTCCAAAAGTGTTTTTTGTCTAACATTTTGTTAGAAATATATAACATATTAAGCGAAATGTCAAGTTTTTTTTATCATTTCAAAGATAATTTGAACTAAATTTGCTCTATATAAGAGGTGTCTCTCCGGGAACAGCCACAGGATCGAGAGGAAGCTCCATGAACTCGTAAGCAGGAGGAGTCAGGTCCAATTTGGAGGCGTTCATCACCCAGTCCCATTTCAGAGCGCGTCCTGTGTAGGCGCTCATACGCCCCATGATAGCGGTCATGGTGCTTTCTGCCACCTGCCGGCCTTCATTTAGAGGTGTGCCGGATTTGATGCTGGCAATGAGATCCGCATGCTCCTGAACATAAGGATTGGGAGATTCCTTTTTATGCTCAAAGGAACGGGCTCCTGTGATACGCCCTTCCACTCCGGATGTGAAAGAGGCCCCTTTTGTCCCGATCACGCGCTCCGACACATTTTCACTGCACCCCTGTGTCTGGCGGCACATACTCATCACGCGCGCTCCGTTTGGATATTCATACTCAACAGTAAAGTGGTCAAAGATATTTCCATACTGCGGTTCTGTCCGAACCTGGCGGCCTCCCATTCCAGAGCACTCTATGGGATGAGAACCCATAGCCCAATTGATGACATCCAGGTTGTGAACATGCTGCTCAACGATATGGTCGCCCGAAAGCCATGCACTGAAAAGCCAGTTTCGAATCTGCCACTCCATATCCGACCACCCTTTTGTCTTGTAGCCTACCCAGTTCATCATAGCCTGTTCGACCCAGAGTGCACCCTGATTCCAGTAACACTGGCCCGCGATGACCTCACCGATATCACCGCTGTGAATGCGCTTCATTATTTCGAGATAATGCTCCTGATGGCGGCGCTGGGTCCCTGCAACAATTCCCAGATTTTTTTTCTTGGCCAAATCAGAGCTGGCTATAACAGAACGGATGCCTACAGGGTCTACAGCTACGGGTTTTTCCATAAAAACATGTTTGCCTGCTTCCACAGCTGCTTTGAGGTGTTGAGGCCTGAAATGAGGAGGTGGTGCCATGATGACCATGTCAATATCCGCAGCAAGCACATTTTTATACGCATCAAATCCCGTAAACATGGCATCTCTGGTTACAGCCAGATTGCTTTTCGGAAGCTCATCGGCCAGGCGTTTGTAGGAACCCTCCAGTCTATCCTCAAAAAGATCTCCCATGGCCGTGATCACCACATCCGGGGATGCCTCCACACAGTTCATGGCTGCTCCTGTACCGCGGCCCCCGCAGCCTATCATTCCAACCCTAATGCGGCCTGACTCCGACCCAAAAACGAGTCCGGAAGCAGGAATGGCTGCAGCAAGAGCAGCGGCTGATGAAACTTTAATAAATTCACGGCGGGTTATACTTGAATCGCTGTTCTTTTTTTCCATTTTATCTCCTTTTCATCCATATTGACCTGGATTAAAAGGCGTCACAGACCCTATAAGCATCTATGACTGCCTTCTCGCCTTCTTTTCCCGGAAGGCTTTTCCCATGCTCCATACACAGAACTCCCTTATAACCTTTATTATGGATGTGTTTGAAAACGTTTTTGAAATTGATCTCTCCTGTGCCCGGCTCATTTCGTCCGGGATTGTCACCGAGATGAAAACTGGCGATTTCTGTCCAGGACCGGTCAATGTTCGGAATGAGATTGCCTTCAGATATCTGCTGGTGATACAGGTCGTCAACGATTTTGCAGTAAGGGCTGCCGACAGCCTGACAGATTTGAAATGCCTGCGGCATGTTTTTGAGAAAAAGTCCCGGATGATCCCATGGATTAAGGGGTTCAATGACTATGATCAATCCCGCTTGAGCACAAATATCAGCACAGTATTTCAAGTTCTCTATTACATTGGCCGTCTGGTAGCCCCACTCCATCTTCTGGTTATAACGTCCGGGAACCACAAGCGTCCATTTGGCATTGGTGCGCTTGGCTGTCTGTACAGCATCCTTCATTTTTTGTTTGAGCATGAGGCGGACGTCTTCTTTGTTCAAAACAAAGGATTCCACTTCAAAATCCGCATAGGCCACAAAAGGACCAAGTTCCATATTGAGGCGGTTCAGCTCTAAGGCGATCTTTTCCTGAACCTCTGGTGGCCTGTTCATCAAGCTGTTATCAAAAACGGCCTTGAATCCATGGTCAGCTGCAAACTTCAGATTGTCCACAGGGTCTTTTCCCGCATGCTCCCGGAACATCCCGAGCGAGGGAGCGTATTTCATTTGAAAGCCCTCTGAACTTTGTCCAGTGGATACCCGGGTCGCTCCTGCTTTGAGAGGCGCTATTGAAAGCGACGCCAGCGATGCAGCCGCAGCTCCCATAAATGTCCGGCGGGACAATCCTTTTGAGTGCAGATACTTCTTCTCACTCATCCTTGCTCTCCTTTTTTAAAATTGAGAAATCAATCACCTTTTTCCTCAGATGAAAGATTGACTTCTGACATTTTTTATATATATATTACTAGTAATGGGGAATAAAGACAAAACTATAAAATGCCCTCAGTGTCAATCTCTTAATCCTGAAGGCCATCAATTTTGTGACAAATGCGGATTTGTTTTAATAGAAAAAGCAGAGACACTGACTTATCCAACTCCTTATGAAAAAGAAGCTACAGATACTCTTCGGTTTTCACCCGGTGAAAAATTCGGACCCCGATACCGGATCATTGAAGAGATCGGCCGTGGAGGGATGGGACGAGTCTACAAGGCAGAAGACACTGAACTGAATATAATTGTCGCCCTCAAGATGATCCGCCCTCTCTTTTCCAAAGATCCCTATTTTATCAAGAATTTTAAACAAGAAACCATCCTGGCTCGGTCCATATCCCATGAAAATGTGATACGAATACATGACATCGGTGAAGTCAATGATATTAAGTTCATCTCTATGGACTATATCAAAGGACATGACCTCAAGGACCTTATTCACACATCCGGCTCTCTCAGTGCTGAAACCACTATCTCTATTGCCAGACAGATATGCCTTGGACTCAAGGCAGCTCACCAGAAAAATATTGTTCATCTGGACCTAAAACCGCGCAACATCATGGTCGATTTCAGCGGCCATGCCTGCATCATGGATTTTGGAGTATCTAAATCTCTGAAAGCTCATAAAATGGAGCGGAAAAAGAAAGTCACAGGGACCCTTCCCTATATCTCACCAGAACAGGCAAGAGGCGAAGAAGTCGATCAAAGATCAGATATCTACTCCATGGGGATCATATTATTTGAAATGCTCACTGGAAAACTCCCTTTTGAGGCGCGCACACCAAAAGAATACATTCAAAAGCATCTCCGGGAAAAACCCCCTTCCGTAATCGAGTTGAAGTCTGACGTACCCCCCACTCTTCAAAAAATCATCTTGAAGTGCCTTCACAAAAATCCTGAGGACCGTTATCAGAATTGTGACGAAATCCTCAAAGACCTGGAATCAACCGGGTTTGACATAAAGACCGTAAAGTATACAAAGCCGCATAGTCTTTTTCAAAGGCCGTTCTTTTATCTTGCCCTGTTTCTGGTTGTCTCAGTGAGCGCATACTTTCTGTTTTTTTCAGGAAAGGGGAATAAAGCCGTAATTCCAGCATTGACCCAAATGACCATGTCCGTTCTTCCATTCCAGAACAATTCCGGAGAGGATTCTCTGGACCACTACAAAAAAGACTTTCAGGAAATGATCATAACTGACCTGGAACAATCCAAATATCTGCATGTCATTCCCACTCTGCAGTTTGATGCTCTTTTAGCAAAAATGCAGCATAGATCCGAAGAGGTTCCCTCCAAAAAGGTCCTGGATAAAATTGCCCAGAATGAAAATATCCGGTATTACGTTCAGGGAAATTACAGCAAATTTGGGGATATCCTGCGTTTCTCTATCAAAATTGTCAAGCCTATTAGTTATGAAACCCTGAATACCAGAATCATCCAGGTCAAAAAAGGGCAGGAAGGAGACCTTTTAGACAGAATCGACGACCTCACTATATGGATAAAAACAAACCTAGGATTCAAACGCTACGAGATCATCAACGATTATGATGAGAAGATCAAAAACTTCACTAAGTCTGAGCAAGCACTCCGGCTCTATTACAAAGGCAAAAAATCTTATGTGGAAGGTAAATTCAAAGAAAGCAATCAATTCCTCACAGAAGCCATCAAACTGGACCCTGAATTTGCTATGGCTTTTCGCAGCATTTCTATAAACTATGCTTACCTGCAAGATTTATCTAAAGCTCAAGAGTACAGCCAGAAAGCACTGGACCTTGCACGTGAAGGCCGCGGCTCTCTCAGGGAAAAGCTATTGATTGAAGGATATGCTCATTATTTGCTGGAAGGTTCTGTGGAAAAAGCCATTTCTAAATACGAAGAAGTGCTTAAAATCTATCCTTACGATGAGGACGCCCATTCATTTTTAGGAGCTATTTATAGAAATATGGGAGAGAACGACCTTGCTGAACAACATTTTTTAAAAGCCCTCCTGTATTTCCCTGATACCGCACACTCCAATCTGGTCTGGATCTATTTGCAGAAAGGCCTGTACACCAAAGCGGTCGATTTACTGGAGGATAATAAAGACATTATCAATCCAAAGGTATACTACACATATCTAGCTGAGGTCTATTTTTGCAAGGGAGAAGTGGACACAGCCTTAAAATTTGCCTTGAAAGTTGAGGAAATCTTTCCGGAAGATTATCAAAACAAAGAATTTTTAGGGAACATTTATCAAGTAAAGGGAGATATGGAAAAGGCAAGAGAGTATTATCTGGCTCTTTTAAAAGACCACAGCACCATTGACTCGAGTCTCAAATGGCAGCACTATTTGATGCTCCAAGAAGGAAGATTTTCTGACTGTGAAGAATTTATTTCAGAACACATCAGGCAGTTTAGAAAACAAAACGAAAAATACAATGAATTTGATTTTCTTTTTTTGCTGTCATTTGTTCAATACATCAATCATGAATATATGCACTGCCAGCAGACCGCTGAAGAGCTTCTTAAGGAAATAGAATCCATAGAGGAGTATTCATCTATTTGGTATCCTATATTAGGCCAGTATGTCTCCGGCCTGGCCTCTGCTGAGCTCAACGATATTCCCATAGCTGAAAAAAAAGCGGAAGTCATGATGGGACTCATCAATGAAATCCAAAGTCAAGGCCGGGGGCAGTTTCAAAAATATTATCATCATTTGAAAGGAATGATCGCACTTAAAAAAGGAAATTATTCCACAGCTATAGAATACTTGAATAAAGGATATTCATCACTGCCTTTTCAAAACGACTCTTTTGACGAACATGCCCTGTTTCTCAATTCCCTGGCCCAGGCCTATTATTTTTCTAGAGAAACTGATAAAGCCCTTAAGTGCTTTAAGGACATCCAGACACTGACAACCGGAAGACTTATGTGGGGGAATTTATATGTTTTAAGCTATTATTGGCTGGGTAAAATCGAACTGGAGAGGGGGAACTCGGAGATGGCACTCGAACATTTTAAACAATTCCTTAATTATTGGGAAAATGCTGATCCAGAGCTGCCGGAAATCTTAGAAGCGGAAAAATCCATAAACTCTCTTCAAAATAAGTGATGTTCTGAATCCCGTCCTATTCAATCCGAATCGATCTGACTCCAGAAAGCTTTATTCTCTTTGGTAAAAATCCGCCTGATCTCACACACCCATTGAGGTATTTTCCACATTTCATGGCTTCCGAAACAGGCAGCAATAGGGCAGAGCGTGCACCTAAGAAGGTCTAAACATCTGATGCACGAAGTCTTGTCCGTATGACACCTGTCCAATCGGATCTGAGAATAATTTTCCCTTATTCGCGGATAGATCGTTTTATACTTTTTTTTAAAATCTTCAATGGAACCAAAGCTATAGGCTCTGGCTAAAGACTCATCGCCTTTATAACTGGCATAGTCAAACAAAAGGAAACAGCCCCAGAAGGAATCATCCGGAACAAGGACCATATTCTCCTTCCCCCCTTCACAGACCGATATTCCATAGGAATCCGATTTGTTCAAAAACTCTACCGGAAGCTTTCCGTTCTTATCATAATGGTTCTGAGCCGTCTTCCGAATTTTTTGCATTTCTTGTTCAAAACACATCAAATCCCTTTGATCCCAAGGGCTGATATAATCCAAATTAAAATCCACGGATTCGACTCCAGCACGAACGATAAACTCAATGGAATCTGAAAGAAAACTCACTGTTTCCGGAATAAAGACACTCTGTGTTCTCAATTCAATATTTGGATAGGTTTTTATGGTTTCGATGGCATCTACCAATTGCTTAAAACTGTTTTCTTCCCTGGTTTTGTTTTGAGAATATCCGTCAAAACTCAATAGAAGCTTGAAATGGAATTCATTCAAAACACTCAGTATCTCTTTGGAAAGGAGACTTCCGTTCGTAGCCAATGAATAGGATAGGGACCGGCCCGGCTGAACATTCTTTTTTAAATATTGGAGAGTCTGTACAATGGTGTCAAAAACTAAAAGGGGTTCGCCACCATAGAAGCTGATGTCCAGGTGATCCATGAAATAAGGAGCGAAAAAATCAATGGTTTTTTGAATGGATGAAATTTTTAGTCTGCGTTTTCTTCTTCTCTGGTAGCAATAGGAACACGCAAAGTTACACTCTTCCGTTATATAAAAAGTGAAATTATTGAGTTTGAACGTTTTGTCTATGGTATCAATAAAAGAACTTTACCTTTCAAAAATCGGTACCCGGACACCCTTTTTTACTTGCTTTCAAAAGTAGTAAATGGCGGTGGGTATTTAGGGTGGTCTCCAATGCACCAGGGTGGTCTCACTCCAATGAGATGATGCCCCACTAGAAATTCGATAAGCTCCTTTAGGTCTTCAATCAAATCATTTCTATGAATTTCCCAGTCAGGATCTTCGATAGGAACTTCCTTAATAAAGGCACAAATTTTGTCGATAATGGGTTCGATTTCTTTTTCTTGTTTCATTTTCCCTCCTTTTGGACTAGAAAAGTAAATTCCCCTTTTCTTGATCCGAATCTTGCTTATTTTCTATTGATTCGATTTGAATATATAGAACAAATTCTAAATTGTCAACTTGCCCTTGTTTGACAAATCAGAAAAATCCAATAGACTTAGGGATATTTTTTGATTCTTCTCTTTTTGATCCGGCAGGAAATGAGAGGCCTCAAAGATGAAATCAAAAACTTACGATAACCGAAAACTTAAGGGGGTAAAATGAAAAAAAATTTAGCCGTCATCTTAGTTCTTCTTGGAGTTGCTGTTTTTACTATCAACTGCAGCAACAAGGCTCAGGAGGAAGAAGAATATCAAATCAAAGCTAAGGGGATAGGAGATGTGATTGCTAGTCAGGCTCAAGGCTGTATCAGCCAGTCCAAGGCGTACCGCACGGCCTGGGAGTACGCAAAAGTGACAGAGATGGATTTCGATTCAGCCGTAAAAGAAATTCTATCCGGAGATATGGAAGCAAGCAAACAGATGATGATTGAGAATAAGGCCAGGATCGACAAGAAGTTGGAAGAACTGGAAGGTCCCCCTGAAAAATATGAGGAGGCTCATAAAAAACTCATGGAACTCTATGAGACATACATCGAACTTCACAAATTAGCGCTCAAACCGATGAAAGATATAGAGGAACACGAGGCTGCTGTCAATGACCTGGCTTCGCAGATATTAAAGAAAAAAAAGGAACTGGATTCAGTCCTCGCATCTTTATATTGATCAGTTATTTGATATGATAAAAAAACCGCTACCAGATAAATGAAAAAACAATCACCAAACACTGAGGCGAAATCACATTACTTTGAGTTCCAGGCTTCCTGGGGCCTGACCAAACATATGAGAGGTCTGGATGCCACAAGAGAGCTTATTGAAGCCTGTGGTATTGATAAGGACTCCTATGTTCTGGATGTGGGCAGCGGTGTTGGTATCACAGCCTGCATTCTGGCAGAGGAATACGGATGTAAAGTCATGGGTGTGGACCTTTCCGAGATGATGGTCAAAAGGTCACAGGAGAGAGCGCAGAGAAAAAAGCTTGGAGACCGAGTTGAATTCAAAACCGGAGATGCTCAGGACCTTCCCTTTGACGATGAGATCTTTAACGCCGTCATCTGTGAGTCTGTGGTTGCCTTTCCAAAGGA
>Ga0207752_1001589_pt1 | contig 10113 bp, 6 predicted proteins | sample Pon2CUnioCityCA_6_FD_187272 | JGI IMG/M metagenome (GOLD analysis project Ga0207752, IMG submission 187272) | Marine sediment microbial community from Union City, CA, USA - Pond 2C Sediment 2 (SPAdes) | ecosystem: Environmental > Aquatic > Marine > Intertidal zone > Salt pond sediment ... | reverse complement strand
CAGGCCGATGTAAGCGCCCCACATAAACAGGTCGCCGTGGGCAAAGTTGATCAACTTGAGGACACCATAGACCATGGTGTAGCCCAGGGCGACCAGCGAGTAGAAGGCGCCGATAGTGATACCGTTGATCATCTGCTGGAGAAATTGCATAGGATCAGTCCTCCCTCACTGGGAGTGAGACGTTGTCATGTATGAGGGGGGAGCTCGAGAACCCTCGAACTCCCCCCAATTTGCCGAAGAACCTACGGCTGCTCCGGATTGACGACGAACTCGCCGTTCTCGTCGATGATGTAAGCCAGGTGGATGGTGCCCAGACGATCCCCTTTCTCGTCCCAACCCAGGATCGGGCCGGTGATGCCGTTGATGTCCTTGGCCTCATTGTGGAGGAAGTCAGCCAGGACCTCGGAGTCGGTGGACTCGGTCTGTTCCATCGCATAGCGGATGACGTTGAAGGCCTCGGCGGCCATCATCCACCACACGCTGTCGGGCATCATGTCGTACTTCTCTTGGAAGTCGGACACGAACTGCCGCGCCTCGGGGTAGTCCACGTCCTTGGGCAGCGGCTCGGTGGTGATGTACGTGCCCACGGCGTTCTCCAGCCCGCCGATCTGGATCAACTCGGGGTTGTTGCAGGCATTGCCCATCACCCAGTTCAGGTCCAGTCCCAGTTCGCCGGTCTGCTTGAGCAGCAGGCCGCCCTGGGCGTGATAGCCGGTGAAGTAGACGGCGTCCAGGCCAGCGGCCCCGATGTTGGTGAGGATGGGGCTGAAGTCCTGGTCGTCGGGGTTGATGGCGTCATAGAAGGCCACGTTGAGTCCCATCTCTTCGGCGTAGCGCTTGGTGTGCTCGGCCAGTCCCTGGGCGTAGGTGGAGTTATCGTGCAGAATGCCAAAGTTCTGCACCCCCAGCACGTCCTTGACGAATGTGGCGGCGAAGAGACCCTGCCGGTCGTCCAGGAAGCATACGCGGAAGAAGCGCTCGAAGCCTTTCTCGGTCAGCCGGGTGGCGGTGGAGGACGGGGTGACGTGGAAGAGGCCGGCCTCGTTGTAGATCTCCGAAGCGGGCTCGGTGGCGGTGGAGTTGTAGGCGCCGATGACAGCGACAACACCCGCATCCACCAGGCGCTGTGCTACGAGCGCTGCCTGGGTCGGATCACCCGCGTCATCCTCGATGACTAGCTCGACCTGACGGCCCATGATGCCGCCTGCTTCGTTCGTCTGTTCAACGAGCAAACCAACGGCTTTCTCAAACCCTTGGCCCTCGTAGGCATAGTCGCCGGTCATGGGACCCTCGAGGCCGATTTTGATGGCCTCGGTCTCTTTCTGGCAGCCCGTGAACATGGGCACGGTCAGGACAAGCACGAGAAGTAGTAGAGCAAGCTTTCTATACATTGTTCTCCTCCGTCTTATATTTGAGCAGCGGTCCGGCGCGTCACCGGACTAAGGATACGATACGTCGCGACGTACCTGGTTGGTTTGTCCGATACCACCTCCTTTCTGGTTCTACGAACTGGGCCTATTCTTCGTGTCCTACGACGGTGGTTGGAAGCACCGACGGGCCGGCTGCGTCTACAGCATCCAGACCTCGGCTGAGCTTGGGTGAAGCCCTCGAGCCACAGGCTCACCGAAATCCACCTGTGCTCCAGGCTCGCCAAAGTCGCGCCGACATCGCTGGCTGACAAGTAGTTGACCCAACTGTACCTGCGCAACCTGTGCAACTGACGCCCTGGCCTGGACCATCGAAACAAGTGTCTGCTTCCATTCAAACCGGAGAAACACATCGAATAAGCTGTGTGTCCGGGCTGGTCATGGAGAGTCAGCCCAAACCCGACGGGGTGTTAATATGATACGGGCAATTTGTCTACCTGTCAAGTCGGATTCTTAACCTATAGCTTGGTTACTTCAGCTTCTCTTCCCCTCCAAATTCTCGGTACGGACTCAACTCCTCCAGAATCCCCTCGTCCTGCGGCGTCAGGTCGTCCTGCACTAGATGGGTCAGTAGGACCCCCACGCCCGGCCCCAGCATGTATCCCTGGCCGCACATCCCCACGGCGTAGATGTAGCCCTCCAATTCCTGCGCTCGGCCTACGATGGGGAAGCCGTCGGGAGTCATCGGGTAGAGGCCCCGCCAGGTGCGCCGCACCTTAATGTTAGCCAATTTGGGCATCAAGTCCACCATGCGCCGAGCGACCATCGGCAGGAAGACTGAGGTCTCTCTCCGGTCAGTGCCAACGATGGGGGGATCCGGCGTGATGCAGAAGACGATGGGGCCGGGCCCGTGCTGATAGAAGTAGTAGTTCTTGGAGCCCTCAGCAGGTCGGATGTCGACCACCATGGGTCCCAGGAAACGTTCAACTGGCTCAGTGATGCCCGCTTCGTGGCTATCAGGAGCCACCGGCACGTCCAATCCAGCCATCTGGGCCACCGCACGTGCCCAGGGACCAGCAGCGTTTATGACCGTCCCCGTGGCATAGCCTCCCTGATCGGTACGTACTCCTACTACCCGTCCCCGGCGGCGGATGATGCCGGTGACACGCTCCCGGAAGCGGAACTCGACCCCGAGTTCCCGAGCATGGGTGTAGAAGGCGTGAGCAGTGAGTAGAGGTGAAGCTGAGCCATCCTTTGGCGAGTGGGTCCCGCCGATGAGGCCTTCCGGGTTGAGGGCCGGTATCACCTTAAGGAGGTCGTCCCGACCCAGCCAGCGGATATCCAGCCCGTATGACTGCTGGATCTTCAGCAGGTCCTTCAGGACACGCTCGTCCCGCTCCCGGTAGGCAACGAAAGAGTAGCCGCCCTCGTACCACTCGATGTCGTCCCCGTAGACCTCCTGCCAGGAGGAGAAAATCTCGATGGATTTGATACAAAGATGGATTTTGGAGGGAGCAGAATGGGTGGCACGGATGCCTCCAATGGCAGCCTTGTTGGAACCCTGGCCCGGGCTGGCGAATTGATCGATGACCAGAGGCTTGAGTCCTGCCTGGGCCAGAAAGAACGCAGCCGGGAGCCCAACGCTTCCCGCGCCAATAATGATGACGTCATATACTTTGGTCGTCACATATGCCTCCTCGTATCAAGCGCAACATCAACGCCGTATGATATGTGATGCGTAATGCGTGATACGTAATATTTGGGGGCTACCGGCCGCTGGGAGTTTCTCCATCTCACCGGAAATACACGCCAGATTACTCGTCGGCGTAGAACACGCGGTAGATGAACCCTCCACTGTCGTCGGATATGAACAGACTTCCGTCGGATGCCGTAAGAACGTCTACAGGGCGCCCCCAGTTGGAGCCGTCCGCGCGCAGCCAGCCGGCAGCAAAGTCCTGCACGGGACCAGGGGTTCCATCGCGCACAGGCACGTGTACGACCTTGTAGCCCGTCGGTTCCGTGCGGTTCCAAGAGCCGTGGAAGGCGATGAACAGGTCGCCCCAATATTCCTGTGGCAACTGCTGACCAGTATAGAAGGTCAGGCCCAGCGGCGCCGAGTGAGCCTGCATCTCGACGACAGGGGATAAGATGCCGTCACAGGCACCGGGACTGCCATAGTCCGGGTCGACGATGCGCCCGCTGTGGCAGTAGGGCCATCCAGCGTCGTCTCCCTCTCGCATGTTGTACACCGTCTCCGGCGGTTGGTCATCGCCCAACCAGTCTCGCCCATTGTTCGTAGCCCACAGCTCGTTCGTGCCAGGACGGAAGGTGATGCCGACAGCGTTGCGCAGGCCCTGCACGTAGATCTCTTCTCCGCTCCCGTCGGGATTGTATCTGATGATGGCGGCTCGCCGCTCGTCTTGCTCGATGCATACGTTGCAGGACGAGCCAACTGAGACGAAGAGTGTGGCCCAGTCGGGGCTGAATAGGACGGTGCGTGTGTTGTGACCACCGCTGGGCAACCCGTCGACGATTATCTCTCGCTCCCGGAAGACGCCACGCTCGTCGGGAGCGCTCAGACGCAGGATGCGCGTCGTCTCACCAACGTAGAGCGAGCCATCCGCGTAGAACGCGATGCTGCTGGGCGCATCCAACTCCTCGGCGACGACCTCTACACCGTCGGCGACACCATCGCCGTCTCGATCTGGCAAGCGAACGATGCGCCGAGCGCCGCGCTCGGCCACGTAGAGTTCCCCTTGGGGGCTCAGGGCCATCATACGCGGATCACGAAGCCCCTGCACGAAAACAGAGATGCCGAGACCAGGCGGAAGCGTGATCGCCTCAGCCGGTGGGATGACACGGGTGGGCTCGGCTTCTCCAGTGGGAATGGCCGTCTCCGGCACAACAGTGGGAGAGGAGAGCAACGTCTCTGGAGAAGGCGTGGAGTATGCGGTGACGGTCGACGAGGGTGTGGGCAGCGGTACCGCCGTCGGTGCAGGCGCGTCGGGGACTCGTTTGTGTAACAGCCCCAGTATACGTCGGGGTCCGATCAGCGCCCGCGTGATCAGCAGGATCAGCACGAGAAAGAGAACCAGCAAGAGAAGCTTGGAAAACCAAGGCCTCTTTTCCACGTTCATGCGAAGTGCTCTCCTCTGGCTAAATGGGCTCCCGCGTGTCTCGACCTTGCTAACGGGGATAAGGCACTCATTAGACTATCGCGCGACCTGCTTCCCTGCCGTCTACATTCCGCCTTCGTGCAGATCCGTCGCGTGGACCACCGGGGCTTCTTCGGCTGGCCACTCCCCGGTGACGAGACCGGCGAGGGCCCCCAACGGCACCTCGACGAACAAAGGCCGCCGCGTGTTCTCGGTCACCTGCTCCAGCGAAACCCCCTCCTCGCGGAACAGTCGCTTGATCAAGTTGGTGCACGTTTTGCCGCCGCAGGCCCCCATCCCGGATCGCGTCACTGCCTTGATGTGATTCATGTCCCGCACGCCGGAGCGTATGAGCGCGCGGATATCCCCTGCTGTCACCCGCTCACACCGGCAGATGATTTCGTCGTCGGCGATGCGTGCCACATAGTGGGCCATCGACTCGACCACCCAGGGCTCCTGCACCCGGATGCCAGCGATGCACCTGGCGATCTCTCGCGGCGCCTGCACCCGTACAAGCAAGGCCCGGTCAGCGAACTTGGGCTTCTGGACCTTGATCACCTCGACGTTGCCCAAAATCGCTCCTTCCGTATCCAGCACCGTCACTACGTCCCCTTCGTGGATGCTGTCGGGTGGAAACTCGTAGGGGACGGTCACCGTCGGGTGCTCAGGGTCGTCTCGGTAGTCCACCAGTGTAATGGCCAGTCCCGGACAGATAGCAGCGCACTGCTCGCAGCCTATGCAGCCCTCTCCTACGTACTCTGGCAGTGCCCGAATATCATCTGCCTCTATCACAATACAATCCTGGGGACAGACGGAAGTGCAGGGGTTGCAGGGAATCTCCTGCGCGCAGTGGAGGACCGGGAAGACTCCCTCTTCTACTTCAGGGATGTCCTCGGTGACGACGGCACCTGGCCGAGATTTCAGCACCTCGGCGGTGCGGTGCCACTCGGGGGGCACGTCGCCTACGTCGCGGCCGAGGCTGTGGGCGATCTCGAGCCCGCGGATACGGCCGGTGAACATCGCCGCCGACGCTTCCGCGATTTCCTCGGCATCCCCCGCGGCGTAGATTGGCAGGCCGAACTCCTGGGCCTTGTGGGCGAACTCGTCGACTGGGTCCAGCCCCACGGCGACCAGGATCGTGTCGCAGGCAAAGGTCTTCTCAGTACCGGGGATGGGCTGCCAATTATCGTCGATTTGAGCAATAGTGATGGACTCAACATCATGCTCCCCATTGGCGCTGAGGACAGTGTGAGATGTGTAAATGCGCACGCCCAGGCGGGCCAATTTGTCCTTGTGCACCTTGTAGCCGGAGCACTCAGGCAGCGCCTCACACAGGCCAACGACCTGGATGCCGGCCTGGAGTGCGTGGTAGGAAGCGATCAGACCGACGTTCCCTCCACCGATGGTGAACACTCGCTCGGTCGGCCGTACTAGATCCCGGTTGACCAACGTCTGGAAGGCCCCTGCGCCGTAAACCCCCGGTAGTGTGTTGCCCTTGAAGACCAGTGACTTCTCCCGTGCGCCGGTGGCGACCAGGAGGACGTGCGGCTGGACGATAACGTAACGGCCTTCTCGTAGCACGCCGACCTTGCGGTCGGAGAAGACAGCCAGGGCCGTCGTGTTGAGCCAGACCTGGACGTTCTCAAATTGGCTCATCTCCTGCTCCAGCTTCGTGGCGATGTCAACCCCGCGCGTTCCGGCGTAGCAGGCGTCAATCGAGCCGAAGAACTTGTGTGTCTGGAGGACCAGTTTGCCTCCCAGGCGGTGCTTGTCGTCCACGATGAGGGTGCGCACGCCGGCCTTGCCCAATTCGATCGCCGCCGAAAGCCCGGCTGGCCCACCACCGATGATCATGCATTCGACATCGACTGTCTGGATACCCCGCATCTCAGGCACGGTGTGAAGGTCGGGTAGGACGGGTTTCCCGTCGAGCGGTTCGACCCGCATCCCCGGACGTAGGGGCGTCATGCAGGCCTTGACGGGCAGGCCGTCGGCCATCACCAGGCATTGGGCACACTGGCCGTTGGCGCAGAAGATGCCCTGGGGAGCGCTGTCCTTGTGATGGTGCCCAAAGATGCGTACCCCATTGGCAAAAAGGGCCGAAGCAATGGTCTCGCCCTTATGGGCGTGCATCGCCTGGCCCTGCCAGTAGAAGTCGACCTCCAGTCGCTCCGGGACCGGAAGGATGGGATGTTTGCGAATGCGATGATCCTCCACTCAACACCTCCTTATCCACAAACATATCCAAGAGTGTTCGCTTTACAATCTCGCATGATATGATAAGGTGTTACAGTCGACAAGTGTCATTTCTCACTAAATCAACCAGGCACCTGTCAGTATCTGTACTCACTCATTGCTTACAGCCTATATTTCCCCTCTGGCTCGATTTGAGGTACAATCCTATCGAGAGGTTCCATGCCCCCGAAGCTCCGACTACTGGAGAGGTCGATGGCTAATACTCAGTTCGAGCACAATACGTTTCTTTCCCCCTTTACCTGGCGCTACGGTTCCGAGGAGATGCGAGCGATCTGGAGCGAGGTGCACAAGCGGCGACTCTGGCGCCGTGTGTGGGTCGCGCTGGCTACTGCGCAACATGAAGCCGGCCTGGTCACAGCCAAACAACTGGCCGACCTGCGGGCGCATCAGGACGACGTGGATCTGGCCCGGGCAACCGAGATTGAGAATGAGATACACCACGACCTGATGGCCGAAGTCCGCGCCTACGCCGAACAGGCCTCCGTCGGCGGGCCGATCATCCACTTGGGAGCTACCAGTGCCGACGTGGAGGACAACGCCGACGTACTACGCATCCGTGAAGCGCTTGTCTTGCTGCTGCAGCGGCTGCACGGGCTCCTGGCCGATGTGGCCGATCGCATCGATGCCCACGCCGACCGGGCGTGCATCGGGATCACCCACCTCCAGCCCGCCGAGCCGACCACCGTCGGCTACCGACTGGCGACGTACGGACAGGATCTGTTGGAGGACTGGCACGAACTGCGTCGCCTGCGGGAGCACCTGCGGGGCAAGGGTATCAAAGGTGCAGTGGGCAGCGCTGCTTCCTACTCCCAGGTACTGTCCGGCACCGGGATGACGCCAGCCGAGCTAGAGGCCCGCGTTATGGCGGAGCTGAGATTGGAAGCGCTCCCTGTCACCACCCAGGTCTATCCACGAAAGCAGGACTACCGGGTGTTGACAACGTTGGCAGGGCTGGCAGCCTCGCTGTATCGCTTCGGCTTCGATCTGCGGATACTGCAGTCGCCGCCTTTCGGTGAATGGGGTGAACCGTTTGGCGCCAAGCAGGTGGGCTCGTCGGCAATGCCGTTCAAGCGCAACCCTGTCAACGCAGAGACAATGGACAGCCTGGCACGCTACGTTGCTGCGCTACCTCGCGTGGCCTGGGACAACGCGGCCCACAGCCTGCTGGAGCGTACGTTGGACGATTCCGCCAGCCGCCGTCTCATTCTGCCGGGCTCATTCCTGGCGAGCGAGGAACTCCTCCGCCGTGCCCACCGCATCTTGCGTGGCCTGAGCATCCACGAAGAGGCGATCGCCCGCAACCTGGACGCATACGGCACCTTCGCCGCCACGGAGCGGCTGCTGATGGAGCTGGTGCGGGCCGGGGCCGATCGCCAGGCGATGCACGAGGTGATCCGCCAGCACGCGATGGCTGCCTGGAACGTCGTACGACGAGGTGCGCCCAACCCATTGGCCGACCGTCTGGCCAGTGACAGGGACGTGCTGCGTTACTTGCCCGCTGACCGCGTACGGGCACTGCTAGATGCCACCGACTACGTCGGCGACGCACCACAGCGTGCGCGCCAGATCGCGGCTGTGATACGTGAGCGCATCCGGGAAGACAGACCGTGAAACCTGTGGTTCACGCGTTAGATTACTCGGACGGGTGCACTTCAATCTGGGGGGGCCTTTGCACAGGCTGCTCGGAACCTCCGTCCTCGGGGGCGTCTGGCGTGCAGCCTGATCTGTTTTGACGCCCTCGAGACGGGGGCTGGGAGCTCTGGAAACAAGTCGCCCCAGAAGTGAAATGCGCCTGCTCGGATGGTTGGTTTGCTCGCCGGGCCGTGATGGTGTACAATGTAGTGAGTTGGGCGGGCGAAAGGGTTTACAATGGAGAGCATACTGCTTGCCACTTATCAAAGAGATCTCACGCGACATTACGAGCTGGCTCGGGCACACGGTGCGGGACTGGAGCTTCAGGTCTATGGTTACGACACGGATTTGCTCGACCATGGATGGCGCGAAGTGCTTGATCAGCATAAGGCACTGTTAAAGGACTTCGAGGGTGAGATCGCTATCCACGGTGCTTTTCTCGACATGTCTCCGGCCAGCGCAGACAATCGCGTCGTGGCGCTGACCCGCGAGCGATTCATGCTGAATCTCGACGTTGCTGCCGAGTTGGGCGCGCGCACCGTCGTCTTCCACACCCAGTTCCTGCCCCAAGTGTACCGCCCTGTCATAGGCGGTCCAGATTATCGCTTGCGTTGGACCAGGGGACAGGTAGAGTTCTGGGGCACGATGGTCGAGGAGGCTGCCAAGCGCGAACTGGTCATCGCGCTGGAAAACATGTGGGAGCCAAATCCAAGCATCATTGGCGACGTGCTGGATCAGGTAGATTCGCCTCACGTAGGCGCCTGTCTCGACGTGGGACACGTCTATCTTTTCTCTGACTACCTGCCTCTGAAGATGTGGATCGACCAGCTCAGCCACCGGCTGGTACATTGCCACCTGAACAACCACAGAGGGACCTTCGACGAGCACCTGGCGCTCGACCTCCCCGGAGGGGTGATCGACTACGATGGGGATGTCCTGCCACTGCTGCGTGCGCTGCCCAATCCGCCCACACTCGTGCTTGAGATGGACGAAATCGAGTACCTGGAGAGCAGTCTGCGTTACCTGGGGCGTTGACTCCTCCGGCGGCGGTGGTCACGCGGCTGCGGCGTGCCGGTGGCAACAGCGAATCTATATGTCCGGTGTCCCCATCGGCGTGTGCTGTCTGTGCCCATCTATTCGTGCCTCTCGGAAGACGGCGCGCATTGCAGGGTTGTACCTCTACTTGTCCCCGCCAGCCCAATCCACGAGGATATAGTTCAAGAGTTTGGGGCAGGTCGGGCAAAGGTCGAATTGGACGTCCGGTCAGAGATTCCTCGACTCCCTTCAGTCGCTGCGCTCCTTCCGGTCGCTCGGAATGACGGTGGCTGAGTCGCTGCGCTCCTTCCGGTTGCTCGGAATGACGGTGGCTGAGTCGCTGTGTTCCTTTCGGTCGCTCGGAATGACGGTGGCTGAGCAGTAACCACTTGAGAAATGACAAGAGGGGAATTCAATGTTTGGTTTGGGCACCCTGATCAACGTAGTCACCGTGCTAGGGGGTGGGACTCTGGGCACGTTTCTGGGCGCTCGCTTGCCTGAGAGAATGCGCGAGACGATTATGCAAGGCTTGGGCTTACTGACGATCGTGATCGGCATCCAACTGTCCCTTGAGACGGATAACATCCTCATTGTTCTGGGGAGCCTTTTGCTGGGAGGTATCGCCGGGGAATGTCTGCGCATTGAGGATCGTCTCGATCGATCGGGAC
>Ga0207752_1001588_pt1 | contig 10114 bp, 3 predicted proteins | sample Pon2CUnioCityCA_6_FD_187272 | JGI IMG/M metagenome (GOLD analysis project Ga0207752, IMG submission 187272) | Marine sediment microbial community from Union City, CA, USA - Pond 2C Sediment 2 (SPAdes) | ecosystem: Environmental > Aquatic > Marine > Intertidal zone > Salt pond sediment ... | reverse complement strand
CAACCCGACGTCGTCGCCGGTCAGGGTAATGGTCAGCGCGCTACCGGCGGAGCACGGGGCGGCAAGCACTTCTTGCGCCGAAAGGCGGTTGCCCACGCCATCAAGCGTGTACTGGTAACTGGCCAGCCATTCGCCACCCGCCGTCGTTTGCGCAATCGTCAGCAGGCGACCGGCGTCGTCGTAGCCGTTCACGCTCACCACACCACTGGGAAGTGTCGTCGTCACCAGCCGCCCGGCCGGGTCGTAGCCATAGGTGGTTGTGCCCGTGAGCCAACTGGTGACGGTGATGAGCCGGTTATCCCCGTCGTAATCATAGGTGACCTGCCGGTCGTCCGGATAGGTGAGGCGGGTGCGGTTACCGGCGTTGTCATAGCCATAGCCGATACTGCCCGTAATGGGATGGGTGACCGTAATCAGCCGGTAGAAGTCGTCGTAGACGTAGCCGGTGGTGCCAATGGCATCTACCATCTGGGTGCGGTTGCCGGCAGCGTCGTACTGGTAGGTGACCGTTATGCCGTCGCTCTGGTAGGTGGTGGTGATGAGGCGATTGAGGTCATCGTACGCGTGCCGGGTCACCTCGCCGTTGGTATCGGTGATGACGGTGCGGTTGCCCAGCAGATCGTAGCTGAAGGTTGTCGCGTTGCCCAGCGCATCGGCGACGGTTACCGGCCGGTTGAGGCCATCGTAGGCGGTCTCCGTCACCGTGTAGCCACGGGCGTTGGTGATCACCGTGCGGTTGCCCAACACGTCGTAGCGGTAGAGCGTACACAGATCCTGGTCGCCGGGATCCGCGGCAGAGAAGGTGCAGCCAGTTGTCTGGGTCACGACGGCTGTCGCTTGGCTGTTCTCAATCACGCCGCGCAAGCGGTCGGCTGCGTCATACAGGTAGAGGGTGCGCACCGCTTCGCCGTCGGTCTGGGCGATCTGGTTGCCGGCGCCGTCATACGCATACTGGGTGGTGTTGTTCTCCGGGTCGGTCGTGCTGATGAGCCGGCCCAAATCATCGTAGCTGTTGGTCGTCGTGTTACCCACGCCGTCGCTGGTCGAGAGGGTCCAGCCGGCGGCGTTGTAGGTCTGGGTCACGACTACCCCTTCCGGGCTGGTGGTCGTGACCAGCCGGTTGAGCGCGTCGTAGGCGAAATGCGTTGTGTGCTCGTTGGCGTCGCTCTCGGCCAGCCGGCTGCCCAGCGCGTCGTAGGTGGTCGTCGTCTCCACCGGGACGCCGGCCAGGGTGCGCGTGGTCGTAACGACCCGGCCCAGGCCATCATAGGCAAACGCGGTCCCGTTGCCCAGCGTGTCCGTTATCGCGGCGCGGCGACCGAGAGCGTCATATGCGGTGAACGAACATAGGTTTTCTGACGCATGCGGGTTGGTTGCTGTGTCGGCGCAGCCGGTCCCGTCAACCAGGATTTCAGTCACCCCATCCCAATTCTGCACCTGAACCACCGGCCGGTTGGCCGCATCGTAGACGGTGAGGCCGGTTTGCGCCAGGGCATTGGTCACCGTGACCTGGTTGCCGGCGCCGTCGTGGCCGTAAAGGGTGCACACGTTTTCGTCCCGGTAGGGATCACTGAAGCAGCCGGCGGTGGTGAAGCCCGGTTGCCAGTTCTCGACAGTCGCCTCTATCCGGTTGGCTCCGTCATAAAAGGTGCGCGTCATCCGTCCCAGGGTGTCGGTGACGATGATCGTATTGCCCACTTCGTCATACTCGTACAGGGTGCAGATGTCGTCGTCGCGTGCTTCGGGCAGAGAGAGGCACTGGGGCAGATCCGCCGTCTGCGTGATCGTGCCGCTCCAATTGTCGACGGTGCCCGCCACCCGGTTCAGCGCGTCATAGAAGGTGCGCGTCGCCCGCCCCAGCGTGTCGGTGACGACGATCGTGTTGCCGGCCGCATCATACGCGTAGCCCGTTTCTATGTCTTCATCGGGATAATCGGCATCGTAAACACCGTCGACATAATTGACGATGGTCCGCTCAAGCCGCCCCAGGCTGTTGTATTCGTTGACCGTGTCCTGCCCCAGCACGTTTGTTGTCGTCACCACCCGGCCGAACTGGTCATAGCCGGTCAGGGAGCAGAGATTGTATTCGGGGTCGGGGTTGCCGTGATCGCACACCTGATAGGCGCTGCCGTAGGGCAGCGTGCCGCTGTAGTTGACGACGGCCGTTATCACCCGGCCGGCGCTATCGTAGTAGGTGAGGTCCCTCTGGCCGAGGGCGTTGGTGGTGGAGATGATACGGCCGGCTTCGTCGTAACCGTAAAGCGTGCAAATGTCGTCATCTCGCCGGGCAGGGAGAGACCCGCAGTCGCCAAACCCCTGCGTGTTGGTTATCGTGCCGGTCCCGTTGGCCACGGTGGCGAGGAGCCGGTCGCCGTCATCGTAAATGTTCCAGGTCGTGTGGCTCTCGCCAGGCGCTGTCTCAGTCGTCGTGATGAGCCGGCCCACAGCATCGTAGCCATAGGTAGTGATGACGGCGTCGGCCGTGCCGGCTGCCTGCACCACTGTGATCACCTGGCCGAATGGGTTGTAGTCGTAGGTAGTGACCTTCCCGTTCGGGTCCCTTTCGGCTTTCAGGAAGCCGGCAACCGTGTCTGTGGGCGGCAGGGTCGGCGTGTAAACGGTGGTGTTGCCTAACGCGTCTGTCAACCCTGTGCGGAACGTGGGGAAGGAGGGGTTGGCATAATGGTAGGTGGTGGTCAGGCCCCGGCTGTCGACCACTTGCGTCAGGTTGTTGAGCGCATCGTACGCCATGCTCGTCGTGTGGGTCAGCGCGTCGGTTACCTGTTCCAGGTTGCTGCCGCCGGCATCCCAGACGAGGTCGGTGGCGTTGCCGTTGGCATCTGCCACCTGGCCGGCCTTGAAGTTACCGTCGTAAGCTTTGTCGGCGCCGCTGCCGCAGCCGGCCGTGCCGTCGGCGCAGGAGAAGGTGCTTTCGACGAGCGTACCCCGGCTATCATAGGTGTGGGTCATCACCACGCCATTTTCGGTAATGACATGCGTGTTGGCGATGGTGAAGTCGATGTCCACCAGCAGGTTGTCCGCTCCATCCCACTGCCGGGTGGCGCGCCCCTCGGCGTCATAGGCCGTCTTCTCCACGGTGACGCCGGAGGGGTCTATCACTTCTGTCAGGAGATACGGCGAGGCAGTGGCGCTGTAATAGTAGCTGGTAGCCAGGTCGAGGGTATCGGTCACGGTCACCAGGTTGCCGCCGTTGTAGCCTAGCTGCACGCTGCGGCCGAGGCTGTCGGTCACACTGGTCAGGTAGCCTGTCGTAGCGTCATAGGCATAGGTAAGTGAGCGCGCCCCCTGCGCCGCCTGCGTGAGTTTCCCTCCGCTATAGCTGAAGGTGACACCATTGCCGTCAGCGTCTTCCTGCGCAAGGAGCAGGCGGTTGGCGTCAAAGGTATAAACCATCTGGTTGAAAGCGGTGACGACGTAGGTTGCGCCGACCTCGGCGAGCTGGGCAGTGACGCCGGGGTAGGGCGAGTAGGTGCCATCTCCGTTGTCGAAGAAGGGCAGCCGTGAGCCGCCCGGCGCCTGTAATTCGACGGTATCGGTGAGCGCGGTGTCGGTGACGTGCAGGCGCATCTCATAGTTATGTGTCCAGCCGTGGCCCATTGTCGCCGTGTAGACGCCGGTGGCCTGTGATGCGTAGGAACGCCGAAAGGCCAACTCGCCTCCCGCAATGGGCATGGCGAGATCCGTGGTCTGATAGCTAAGATTCCCGCTGCGGGTGTTAATCGGGCCGCCGGCCCAGCCAACGGCGCCTTGAGCACTGCAGACGGGGCACTCTGGCTCAGCACCCCAGAGCATCCGGTCGAGAAGTGGTCTGGGACCATGACCGTTGACAGTAAGGTGGAGATTGTCGACGTACGAGTCTTGACTCGGGCAACTAAAGCTCGAACAGCCGTCCCAGTTGCCGCTGATTCTCAATGTAAATACGCCCGGAACGGAGATAGCAGCACTCGAAGAGAGAGTAACCCAGTTTGACGAACACCCATAGGTAATATCGCAGGTAAGTGCGATGATCACGTTACCATCTGGATCCAGGAGGTGCGTATTGATCGCTCCTGCTCCAAAGAGCGCCGGCGTGAAGTGATAGGCTCCCTGGAACTGGACCGTTCCCGTAACGTCTATGTAAAAATCCTGCTCGATCCAGAAGTTACCAGATGGCGGGTTTCTCTTCATCACCAGGCAACCGACATGGCCGTCTGGGCAACTTGCCGTCTGACCGAATGAGCTGGGGGTCCCTGCTGTCCAGTAACTCAAATCGTTGGCGAAACTACTGTTGTCGAGATAGCTATCGTAATCTTGATCTTGCCAACCCGCCGAAGCCACACTCACGCGCAGGACCAACAGCAGGATGACGGCAGCGAGTGTCCCCCAAACAAGGCTGACGCCACGCGACCTCTTATTCATCGGTCTCCCTCCTTCACGCTCCTGTATCCGCTTGGCGATACTAACCCCGGACCGTGGATTGAAGTCAGTATAGCATTTTTGAACGAGCAAGGTCCAGGCCTTTTCCAGAGCGCCAGCCGATTCCGATCCCGAGGACGGCGTGCAGCGGTCAAGAGGTTCTTTGCCTAACCGGTCTACAGACTACTTCCGCCTAACGGGGGTTGGCCTCTTCCGTTCACTGCTGCCAACGGCCTGTACCTCGGGCCTGGTGCATTGGCTACGCGCTAACCGCACGCACAATTCCCGGTGAGTGACGGCCGTCCTTTTTCTACGCCTGCACTGAAAAAGCGGCCCTATTCTCAAGGTGCGCTGGAAATTCGGCGCCACGTTCCACGCCCATTGATCTCCTGGAAGCTTTTCTTTTCTCAGATTACTGTGGAAATCACAGTATTGCACCACACTTGGCCGAAGTCCACACTCGCGAACTCCGTTCCCCAGCAGAGCGGGCACTTGATAAGGCGGAAGGGGGCGGAATGGTCAACGTGCTCGACGTGGACGCCCCAATCGTCGAGGGCGGCCTGCTCTAATGTACGGTAGCTCTCCATCGCGGCGATTGCTTGAGGATTAGTCACCTTCCGCGCTTCGTCGCCTGTCAGCGCCTCCGCTCGAGCCACCACCCGGCCGTCGGGCAGGCGGTAAAGGTGCTCCGCAGAATCACTATCACTCGGCAAAGCCAGCAGCCAGCTCCCGGCCGGGAGAGTCAACGCCTGCTGGGGAATACAGACGGCATAGCGGAGATGGCCGTGCCAGCGGGCCGGCCGGTGGCAGGTGACGTCGGCGATCAATTCGTACAGGGGCATGGGATCCTCCAGAAAAAGGCGCCCCACGCCGTGGGCTGCGCGAGGCAGCCGCAGACGCGGGGCCTGTGACTTGAGAGCGGCCAGCTACGACGCGCTGCCCGCCGCTGCCAGCTGCTTCTGGTAGTAGGCGCGCGAGTGGGCCTTTGAGGCCGGCACCCGGTTGTGCGCCTGGCGATACTGCTCAAACGCCTGCCGCTCGGCCTCGTTGGCCGGGTCCACGGCCGTGCCGTCGCCGTAGCGAAGGACGTCGTCTGCCGGTGGGGTGGGGCGGGTGCCATTAGGCGCCGGCTTGTCCGAGGCCGCCGGCCGGCTGCGGGCTTCGGCGTCCGGTTTTCCGGCCGGCGCGGCAGCAACAGGCCGGCCGCTCGCACCATTAGCGCCGGCCCCATTCGCCGCCGGCGCGGTGTTAGCCGCAGCCCCATTGCGGCCGGCCGGCGCCTGCTCGGACTGCGACTCTTCCCCGCCGTTACTGCCGGCCGGCACCAGCAAGTAGCAGGGCGGCTGGCCGGTGGCGTGGCGGTATTCCAGCATCCGGATCACGTCCCAGGCGCGCAGGTAGGCGAGGACGGCAGCGCCCAGCCGCTGGGCTTCATAGCGTTTGAAGGAGACGTTGACTTCTGTCTCGGCCTGACCGGCCGGGGTGACGGCGCCGGTGGGCGTCAGCTTGCCCGGGCCGTTCTTCAATTCGATGTAGACTTTGTCGCCCTTTGTCTGGACGGTCAGCACCCGGCTGATAGCGCCACTGTCGGTGGGCGTGCCTTTATACTCGCGGTAGCTGAAACCGGGTTCCGCGCGGGCTAATGCCGCGAAGATCACCCTCGCGTCGGCCAAATCCACGAAGTGAAATCCGTGGGCGCTGGTCCCGGCCCCCCTGCGGTAGACGCCTCCGAACAGACGAACCTTACCAATTTCAAGGGACGACTCTACGTGCAAGAAGCGGGTTTTGGTCACATGACTATGGATACGCACGCGCATGGGTGGGGATTGGGTGGACATAGGATCTCCTTCTTGATCTAAAGTCGAGAGCGAAGTAGCATCCTCGCTCTCTTCGTATAGTATTAACTTGAGAAATTTAACTGTCGTCGAGCAGCCTGCTACGACTGTCAGCGTGGGGTAGGGGAGTGGGCGACCGGGAAGTCTCCTCAACTCTTCAGAACAGGGAAAGATGCGGTTCCTCGGCCTCGCCTATCTCGCGAGGCCGCCATCTATCCGGGTCAGGCGGACGCAACGCGCGGCGTGCCTCTCGCCGGCGGTGGTGCTGGCGACAAGAGACGGCGCCCAGCGCCGCCAGGCGGTTGTTGGCCGCCACCACCATTTCTGTGGTAGGATGCCCGGCGCGCTCACCCTTCACCGGCCGGACGCCGGCGTCGGAGTCCATGACGGCCAGGAAGGCGTAGAGGGTGTCTGGAGCGGATTCATGGACAATCGTCTCCAACGGCAGGGCGCGGACGTGATTGTTCTCCTGCTCGTAGCGGATGGCAGACACACGCCGGTTGTGAATCGTCTCCCACGCTTCGACCCAGCCGGCCAGAGAGTGCCAGCGGAGGCGGGTGCCGGGCGTTGTTATCTCCTGGCCCAGCTGCCACGCCTCCTCGTCGTCATCAGTTACAGTTAGCAGAGCACGGTCTGGCGCAGGCATGGCGTCTACCCGGCCCGCAACTGGTTGAAGAGCAGGCGCGGGCGGGGAACGGGCGGCGTCTTGGAAGAGGACTCGGATTTATCGTCGCCTTTCTTTGCCGCAGCGCCGTTGCTCTTGCCATTGGTTCCGGCCGGGTCAACCTGCTCATCCCCTTCGCCTTCCTCTGCCGGCACGGGTCGGCCATGACCGGCCTTCCCGGCCGGGGGCGCGCCGTTGGCCTTGCCGTTCGCCTTCGCTCCTTCAGCAGGGAATAACGCGCTTCCGAACGCCTCGGCGTCGAACGTCTCCCCCGGCTCAACCTGGAAGGTCTGGCCGCCGGCGCCAAAGATAAGGGTCTGCTGGGCGGGACGGGCGTCTGCCGGCAGCCCTTTCACGGTCGGGACGGCCGGCTGCTCCGAGGCTGGCTCTGCTTCTGCCTGGATTGCGACAATCTCACCCTCAGCTTCTGCCTCGACCGCTGTTTCAGTATCCACCTCATCACCCACCATCTCATACTCCCCGATGATGACGTTCGCCTGCCGAATGCTGGCGTTGGCCTCGGCGAAGGCCTGCTGCAGGTTGGGCGCCTCGAGGTCGGCGTCGCCGGTCACGATGCGGGCCAGGGTGGCCACGATGTCGTTGCCCGTTATTTCATCCAACTCAGCCAGGCTGTCGTCGGCCACCGTGTCGCCGTTGACGCGCAGGGCGGCCGCCACCTTGGCCGCCACCAGGTAGAGGGCGTCGGTCTGGATGGTGTCCTCGTAAGCGAAGTAATAGACCTTGACCGGCTCCGTCTGCCCGATCCGCCAGGAGCGGCGGCTGGCCTGCAGCACGGTGTAGACGGAGTAGTGAGGGGCCATCCAGACGATAGTGGGGAAGTCCAGCAGGTCAATGCCGGTTTCCACCTTCTTGGGGTGGCTGATGACCACGTCCACGCCGACCTCTACCTGCTTCTCCACCCAGCCCTCGCGCTTGTTGGGCGCCGCGCGCAGGATGGCGGCCTTGAGGCCGGCCTCGGCCAGCATCTGCTTCCACTCCGGCTGGATATCCAGGGTGTCGGTCTGCATGCAAAGCAGGAGCACCCGCCGCCCCTGGGCGCGCTCTTCGAGGATGAGGTCGACGATGGCATCCTCTTTGGGGCCACGGAATTCCTCCGGCAGGCCGGGAATAGACGCCACTACCCGCTCCGAGCGGGGGCAGCGCACCACCTTCGGCCGGCGCGGCGAGTCAGGCCAGAAAAGGAGGGCATAGAGGTAGGCGGCCAGCAGCGACTTGTCGCCCCGCACCAGCCGCTCCTTGAGTTCCTCTTTGAGGTCGGCCTTAAGCGTCTCGTAGAGTAGCGCCTGCTCGGCCGCCATTGGCACCTCCACCGGAATTTCGGCGTAGTCCGGGAGGGGGAAGCCCATGTCGCCCAGAGACAGGAAAACGGAACGATTCAAGAGCCAGGGCAGCATCGCCGGGCTGCCACCTGGCAATTCCTTGTAGCGCACGTTGGAGCGGCTGTTGGCCGTCTGCCGGCCGTCCTCGTCCAGCTTGCGGGTCTCTATCCGCTGCAGGATGCCGTAGGCGGAGACCCAGTCCCGGTGGCGGATGCGGCGCCGGCCGGTTGCCTGCTCGTCCGTGTAGGCGGTCACCATCTCCGGGCTGAGGCGGTAGAGGAGGTGGAAGATGCTGGAGGCCTTGCCACCGTATATCGTGCCGGTCAGCCCCACCACCTTCTTAGCCGCCTGGGCCAGGTGGTGCATGGCGTAGCCCTGGTCGGAGTCAATGCCTTTGTACTGATGGATCTCATCCACGAGAAGCAGGTCCAGCCGGCCGCGGGCCTGGCGCTTGATGTAGCCCGCGAGCGGCGTCCTGGCGTAGCCGAAGGTATCTCTCAGTGTGCCGTCGCTCCACCGCTCCCGCTCCAAGACCGGGACCTGGCCGTGGCGCGCCAGGTAGCCGCGCAAGACTCGCTCCCGCTCGGCGTACAGCCGGAAGCTGCCCCGCTTCTGGATGGCGCTGGCCCGGCGGCTGAACTGGAAGAGCGGGCTACCGCAGGTTTCATTGTCGCAGAAACGGCGAGCCGTCTTCAGTTCCCGCGCGGCCAGCGGACGGCCGTTCACGAACTGCTGGTTGCCACAGACGGGGCAGCGCACGCCCCGGGTCTGCAGGTACTTTATCTGCCGTTCGGTCAGGGGCCAGCGACTTTCTTCCTTCAAGAGTTTGGCGGCAGAGATGACGTCTCCCCACGGCCGGCGCACGCCGGTGAACCCGTTGCTGCTGCTGTAGTTGTGCCCGGCCGGGCCGGCGTAGTCGTAGGCGTGCTCCCAACCGGAGGCGCTGCGGGCCGTCGTCTGCTTGAGGACGCCCACCACCGGCCGGCCGTCGCGCCGCTCGGCGAAGAAGGCATCCACGTCGCCGGGCGTCTTGAGATGCATGGTGACTGCCTGGGGCCAGACGGCTTTTACTTCCCGACGCCATTTAGCAACGAGATGGGGTGGGCAAAGGACAATGGTGCGGGCAGCCGCCCGGCCGGCGGCGATGGCCGAGCCGATGGTCGTCTTACCCGATCCGCATTCTCCCACAATGAGGCCATCCGACGCCGTTTCTAATCGTGTCAACACGGCCGCGGCCGCGTGCTTCTGCGCCGGCAGCAACCCTGTCTGGCCGTTCATGCCCGGAATCGGGCGCTCTTTGCTCAGGCTGTTCAGGAGCGGGCCGTAGCCATTTAAGTCAAAAGTGTATCGAGGGGGGTAGTCGGTGGCCACGATCCGGGTCAGGTTGCCGATCCACTTTCCCAGGAACTGCTCCAGTTCCGGCCCGTTGTAAGAGCGGACCTGCCCCCGGCCGTCCAGGGTGGTAATGTCGGTGACGACGACTTCAGTTTCCAGGTAGGTGGCCTTTGTGCCGCCGCCCGGCAGCGGCTCCTCGAAGCTCTCCTCGCGCGTGGACTTGTAACTGCGGCCCTTGATTAATAGACGTTCCTCGCCGTCATCCAGAATCTGGTTGTTGAGATGGCCGCTGGCGATCACACTGTTCATGTGCCCGATCTTCAGCGGCGTCAGCGGGCGTAAAGGCGCCTCGGCCATCGCCGGGTCCAGGTGCCGCCGCCACTCCTCGGTGGTTCCCGCCCCATATTCGACCGCTTCGACCAGCGCCTCCTCCGGCCGGACAAACATCGAGCGGAAGGTGAAAGCGCCGTCCCGCACCGCGAGCGGCGGCAGGGTGTAGGCCGGCTCGTCCGCGGCCGGGAGCG
>Ga0207752_1001587_pt1 | contig 10120 bp, 7 predicted proteins | sample Pon2CUnioCityCA_6_FD_187272 | JGI IMG/M metagenome (GOLD analysis project Ga0207752, IMG submission 187272) | Marine sediment microbial community from Union City, CA, USA - Pond 2C Sediment 2 (SPAdes) | ecosystem: Environmental > Aquatic > Marine > Intertidal zone > Salt pond sediment ... | reverse complement strand
CGGCCTGGGCGACGGGGTGCTCCAAATACCCGAAGGAACCCCCCTCGCCGTCGACGGACAGGCCGGCCTGGTGGAGATCGATCCTCCTCCGGAGGTCATACGCGAGTACGAGAGGCAACGCGAGGAGCGCGCGGCCCGCCTGGAGCGGGCCATGGCCGAGCGCGACGCACCGGCGACCACAAAAGACGGGCACCGCGTCGAGGTAGTGGCCAACATCGGCGATGTCGACTCGGCCCAGGAGGCCCTCAAGTACGCAGCTGAGGGCGTCGGCCTCCTCCGCACCGAGTTCCTTTACCTCGACCGCTCGACGGTTCCCGACGAGGAGGAGCAGTTTCAGGCCTACCGGGCCATCGCCAAGCTGATGGATCAGCGCCCTCTGATCATCCGCACCCTCGATGTCGGTGGAGACAAGCCCTTGCCCTACGTCGATCTCGAGCCCGAGATGAATCCCTTTCTGGGGGTTCGCGCCATCCGCCTCGCGCTCCGCCGTCCGGACTTGTTCCAGCCGCAGCTGAGAGCCATTCTCCGCGCTGCCGAGGGCCATAACGTAAAGGTGATGTTCCCCCTGATCGCCACATATCAGGAAGTCGCTCGGGCCAGAGAGGAGCTGGAGAAGGCCCACCAGGATCTGGCCGATGAGGACGTTCCCCACGCCGAGGACGTCGACGTCGGCATTATGGTCGAAACGCCCGCGGCCGCGCTCGAAGCCGACAATATCGCGCCGCTGGTTGACTTCTTCAGCATCGGCTCCAACGATCTGACCCAGTACACCCTCGCCTGCGACCGGGGCAACGAGCAGCTTGGCGACCTCTTCCAGGCCTTGGATCCGGCGGTGCTCCGTCTGATCCGGCAAGTCATTGACGCCGCCCATGCGGCCGGCAAATGGGCCGGGCTGTGCGGCGAGCTTGCCGGACAGCGCCGTGCGATCCCCGTCCTCCTGGGCCTCGGATTGGACGAGTTCAGCATGACGCCGCGCGCCATCCCCGAGGCCAAGCAGATCATCCGCTCGCTGACCTTCACTGAAGCTCAGGAGATTGCCGAGCATGCCCTATCTCTGGCGACAGTGGCCGAGGTGAAGGAATACCTCGACTCCGTGCTCGAAGGACTGAATCTGACCTAGACGGAACAATCTCGCCCCGTCGTGGAGGGCGCACGGCGCAACGAACGGGCTAAATTCCCTCAGCGCACCCCCGCGAGATCCCACAACATCCTCGTTAGGCTCTCGCGGGTCCGCGGTCTTTGACCTCGTCGCCTCTTCCTTCCGTGTCCCCCTCTGCCCCTCTCCCCCCGCCCTGACCCTCTTCCCCTGCTCTGAGCGGATCGCCAGATCCGCGACTCCCCCTGAACTCCGCCGGCCGACAGGAAAAATGTAGGTCGGATTTCCATATCCGACAACCCTCCCTACTGCCGCTATACAATCGCCCACCACCTGCGCCACCGATCACCCTCCGCCGGACCCAAAGAGCCCGCCAATCACCTCCAATCGTACTCTTCTCGCACCCCCAGTACCCTGCACAACGCAACTCAGCCAAGTCCACTTCACCACCCGCCCGCTCCTCCTCGCTCGGCTCCCACCCCGTCTCCAACTCCACCCCCGCTCCTGTCACCGCGAGGAGCACGGCCGTTTGTGCGACGAAGCGGTCTCCGCCCTCGCCAACGGTTCAACCATCAACCCTGGAAAGCCAGTTTCTTAGTAGCGTAACGAAGCGCAGCCCAGTGAAGTCGCGGGATCTCTTGTGAGAATCCGCGACCGCGGCTCGCTTCCCTGCCCTCGTCACTGCCCTAATCTTGACGGCATGCCCCTTCGTGGTAGACTGGAGCGTTATGGACAAAACTCTCGACCTCCCGACCCCTAACTACCGTTGGAATTTCGTCGCCTTCATCTTGGATTACGCCTTCTTCACCGTGGCGGTCTCCTTCGCCAGTCCGAGTAGCGTGCTTCCAGCCTTTGTAGGCCAGTTTACCCGATCAGCCCCCATCATCGGGCTCGTCTCCACGGTCTGGAACGGCTGCTGGCTCCTACCCCAGGTCGTCGCAGCCCGTGCCATCAACGACAAGCCCCGCAAGAAACCTTACCTGATGATCGGTCTCAGCGGGCGGATCGCCTTTTGGATCATCGCCCTGGCCCTCTGGCTCGGCTTGGCACGCCATCCCTCGGCCATGTTGCTCCTCTTCTTCGTCTCCCTGGCCTTATTCACCCTCCCCGACGGCCTTGCCAGCGTAGCCTGGTTCGATATGCTGGCCCGTGCCATTCCGGTGAGGCGTCGCGGACGACTGATGGGCATAGCCCAGGTCATCAGCGGGCTGGCAGGCATCGGCGTCGGCGCCATCCTGAGTCTTATCTTGGACAGCCCTCAGATACCCTTCCCCACCAACTACGTCATAATCTTCACCCTCGCCGGCGTGGCTTTCATCCCCTCCACTGTCGCCCTTGCCCTGCTCCGGGAGGTCGCACCCAAGAGATCGAACACGAGCAGGGACGAGAGACACGACGATGGGTGGTTCAAGCCCCTGCGGGAGGATTCCCTGTTCCGCCGCCTTATGGCCTGCCGCATCCTGGTGGGAATGGTCTCCCTGGCGACGCCTTTCTACGTCGTCCACGCGACCGATGTCTTGAACCTGTCTGTGGCTGTCGTCGGTAGCTTCGTAGCCGCCCAACAGGTGGCAGGCCTCGCCTTCGGAGCCCTCTTGGGCCTCCTGAGCGAACGTCGGGGTCCAATCGCCGCGATTCGCCTCGGCAGTGCCATCGCCGTCGCCGGCCCCCTCTTCGCGCTGCTGGCCCACCTGGCAGATGGGGGATGGCTGGGTCGCACCTACCCCTTCGTCTACGTGGCCCTTGCAGCCTACCAGAGCTCCACCATGCTCGGATTCTACAACTACCTGTTGGAGATCGCGCCCGACGGCGTGCGCCCTTCTTACGTCGGCCTAGGAAACACAGTTTTGGGTGTCCTGACGCTGGCCCCCACCCTGGGAGGATGGCTGCTGGAGGCAACGTCCTACACCGTACTCTTCGGGGTCACAGCTGGGCTCACATTCCTCGGCACGCTGACCACCCTCGGTCTCAAGCCAGCAATGGAACCAATGCCTGAGGAAGAGAAGCCGTGAGCAAACAGGAGAGACACGGGGCGAACTGGTTCCCCATCCTGTTGACCGTCGTGCTCCTCCTCGCCTTTGGCATCGTGCTGTGGATCTGGGGAGAGCCTCTTCGCGTCCTCATCATAGATCGCGAGCGCGTACAGGCTTGGGTGGCTCGGTTGGGGCCTTGGGGCCCTCTGGTGACCATCGGCCTCAATGCGGCTCAAGTCATCTTGGCACCGATTCCGGGTCAGTTCATCGGCGTGACGAACGGCTATCTATACGGCATCGCCGCGGGGACCCTCTACAGCATGATCGGGCTGGTAATCGGAACGGCGACGGTCATGGTTCTGGCACGCCGGTTTGGACGTCCTCTCGTTGAGCGTCTGGTGAACGAGGAGCAATTGACGCGCTGGGACCAGATTGCGGCTCAGCAGGGGCCGTGGTTCTTCTTTCTCGTCTTCCTCTTCCCCTTCCTCCCGGACGACCTGACCGGCTTCCTTATCGGGCTCAGCCCGCTATCGATCCCCCGCATGCTGGTACTCACTACGCTGGGCAGGCTGCCGGGGGTCTTCGTTTCCTCCTGGGTCGGCGCCCGCGCCCACGCGCTCCCACGGTGGGCCTGGATTCCTCTGGCCGGCGGAACCGCCGGCCTGGCCTGGCTCTTCTGGCGTTATGAGGAGGAGATAGAGGGCTTGATGCTGCGGCTGATTCGTTGGTTCAGCCAGCACGCTGGGGAGTCTTGATCAAGCACCGACACGCCGGCCTCCACAACCGCCCTATCCAACCCCAACCAGACGCCGCGACGCTCGTCAATGGGACGCCCCGCTGTCCGTCCTCGCTACCCCACGAGGGATAAGGACATCGATCCTTCGTCCCCCGTTTTCCCTAGCTGACGGCCGCCGCTACCTTTTCCCCATCGGCGCTCAGCACGTCGTCGCCAATCATCTGGCAGGAGGCCGGATCCGCGAGACACGAGAGATCATCGTCGGGGCTCACGATCCGCTCAAGTCGACCGTCCAACAGATGGACGATGCGGTCCGTGTACTCAACCATGCGCAGATCGTGCGTCACGATGATCCCGGCCCGCCCCTGCTCGTGCACCAGATGCGCCATCGTCTCCACCACCTGGTAGGCACGCTCCGTGTCGAGGCTGGCCGTCGGCTCGTCGGCCAACACGACAGCCGGGTTGTTGATTAGAGAGCGAGCGATGGCCACTCGCTGCTGCTGTCCCCCGGAAAGCTCCCTCGGGAGCGCATACATACGCTCCTCCAGACCCAGCATCTCCAATAGCTGGCGGGCCCGCTTCTTGTTGGCAGCGTTGTACTGACCGGTAAGACGCAGCATCAACTCCACATTCTCCATGGCTGTCAGGTAGGAGACCAGGTTGTTCGCCTGAAACGTGAACCCGATCCTCCGGCGGCGGAACCTGGACCGCTGGGCTTCCCCCATCTTACCCAGATCCTCCCCCTCGATGAGGACGCTTCCGGACGTAGGCTCCAGCAGTCCGGCCAACATGGCCAGCATCGTCGTCTTACCAGATCCGCTGGGCCCTACGAGGGCCACAAACTCCCCCTTATCCACGCCGAACGAAACGTCGTCGATGGCCTTTACCTGGTTGGCACCAGACCCATAAACCTTGTCTACCGAACGGGCTTCTAAAGCAACCATAGAGCTACCCACCTAATCCCAGAGCGATCAGCGGCTCCACGCGCAGCGACAAACGGACAGAGACCAGCCCTCCCAGGGGACCGATCACCAGGATAGAGCCGACTGCCGTCGCGGCCGAGCTCGGTTCGAACACCAGAGGAATCCCCGGAGGAAAGATCAACGATAGACCAAACGTCACCAGTCCCCCGATCAAGACACCCAGTACGTTGACGATCACGATCTGAATCAGCGCCGACAGGGCAATCACTCCATTGGGCGTACCAATCGCTTTTAGCATACCGATCTGGGGCACCTTCTGCAGCGTCTGAATCTGGAAGAACCCGCCGATGACCAGCAGACCGATCAACAGTGCAAACCCGTTCTGGGTATTGAGTGTCGTCTGCTGGGCGCTGTAGCCCGGTGTGTTCTGGTAGGCCGTCTTCAGATCGACCGCGTCAATGTCCCTCACCTGGGCCACCAACCGCTGCCGCAGGCTGTTAATCTCTGTCGGGTCTTGGAGCTTGACGGCCGCCACGTTGCAGGCCGGATCTTCTGCACCTCGAGATGGCGCCGCTTTCGGCCGAATCTCATCCCATTTCACGATAGGAACGAAGATCGAGGGCCGTATGCCATACATCTGGCTCTCTGTCACCCCGATGACCTTCAGCATGTAAAACTCTTCCTCACCCCCCTGCGGGGACCGGATGTTGAACCGGTCGCCTACCTGGAGGCCGGTCACCTCGGCCACCATGCCATCGATCAGGGCCTCGTTAGCGTTTCTTCGCTCCAGACCCTGCCCTTTCACCACCGGTGGTTCGCCTGGCTTCCCTGGCTCCACGCCGATGAGCGAGATGTCCAGGGCTTCTCCACCTCTCACTTCCGGGATCGCCACGCTGGAGAAGCCGATCGCACCAACGTCCGCCACACCGTTGACGCCTCGCAGCGCATTTCGAGTCTCACAGCCAATCTGACTACTGGCAATCGAAAGCTGAGCCGTATCCCGATAGACGATCAGCTCGGCGTTCAGATTCTCGATGTACTCGCGATTCCCTGCCCCCAACCCCTCACCCAGGGCCGCGATGAAAAGAATGAGCAGCGTAATCAGAGCGATCACGAGGCTGAACAATAAGAACCGCCCGCGATTGCGCCATATCTCCTTCCAGGAAAGATGAAAGCCTGTTGACATACCCAAACACCCCCATTCGATCTGTCTTCCCGGGTGCCTTGCTATAACGATGCTTCATCAGGCGCTCCCCGGCTTCACCGACGTCTTTGGACTGACCCCAGCGGCTTCTGAAAAAGGTCTACTTCGCCAGATGACGCCCCCTCGTCACCCAAACACCCAACGATTATACCACTAACCGTAACATTTGTCTATGAAATGTAGATGCTTCTGCACAAAATTGTCATCCAAAACAGGGTGCTCTGTGGCGTTCGACGCCACGGCCCGAGCATCATTCGACTAAACGATAGGGCCATCACAAGGCCCCTTCACACCAGTAGGAATCCTCTTATCCCCCCGCCGCCGGACTTCTACCCCGGTTTCCCGGCTCCCCTTCCCCATAGATAACTATTTGATTCCCTATTGACAACCACCCTCGTCTATGGTATACTCTGTGCAAAGAACCTTAATAAGGCTGGTCTCACGACGATCCCAAGTCAGCCCGTAGTCGGCTTGCGCACCACCCATCGTCTATCGTCCACCGTCGATCGTCCAAACGGAAAGGGGTATATTTGTTCCGCAGAAAAAAGTTCACTGGGAACAAACATTGCCTCAAACCTGTCTAAGAACATAGATGCGATTGCCATAACCATCTCCACCCGGCAATGCGCCAGCTCGATTCTTGTGGTATACTGAAGCTCACTGGTCGTGACCACACGTCCCGTAGGAGACTGATCATGCCTCAAGGTGCCCGGACGAACGGCAACCATCAGAAGCCCCACAAACGGAGCAGCCGCGGCTGTCTTCTGATCGGTTTCGTCACCCTCCTCCTGTTGCTTCTGATAGGCACCGCCGCCTTCTCCGCGTGGATGGTGCGGCGTACCGCCCTCGCCCCGTACGAGACCGTCATCTACCCGAACGTCTACGTCCTGGGCGAGAACCTCGGCGGCCTCCCGCCGGGCGAGGCCACGCAGCGCCTGGAGAGGATCTTCGCCAGCCATGACTATGGGTACCTCATCCTGAGCGACGGAGACCACACTTGGCGCGTGCCCTGGTCCGAGGCCGGCATGCGACTCGATCCCGAAGCAACGGCCCGTCAAGCCTTTGCGGTCGGACGCCAGGAGGGATGGCGGACGGTCCTTTCTATGTGGCTCGGCGAGCGCCGCGACGTCCCTCCCGTCTTCACCATCGATGCCGCAGCGACCCGTCACGCCTTGGAACAGCTGGCCGAGCAGATCCGTGAGCCCCCGACGGACGCGGCCCTCCGTCTCGAGGGAGATCAGGTCCTGGTCACGCCCAGCCAGCAGGGCCGCGAGCTCGATGTCGACGCAACCGTCGAGAAGATCGTCGACACAGTGACCCACCTCGGTCCCGACTACCCATTCGCGCCCACTTATCGCTCAATACCCCCGCGGATCGCCGATGTTGGCGCCAGCATGGCTCTGGCCGAAGAGATGCTGACCCGCGAGGTTCGCGTCGCAGCCCACGGTGAGAATGAGGGCGAGACGTTCACCTGGAACTGGACGTTGGGGCGGGACGTGGTCGCCCGGTGGCTGCGGGTAGAGGAGACAGAGGATAACCCGGGCTTCTCCGTCCAGATAAGCGAAGAAGCGGTCCGCGCGACAGTAGCGACCCTGGCCAGCGAGCCCGAAGCCGATGATTGGGGCTTCCCCGCGGGTCAGGTTGCCGAGGGTGTCCTCGACACCTTCCAGGCCGGCGGCGGGGAGGTTGCCGTCGAGCTAACGCCCCCACCTCGTATCTACCGCGTCCAGCCCGGCGACCGCCTGACGATCATCGGGACCAGGTTCGGCATGCCTCCCGGCCTCATCGCCGAGGCCAACCCCGGTGTCAACCTCGACGAGCTCTACGTCGGCCAGGAGCTGATCATTCCTCCTCAGGACGTGCTGACACCGTACGATCCCGTGCCCGGGAAGAAGATCGTCATAAGCATCCCCGAGCAGCGCCTGCGGGTCTATGAGAACGACGAGTTGCTCTACGATTGGCCGTGCTCGACCGGCATGAAGGACTCGCCGACCATCACCGGGGAGTTCCAGGTCCTGAGCAAGGAGGAGATGGCCTACGCCAGCCAGTGGGATCTCCAGATGCCCCATTTCGTAGGTGTCTACCGGGCTGGCGGGAACACGTATAACGGCATTCACGCCCTGCCCATCCTCTCCAACGGACAGCGTCTATGGGCCGGCAACCTCGGCTCCCGCGCGTCCTACGGCTGCATCATCTTGGGCGTTGAGGAGGCCGAGACCCTCTTCAATTGGGCGGAGCTCGGCGTATCAGTTACGATCGAATAGAGATATAGAGATAGAGCGCGGCGGGTGCACACACAGACTCGATAGGCGCTAGACCCGCATCGTATTCAAGAGCCTATTCAAGACAGGGCGGCCCACCATACGCTCACGCCCCCTCTTTTCTGCCGCACGAGCACGCCTGGCACAGCCCCGGAATGCTCAGATGCTCCAGATCGATCTCGAAGTCGTATGTTTCCCTCATCAGCGCCGCGAAACCCTGGATAGCCTCCGGCTCCACGCCTATGATCTCACCGCACGAACGACAGACCAGGTGGAAATGCTGTCCGTGCACCCCGAGCAACTCATACCGCCGCTGACCATCGCCCGTATCGACCGAGGCGACCAGGTGGAAATCCTGGAGCAGCTCCATCGTCCGGTACACGGTCGAGATGTCAACTGACGAACTGATGCCGCTCACGCGATCGTAGATCTCCTCGGCCGTGGCGAAACCCTCGATCTCGTGCAGTACCGAAAGCACCATCTCCCGCTGCGGCGTAAGCCGAAACCCCTGATCGCGCAGCTGTTTGAAGAAGATCTCTTCACAAGACATAATCATTCTCCCTCGTCCAAGACCGATCCGGATCCCAATGTCCACAAGGCAGGCAGACCATCTGGCTAGGCGCTCAGCTCCCACTCCCGTTGAAAGGAGGGATTCCGGGCTCTGTGAATCTCTGTGCCGTCTCAGTGTTTCTCTGTGTCCCAATCAAGTCGTCCGGTTACTCCCAATCTCTCCAATCCGTGAAAGCTGTGGTTTCCGTGTCATTGCACCGATATACCCGACCCGTCCAGCACGTAACGCTCAGCGTCGGCGCACGCGAAACACATCGGCTCCCCGTCCCGCAACCGTGTCTTCGTCTCCATCACACTCTCCCCGCAGATGGCGCAGATGGCCGACCCGTGAATCGGCGCATAGGCAGGTAGGTCGATCTGCTTCTTCTCGATAGTGAAGATCTCCTCCTCCGGGTGATCCAGCTGCTTGTACGATGTCTCGGCCCAGAGCTGCGACAGCCTCGCCTGCTCCTCCGGGGTCGGCTCCTCGCGGTTAGCCACGATCTTCTCGAACAGCTCGTGCGCCTCCGGGTACCGCTCGTCGAAACTGGTGCTGTAGTCGGCGCGTACGCCGACTCGGACACCGGAGCCGTCCCGCTTCGCCACCGTCACCGCCGTCTTTCCCAGATCGTGGTAGATCAGGGCATTATTGGCGAACGAGCACCCGGTGGTCATCTGGACGCCATCACTGAAACAATTGTTGGTCTCGACGATGGCAACCACCTCCTCCATACCCAAGTTCCGCTCAATGCCCAACGTTTTCAGCGCGGTGTAGCCGGCGCGAACGCCGAGCGCGACGTAGGGGCAAAAGTGACCGTGCAACTCACCCGCCTTCTTGAGCAGACCTTCAAGGTCGCCTTCGCGAACCATCGCCTCAATAGGCGCTCTAGGGTTCTCCGGTAGTGGGATCGTCATCCTTCCTCCCGTCCTTCAACCTGACTTTGCACACCGCCACGCAGAGAGTTGCACAGAGAACCCGAGTTCTCTCTGTGTACCTCTGTGTCTCCTCTGCGCATCTCCGTGTAACCAGCTTGCTAATCTGGGCGTCTTCTCGCGGTTCAGTGGGAATGATCGTGATGAAGGTGAGCGTGATCACTCGCCGTCGCGCCGACGTGCTCGATGAGCCCTTCCAGATCGCGGTTAGCGTCCGCAATCTTCTGAGCGACCACCTCGATGTGGGCGGCCAAATGACGATCGCCCGCGGCCTCAGCCCGCTCAGCCCAGGTGCGAAACGACGCGGCATGCTCCGCGTTGTGCTCGATCCAGTGCGGCAGCAATACACGCAGCTTGGCCAGCAACTCCTCGCGTGCCCCCGCGTCTACGTCGTCATGCAGATCTACGTGTCCTTGTTCCGCGTGATCAAGATGACGGTGTTGATGTC
>Ga0207752_1001586_pt1 | contig 10123 bp, 7 predicted proteins | sample Pon2CUnioCityCA_6_FD_187272 | JGI IMG/M metagenome (GOLD analysis project Ga0207752, IMG submission 187272) | Marine sediment microbial community from Union City, CA, USA - Pond 2C Sediment 2 (SPAdes) | ecosystem: Environmental > Aquatic > Marine > Intertidal zone > Salt pond sediment ... | reverse complement strand
GCGGGAGGCACGTCGCGGTCGCTACGCCGAGGTCCACGGTGCGGACGTCGAGCACGAAGTGCAGCTCTCGTTCGAGCAGGCGATCCATGGCACGGTGCTGCAATTGACGCGTACGAGCCCGGAAGGCGATCAGACGATTCAAGCGAGGATCCCACCGGGAGTGGCCGACGGGCAGCGCATCCGACTGCGGGGCAAGGGGCAGCCGGGCATGGGCGGGGGTCCGCCGGGCGATCTGTATATTAAATGTCGTGTCAGGCCTCACCGCTACTTCCGGCGAGAGGGTAATGACATCTATCTGGATGTTCCCATCGGTGTCGACGAGGCGGCCTTGGGGGCAAAGGTTACCATTCCCACGATTGACGGTCCGACGACCGTGACCGTGCCGCCGGGGACCTCGAGTGGGACCAGGCTGCGTCTGAAGGGCAAGGGCGTACGCCATGCGAAGACCGGGCAGCGTGGCGACCAATACGCCGTGGTGAAGATCGGGCTGCCCAAGCAGCTTACCGAACAGCAGCGGCAACTGTTCGAGCAGCTGCGCAAAACGCTGACGGAGAGTCCGCGGCAGGGGTTGGAATGGTGAATAGCGAAGATGTTGGGACGCAGCCGGAGCGAATGAAACATCGGATCGGCGTGATCCTACTGCTGTTGGGATTGGGGTTACTGGTTGCCAGCGTGCTTATCGTGATTGAGCGCGGCACCCAGAGCCCCGAGGTGCTGCCGGTCGCTTCGGGTGACGTCCAGGCGGCGACCACTCACCTGCGTCTTCTGCTGGTGGCGATGGTGTTCCTGTTGGTCATTCTGGCCTTGGCTCTGTTAGGGGTGGTGATAACCGTGGGGTGGGGCAGGCGCTTCCGCGAGTCGATGCGCTTGGGCCCGAGAAAACCAACGGCTACCGACGACGTGTGGCGAATGCACCGCCTTGCCGACGACGAGTTCGAGACCAAGGAAAATGATTGACTGACCCATTCTGCGGAGCGTGCAGCCGACGGTGGGTGCGTGCGTGGCGCTGGTGACGGGTGCGGGCAGTCGCGTGGGGCGATGCATCGGCCTGCGCCTGGCGCGGGCGGGGTTCGACCTGGGCGTTCACTTCCACCACTCCACCGCGCAGGCAGAGACTCTGGCCAGGCAGGTAACAGCCCTGGACAGGCGGGCTGAGCTTTTCTCGGCCGACTTGAACGAACAGCGCGAGGCCGAGGGTCTGGTTGAAGTGGTTGTCGGGTCGATGGGGCGCGTCGACGTGTTGGTGAACAATGCGGCCATCTTCGAGCCGGACGTGCCGACGAAGGTCGACCCGGACCTGTGGGATCGGACGATGCGAGTGAATGTCCGATCACCGGCGACACTCTCAGACGCACTGTTTCGGCATGTTCGGGCGCGAGGCGGCGGCGGCAGGATCGTGAACATTTGCGACATTGCATCGGAGCGCCCCTGGCGCGGGTATCAGGCGTACAGCGCATCGAAGGCTGCTTTGTTGGCGTTGACGCGTGCGACCGCCCGCACGATGGCGCCGCACGTACAGGTCAATGCCGTTTCGCCGGGCATCGTGGAGGGCTCGGCCGGGCTCGATCCGGATCGGCTTGATCGCGTGGTCGGTCGGATTCCGCTTGGGCGACTTGCCCGTCCGGCCGACGTGGCCGAAGCCGTGCTCTTCTTCGTCACTGCCAGCGACTATATCACCGGGCAGGTTCTCTGCGTCGACGGCGGGCGAAGCATCGCTTGATCCCTGGTGGCGTCCGGGCTGCGGCGCAAGGATCGTTTGCCTTACCTTTGAAGCGACGGGGGGTGAGTCTATACTCGGTTGCGAAGGAGGATGAGGATGGGTGCATCCGTGCGATATCCGCTTTTCCGCAAAAGCAGCTTTCAGGAGTCGGCCCGACGCGTAGTTTCACATCGGCGAGCGAACCAGGCGCTGGCGGCGCTGGCGGAGTTGGGGCGTGGCTCGGGTGGCGCCCTGCCGACCGTTCCGCCGGATGTTCCGGAACTCTCGCATCTGTACGCCGAGGGCGGGTCATGGACGGGATTCACCGTCGCCGACCGCACGGCAGCGGCTGTTGCGGAGTTCTTTGCCAAAGGCGGCGATGCAACTGCCTGGCAGCGGGCTGTGGACCATCTCCAGCATTTGCTGCACTGTGGCAAGCCGCATGTGACGGCCGGCAACGCCGCGGCCGGCGCCGTTCTGCTGGCGGCTTCGTGTGTGCTGCCGGATCATCCGTGGGCGTCGATGTGGGCCATGGCGGGCAGCCTTCGGCTGGCGGCGTGGCTCGACACTCATCCTGGCCCGGTCGATGAGGCGGTTCGGCGCCGTGCGGACTTGGCGATGGAGGTGCTTTCGGCGCTGGCGGATGTGGCGCCTGCACTTCCCGAGGGGGCGCTTCGCGGGTTGGCTTCGGATGCGGATGGTTGTGCAAAGCCGGCTGGCGGTGTCTACGCCATGCATCCTTCGGATGAGCAGTTGCCCCCCCTGCTGACGTGCCCGCCGGAGACGGCGGTGGAGGCGTTTGCCGAACGGATTCGTCTTTTGACGCGGGACCGACGGGTAGGCGATCTGTTCGACGAGCAGACCCGACCCGATCGAGCGGAATTGGAGGAGATCTGCCGTAACGTGCTGACCCTGAGGGCGCACATGCACGTCAAGCATGATTACGGTCGCCAGATCGATTGGGCTACGGTCCTGAACGGTGACATTGAGTCGAACGTTTCACTGAACCATCACTTCCACATCACAGCGTTGGCACGCGGATACTCGGCCTATGGCGATGCGCGTTACGCCGAGCACGCGGTACGAATGCTGCGTTCGTGGTTCGATCAGTCGCCGTGTCCGCCGGTCTGGGGGCAGTTGCAGTGGCGGACGCTGGAGGTGGGGGGGCGGCTGACGAGCGCGTGGCCTGCGATCGCTATGGCCCTGATTGACTATGAGCCGTTCGTAACCAGTTGCCTGACCGATCTGGTTCGTTGGACGGTGGCCAGCGCGAGGTTCCTGTGTGTATTTCCCGGTCCCTGGAACAACTGGTTGCAGGTCGAGTGCGCGGGCGGACTGGCGGCGACTGCGCTCGTGCCCGAGTGGCGCGATGCGGAGTTGGCCAGGGCCGTTTTCACGCAGCGGTTGGCCTGGATCAATCGGCACATGTTTTTGCCTGACGGCATGCAGTCGGAGAATGCACCGCACTATCACGCGTTTCCCTGGTCGCGGCTGTATGTGGCGGCTGTGCTCGACGACGCTTTAGGCAAGCCCGTTTCCAAGGAGTACTGGGAGTTTCTGGTGCGGGGTGCCGAGCCGTTCTGGAAGCTGCGAATGCCCGATGGGGCACTGCCTTCGCTGTCGGACGCGAGCCCGCGTCACAACAGCGGCGACGCGTGGCTGCGGATCGTCGGACATCAACGCCAACGCCCGCAGATGCTGGCTGTGCTCGAGCCGGAAGCGGCCGGCGACAGCCTGCCCGAGCCGTGCCAACGGCTGTCGCATGCGGGCCTGACCGTGTTGCGCACCGGGTGGGGCCGGCGCGACGACTACGTGCTCTTTGATCATGGTTTCTTCGGGACGAACCACCAGCATGAGGACAAGCTGACGTTTTTGTACGCCTCCGGCGGACGCCTGCTTGTCGGTGACGCGGGCATCTATCGGTACAGCAACGATGAGTGGGAGCATTACTTTCGAGGTGCGTGGGGGCATAACGTCGTGACGGTCGACGGCAAGCAACAGTGTCGCGCGATCGATCATCTCCGTGGGATCACCGAGCCGATACCCGACCCGGATGCCCGGCAAGAGATTCGGCCGGGGCGCTACGGGCTGCTGTCGGGTTGGTACAGGGACGGCTTTGCGCCGCGCAGCTTCGGTTTGTGGGAGCGTCAGGCCGACCGGTCGAGCGATGAGGCTGCACGCGACAGGTCGATTCAGCATCAGCGGCTACTGCTGTACGTCTGGCGGCGGGGTCTGCTGGTGATCGATCGTGTGATGGGAGGCGGGAGTCACGAGGTCGTGCAAGTCTTCCATTTGCACCCCTTTGAGGAGGGTTTCGGCGAGCAGCGGACGTACGAGCCCGGGGCCCTGCAATTAGACAAGAGGAGTGCCCTGCTGTCGCACCCGGACCAGATGGGCGTTAGGCTCGTGCATTCGTGCGACGGTGTCGAGACGATCAGCTATTGCGGGCAGGCAGACCCCCCTCGCGGGTGGACGGCCTTGTATGGGGAGCAGCCTTCCCACGACGTGCATTACACCGCGCGAGTTGAACTTCCGGCGGTACTGGGGGTGTGGATCGAGCCAACGACGCCCGGTGCCGCGGCTGACGACCTGCGGCTCGAAGTGGCGACCGAGGGCGATCGGATACGTTTTGGCGTGAGATCGACAGGCGGCCTGCTGTCGGGTGTTCTGGATGTGGGGCGAGTGACGGTCGAGCAGATCGAGGGTGGCGATGTCTGATCTGTTCCAGGATGGCACGGCGTACTACGACCAGATGGTGGACTGGCAGCGCCGGCTCGACCGCGAGGTGCCGTTCTACAGGCGCCTAGTCGAGCAGCATCATGTCAGAAGTGTTCTGGACTGCGCGTGCGGGACGGGACACCACGCCGCGATGCTTGCCGGATGGGGCTTGGCGGTGACCGGGTCGGACCTGAGCGAGGAGATGGTCGAACGCGCGAGAAAGCAGCACGGAGAACAAGCCGGGTTGCGATGGCTGGTGCGGTCGTTTGGCGATTTGAGCGGGATCGGCGAGCCCTTCGATGCGGTGATGTGTGTGGGCAACTCGCTGGCGTTGGCGGCGGAGGGCAAGCAGGACTGTCGAGATGCGCTGGCCTCGATGGGGGCAGTCGTGCGGCCTGGCGGCCTGCTGATCGTGCACGTATTGAACATCTGGCGGATCGCCCCGGGCGAGCTGGTCGTGCAGAAGCTCATGCCCCTGACGCCCGAAAGCGGCGAGGCGCTGCTGCTGAAGCTCTTCCATCGGGTGGGTTCGCAGGGATATGTCGACACCGTCATAGCGTCGCGGCCTGACGCGGGCGCGGCGTGGCGCGCCGAGCATCATGCGGCGCGTCCTATCGGCCTGCGGGCGGCGTGGTTGCGTCGGACGCTGACCGAGTTGGGGTTCGGCCGCATCGATCTGTGGGGCGACTATCAGTTCACGCGCTACCGCGCCGATCGCAGTGTTGATCTGATCGTCACGGGCGTGAAGGCGAGTACGTCATAGCGGCGTGCTGTCGGGGGCCTAGGCTTTCCATGGAGGCGTTTCGGGAAGGCTCTGCTGGAATCGCTCGAGCAGGCTTTGCTGATAGGGACCCGCGAAGGTGGATTGGAGGAAGCGGTCGAACCCTGCGTCGCGGAGTTGCCGCCATGAGCCGTCCTCGTCGCCCGGGACGGTGGGGAAGAACAGGGCGTCGTTGGCCTGTGCTGCCGTCAGATCGCCCGGGGCGTCGCCGACCATGAGCACATGGGCGGGCTCGTACCGCCCGTCGGCGGCGGCGCGAAGCTGCTCGGCCTTGGTGCCAAGCTCCTGCCCGCCGAGCAGCGCGACGTGTTGCGCCAGGTCGTACTGCTGCCATTCGCGGCGGCAGGCCTCGTGGGGCATTTGGGACACGACAATCAGGTCGGCCTGTCGGGCCATCCGGTCGAGCGTGGTCTTGACCGAGGGGAACGGTCTGAGGTGGTCCGCCTTGTGGTCGACGGCGCGATTGACCGCTTCGCTCCATTGCAGAACGCGCTGGAGCTCAGGATTTGGCGCGGTGGTGTCCATGACGGTCTGGAGGCCCGCGTTGCTGTTGGGGTGCTCGGAGTCGATGAAGGTTCGTAGCGAGTCCATTCCCGGAATGGTCACACCGCTGGCCTGGACCTCGGGCCGGTCACGAAGCAGATCGAGCACCATCAGCAGGGCGGGGAACCGGTTAAGCCCGCGCCACTTGGAATAGAGGTTGACGAAGTACTCGGTCTGTTCGACCAGCTCGGCGATCGGCTCGAGGCCGAAGGATCGAATGATCTCGGGGGTGAAGCAGTGAACGTGTTTGAACGTCATCGTGTCCATGGCGCAGCCGTCGGAATCGACGGCCACAAGGTGGTCGTGCCGCTTTTCGAAGGCTGCCGCCGAGGACGGCGTGGTGCTGTTCATGGCCTGCATATCTCCAATCAGCTACTGAAGTCGTTCTCCTCGTTTCATGGGGAGTTTACCAGTTGTGGCGCCGAATGCTAGAATCCGGCTTTCCTGACGGAGCCCACGGGGCAAGGAGATAATTGATGTTGCAGGACAAGCAAGCCTTTGTCGCTGACATCCTCTCGCGCATGTCGCTGGATCAGAAGGTGGGTCAGTGCATTACGTTCGAGTTTGCCGGCACGCGGGTGGACTGGCATGCCTACGACAAAATCCTGCGGCACCAGGTGGGTGGGGTGCGTGTCACGCCGCATATCTACACCGAAGAGGCGTACGGCACGCGGTTGGTGGGCGGGGCCGAGGAGCAGCGGCTGAGCCCGTATGCGCCGCCGGAGGTGTACGCCCGGATTCTCAACAGGCTTCAGGAGATTGCGCTGTCGCGCGAGCCGGCGATTCCGCTGCACATCAGCTCGGATCAGGAGGGCGATTGGAGCCAGGACTACGCCCGCGGAGGGGTGCACTTGTTTCCCAGTGCGATGGGCATGTCGGCCACGAACGACGCCGACTGGGTCTATCGGGCGTATCGCCTGGTGGCTCGGCAGCAGCGCGCGGTCGGCATCCGACAGCTTCACACGCCCTGTCTTGACGTCAACATCGAGCCGAAGAACCCTGAGATCTGCACCCGCAGCTTCGGCGACGATCCCGACCGTTGCATCGAGTTCGGCCTTGCTCAGCTTCGCGCGTTTCGCGACGAGGGACTGATCGCCACGGGCAAGCACTTTCCGGGCCGGGGTGACTCGGCCGTCGACGTGCACTTCGCGGTGGACGTGAATCGCGCCGATCGCAAACGGTTGGAGGAGGTCGAGCTGGCTCCGTACCGGGCGCTCATCGCCGAGGGCCTGCCGTGTGTGATGACGGCGCACACGATCTACCCGGCGTTGGACGCGGACGAGATGCCCGCGTCGGTCTCGCGGCGGATCACGACAGACCTGCTGCGCGAGCAGATGGGTTTCGAGGGGGTGATCACGACTGACGCGATGGGCATGGGCGGCGTGATGAAGAAGTTCGCTACGTACGGCCAGGCTTGTGCCGCTGCGATTGCCGCCGGAGCCGATCTGGTGCTGAGCAAGTGCGATGCTTCCCGCCGTGATGAGGTGTTCGACACGGTCAAACAGTACGTGCAGGACGGGAAGATACCCATGGGCGAACTGGACGCGCACGTGCGACGCATCCTGTCGTTGAAGTTCGACTACGGCCTGTTTGCTGAACCGTTTGTCCAGGCCGACCGTGCCGCCGAGCCGATTCGCGATCCTGGCTCGGCGACGCTCTGCAAGCTGACCGCCTTGAACGCGGCGGTGCTCGTTCGCGACGAGGCGAGTTTGCTTCCGCTGTCGCCCGATGTGCCGGTGGCGGTTGTCGAGCAGCGCTATCCGCTCTATCAGAACAAGGCCGACGACTACTGGTGGCACTCCAACATGCTTCAGGAGTTTGTGCGCGAGCATGCTCGAACGGTCTTCGACTGCGAGACCGATTTGAAGGTCGGCGAGGAGCAGAACCGGCGGGTACTGGAAACGGCCGACAAGGTCGAGGTGGTGATCGCGCTGAGCTTCTTCTGGCGAGGCAATCCGACCAACAGTGAACTGGTGGCCGAGTTGATCCGTCGCGGCAAGAAGGTCATTCTCATTGCGGCTACGCCTTATGAGAATATCTGCCTCCCACAGGCGCAGACGCTTGTGGTTACCTTTGCGGCTGTCCCCAGGAGCCTGGAGGCCGCTGCCGAGATCATCTACGGTCGGGCGCAGCCGGGCGGCACGTGGCCGCTGAAGCACTATCGTTTGAAGGGGGTGTGAAGCGGCGGGGGACGGCCGCTGATGCGTTTAGGTCGATCCGCTGAGGACCATGCCGATGGTCCGCAGCATGATGCCGACGTCCAGCTCCAGCGCCATGTATTTGATGTAGTACAGATCAAGCTGCAGCTTCTTGCGGGCATCGGCAACGCTGGAGCCGTAGCGGAAGTTGATCTGGGCCCAGCCGGTCAGGCCCGGCTTGACCAGGTGCCGTTCGTTGTAGTAGGGGATCTGTGCGGCCAGCAGGTCGACCAGATCGGGGCGTTCGGGTCGCGGTCCGACCAGCGACATGTGCCCGCACAGCACATTCCATAGCTGCGGCAACTCATCCGCGTGTGTGCGGCGCAACCAGCGCCCTACGGCGGTCGCGCGTGGATCGTTGCGAGCGGCCCAGATGCTTCGGTCGCGTTCGGCCCCCTGGCGCATGGTGCGGAACTTGTAGAGCGGAAATGTTCGGCCGCCTTGCCCGACGCGTCGCTGGCGATAGAACACGGGGCCGGGGCTGCTCAGCCTTACCGACAGCATGATGAGTGGCCAAAACGGCAGCGTAACCGCCAGGCCGACCAGCGACAGCAACACGTCGACAGCACGTTTGACGGAGGCGACTTCGTCTCGGTAGACACCCAGATCGGCAAACAGGAACCAGTGTGGTCCGATGCGGCCAACCGGTACTTCACCAAACGTCTTCTCGTAGAAGGTCGATTCGTTGGTGACGCGACAGCCGAGGCTCAGACAGGACAGGGCCGACTCGACCACTTCGTCATTGAGCTGCGCTTCGTCGCCCAGCACGACCTCGCGCACGTCGTATTGGGCGCATAGTTGCGCAAGTTCGCTGACGTGACCAACCACCGGTAGATCGTCGATGACGTGCCAACCGGCACCGGTCGTCCCGGTCAGGACCAGACCGGCGACGTGATAGGGGGCGGGCCCGGATTCCTGGATTGCCCGGGCGGTCAGGCGTGCAGAGGGGCCCGTGCCCACCACCAGGACGGTGCGCCGGTAGCAGCGCAGCACCGCGAAGGCCGCCAGCCGCAGCCCGGTGCCCCCGATCAGGCACGTGGCCACCATCCAGGCGATGATTCGTCGGCTCATCTCGGCGTACATGGCGCCGGATATCACCACGTAGCTCAGGCAGGCGGCTGCCAGGATGGCCACGGCCGGGCGGATCAGCAGCCGTCGCTTGCTCAGCAGGGTCGGATGTTCGTACAGGCCCACGATCAGGCCCGCCAAGGCCAGAGCTACCGCGCTGACCAGCCACGCCTCCGACATGGCGATCTGGATCGCCGGGTCGGACAAATCCCAGGGAGAGGCCGCGTAGCCGATTGACAGTCCGATCAGTGCGATGCCGGCGTCTGCCGCCATCCAGACTGGCTTGCGGAGACCTAGAACGGTGCGGCCAAGGACCGTACTCCACCGGGTCCGCGGCAGCACACCGAGACGCGGCTCGACGTCCTTGCGGACCTCAGGGGCTGCCACTGCTTGGGGAGTGTCAAGAACCGATGTTTCCACAAGGCTTCCCTGCCCGGATGTTATGGGCTGGGAGTGCTATCGACCGTCCAGGTCGCCTTCCTGAGCTATCGCGCGGAGGCTTGCCGATGTGGCCAAGCTCCGATAATCCGTTACCGGCGAGTCCTGTGTGGGAGCGGGGAGGGCAAGACATATGAGGGAGCGGCGCTAAGCCGTGCACTCTGGAACGCCGATGTACAATTCGTATGGTTACCGCGTGGCGGCAGATGTCTGCGCTGATGCTGTTGGTGGCCCTGGGTGGCTGTGCCGTACCGACGTGTCCTCCCCGGTACAAGCCGTTGGCGCCGCTGCGCGATTTGGTCGGCAGGCCCGTCGATCTGCCGGCGGGAAGCTACCGGGTGATGCCAGACGCTGTACCCGAGGGACAGTTTCCCTGCTCTGTTGCGGTGGTCCGTTTGAGACACGCCGATCAATCGCTCCCGGCGGATGCCCAACTGAGCGAGCAAAACGGCTTCGTGCTCGATCCGTTCGCCCACAAGGAAGGTGTATGCTGGGCGGAACTCTTTGACAATATCGCGTCGGTCAGCGAGGTTTTTCCCGTCGATCCCCCATACCTGCCCAGCCAGCCCACAGAACCGGGTCCGGTGGTTCGAGCGCTGGGCCGCGTTCACGCCGGGTTGTGCATCATCCTCTCGGAGGGCGACGTGACGGCAGGCGAGTCTATCGGCAGCAAGGGCG
>Ga0207752_1001585_pt1 | contig 10126 bp, 9 predicted proteins | sample Pon2CUnioCityCA_6_FD_187272 | JGI IMG/M metagenome (GOLD analysis project Ga0207752, IMG submission 187272) | Marine sediment microbial community from Union City, CA, USA - Pond 2C Sediment 2 (SPAdes) | ecosystem: Environmental > Aquatic > Marine > Intertidal zone > Salt pond sediment ... | reverse complement strand
CACGCCGTGGCTGTCGGCAGCAGGGTCCCCCAGGCCGCCCAACATCTGCACGACGCGGAGGTTGGGCCAACTGCGGGTGGGAAGCGCATCGATGAGAGAGAGGAGCGTGGTTCCCCAGGACATGGCGAGCGTCTGGCCGTCTTTAAGAGAGCGGAGCAGACACTCGGCGCCGGCAGGTCCCAGCTCGCGGCTGACGGAAGCCACGTCCAGTGAGTCGGCCGCTGCGACCAGGACGACCTCGTCGAGGCTGTACAACGCTTCCAATTCATCCTCCAAGTCGGCCAGATCTCCGGGTGGGGGGACGAGCACGATGTTGACCACCCCTTTGTCTCGTGCCTCCTGCAGCAACCGCGAGACTTTGGGACGAGAAAGACTGAAACGCTCGGCAATCTGCCTTTGCGTCAGTTCACGGACGTAGTAAGAGTGAGCGACCCTGTAGAGCAACCGATGGTGCTCCGAGGCTAGTGCCATAGTGGCTCTGGGTGGTGAGCAGATGTTCAGGATTGAACGTTTGTAACCAGTATACAACAGAGCACCCGCTTTGTCAATACTTTTCGCTCAGTTGCGCGTTCGTCCTCCGAGAGTAGAAGAAGGTTTGCGTAAACGCTTCACCAACTCGGCGAGACGGAATACCCGTAACATTGAGCTGGGGCGTGTCAATGGATTTGAGAAGTGAAACGCTGAACGTATAATGTAAGGCTATTGCAGTGCGCAAATGTGTAGGTATGGTCAATTGTGCAGATTATACAATTGAGTCGTCTGCCTGTCAAGTCGCGGTACAGGATTGTCCAGAGAGTATCTACAAGCGGGCGCAGCGATCTGTCCCGACGCGCACGGCGCTCTCGCTATGACGCCACACCTGCTTTTGATCCGCGGCGAAAGCCCGCCGGAGCGCTGCCTGGTATGAGAGATCTGGAGGGTGTATACTGGTCGGGAACGTGTGACCAGATGCCCGCGCGGCGTCATCTGCTCGATCGACTGAAGGAGGTGTCTCTGTGTCAAATCGGCTCGCTGGCTCTGACCTTCTCGCTATGCAGAATCTCGACAAGGAAAGCATCGTGCTCGTGTTGGGCCAGGCGGCGAAACTCGAGGAATCTGACGACAGGGTGGGAGGCGACCGCAGCCTTGCCGGGCGAATCCTGGCCCCGCTGTTCTACCAGCCGGCGCCGTGGGCGCGCGCCAGCTTCGAGAGCGCCATGCTGCGCCTGGGTGGTCAGGTGCTTTCCGCATGGGGGCTGGTCAACCCGCCTCTGCCCAGAGGCGCCTTGGCCCTCTCGGAGGTCGCCAGCGCTGCCTCAGCGCACGCCGACGTGATCGTCCAGCGACATCCCGACGTCTACTCAGCTCACGAGGCCGCGAAGGGCGCGAGTGTTCCGGTCATTAACGGCGCGGACGGGACCCACGAGGACCCGGTTCAGGCGCTCACGGATCTCTACACGCTGGTAAAGGAACGAGGAGGAATCGACGGGCTGTCCATCGCCATGGTGGGCGACCTGAGGCACAGCCCAGTTGTCCACTCGCTGGCGCGCGGGCTCACGCACTGGGATGTCGAGCTGAGCCTGGTCTCGACACCGAGCTTGAAGATGGCGACGGTGATCACCGTCCCGCTCAAGCGATCGATTCCCGTGACGGAGACAGAGGATCTGGCATCCGCTCTGGAGACCTGCGATGTCCTCTATCTCGCAGAGAGAAGGACGAGCGTCGCAGGGGGTCAATACGGCCTGGAAGGACTTCAGCTCGGTGAAGCAGTGGGTGAGCGCTCGGGGCGAGAGATCACCTTGATGCGCTCGCAGCCAACGGACACGGCAGCCGCACACGGTCTCGAGAACTTCTTCGACGTGGCGACTCAGCGTCAGGTGACGAACGGAATACGGGTCCGCATGGCCGTTCTGTCGCTGCTGCTTGCCTGACGACCTGTCGTCCGACATCTTGACACGGCCTACCGCGTGTGATATAGTGGTGCAACGTTTGCGTAAACGATTAACGACCCGGTCTCGCCTCCATAACTGGACAACAGGAGCTCAGGTGGCAACCATAAAGGACGTTGCAAGGTTGGCAGACGTGTCGACCGCCACGGTGTCTCACGTCATCAACGACACGCGCTACGTCAGCGATGAGCTTCGCGCTAGAGTCCTGGACGCTATGGAGGTGCTCAACTACCGTCCCAACGTCCTGGCGCAAGGGCTCCGGCGTGGCGAGACTCACACGATAGGCCTCGTGGTGCCGGACAACGCCAACCCCTTCTTCGCCGAGGTCGCCCGTGTCGTCGAGGACGTCGGCTTCGACCGGGGCTACAGCGTGATTCTCTGCAACACGGGCGACGACCTGGAGCGGGAGCGAGCCTACATCGACGTTCTGATCGCAAAACAGGTGGACGGCATCATCTTCATTGCCGCGGGCGACCACCACAAGCATCTCGCCGAGTTGACGGATGCGAACGTACCCCTCGTCTTGGCCGACCGTGACGTGGCACAATCCGGTGTGGACGTCGTCCTCGTCGACAACGAGCTGGGCGGACATCGGGCCACCGAGCATCTGCTCGATCTGGGACACCGGCGCATCGGCTGCATTGCGGGTCCCTCAGAAGCGACCCCCAGCGCCGACCGGGTCAAAGGTTACGCGCGGGCGCTGCGTGAAGCAGGGGTCCCGGTTCAGCAGAGCCTGATCGAACCAGGCGATTTTCGGTACGAGGGAGGCGAAGAGGCCGCGGCTCGACTATTGAGCCTCGATTCTCTTCCGTCAGCTGTCTTCGCCTGCAACGACCTGATGGCTATCGGTGCACTGCGCGCCATTCGGAGGGCCGGATTGCGGGTTCCGGAGGATATCTCCGTTGTTGGCTTTGATGATATCGTGCTGGCATCGGCGGTTTCCCCCGCTCTGACCACCGTCGCTCAGCCGGTCGAGCAGCTGGCGAAGATTTCCACGGAGCTTCTACTGTCCCGAATCGAGGGCGAATCGCCCTCGGATTTGGCGCGCATTGTCCTGGACACTGAGCTAGTCGTCCGGAATTCAAGCGCATCTCCCATCGGATCTTGGTGACTCGCGACGGCGCGTGAGCGTCGGACCGCGGTGCGAAGAGGATCGGTATCAGGTGGATCGTATGATCGTGGCCGAGGAGACGGAGACGCACGGTCCCATATTCAAGTCGGGTTGTTGGGTCTGTTTCACGCTGTGGAATTGGAGACCGTCTCCCGTGAGCGGATGAAGGAACGGACCGAGGAGCCAGTGGCGGTCATTTGGACCGCCGAGTTCACGCCTTATGCGAACGTGATTCTGGTATCAGGCGTCGTCTCTTGACGAACTCAAGGGTCGCGGCCTGACCGATATTTGCACGAGAGGAGTCAGCATGATGCGCAAGAAGATGATGGCGGCGGTCTTCGAAGCAGAAGGGCAGCTCACCTTGAAGGAGGTGGACGTTCCTGAGATCGAGGGCCCGGACCAGGTGCTCCTGAAGGTGGAGGCGGTCAGTATCTGCGGCACGGATGTCCACATCGTCGAGGTGCCACCGGGCTACGTGGCCACGCCAAACACGATCCTCGGGCACGAGTTCGCGGGGACCGTGGTGGAAAGAGGAGCGGACGTCGACCACCTGGAGGTCGGCGACCGGGTCGTAGTGAATCCGAATGACTACTGCGGCGTGTGCACCTACTGTCGGATGAATCTGCCAAACGAGTGTGAGAACATCAAGGCGTTGGGGATCGATGTCGACGGGGCGTTCGCCGAGTTCTGCCGGGTCTCCGGCAAGGTTGCCTATCCGATCTCCAAGGACGTTCCGGCGGAGCAGGCTGCTTGCGCAGAGCCGTTGGCGTGCGTGATCAACGGCACCGAGAAGGTGCGGGTCCAGCCAGGGCAGACGACGGCCATCATCGGCGGCGGGCCGATCGGGATGATTATGGCGATGATGTTCAAGGCGGCCGGGGCAGGGCAGGTGATCCTGGCCGAGAAGGCTCCCTACCGGTTGGAGCACGCCCGGGACATGGGGCTGGGGCGCGTGGTAGACGTGGGGGAGGAGGACCTGGACCAGGTCGTGCTGGAGGAGACGGGCATCGGGGTCGACGTGGCAGCCGACGTCGTCGGTACCCAGCTGGCGTCCGCCATCCAGGTCGCTCGCAAAGGCGGCAAGGTCCTTGTCTTCGGCGTCGATACGAAGGCGGTGGCGGAGTTCCCGCAGTCGGACGTCACCTTCAAGGAGCTCCAGGTTCTGGGGACCTGGCTGGCAAACGCCACCTTTCCCAAGGCGGTCGACGTGCTGGAGAGCGGGCTCCTCGACGTCGACGGCCTGATCACGGATGTCATACCGCTGGAGGAAATCCACGAGGGCATAGAGAAGCTGGCCGCTGGCGAGGCTGTCAAGATCATCGTCAAGCCCTGACCGAAGGCCGATGTCGCTGGAGCGAATTGGAACGTCCCGACAGGTCCTGTCCGACGTCGCGACGAAAGAGGAGCGCGTGCGGCGGTTCTTAGAGCGCTGCGGCATCGATGCCCTGGTGCTCGGACGTCAGGACAATTTTGCCTGGATTACAACAGGGGGCGACAACCGGGTCGTTTCGACGACACAGATGGGCGTCGGCTACGTCGTGATCGGCAAGAATCACAGGTGGCTGGTCTCGTACGTGATGGATGGGCGCCGTTTGGTGGAGGAGCAGGTGCCCGGAGAGGAGTACGAGCTGGGTTACGGCGAAGAGTGGATCTACCACTTCCAGGGAGGCATCACGGGGTACGTCCTGGCTGATCCTGCTCGGTGCCTCGATCCAGAGGCGCGGGCGGTGGAGCGGCAGGCGTATGACTATTTCATTACCATCACAGGCGCGAAGTATGAGGAGTGCCTGCTCGTCATGGAGGATGAGCCCGAGGCGATTTCTATCGGCGACGGCTGGCCGACGAGAGATCTCGAGACGGCGCACGGGAAGACAGAGGTCGCGGACGTGCTCATCCGGTGAGACACACAGAGACATATACCAGCTGATCTGAGCACAGGAGGAGCGACATGAAGTCCTCAGTCTGCATCGAGATGATACTCACCGAGTACCCATTCCTCGAACGGATCAAGAAGGCGGCCGATCTGGGCTTCGACGCCGTCGAGTTCTGGAACTGGGACAATAAAGACCTGCCCGCGATCCGAGAAGCGGCCGAGGAGGCGAGCATCGGCGTGGCGTTATTCCAGTCGAACGTCGGCGGCACGCTGATTCACCCGGACCACCGGGAGCGCCTGATCTCCGGCGTGAAGAAGAGCCTGGCCAAGGCCCGGGAGATAAACGCCCCCAGGCTCTTCCTGCTCACGGACGAACTGGGCGAGGATCGGTCGGTGAGATTCGAGTTCCCGGAGTTGAGCGAGGAGGCGAAGTACCAGAGTGTGCTGGACGGGCTGAAGCTCCTGGCACCGTTGGCAGAGGAAGCGGGGGTTACCCTCGTGTTGGAGCCACTGAACACGACGGTGGATCACGTTGGTTACTTCCTCCACGGTTCCTCTCAGGGCTTCGATATGGTGCGGAAGGTGGATAGCCCGCGCATCAAGCTGCTCTACGATATCTACCACATGCAGGTGATGGAGGGGAACATCATCCATACGCTGACCAGCAACTTGGACGTCATCGATTACATCCACGTGGCCGACGTGCCCGGGCGGCACGAGCCGGGAACGGGGGAGCTTAATTACGACAATATCTTCGAGGCGCTCCGCCAGACGGGTTACGACGGCTACGTAGGGTTTGAGTTCGATCCGACGGTGCCCAGCGAGGAGGCAGCAGCGGCGACCCTCGATCTGCTCATGCCGTACTGAACAGGAGACAAGATATATGGATATTCCACGTGAGAAGCTACTTGCTATGTATGAGCTGATGCTCAAGATCCGCCATTTCGAAGGGCGGGTCCGGGACCTGTTTGCGGCAGGGGAGATGCCCGGCTTCGTCCATCTTTACCTCGGCGAGGAGGCGGTGGCGGCGGGTGCGTGCGCGGCTCTGGAGGAGGACGACTACATCACCAGCACGCACCGCGGCCATGGCCACATCATCGCCAAGGGCGGCGACGTGAAGCGCATGATGGCCGAGCTCTATGGTAAAGCGACGGGCTACAACAAAGGGAAGGGCGGCTCGATGCACATTGCGGCGCCCAGCCTCGGTATTCTGGGCGCCAACGGTATTGTGGGCGCCGGGCTCCCTATTGCCACCGGAGCAGGCCTGTCGGCAAGGCTTCGGGGCACGGGGCGCGTGGCGCTCTGTTTCTTCGGCGACGGGGCGTCGAACCAGGGAACGTTCCACGAGGCCGTCAACATCGCCTCCGCCTTCGACTTGCCCGTCGTGTACGTCTGCGAGAACAACAGGTACGGCGTGGGGACGCGACAGTGCGACGTGCGCAACGTGGAGGACATCGCCGATCGAGCCGTTGGATACGGGATTCCAGGCCTGGCCGTGAATGGCAACGACGTCATCGCCGTCTACGAGGCCTGCCGCGAAGCGGTCGAAAGGGCTAGATCCGGGAGAGGGCCAACACTGATCGAGTGCAAGACGTACCGCTGGCAGTGCCATTTCGAGGGCGAGCCGGATACCTACCGCCCTCCGGAGGAGGTGGCGGCATGGAAGGAGCGGGAGCCGATCGCCCCATACCGAGCTAAGCTGCTCGCGCAGGGCGTGATGAGCGAGCAAGAGGGGGATGCGATCGAGAAGCAGGTGATCCAGGAGCTGGACGAGGCGGTCGAGTTTGCGCGCCAGAGCCCGCTTCCAGAGCCGCAGACCGCGTTGGAAGATCTTTGGGCCTAGCCGGGCCGAGATGTCTTAGCGGAGTGTGAGGAGTGACATACAAATGAGAACCATAACCTACGCTCAAGCGGTCTCCGAAGCGCTGGTTGAGGAGATGCGCCGGGATCCGGATGTTGTGCTCTGGGGCCTCGACGTGGGGCCGTATGGCGGTGCGTTCGCGGCGACGGTGGGCCTGTATGAGGAATTCGGGCCGGAGCGCGTCATCGACATGCCGATCTCTGAGGCCGGCTATACCGGAGCCGGCGTCGGGGCTGCGGCGACAGGTCTTCGTCCGGTGGTGGAGCTCCAGTTCTCGGACTGGATCACCATCGCCTCCGATATGCTGGTCAACCAGGCTGCGAAGATGCGGTACATGTTCGGCGGGGACATCGCCGTGCCGATGGTGCTCCGCGCCCCCGTCGGCGGGTATCAGTCGGCTGCGGCCCAGCATTCGCAGAGTTTCGAATCCTTCTTCTCCTTCGTCCCCGGCCTGAAGGTGGTCCTGCCGTCGACACCTTACGACGTCAAGGGGCTGCTGAAGAGCGCGATCCGGGATGACAACCCGGTCATCTTCTTCGAGCACAAAGAGCTATACGAGACGGAGGGCGAGGTACCGGAGGAGGAGTACACGATCCCGCTGGGTGAGGCGGAGGTCAAGCGCTCGGGGGCGGACGTTACCATTGTCGCCTACTCGTACATGGTTCCTATGTCGCTGCGCGCTGCCGAGCGGTTGGCGGAGGAAGGCATTGACGTCGAGGTCGTCGACTTGAGGTCCGTCGACCCTATCGATGAGGAGACGGTGCTCTCATCCGTCAAGAAGACGCATCGTCTGGTCATCGTGCAGGAGGTGTGGCGGAAATGCAGCGTTAGCTCCGAGATCGCGGCCATCGCCGCTGAGAAGGCGCTCTACTACCTAGACGCACCGATCCTGCGGGTGACGGCGAAGGACGTCCCCAGCCCCTTCAGTCCGGTCTTGGAGGCGTTCGTCCTCCCGAATGAGGAGGAGATTATCGCCACTGTCAAACAGGCCGTTGGATGATTGGCATCGAACCGGTGAGTACAATACCGGCGAGGGGCGGTGTGCCACGGGCTTCATCCGGGTGCCCCGTCACACCCCCGCCGTGGGGCACGGGCTGCGCCGAGATTCGAGAGGCGAGTCGAAGGGAGGGGTATCGTGACCAGGCTGCTGGAAGATAAGGTGGCGCTTATTACCGGGTCGGGGAGGGGCATCGGGCGGGCCATCGCTGAGGTCTACGCGGAGCACGGCGCGCTGGTAGCCGTGACCGACGTCGGGGAAGAGGAGGCGCGGGCGGTGGCGGAGGGTATAGAGGCGAGCGAGGGGTGCGCCGTCGCCTTCCAGCTCGACGTGACTGACCCGGAGAGCGTTCAACGGGCCGTCGATCGTACGGTGGAGGCGTTCGGCCGGCTCGACGTCATGGTCAACAATGCCGGCGTTCACCGGGGCCATCTGGTCGTCGACTTCCCCCTGGACGATTGGGAGAAGGTATTTGCCGTCAACGTGCGCGGGACGTTCCTTTGTTCACGGGCGGCGGCCCGGCAGATGATCGGACAGGGAGAGGGGGGCTGCATTCTCAACATGGCCTCCGCCTCCGGAAAGAAGCCCGACCGGAAGGGCGCCGCCTACTGCAGCTCCAAGTCGGCCATCATCGGCCTCACTCGGGTTTTGGCGTTGGAGCTGGGAGAGCACCACATACGCGCCAACGCGGTGCTCCCCGGGGCCACCGACACGAAGATGCTGCGCGACGTCGTTGAGCGGGTGCCCGGCTTGATGGGTGAGCTACGGAAGCGGACCGCTCTGCGTGACATTGCCACGCCCCGGGATCAGGCGAACGCCTTCCTCTTCCTTGCCTCGGATCTTGCCAGCCACATCACCGGGGAGCAGCTGATCGTGTCCGGCGGCGAGTTTATGGAGACATGAAAATGGAACCTTGCATGCTCGGCGTTCACTTCTTGGGCGGCGGCAAGATTGCCCTCGACTGGATTCCTACGCCGCGTCCCATAGAAACCGAGGTTGTCGTGTGCATCAAGGCGGCTGCCATCTGCGGAACCGACCGCGAGAACCTGGAGGGGCTGGGGCAGGAGACTATCCCGGGTCACGAGAGCGCCGGGCAGGTGGTCGCTGTCGACAAGCCGACGTGGGTCGAGGTCGGCGACCGGGTAGCCATCAACTGTCACGTCACGTGCGGCTCGTGCGAACACTGCCTGAAGGGGGATCTGTACTTCTGCGAGGAGCTGGAGGCCATCGGCTTCGATCGCGACGGCGGATTTGCCGGGTTCATCCGGGTGCCGGAGGCGTGCTGCATGCCGATTCCCGATAACGTTTCCTTCGAGGCAGGGGCGCTGCTCGTCGACATGCTCGGCACGCCATTCCACGCCGCCGAACGGGCCAATCTTGCCAGTCGCGACCGCGTAGCTATCTGGGGCGCCGGCCCGGTCGGCCTGGGTGAGCTGATGGTGACCTCGTGGATGGGTGTGCGCACCGCCGTTATAGATCTGAATGATTATCGACTCGCCATGGCGGAAAACCTGGGCGCGGAACTGACGCTCAACGCGATGTGCGATGACGTGACCGGGGCGCTGAACGCATGGACGGGCGGTGACGGGGTGGACGTCGCCTTCGACTGCGCGGGAAGGCAGGTGGCTGCCGAGCAAGCGATCGCAGCGCTTCGAGAGCGAGGGACGCTGGTGGTGGTTGGGGTGAGCCAAGAGTTGGTGCTGAACCCTTGGGAGGACCTGATTCGCCGGGAGCTGACCGTCCTGGGGACCCGGAACTTCAACACGCATTCCTTCAGTGAGATGCTCGCCTCCGTGCAGCGGGGGCTGCCCGTGGAGGCGGCCGTCACCCATCGCTTCGCGCTGAGGGATGCGGAGGAGGCCTTCCAACGGTTCCTCTCCGGCGAGTGTGGTAAGGTCCTGCTAGTGCCTGAGTTCCATTGGCGGAAGGGAAGAGAAGGTCCGTGAGTTTGGCGAGCCACGACGATTGTATGGGAGACGGCGGAGGTATCGGCGGGGGTTTCGTCGGCATCATCGCGAACCCGGCATCCGGCAAGGACATCCGGCGGTTGGTGGCGCGAGCCACGACGGTCAACAATCACGAGAAGGTGAGCATCGTCCAGCGGGTGCTGTCGGCCCTCGACGCCAACGGGACGGACCGCATTGAGATCATGCCGGATCCCTTTGGTATCGGCCGACGCGCGCTTGACGGTCTGCGCGATAGACCCGCGCTGGCGGGAAGGACGTCGCTGATCGATATGGAGATGGAGGGAAGCGCCGACGACTCTCTCCGCGCTGCCCGGTGTCTTCGTCGCGCCGGGGCCGACTGCCTCGTCGTGCTGGGCGGCGACGGGACCTGCCGGGTGGTGGCGAAGGAG
>Ga0207752_1001584_pt1 | contig 10127 bp, 10 predicted proteins | sample Pon2CUnioCityCA_6_FD_187272 | JGI IMG/M metagenome (GOLD analysis project Ga0207752, IMG submission 187272) | Marine sediment microbial community from Union City, CA, USA - Pond 2C Sediment 2 (SPAdes) | ecosystem: Environmental > Aquatic > Marine > Intertidal zone > Salt pond sediment ... | reverse complement strand
AAAGCAATCCCAGTTACGGGCCGCCTTGCCCCGGCCGCCGTAGACGATGAGATTTTCGGGGTCACCAGCCACTTCTGGATCCAGGTTATGTTGTAGCATACGGTATGGCGCTTCTAAAAGCCAGCTTTTGCAGTGCAATTTGAGGCCCCGAGGGGCGTGAATAACACGAGACATAGTTTGTCCTCCTGACAATGTATTTTAATGAGTCAGCGGGAGCTGTGTTGCTCAACCGCTGACAACCACGTTACGGATTCGGATATGCGGACTACCGTTGGAGATAGGTAGCGAGAACTGCTGCCCTTTATCACAGTCACCACTCTGGTCGTAGACCAGGTCATCGCCTATGGCTTCGATGTTAGCGAGCGTTTCAAAGACGTTGCCTGTCAGTTCGATGCCGCGCACCGGCTCGGCCAATCGCCCATTGCGAATCATGCTGGCGGCAGCGGCGGAAAAGGTGAATGTATCCAGCGACGTTTCGCCACCGTATGAACCTTTGACATAGATACCCTCTTTGACGTCAGACATTATTTCTTCGAGCGACACGTCGCCCGGCTCAATGTAGGTGTTGGTCATACGGACGATGGGCGGGAAGTGGTAGCTCACGGCGCGAGCGTTGCCCGTGGCCGTTTCTCCCACGATGCCCGCCGTCTGCCGCGAGTGGAGCCGTCCTACCAGCACCCCCTCTCTGATCAGGTAGGTTTGAGACGCAGGCGTTCCCTCGTCGTCGTATTTGTACGAGCCGCGCAAATTGTGCCCCGCCGCCCCGTCAACCACATTGAGAGAAGGGGGACCCAGCCGCTGCCCCAGCGACATCAATGCCCTGACCTGCTCATCCTCGTACAAGGAATCCGCCTCCGACAGGTGACCAAAGGCCTCGTGGATAAAGACACCGGCCAACTCTGGGTCGATGACCACTGTGTACACACCTTCCCTGGCCGGCTTTGCTCCCAGTAGCGCCTCGGCTCGGTGGGCTACCTCGGCCAGCTTTTGGTGCTGATTCTCTATCACGCCATAGTCGTCGGCGCTGCCAATGCCCAGATGCGCGCTCTGAAAATCGTCCTGACCGTGAGCCAGTGCTATAAAGGTCGCGGTGACGTCGCCTTCCTCACGTTCCAAAAAAGTGCCCTCGGAATTGGCGAAAATGAGCTTGCGGTGAGCTTCACCATAGTCGGCAAACGTGGTTTGAACCTGGGGCGAAGCACCCACCATAGCCTGATGATACTCGTTAAAGAGGCGCATCTTTTCTGTCAGGGGTATGGTGAGGGGAGATTTGATCCATTGCAGCGGGACGGAATCTACCACCGGCTCCACGGGGGCCAGCACGCTTTTTCCCCGGCCCACAGCCCGCGCCTGTGCTACCGCCAGCGCCGCGTATTCATCCAGGCGATCCAGGTCGTTGAACGAGACGAACCCCCATCCGCCTTTGATCAGGGCGCGCACGTTGCCGCCCCGATCAGTGACGCGCCGGACATCCTCCAACTCACCGTCCTGGCACTGAAGATGTGTCGTTTCCCGTTCCTCAATGTGAATTTCAAAATAATCGGCCCGCTGCTTGCGCAGCATGGCCTCAATGCGACAACGCAATGTCGTCTTCATTCGATACCTTCACAACTTATTCGAGCATAGACACAATCTCATCCAGGGGCAGCACCCGGCCCAGGATGTAGGCGATGTTGCTGAGAGCGGCGCGGTGCTGCTCGACAGAGGTTCCAGCCACACACTCTTCCGGCACAATGACCCAGTAGTTCAACTGTTGAGCATCCTGGGCGGTAGCACGGACACACACATCTGTCGCCACGCCGGTCAGAATGAGAGTATCCACCTCTAGGCCGCGCAGCAACAGATCGAGGTCGGTAGCAAAAAAGGCACTATACCTTCTCTTAATGATCGAGAAATCGCCAGGCTGGGGGGCGAGATCGGGGATGATATCCACACCGGGTGTCCCCTCCACGCAGTGCATGGGTTCCTCGCCATCCAATTCCCGTCCAAAGTCAATCTTCTCAGCCCGATGGGCCTCCTGGGTATAGATTACTGGCAGCCTCTTCTGGCGCGCCAGGGTCAACAATCGTTGGATAGGCGCGATGCACTCCCTCCCTCCAGGGCATTCGATGGGCGCCCCTTTGTCAATAAAGTCGCGCTGCATATCGATAACGAGTATCGCTTTCTCGCCCATTGTTGCCACCATATTCTCCTTCCGACAAGGCTGACAGCACTACCGATCTCTTTCCGGTCACGGAGACTTTGAGAACGCTTTTGACAATGTGACCTGTTTCCTCTCGCACCCGGGCCACGCCGCCATATTCAATCTTTTCGACCACGCAGACGATGTCAACGACTTGAGCGCCGGCCTTTTGAACAGCTTGTATCAACGCCACCAGTGTCCCTCCCGTGCTGATGATGTCATCCACGATGAACACCCGGTCGCCCCGGCACACGCCATTCAGATACAATCTGCCGCCGGTGTATTCGCAGGTGAAGGGTATTTCGATCTGGCCCTCAAGGCCAGAAGGATACCAGCGGGCCATACCAAAAGGCAGCTCGGAAAGCAAAGATGTGGCGGCCACTAGGATGCCTCCCTTATCCTCCTCACCCACGATCTTGGATGCTTGTTCGATATCTCCTATCGCTAGCACTCGCCTCGCTGCTTCACGGAGCAATTCAGCCGATGTGGCTGGGATCTGTTCAGTAAATGGATTGATGATAAAGTTGTAGCCATCAATCGGCACCAGTATCTTGTTGTCAAAAGCACGACGGAGAATATCCATAAACACCTCAAAAACAGATTAGTTATGACAGAACAAGTTCATTCTACACCAGCTACAGTCAAGGAGCGGAAACACAGGTAAGGCATCTTAGAGGAGCCAGCAACCCAGACCGCCTCGTCGCCGATGGCAGCCAAATTGGACAAGGCGTCGAATACGTTGCCCGAGATCACCGCGTTCCTGACCCGGCCCACGATCTCTCCTTGCTCGATTTTGTAGCCCAGGTGGACCTGCGCCGCAAAATCGCCGCCTTCCACGTTGCCTGCCCACGCGCCCAGTGTTTGATCAACCATGATCCCATCCTGGACATCGGTCGGCATCTGTTCGTAGCTCGTCTCGCCCTCGGCGACGACAGCTGCGGCGGGAGATGGAGAGGATCTTTGCCCTGTCAGGCGATATGCATTGCCCGTGCTCTTGGCGCCAGCCAAGGCCGCCGTTTGCAGATCGTAATAAAAGTTTTTCACCACACCCTTTTCCAGCAAAGGGGTACGTTGCATAGGCACACCCTCTCCATCACAGGAATACGTTTTTGGAGAGTAGGGCACTCGCCCATCGTCGTACAAATAAAATCTGGCATCGGCTACCTCGTCGCCCAAGCAACCGGCCAGCGGAGAGAGTCCTTGCAAGACCTTTTCGCCGCTAAAGGCATTCTGAAGCAATGGCAGTAAGGTGTAAGTCATACCTTTTGGCGTAAAGATGACCGGCATCTGCCCGGTCGCTACCTCCACTGAGCGGCGGGCGAGTTCGAACCGCGTCACTACCCGTTCCACCATCCCCGCACAGTCCAAAGGCTGCCGACCCGAGGCATCGCTCTCCAGTATCACTACCGCGTCGTCCTCCCGGATCAGGCTGGCCTGCAAGTTCAGCAGCAGGTACGTTTTGTGAAGAGATGCCCGACAGCCTCGCGTATTTAGGATGTCTATCCTGGCTACGCGCTTTTCGATCTCCCCTGAGCAAACGATGTCGGGGTTGTACGCAACCACCTGGGAGATCACATTCTGGCCGATCTCTACCAGCCTTTGCAGGCTCAGTTCGGCGATGCCTGGATCGTAGGAAGGAACGTCGTCTTTGGGGCTCTTGGCGGGCAGATTAAAGTGAGCTTTGCTGCCAAAGGGTGCCAGCGCCATGGCGTCGTTCACCAAGGCCTGGGGATCGTCCAGGCGCGTGGTGCTCGCCAGTCCGATGTGCCCTTTGGCGATCACTCGCAGGGTCAAAACACGGTCCACCGCCGTTCTGATCTCTTGCGGCTGGTTAGCTTTGAAAGAAACCGGCGTTCCCTCGCTGCTAGCCGCGTACACCTCAGCCTGTTGCGCCCGACGGCTGGCCAGTTCCAACACCCGCTCTGCAAAATCCTCGAATAGCACTTTTTTGCCCAAAACTTTTTTCTCCAACTCAGGGTCTTCCAGGTCAATCACTCCAATCCGCTCACTGTTCCTTTGGCCCGTCGGACAAAATCGACCATTTTTTGGTGATCCTTGCCCCCCGACTCGTGTTCCACGCCGCTGCTCACGTCCACGGCGTAAGGGTGTAGCATTGCTATTGCCCGAGACACATTGGTCGGCGTCAGTCCGCCAGCCAGGATGACAGGCCGCGAAGCTGTCAGTCCCTTGACCAATTCCCAATCGAAGGTGCGCCCTGTCCCGCCGCTCCGCCCGGCCACGTAACTGTCCAACAGATAGGCAGTCACGTCGTACGCTTCCAATCGCGCCAGGCTGGTCTCGTCTTTGACTTTGAATCCTTTGATCACTCGCCTACTGAAACTGGCGCAATAATCTGGCGACTCGTCTCCCTGGAACTGCAGCACATCCAGGCGACAGAAATCGGCGACCTGGCGCACGAAGGCCAGATCCTCGTCCACGAACACGCCCACTGTGCTCACGAAAGGGGGCAACGCGGCGCTGATGGCGCGGACCTGCTCCATCGTCACCCGTCGCCGGCCCTCGGCAAAGACGAATCCCAGAGCGTCGGCTCCCGCCTCCACGGCTGCCAACGTATCCTCGACGCAGGTGAGACCGCATATTTTAACTTTGATCATTGTTGAATTGCCTCAATCGTTCTAGTATCTGCCAGGCCCGCCCCGAGTCTATGGCTTCGCATGCCAGGGTCAGGCCTTCCGAGAAATTGGCGGCTTTTTCGCCAGCCACCAGCGCTGCGGCGGCGCAGAGTAGCACGATGTCGCGACGCGGCCCCTTTTGTCCAGACAAGACCTGGCGACAGATACGCACATTCTCCTCCGGCGATCCACCCTGGATATCTGCCAGTGTGGCTCGCCGGATGCCAAACTCTTCTGGGTTCAGGTAAAAGGTGTGTATCTGGCCCTCTTTGAGTTCGGTGACCTTGGTGGGACCAGTGATGCTGATCTCGTCCAGTCCATCCATGCCATGAAAGACCATAACGCGCCGTTTACCCAGTCGGGCAAAAACCTGGGCCAACACCTCTGTCAGGTCAGGATGGGCTACCCCCACCACCTGGCAAGGCGCGTCGGCTGGATTGGCGATCGGACCGGCCAGGTTAAAGACGCTGCGAATGCCTATATCGCGCCGCAACTGGCTGAGGTAGGTGGGCGCTGGGTAAAAGGCGGGCGTGAACAGATAGGTCAGGCCGACCTCTCGCAAACAGGGCAACACGTGCTGTGGCTCTATTTGCAGTTTGATGCCAAAGCTCTCCACCATGTCGGCGCTACCACAGCGGCTGGTAAAGCCTCGATTGCCATGCTTGACCACTGGCAGCCCGGCTGCCGCCACCACAAAGGCAGCGGTCGTCGAGATGTTAAAAGTGCCCGCTCTATCGCCGCCGGTACCCCCGATGTCCACGGCCAAGATGTCGTTGCAACTCACCGGGACTGCTCGACACCTCAAGGCCTGCACGCAGCCCAGGATCTCTTCAGCCGTCTCTCCTTTGGCTCGCAAGGCCACCAGGAAACCAGCAATCTGGGCCGGGGTGGCGACTCCGTCCAGGATCTGGCCTATCGCTTCTTCGGCCTCCTGGACCGACAAGTCCCGACCTGTCTCGGCCAGGGAACGAATCATTTCTCTAATCATAACCCGGCAGATACTTTGCGATAGCTTCTTTCGCTCCCAGAGCATCATGGACGATGGCCCGCACCGCCCTCAGCATGTTGACGGGGTCTTTTGCCTGGAAGATATTGCGCCCAAAGAGAACACCAGCCGCACCAGCCTGTATCGCACCCTCAACCATCCCCAAACCAGCCTCAAGAGTCTTGGTCTTGGGGCCGCCGGCGATGAGGATCGGTATCGGACACCCCTCCACGACTGATGCAAAGGTCTCTCCCTGACCGCTGTAATCCGTCTTGATGACATCGGCTCCTAGCTCAGCCGCGTTGCGGACGTGCATGCGGATCAGTTCTGCGTCGTACCTCCTGGAGCCGGTCAAAAGACCTCGCGCCATAGGCTCGATGATGAATGGCATACCGGCCACCTCGCATTCGCGGGCGATCAGGGCGTTTTTCTCAATCTCCCTGGCCTCTACGTCGGGATCCTCGTACCCCACGAACATAAAAGTGAGCACGGCGTCGGCGCCAAAGCGAACGGCGTCCTCCACCGTGGCGATGAGGCAGGTTCTGCCCTCTTCGTAGCCGAGTCTCTCTCCCGAGCGGAACATGTTGGTCCAATCCAGGCGCAGGATGAGTGCGGGGGCCGATTTGCCCACGAAAAAGTCGGCGCACAACTGGGCCACGCCTGGCGAGACCAGAATGGCGTCGGCTCCCCCTTCCACCAACTTGGCCATCATCTGCCGAGGGTTGACGTTGCCAGGGATGGGGCCGCTAGAGAGGCCGTGGTCAAAGGCCACAGCCACCGATTTTTTTGTGTGTGGGGCCAGGACTCGACCCAACCGGATTTTTTTTCCACAGTCTGCGGACATTAGAAACTCTCCTTTGTCATTATGGATTCACGACTACTTTTAGCCCTTCCCCCCGCTCGATAATCTCGATCCCTGTGACCAGATCGGCCAAGGGCAGCTTGTGAGTGATGAGGTTCTGGGTGTTGATGCGACCGGCGGCGATCAGCTCCAGCGCGCTCTGGTTCTGCTCGGGACTGGAGGTGAACGCCCCGTACACTGTGATTTCTTTATAATGCACGGTGTTGCTGTTGAACTTGATGAACGGATCGGACTTGGGCAACCCTCCGAAAAGGCTGATCCGTCCGCGCACGGCGGCCATTTGCAGCGATTGCTCCTGGGCCTCCCGCGAGGGACAGGCAACGATTACCACATCGGCGCCCTGGCCGCTGGTGATCTCTTGCACCCGCTCGACGGGGTCTTTGAGGCTGGCATTGATGTAGAAATCCGCTCCAAATGCCTGAGCGCGCTCCAGGCGCGAAGCCTGCAACTCGGTATGGATGATGCAGGTGGCTCCCCGCGCTCGGGCAACCTCCACGTGCATACAGCCGACAGGCCCGGCTCCGATGATGACCACTGTGTCTCCCAGGGAGACATTTAGCAACTTTTGGCCGTTGATCACGCAGGCCAGCGGTTCGGTGATAGCCGCCTCGTCGTACGAGACGTGGTCGGGGACGTGATTGACCGCACCCTGCTCAATGACCTCGGGTGCGATGGCCATGTACTCGGCGAACCCGCCGGGATAGTGATTGCCGTGCGCCTTGACCGAGATGCACATATTCCGCCATCCCCGGCGACAGAAGCGGCATCTTCCGCAAGGGACGGCGGCAGCCACTGTCACCCGGTCTCCTTTCTTCAGTTCTTTGACGCCACTGGCGACCTGGGCCACCTGACCGGCAATCTCGTGGCCAATGATCCAGGGTGGCTGGCGCGAGCGGTGGCCATGATGAAACGTTCGCACATCGGTGCCGCAGATTGCACAAGCCTTCACTCGCAACAGCAACCCGTCCTTCGGCAGGGCTGGCGTGTCTACCTGGCGCAACTGGATGTTCTCTTTCCCTTCGTAAACGGCTGCTTTCATCATAATCACCTCATTCATCATGTTTGCCCTCGCTCTCCTCACGAGGTTTTCTGTACCAGGCGGGTATGTACATATCTGGTGTCAGCGGAGAGAAACAATCAACGCGTATCGCCGTCTCGTCGCCGATCACTTCAAATACACCGTGTTCCACATCGGGAGGTATCACGCAACCGTCTCCTGGACTGAGTATCCGATCTTTGTCGCCATATTTGAACCGCAGTTGCCCTTGGATCACATAGACCAGGTTTTCGACAGAGTGGCTGTGGATATAACCTTCCACACCCGGTTCTTGCTCCATGATCATCATCATCACATTCTCACCGACGATCATCCGGCGACGCACTCCTAACAGCGTAACATCCTCTACCAATTCTTCTGCCGTGAAAAAGCCCGGTATCTGGCCGGGAATTTTTTTTCTTTGCGTTTTTTTCATAATTCATCTGCCTTTCATAACTCTATCCACTTGGCGGATCTCAGGTCAAATGGTTCTTCATTCTCCTCTTTAGATATCAGCTAGCCTTTTTGGGTATCTTTGCAATGCCTTGAGATATCATTTTATCGAGTAGAAACTTGGACTGAATAACAGCATCCACTGGTTGAATAACGCAACGTATCGAAACCAAGGATGCGAGCGGCTCTACAGATCACCTGCTCGGTTTCGACCCACTTCTTTTCTGAGCCTACTCGACCGGCGGTAAAACTTGGTGGCCTCCGATTGTTGAGTCAATATCTTTGTTGAGGCTTTGAGATTTTCCCAATTGAAAAGCCTCAGAGTCTCCAAAAAGCGACTCCAATTGCCTCAGATTCAAGTCACTCTCAAAGCCCTGTTCGTCGCAGAAATTACTCAAGAACCCCATCGCTTCCAGGATGATGTTCTCCAGGTAAAAGATTACCTCCGCGTCTTGCAGGATAGGAGCACCACAATCCTCACCAATGAGATGCCAGGCGCCTTCGGCCCAGATCAAGGCCAGCAATGTGCCTGGCAGGTCAGTCTCCTCGGTAAACTCAGTCAAAATTGGATAGACTAATGCCCCCGATCCTACCAGGTCATCGAATCTTTCGTTTTTGGTGTGTTTCTTCAATTCATCGCTATCTGGCTCCTCGTCCAGGCAGGTCGCCAGGTTGCTTGCAAACCAGCGAACAAATCCCATGTTAGCCTCCTAGTACTATAGATTCTGTGAGTGGTTGATATTACCACTAATGTGAATAAAGCATCTCCATTCCAAGACTGTTCAATTCTGATGAATTATTGGCCTATACTTTTGCACTTTTTGAGATTGTGAGATAATAAAGCTAGCATCTAGAGCGAGAGGAGCAAGATGATGGCTGAGCTAATCCCGGACATTCTGTCTGCTTATGTGACCCTGTTTCGACCTCACTTCACCAAGCCAAGTTTTGCGTACTTCGGCGGTTACATCTCGAGCCTGCTCATTACTCACGGTCGCAAAACGATGAGCAGCGTGGCCCACACTTGCTTTTTCATCGACCGGCACTTGGCCAGTTGGGAACGTTTCTTGGCAGAGAACAAGTGGGAACCCAGTGCCGTTGTGGGTACCCTGGTGGAAACAATCGTCACCAAAGTAGGAAACGGTCTCAAAATGCACGGTGTCTACTTGGCCGCATTGGATCTCACGTTGATTGCCAAGAACGGGAACAAAATGCTCGGTCTACAGAAATGGAAAGACCACAGTGGCAACGCTGACCGAGGCAATAGCATCTGGGGCCATCATTGGGCCATGCTGGGATTGATCGCCTTCAATACAACGGTAGAGCGCTACGTGTGCTTTCCTCTGCTGATGCGATTGATCTCCGGTCAACTCAATCCCAGTCAGTTCTTCGTGGACCCCCAAGGAGAGGCCACTATAGCGACGATCCGGGATTGTGTCCATCCGCTCATCTGGCAACTGCACGAGTATCTCGATCACGCCCCGTTACGAGTGGTTGCCGATGCCTACTTTTCCAAGGCACCCTTCATCAATCTCCTGGTGAAGAAGGGGATCCACTTCGTCACCCGCCTGCGAAAGGATGCAGTAGGCTGGGATGATCCAAGCCCCGACCAGCGTTCAGATGCCAAGCGGGGCAAGAAATGGAAACTGGCACAGTTATTCGATCACCTCTCGGCCGAGACCGTGACGGGGCATCTGTATGGTAAGCAGACCCAGGTGCGTGCTGTCTCCTGCATTCTCTGGCTGCGCAACGTCTGCCAGAGAGTCAAGGTCGCGGTAGTCGAGAGTTGCAGTCGGCCCGTCATCTTGCTCTCTACGGATTTAACTCTATCGACAGCGCAAATCATCGAGATTTACGGCTCTCGGTACGCGATCGAGATCGCCATTCGAGACCTGAAAAGCCATTTGGGACTGGGTGACTACCAATGTTACCTGAGCACAGCGATACACCATTTCGTCCATCTGGCGTGTGTCGCCTTT
>Ga0207752_1001582_pt1 | contig 10137 bp, 9 predicted proteins | sample Pon2CUnioCityCA_6_FD_187272 | JGI IMG/M metagenome (GOLD analysis project Ga0207752, IMG submission 187272) | Marine sediment microbial community from Union City, CA, USA - Pond 2C Sediment 2 (SPAdes) | ecosystem: Environmental > Aquatic > Marine > Intertidal zone > Salt pond sediment ... | reverse complement strand
AAGGGGGGTTTTGCTGCTTGGGCTCTCGAATGGGGGCCGTTCTGGTGCGCGGTAGGTGGAATCCCCCCAAACCCCCCTTATCAAGGGGGGCTTTTTTCCCGGGAGGGAGGTAGGTGCGGGTGAATCCCCCCGGCCGCTTGGCAAGGGGGGCTTTTTTTCGGGCGTTGCGTTTTTCCCCCCTTGGGAAGGGGGGCGCAGGGGGGATTCAGGCATCATTCAGGATACACTGATTTTATGGGGAATTATGGAAAAGTGACAAAAATAGGAGTAATATCATTTGCGGGAAAAGGTTAAAAACAGTAAACTTATACAATGTGATACCCCTTAAAGCGTTTCTCTGCCAGATACTTAGAAAAATGAAACCATTGCGGATAGAAAAGAGGCATAAATGACGGCTATAAAAATAATTGCATACATCGCCGCGGCGATTTTAATATTCTTTGGCGTGCTGTTCATCTGGGGCGCCTTCAGCCCGGAGGGCTCGGTGGGCTGGATCGCGATTGGTTTGGTCAGCGTGTTGATCGGATTTGGCTTGGTCTGGTTCGGCAGCCGCCAGAAGCCGGCCAGCGCGGAAGCCGACAACGTAACTTTAAATATCGACCTACCGGCAGACGTAAATCTGGATACCTTGAAGTGCCAATCCTGCGGGGGCGCCCTCTCGCCGAAGGATATCTCGATGGTGGCCGGCGCGCCGGTGGTTACCTGCCCTTACTGCAACACCACCTACCAGCTTACCGAAGACCCGAAATGGTAGAAAGGAATTGTCCGTGAAGAAAAACCTGCGCATCACTTTCCTGCTCCTGCTGGCTGTCCTGCTTTTGCTGCCGGTCAGTGCGCTGGCGCAAAGCTACTCTTTTTCACTTCCACAGAAAACGGTTGACGCGTACTGGAATGAGGATGGGACGCTATCCCTGGATTACGTATACGTGTTCCAAAACGATTCTTCCGGCCCGCCGATCGAATTCGTGGACGTAGCCATGCCGAACAACAACTTCAACGCTGACAACGCTTCTGCCACCGTCGATGGGCAACCGGTAGCCTATATCTCCAAACAGGAATACCAGGGCAGCGGAACGGGTTTCGCCGTTGCGCTGGGGGCAAACTCGATCCCACCTGGCGGCCGAGGCCGAGTACAGGTGCGCATCGACGGCATCAGCGGCGTGCTACGCTTCGACACACAGGGTGACAATTACGCCAGTGCCGTGTTTGCGCCGAACTATTTCGAATCCAAGATCGTGCACGGAACGACCGACACGACGGTTACCTTCCACCTGCCGCCAGGCGTGCAGCCGGACCAACCGCGCTGGCACGCGGCGCCGGATAGTTTTCCTTCCGAACCACAGACCGGAATCGACGACCAGGGACGCGTCACCTACACCTGGAGCAACCCGAACGCCCAACCCGATGAAGAATATGACTTCGGGGCGTCATTCCCGGAACAGTACGTGCCGCAATCGGCGGTGCAACCGGCCGGTTTTCTGGAAAATCTGAACATCGATCCAGCAGTCGTGACGATGTGCCTGTTGTTCTGCGGCTTCCTGTTCGTCATGGGGTTCGTGGTGGTGATCTCCGTGCGCAGCTCCCGGCGGCGCAAACTGCAATACTTCCCGCCCAAGGTCTCCATTGAGGGGCACGGGATCAAACGCGGCCTGACCGCCGTGGAAGCCGCCATCTTGTTGGAAGAGCCGATGGACAAGATCATGACCATGATCTTGTTCGGGGTGGTCAAGAAGGGCGCCGCCACGGTCACCAGCCGGGACCCATTGGAGTTGGAAATCAGCCAGGAAGAGCCCGAGAACTTACACCCCTACGAAAAACAACTTCTGCAGGCTTTTGCGACCGGTGACAAGCGCAAACGGCGCCAAGAACTTCAGGATATGATGATCGATCTGGTCAAGAGCGTTTCCAAGAAAATGAAGGGCTTCAGCCGGCGAGACACGCAGGCCTACTACCGGGACATCACGCAAAAGGCCTGGGCGCAGGTGGAAGCGGCGGACACACCCGAGGTCAAAAGCCAGAAGTACGACGAGGTCATGGAATGGACCATGCTGGACCGGGAATACGAGGACCGCACACGGGATGTCTTCCGCGGCGGACCGGTTTTCGTGCCCATGTGGTGGCCGCGCTACGATCCATCCTTTGGACGAGGGGCAACTCCCAGACCGGTTTCCACATCATCCAGCGGGGGTGGCGGCGGGATCTCCTTGCCCAACCTGCCGGGCGGTTCTTTCGCCGCCTCGATCGTGACTGGCGTGCAGTCTTTCTCGAGTAGTGTGATCGGCAACGTGACTGATTTCACGTCCAACATCACCAACAAAACCAATCCTGTCCCGGTTTCCAAGAGCAGCGGCCGCGGCGGCGGTTTTGGCGGCGGGGGCTGCGCATGCGCCTGCGCTTGTGCGGGCTGCGCGTGTGCCTGCGCCGGGGGCGGCAGATAAGGAGCGTATGCACGAATGAGGCGATTGTTCGGGATCTTGACGGCTGCCTGCATCCTGCTGATTTCCCCGAGCAGCGGCCTGGCACAAACGTATATCTTTCAACTACCCGAACAGGAGGTGAACGTTTTTTGGAACGCGGACGGTTCCCAATCCATCGACTACGTGTTCGTGTTCAAGAACGACATTGACGGACCGGTCATCCAATTCGTCGACGTCGGCATTCCGAACGAAAATTACAATCTCGACTACGTTTACGCCGACATTGACGGAGAGGGGATTTCAAATATCGAAGAGTCGCCTTACGTCATCCCCGGCGTGGCCGTAGACCTGGGATCTCAGGCTATTCCAGCAGGTGAAAGCGGCCGCGTGCACGTCTTCATCGGCATCGTCGAGAAGGTACTCTACCCGGATGCCTCGGACGAGAATTACGCCAGCGCCGTATTTGCGCCCAGCTATTTCAGCGCCGAGTCGGTACAGGGCCTCACCGATATGACGGTCACCTTCCACCTGCCGCCCGGGGTGCAGCCGGAGGAACCGCGCTGGCACAGCAGCTCTGACGGTTGGCCGGAAGCGCCGCAGACCGGTTTCGATCAAGACGGACGCATCTCCTACACCTGGCGCAATCCCCAGGCTTCAGGGTCGAGCTATTACTCCTTCGGGGCCTCTTTCCCGGCGGCTTACGTCCCCGAGTACGCCATCGTACGGCCGGAAGCGTTCAATTTTTGGAAAGCGGCAGGGGAATTCGCCTCAGGCGCTAGCAAATGGCTGCTTTCTGTACTGGCCCCACTGGCAGGGCTCTACGTTCTGGCTAAATTGGTTGGATACACCGGCGAGCAGCGCAAGCTGCAGTACCTGCCTCCCAAAATCTCCATCGAAGGGCACGGGATCAAGCGCGGCCTGACGGCAGTGGAAGCGGCAATTCTGATGGAGCAGCCGCTGGACAAAATCATGACCATGATCCTATTTGCCGTGATCAAGAAAGGGGCCGCTAAAGTCATCTCGAAGGACCCGCTTGAGTTGGAGATCGTCCAACCCCAACCGGAGGAACTGAGAACATACGAGCAAGATTTCCTGCGCGCATTCGAAAGCCACAAAATCAGTGCCCGGCGCAAAGTATTACAAAAAATGATTGTAGACCTGGTGAACAGTCTTTCGCATAAAATGAAAGGCTTTAACCGTAAAGAGAGTATCGCTTATTACCGGGAGATCACGGATAAGGCCTGGTTGCAGGTCGAAGAGGCCGGGACGCCGGAAGTGAAGAGCCAGAAATTCGACGAAGTGATGGAATGGACCCTGTTGGATCGCAACTACGACCGGCGGACACGTGAGGTCTTCAGCAGCGGTCCGGTGTTGGTCCCATCCTGGTGGAGCAGTTATGATCCCGGTTTCAAGCCGCCCTCTGCGGCTCAAGCTTCTAGGCCCAGCGGGCCTTCAGGCCGCGTTTCGCCAGCCAATCCGTCCTTGCCTCACCTGCCGGGCGCAGACTTCGCGGCTTCCATGGTGACCGGCGTGCAGAATTTTTCCGCCGGGGTGATGGGCGACGTAAGCGAGTTCACCGGCAGGATTACCCAGCGCACCAACCCGGCGCCGAAGTCCTCTGGAAGCAGCTCCCGCAGCAGTGGCGGGGGCGGCGGAGGCAGCAGTTGCGCCTGTGCCTGCGCCTGCGCCGGGTGCGCGTGTGCCTGCGCCGGCGGTGGTCGTTGATTTAGTGGTTGAACTGGATGGTTTTTTAATTATCTCTGGAGAATAAAATGAAGGCGGATCTTCAAAAAAGATGGCAAGCCCTAAAGTCCCGTTTGAACGTATTCGAGAGCTTTACAGGCACGGCGGAAGATTCAGCCAAAGCGCCGCAATTGTTCCATTACGAGTTGAAAACGCTCACGGAACGCAGCCGGGTGCATTTGCGCATCGATCCGGATGGCAGCGGCTTGCTGCTGATCAACGCCAACCGGGTGGTGCATCTGAATCCGACGGCAGCCTTCATGACGCGCCTGTCCCTGGAAAAGACTCCCCAGGATCAAGCGCTCAGAACGATCCAAAAAACCTTCCAGGTACCGGCGGACCAGGCGCTTTCCGACTACAGGCAGCTTTCGGAGAATTTGCACGAGTTGGTCCGGTCAGAGGGCGCCTGCCCGATCCACGAACTCGACCTGGAGGTCATGGCTCCCTTCAGCGCCAAACCATCCGCACCTTACCGCATGGACCTGGCTCTGACGTACCGCTGCAATAACGACTGCGCCCATTGCTATAACGGGCGCCCACGCGATTTCAGCGAGATTTCTACCGGGCGGTGGAAAGAGATTCTGGATCGCCTGTGGGAACTGGGTATCCCCCACGTCGTGTTCACCGGCGGTGAACCCACCTTGCGGGACGATCTACCGGAATTGATCGCCCACGCCGAGCACAACGGCCAGATCACCGGGCTGAATACCAACGCCCGCCGGCTGAGCGACGCAGGCTTTGTGGACAGGCTGGTATCGGCGGGATTAGATCACGTACAGATCACGGTCGAGTCGCACGATGCCGCCATCCACGACTCCATGGTCAGGGCGCGCGGCGCCTGGCGGCAGACCATCGCCGGGCTGCAAAACGCCCTGGAAACGCCGCTATACGTGATGACCAACACGACCATGCTCAAGGAAAACAGCCCCACTTTGCAGGAGACGTTAGACTTCCTGGCCAAGTTAGGCGTGCCCACGCTAGGACTTAACGCCCTGATCTACGCCGGGCACGGAAAATCGGTCGGAACTGGGCTGCGGGAACGCGAACTGCCGCCGCTGCTGGACATCGCCCGCCGCCATACGGAGCGCAGCGGGCAACGCTTAATCTGGTACACGCCGACCCAATATTGCAACTTCGATCCGATGCAGTTGGAATTGGGCGTCAAAGGCTGCACGGCGGCCCTGTACAATATGTGTGTGGAGCCGGACGGCGGCGTGATCCCGTGCCAGTCGTATTACCGGCAAGTGGGCAATATCCTGCGTGATCCCTGGAACGCTATCTGGCATCACGAGCTATCTGTAAGCCTGCGCGAGCGCAAAAACGTCCCGGACAAATGCCATGCCTGCGCCTTGCTTTCCGAATGCGGCGGCGGCTGCCCGCTGACCTGGACGCAATCCGAGCTGCTTCAAATCCCATAAGTGGCTCAAAGTACATGAGCGGCTCAAAGTACATGAGCGGCGCACTTAAAATCGATCTGATAAGTGAGAAAAATATGACCAGCTTACGAGACTCTATCCAGCGTTTGTTTTCAAAAGTAAAACCGCTTCCTTCCGGAACCTACCATTACCAGGCGCCGGGCAGTGACCCGCGCAATTACCGGCTGCACCTGCGCCTGGAGCCGGACGGGCGCGGTATCCTGATTATCAACGCCTCCACCGTGCTGCATTTGAATATCACGGCGGCCGAGTTTGCATTTTACCTGGTGCAGAACCTGCCCGAAGAACAGGCGCTCGACAATATCGTGGCGCGCTTTCGCATCGACCGGGAACAGGCGCGCCAGGATTACGAGACTTTCGTCGAAAGGATCGACACGCTGGTTTCCACGCCCGACCTGGACCCGGTAACTTTCCTGGATTTCGACCTGCAGGCGCCCTTTTCCGGAGATATCTCAGCGCCCTACCGCCTGGACTGCGCGCTGACTTACAGCCTGCGCCAGCCGGATACCAGTGAAGCAGCCCCAACAGACCGGGTGGAGCGTGAACTGACCACCGCCGAATGGATAAATATCCTGGACAGAGCCTGGGAAGTGGGCATCCCGCACGTGGTGTTCACCGGAGGCGAACCGACCCTGCGCGAGGACATCGTCGAACTGGTGGCACACGCCGAGAGCAACGACCAGGTCACCGGATTGATCAGCGATGGATTGCGTTTTGCAGACCAGGAATACCTGGATGAACTGCTGCAAACCGGCTTAGACCATTTGATGATGGTCTTTCAGAAGGGTAACCAGACCGCCTGGCAGGCACTGGAAAACGTTCTAGCAGCCGACCTGTTCGTGGCAGTTCACCTGACGGTGACTGAATACAATCGTGAAGAGTTGGCGGGTTTGACGGAGAAGCTGGCAGAGATGGGTGTTAAGGCCATTTCACTCAGCACCAGTGAATCCGCGCTGAGTGAGGAACTACAGAACCTGCGCGAGCACGTGGCACGCCTGGACCTGGAGCTGGTGTGGAACCTGCCTGTTCCGTATTCAGCCACCAATCCGGTAGCGCTGGAAACCGAGCAACTCGAAGAGCCGGAGGGCGCCGGTAGAGCATGGTTATACATAGAACCGGATGGGGATGTCCTGCCCGCTCAAGGGATCAACCGGGTGTTGGGAAATTTCTTAAGCGACCCGTGGGAAAAAATCTGGCCAGCTTCGCAAGGATAGGGCGAGAAGTTGCTTTGAAAGTGCCCGGCAAAACCGAAACCTGCCGGTTAACTAATCATGCGGCGGGTGGATTTACCCGCCGCATTCATGTTCCGGATTCGAAGAGCGCGATCAGTCTTCCAGGGCGATCATCACATTAGAAGCCTTGACCACTGCGTAAACTTGCTTGCCGGCGGCCAAATTCAGCGCTTCCGCGGAGGACTTGGTGATGATCGAAACCACCTGGGCGCCACCCGGTAATTCAACGGTGACTTCTGTGTTTACAGCACCGGGGACGATGTTCTTCACGGTGCCTTTCAATACATTGCGTGCACTGATCTTCATTTTATATCCTCCTGGATCAATTTGGGTATCGTGACCTATTTTAGCATATGATCATTTCACCACAAGACTGGCACCGACGGTTTGAAGTGCAAGCGCGCTGGACGGAACAACTGCGGCGATATCTCTACCGGCGCGCAGGGCTGGATAGCGCGGCGCGCATGCTCTCGGTCGGTTGTGGAACCGGCGCCTTGCTGCAGGAGTTGATCCAGCCCGGCAGCGGGCGCGTCACCGGTGTGGATCTCAACGCCAGCTTTTTGAAGCTTTGCGCAGCCCATGCGCCTGGGGCGGATTTGGTGCTGGGCGACGGGTTGCGCCTACCGTTTGAAGGGGGAAGTTACGATATCAGCCTGTGCCATTACCTTTTATTATGGGTGCGGGACCCGCACAAGATCGTCGAGGAGATGCGGCGGGTGACCCGGTCTGGAGGCAGGGTGTTGGCGTTAGCCGAACCGGACTATGGTGGGCGCATCGATTATCCTGTGGGGTTAGCGCAATTGGGGGAATGGCAGCAGCGCGCGCTGCGCGAACAGGGCGCCGATCCGCTAATTGGGCGGCGCCTGGCAAGTATTTTCCGGGGCGCGGGGTTGCGGCAGGTTGAAACCGGCGTTTTGGGGGCACAGTGGACGGGTGGGATGGCGCAATCCGATTGGGATTCGGAATGGCGCATGTTGGAAAACGATTTTGCCAGGCAGATGGAAGAGGCGCGGGAATTCAGGCGCGAGTTTGAAAGGCTGCGGCGGTTGGATGCCGCAGCATGGGAACGGGGGGAGCGGGTGTTGTATGTGCCTACGTTTTATGCGTGGGGAAGGGTGCCGTGAGCAGGTACCGTAAGCAGGTGCAACGCACCTTAAAGGTGCGGTGCACCTAGGCTTCTTCTAGAGGCAGGCCGATCTCGATTTGGCCGTTTACTACCCGGGTGGGGTAGGCGGGAATATCTACGATGGCGGGGAGGGAGAGCACATGGCCGGTGCGGATGTCGAAACTGGCGCCATGCCGGGGACAATTGATTTCATATCCCTCCAAGTCCCCATCCCCTAGAGGACCATCGTCGTGGCTGCACAGGTCGGCAATGGCGAAAAAATCACCGGCGATGTTGAAAACCACCACCGGCTCGCTGTCGATTTCGACAAACAAACGCTCCCCATTGGGGAGGTCCTCCTGGTGGGCAATGGCGATAAACTCACACTCTTGCGGGTCAAGCTTTTTGTAATTATACATTTTGATTTTTTGTTTTTTTAATGAATGCTTCGACTAAGAAGATGGAGGCTTCGACTGAGAAGATGGAGGCTATTCCACCAGCTCATCGCTGGCTTCGCCGAGGCCGTAAACGCCCGCCTTGATCACCTTTAGGGAGAGCAAGGCGCATTTCAAGCGCACGGGGCCCAGTTCAAGACCGAGCAAATCCAAGACATCTTGCTTGGAAAGCTGTTTAACCTGCTCCAAGGATTGCCCGACTACCGACTCGACCAACAGGTCAGCCGAGGCCTGGGAAATGGCGCAGCCGCGGCCGCTGAAGGCCGCCTCGGTTACGATAGCCTCTTCATTCACACGTAAATCAATGCGAATGTGGTCGCCACACAGCGGGTTGTCGTCTTCGAAGCTGATGTCATGCGGATCCAATTCACCTCGATACAACGGGTTTTTATATCGATCAATGATCAGTTCTCTGTAAAGGTCATCCATAATTTTATCTTGTAAAAGGGACTATTTCTATACGTACTCTTGAAGCTGGACGGCTTAGACGCCAAAGATGTGTTTGACTTTGTAGATCCCCGATACCAGTTTATCAATCTCTTCTTTGGTATTGTAGAGATAAAAACTGGCTCTGGCCGTGGCCGGCAAATTGAATTTCTCGTGCAGCGGCATGGCGCAGTGATGACCGGCGCGAATGGCGACGCCCTCGGTGTCCAAGATTTGTGATACGTCGTGAGGGTGAATGCCCGATAAAGTGAAGGAGGCGACGCCGCCTTTGTGTTCGGCAGAGGGACCAAAGACATTCACGCCAGGAATTTCTTCCAGCCGCTCCAGGGCATATGCCACCAGCTCGTGTTCGTGAGCTGCTACGGCGTCCATACCGATTGCAGACAAGTAATCCACCGCCGCGCCCAGACCGATAGCTTCGGCGATCGCCATGGTGCCGGCTTCAAATTTATAAGGCAGCTCGTTGGGCGCGAAGGAACGCAGGTGAACGCGTTTGATCATATCCCCGCCGCCCAGGAAAGGAGGCATGGATTGCAGCAATTGCTTGCGCCCATACAGCACGCCAATACCGGTGGGTGCGCACATCTTGTGGCCGGAAAAGGCCAGGAAATCGGCATCCAAGGCTTCGACGTCCACCATGAAATGCGGCACAGATTGGGCGCCATCCACTAAAGTGATGGCTCCGGCCTGATGCGCCAGGCGGATAATCTCCTCAGCGGGCGTTATAGTGCCCAAAACGTTTGACATTTGAGTAAATGCGACCAGTTTTGGCTCGAGTTCCAGCAAGTTCCGATAGGCATCCAGGTCTAAAAGCCCCTGGATCGTGACGGGAATGAATTCCAGACGCAGGTTCTTCTCTGAGGCCAGGATTTGCCATGGCACCAGATTGGAGTGGTGCTCCATCTCGGTGAGGATGACGACATCCCCGCTTTCCAGGTTGGCGCGTCCCCAGGTGTTGGCGACCAGATTAATCGATTCGGTCGTATTGCGGGTAAAAATCACCTGGCGAGGATCGGAGCAGCCGATAAATTCGGCTATGCGAAGCCGAGCTTGCTCGTACTTATAGGTCGCTTCCTCCGCCAATGTATGAATGCCGCGATGAATATTGGCATTCGATTTGCGATAGAATTCGTTCATCGTCTCGATGACAACTTGCGGCTTTTGACTCGTGGCAGTTGAATCGAGATAAACTAGCGGCACACCCGGGCGGACCTCCCTACGAAGCACGGGAAAATCCGCCCGAATCGTGTCTACATCCAAAGACTTGCGAATTTGAGTCTTTTCTCTCATATAGCAAACACT
>Ga0207752_1001581_pt1 | contig 10138 bp, 4 predicted proteins | sample Pon2CUnioCityCA_6_FD_187272 | JGI IMG/M metagenome (GOLD analysis project Ga0207752, IMG submission 187272) | Marine sediment microbial community from Union City, CA, USA - Pond 2C Sediment 2 (SPAdes) | ecosystem: Environmental > Aquatic > Marine > Intertidal zone > Salt pond sediment ... | reverse complement strand
GCGCTGCAAGCAGAAGTTCCCGAGGTGCACATCGAGCACGGCGCTGCCGCGGAAGCCGGCGTTGTACAGGCGCTCGATCAGGCCGCTGACGTGCTCCAGCTGCCGGTCATCCAGTGGCACTTCGCTGAAATCATTGCTCTGATTGCTGTTGAAGGCCCAGCTAAGCGCTGATAGCCAGCCTTGCTGACCACTATCCTCCGGGCTTACAGCTTGCGATTCCAGCAATCCCTGCAGGCGACTGTTCTCCTCTTCGAGAGCCGCCAGCTCTTCGCTCTGGCGCTCGTAGCGGGCGCTGCGATCGCCCTGCTCCGTTGCACTGCCGGTAAAGGCGCTGCCGAGCAGAGTGCCACCGAGCAGGCCCACGCACAGCGCTGCGGCGATCCAGCGAAAGCGCCCGTGCTGCGTGTCGTGCTGCTCGGCACGGCGGACTTCAGAGGCATCCAGGGCGACGCGGATATCGCTGGCGATTTCGCGCTGCAGGCTGTTGGCATTGGTCTCCAGCGCGTGGCGCATTTCCTTGCGCAGGTTGCGCAGCTCGTCTTGCAGGGCCTGGCTGTTGTCCGGCAAGCGAATGGCGTCAGCGGTGGCTCGCGCGAAGCGGTGAATGTTGATGTCGGTCAAGGTGGCGCCTGCACTGCTTGGACGCGAGGGGGCGTCGCTCGCCTCGGCGTTGGCATCGTTGCCCGCGGTGGCTTCTTTGCCGCTGCTGGCGGCGCTGCCACCCTCCTCGTCCGACAGGTGCAGCTGCTGCAGCACGCGATTGAGTTCGGCGGAGCGCACATCCTTGGGCAGCACGCCCACCGCGCCGAGCGCTCGCGCCTGGCTGACGTACAGCTCGCCGCCCTTTGAGGTGTACATGACGATGGGAATGGTGGCGGTGCGCGGGTTTTGCTTGATCACTTCGATCGCCTGAAAACCGTCCATGCCCGGCATCATGTGGTCCATGAAGATGGCATCGGGGGCGTGCCGTGTCAGGTACTCGATCGCAGCCTCGGCGGAGTCGGCGGTATCCACTCTTAGATGCTGTTTTTCAAGCATTTTTTGGAGTATCAGCTGGGCGGTGCGCGAGTCGTCGACAATCAGGGCACTCTTGTCGTTCATCCATCTTTCCCCGTGGGCCAGGAGAAGAGGATAGCGCGTCCACCGCTACAGTCCGCCGACACCGCCACAATGTGACGCAGTTTGCGAACTGGTAACCCGGTCGCCGTGCGATAAATGCATCGCCGGGCAGTGTCAGATTGCCACGGTGACCTCAACCTCGTTGCCGTTGCCGATGTATTCCATGCTGTCGAAGCTGAGCATGCGCGCCATGGCAATGCCTCTTCCGTGGCTGTCGTAGGCACGCTGCGGATCGATCTCCATATACTGCTCCCAATCGAAGCCGGCGCCCTGATCTGCAATGCGAATACGCACGACCCTACCATCATTGCTGAAGCTGACAGCCACGTACTTGTCACGGTTTTCTTCGAGCGCAAAGCGGCGACCGATCTCATCCAGCCAGCGGCCCTCGCGATTGAGCGCTGATTTCTCTTCGTAGGTAATACCCAGGTTGCCATGCTCGACTGCATTCAGCAGTAGTTCGGAGAGGCCGGTGACAATCTTCTCTGGCGAGGGGCAGGCGTTGGCGAGAAAACTGGCAAGACTTCTCGCTTCATCAATGGATTGGAAATGAAAGTGCGCATTCTGCATAAGACCCAGCACCTGTGATCCATTGCGGATCTGCTGGCGCAGCGCGCGGTAGCGCCGATGATCTTCAAGCGCTGTCTGGACGATCGATTGCAGCACCTGCTCATCGAACGGCTTGGTCAGGTAGTAGTAGGCACCAGCCTGCAGGCCCTCGATAACGTCCTGCTTGGCCGCGGCGGCGGTCTGCATGATGACCGGCACCGACTGCAGCAACGGGTGTGACTTAATGCGCGCCAGCACCTCCATGCCATCCATCTGCGGCATCATGCGGTCGAGCAGGATGGCGTCAAAGCGCTCGGGGTCGGCTTCCAGCAGGTTCCACGCCTCTACGCCATCGCCGGCGGTAACCAAATCGTAGTCGAAATCTTCCAGATACTCTCCGATGATCTCCAGGTTGAACTCCTCATCGTCGACGACGAGCATGGTGGCGCTGGCATTTGTCATGCGTTGAAGACTCCAAGTCTTTGGCCCGCAGGCGGAAATTCTGACAATCGTAGGCTTGATTCGGCATTAATCCGACAAAGTTTAGGCTCGTTTCATATGTCCCGCCACGGCTCGCGGGGCGGATTGAGGTATGCGTCGAGTGATATTAAGGCTCGCCTGTCAAGGCTCGCTGCGCTCCATTTACCAGATGGCAAGATAGCGCAATTTTGGAGTGTAAATGTTTGTTATTTCGAGACGGCCCTCCTAATGTACTGGGTATAGTCTGAGTCTCGGGGAGACTCTGAAAAAGCGCCGGCAGAAGCCAGATAGAGTCGGCACTGTGCGCCCGAGCTTGAAGGCAACGACAAACTCAGGACTACCCGCCAGGAGCGGGTAACGGGTGGGAAAAGCCAGTATGGCAAGAATGATTCCAGATGGGCCTCTGCCACATCCTGCGGCGCTGGCGACCCTGCATCGGTCACTGGCTCGCGCGCTGGACGACAACCACGTCGTCTACCAGCGCTGCGCAACCGCAGGCGGTGCTGATTTCTGGGTCCGCCACATCAGTGGTCGCTCCCTCTTCATCTACTTCGCCACACACCTCGACCGCCGAACGCCTGCAGCTGCAGCGGGCGCAAACAGCGCTGACGACACTCCCGAGGACGGCCCGGATCGCTCTTTGAACCGTGAGCGCCTGCGGGAATTGCTCACCTTTCAAGCGGCTCTGCTGCCGCCGGGTCAACCACGCACACAACTGCAACGCTATGCTCCCGTGCTGGTGATTTTTTCCAGCTGCGACGAGGCTGAGATCAAACAGCTCGCCGAGCGCCTGCCCGACTTCCCCCTGGTGTTAGCCGGACGCGAATCACTACACCCCGCGCAGCTGCGCGAACTGGTGGCCGATAAGCTGGGCGCCCCGGTAACGTTCGATATGCTCGCTGATTTTCGTCGATATTTCAGCCCCGAGGCGGTTGTTCCCGCAGCGCTCAACCCCCACCCTCCCGCTGATCTGGGTGAGGCCGCCAGCGCCGATTGCATGCTCGACTACCAGCAGGAGTGCGCCCTGAAGCTTGATCTCGGGCTCGGCGAAGCGCCGCATCAGGAGCGCGGAATTCCCCATCTGCGTCTGCTTAACGGTGTCGCTGGGAGCGGCAAGTCACTGATTATGCTCTATCGGGTGCGACTGCTCCGCCAGTTGTATCCGGAGCAGCGCGTGCTCGTGCTGGTTCACAGCAAATCAGTCGCCCGGGATCTCCAGGTGCGCTACCAGCGCATCTCTGCTGGCGATGATGGCCCGGAGTGGCTGACCTTTCACCAGTGGTGCCGACAGTTTGTCCCCGGCTATCTGGACTTCGCCAGCGACAAGCTCGAGCGCGAAGTCGCTGCGGACATCGTCAGAGTGCATCTGGCCGATACGCGGCTATCGCCGACCATGCTGCTGGACGAGATTCACTTCTACAAGGATCGCCTGCTGTTTTCGCTGCAGGACTATCTGGGCGCCGATCGTGGCGGCCAGGGTTTCCGCCTCAGTGAGGGCATGCGCAAGCGGGTTTTCGTTGCCATGCGCGCGTTTGATCAGCGCTTCAACAGCATGCTCAAAGCGAGCTGGCACGATCTGCCACGGCTGGCCTGGAGCCGGATCGATCGCGGCCTCGCCAACCTGCCGCAATACGCGCACATTCTGGTCGATGAAGCGCAGTTTTTCGCGCCACTGTGGTTCGAGTTGCTCAAACGCGCAGTCGAGCCGCAACAGGGGCATCTGTGGATGGCTGCCGATCCCTCGCAGGGCTTTCTGCGGCGGCGTCGCTCGTGGTTATCGGCCGGGATCGAGGTGCGGGGGCGCACTACCCGCCTGCGCCGCAGCTACCGCACCACCGATGCCATCATGAGCGCTGCCAGTCAATTCGTCGAGCGCCGCGACATTGCCCAGTTATGCCCTCCGCCGGAGGCTGATAGCGCCGTGAAAACACCCGCTGGTGAGCCCCCCAGGCTGTGCACCTTCCTCAACGAGAAGCAGGAATGGGATTGGTTGTGCAGGCAGATAGCTGAGCTGATCGAGTCCGGTGTCCCCGCTGAGCAGGTTCTGGTTGCCAGCGCCAGTGATGTGGCGGTACTGCAGCTTGGCAATATGCTGAATCGGCAGCTCGGCGGTGCTGGGGCCGCAGTGGTTCAGGATGGTGGCCAGCTCGCCACCCCGGCTAACGGCGTTAAGATTTGTCGCCTTCGATCGGTGTCCGGGCTGGAGGCGCGCCACGTGTTTCTGACGGGCCTGCACCACCTGTTTGAACTCGAAGAGCAAGCCGGCTTGTGTGCCGATGAGCGCGAGCACTACCTGGCCGAGCATACCCGGCAGATCTACACCGGGATGACGCGTGCGGCTCGCGGACTGCAGATGAGCCTGGTTGGCGAATTTCCGCAAAGCCTCGGCGGTATCAGTGGTATTCAGCGCGCCAGGTCTGTCGGCGACGCGGTGACCTGATTATGCCGCCGCCAGGCTGCGGCCCGGCGTCAGCTGGCCCCGCGTCAAGCAGCCCGGGCGCCAGGTGGTGCAGTAATGCTTGGTGACCTGCCGCAGCATTGGCTGGGAACCATGCTCGCCGCTCTGGTCGTCGCGGCCGCGTGGGCATCGATTCCGCCGGCTGTCGCTGAGGCTGACACTGACACTAACACTAACGTCCAGCCCGCACCTGCTCAGTCCTCTCCCGCCGAACAACCCCTTCCGGTCTATCAGTGGACCGACGCCAGCGGCATGCAGTATTTCAGCAATGAGCCGCCGCCGGCTGGTGTCGAGTATCGCGAGATCAGTGGCGAATTGCGCGCCATACGCATTCGCGTAGAACAGCCGCCTGCGGCCGAGGCCGACTCGGGCGTCGAGGCGCAAGCGCCCGCGGTGGATGATGGCGGTGACCGGGCGATGAATGCGCAGCGACTGAGCTACTGCGCCGGCATCCTCGCACAAATCGGTAACCTGGAGCGCCATCTGCAAGAGGAGCAAAGGGCCGAGATGATTGATCGTCTGGTGTTGGCGCTACACCGCTACGAGGCGCGCCACAGGGCGGAGTGTCGCTGACGCAGCGGCCGCCATCTCGATAAAATCAGGCGGCGCTCGGGGGATGGCAGCTCTGACGAGTCGGGCTCAGCGCCCGGCGCGGGTTTTGCGGTGCCAGCGGTTCACATCAACCGCTCGCGCAGTCCCCCGGCCAGTACTCCCAGATCATCGCGGTATGCGGCCAGCTCTTCCAGCAAGTCGGCGGCGCGGCGGGTGTTGCCGAGTTCGGCATGCAACGCTACCAGAGCAACGCGCGCGCCGGGGGCCAGGGCACTGCCGGGGTGCTGCAGCAGGAAGGCGTCAAAGGCCTTTGCGGCAGCCCGGGTGCGGTTATCTTCGGCCAGCTTCCGAGCGCGCTGGAAGTCATCGAGCTCGGACAGATGGGCGTGCTGGGTCTCCAGGCCGCCCTGCCAATAGGGTTGTAGTGTATTGCCAGCGGCCGGGTTGCCGCGCAGGCCGGCGACGACCACACGCTGCCGCCCTTCGCCGTCGTCATCGCCCGCAGCATCGTGCTGCGCCGGGCTGTAAATGCGGAATACGCGCCAGATATCGCGCAGCCATTGCTTGGCGGTACCATCACCACTGGCACTCACGGTGGCTACGGGCGCCGGCTCTTCCGCCTGCGCCGTGCCGCCGGGCAGCCCCAAGGTGAGGCCTGCCACCAATAGCGCCGCGCCGAGATGCACAGTTGTGTTCATAGCCCCAGCAACCTCGCAAGCTGAGAGTTTTCGTAGGACACAGTATCACTTAGAACGGCCGCTTCCTCAAATTTCTCTCTGGCAAGGCTGGGGTTACCCAGCCGGTAATGGGCCATGGCGATATTGATTTTGATCTGCGCGTCGTCGGCCGCCAGGCGCTCAGCGCGGTGGTAGGCATCCAGTGCGCTTTCGAAATCGCCCGCTGTGAAGTACATGCTGCCGCGATTGTTATGCACCTGTGCGTCATCCGGGGCGTCTCTCAGCAGCTGATCGAAGAGGCTATCCGCACGCCGCAGCATGCCGTTTCTGGCGTAGTGGATAGCGATCTGCATGCGTGCTTCGCGATTGCCCGGATCGCGCGCCACAACCGCCTCGTAGGGGCGTACCAGATGCGCCACAGCATGTTCGCGAAGCTGCTGCCGGGAGCGTTCGTAGCGGTGCTCCAGCAGGCTCGCCGCCGGCACCGGCACATCCGCTGCGGATTGTTTGAACGAGACCGGCGGGAACTCCTGCCAGGCTGATTCCAGAGTCACCAGCGACACGCTGCCAGCGGCCTGTGCTTCGCGGTAGCGGCGCGCGCCCTCGGCCCAGGCTTCGACGAAAGGCGCGCCGACCAGCGTGGTCTCCACCGGCACCCAGACCTTGTCGGCATGGATCACCAGCAGATCGGGGTCGACGCTGATGGTCTCCGCCTGCGCCGCGCCGAGGCCGGTATCGAACATCAGCAACAGGTGGCCGGGCAGGTGCACGAAGGCGCTGTCCATGCCCAGCTGGGCGAGTGCGGCGCTGTACAGCACCGACAGGTCGTCGCAATCGCCGACGCGCAGGCGCAGCGTCTCGCGCGGAAACTGCACCGAATCGACGCGATCGGTGGAGACCGTCGAATAGGGGCTGGTCGGGTCTTCGCTGTAGCGCAGACCCAATGCCGACAGGCTCTCATAAGCCATCATGGCGCGCAGCAGGCGCGGGTTGATGATTCCCGGTTCGCTCTCATCACGCACCGCGCGGCGGACGAAATCGCGCAGCAGCGGATCGCGCGGGGTGACGAAGGCGCCGACCATTTCCGGCCGTCCCCACAGCACCGCATTTTTGCCGTACAGGGTCAGCGTGCGACTCACCGCGCGGCGTTGTTCGCGGCCATCGCGGTGGTACAGCAGGGCGATCTCGGCCTGCACGCCGGTGTCCTCTTCGATATCCAGCACGCGCTGATTGAAGGTCGCGTGCAGATCGACCTGGCGGCTCTCCCCCGCCGCGAGGTGCTCGATCTGCAGGGTGCTCGGGAAATCCATATAGCCGCGAATGTGGAAGCTGACGCGCAGATGGTCGTAATCCTCGCCGGAGATATTCGCTACCGTGACCCGGCCCAGCGGCTGCTCGGCGTACTGCTGGTGGGTCGCGGAGAAGACCGGTTCGAAGCGCAGATCGCGCAGTACGAGCTGGGCCGCATCGCGGGCGAACGTGTGCGCCCGCTTGCGCTCGGCCAATGCCTCTTCGAGCAGTGCCTGGTGGTAGGCGTCCGGCTGCTGCTCGACCAGCGCTTCGAGGGTCGCGATAGCCTCATCGAACAGACGTCGCTGGCGGAACAGTGCGGCCAGCTCGATGCGTGGTTCGGCTTCGCGCGGGGCCAGTGCCACCGCCTTTTGCAGCGTATCGCCGGCGCGCTGATAGAGCGCGCTGGCGGCGAGGATACGGCCCTTGAGCGTATACAGCGCAGCCTCGGCCGGGGAGCGTTCCAGCGCCTGATCGATCTCGCGCAGCGCCGCGGCGTGCTTGCCCTGTTCCAGATACAGGCGCGCCATCTGCACCCGCGGGCGGTTGTCCGTCGGCGACAGCCGCGAAGCCATCGCCGCGTGGCGCAGTGCCTCGCTGCCGTGGTCGCTGTGCTCCAGCGCATCGGCCAGCAGCAGGCGCACCTCGGCGCTGTCGGGACGCAGATTGACCGCATCGCGCAGCGGTGCAATGGCTGCGGCCAATTGCCCGCTGGCGAGCAGGTGCTCGCCGAGGCGCAGATTGGCCTGGTAGTCGCGCGGTGCCGCGATCACCGCGCGGCGCAGTGCCGCGAGCGCCTTGTCGGCGCGCCCCAGCGCGGACTGGGCATCCGCCAGCGCCAGCCAGGCCTCGAGCTTGTCCGGCTGGCTGTTGGTGGCGCGGGTCAGAGAGACCAGCGCTCGCGGCCAGTCCTCGCGCTGGGCCGCGGCGACCCCCATCAGGTAGTGGCCCTCGGCGGCGGTCTGCCCATCGCCGGCCAGCTTGATGGCCAGATTGTTGACTTTGCTGTACTGACCGAGTTCGAGGTACAAACGAGCCAGAGCGAGTTGCGCATCGCGGTACTCCGGCTCCAGCGATAGCGCCTTTTCCAGCCGTGCCGCCGCCTGCTGCAGCCGGCCGCGACCAGCGTGGATTCGGGCCACGCGGTACCAGGGCTGTGCGTCCTCGCCGGCCAGTGCGGTGGCGCGATCCAGCGCCTCGAAGCCCTGTCGCTCGATGCCCAGATCCAGATAGGCGCGGCCGAGCAGCAGTTGCAACTCGACATTATCCGGCGCCTGGGTGACGCCCTCTTCCAGGCAATTGACCGCGCTGATGGCGTCGTCCAGCCCCAGGCTGAGATCACCGCAGATGCGCAGCGTCTCGACGTTGGCGGTGCCGTCGGCGAGGGCGCGATCGATCAGCGCCTTGGCCTGCAGCTCGCGGCCGGCCTCGGCGAGCGCGCGGATGCGCAGATTGAGCGAAAGCCCGGATTCACCCGGCAGCTCGCCGAGCTCGGCAAAAGCCTGATCGGCCGCCTCGGCCTCGCCGGCGTGCATCAGCGACAGGCCCAGATAGCGGCGCGCCGAACCCTGCGCCGGATCGATGCGCACCGCCTCGCGAAAGTGGCGGGCCGCCTGGCGATAATCGCCGGCGGCGTAGGCCTCGTAGGCGATGCGGAACACATCGCGCGCGGGGATCGAGCGCGGCCCCTCCAGCCCGTCGGCGCTGACCGCGCTGACCTGATAGTAGAGCGGCGCATCCAGCCCCTGATGTTCGAGGCTCCACTGGTCACTGCCCACCGGCAGTGCCTCGCGCAGCTGGTAGGGGCCGCGGCGCTGCGCCGCGGTGTAAATGCGATAGCCGGTCACCGTGGCGCTGTCCGCCGGACGCCAGATAAAGCGCGTGGTGCGCTCGTCGCCGATCACCCGCGGCGCGCTGATGCGCGCCGGGCGCTGGGCGAATTCGTAGCGCAGCAGACGCTGGCGGTCGGCATCCAGCACGCTGATCTCGACGTGCTGCTCACCGCTCACGGAGAGCCCGGCCGGCTCGCCGATGGCGTAGCCGGTGTCGCCGGCGGCGGCGAAGCGGAAGCGCAGTCGGGTGCCGCTGAACACCGCCACCAGTGCGTCGTTGTGCTCGGTGGCCGCCAGCGCGTAGAGCTGGCCATCGGCGTCCATGTCGAGATCGAACAGGTCGCGAATCGGCTGGTCGCCGATGTGGGTTATCTGCGCGATCAGCTCGTGCTCGGCACTGAACACGGCGATGCGTCGGTGGCCGCGATCGGCGACCAGCAGCTGGCCATCGGCGGCGGCGTGCACCGCCACCGGCTCATCGAACAGCGGGCGGTCTTCTGCGTCCAGCTCCAGCACCTCCAGCGCCACCCCGTCGCGGCTGAAAATCTGTATCCGCCGGTTGCCGGTGTCGGCGATGTAGATGCGATTGCCGCGCACGCTGAGATCCTGCGGCGCATCGAATTGGCCGGCCGCGGCGCCCGCCTCGCCGACGCTGAACTGCACGCCGCCATCGTGATCCAGCGACAGCAGGCGATTGCCGTCGAGCAGCAGCACGCCCTCGCCGTCCACCTGTACCGCGCGCGGTGCCGCGGTGGGTGCGCCGAGGCTGCGGCGCAGATCGGTGCCGACCTGCAGATCGAGCACCGCCGCGCCGCGCCGGGCGCACATCAGCTGGCTGGCGCTGTAGCGGTGGATCGCCGCGCAGCCAAGCGCCAATTCACTGGCCGCGGGAATGCCCGAGCGCGGCCGCGGTTTGAGCGCTTCCTGACCGTGCGCCGGCAGGCGGTAGATCTCCAGTTTGTGGTTGCCGCTGTCGGCGACCAGCAGGCGGTCGTCGCCCAGGCTCAGCAAAGCGGTGAGATTGGCGAAGCGGCCGCGCCCCTGCCCGCGGCTGCCGAAGGCGTTGAGCAGGCGCCGCTGGCGCCAGTCGAACTGGTAGATGCGGCCGCGCTTGCTGTCGCCGATGTAGAGCACGCCGCTGGCGTCGACCGCCATGGCGCGCGCGTTCACCGGGCGGCCGA
>Ga0207752_1001580_pt1 | contig 10141 bp, 6 predicted proteins | sample Pon2CUnioCityCA_6_FD_187272 | JGI IMG/M metagenome (GOLD analysis project Ga0207752, IMG submission 187272) | Marine sediment microbial community from Union City, CA, USA - Pond 2C Sediment 2 (SPAdes) | ecosystem: Environmental > Aquatic > Marine > Intertidal zone > Salt pond sediment ... | reverse complement strand
GACGGCGATACCGCAGTCAGGAAGGTCAACCACCATCTTGGGACGCAAACGCCGGTGCACGTCGATCGCGCGGAAGATGTTCTGCGGGTCATCGTGGACCTGGGACGACGCGTTGGCCAGCCCCTCGTACAGGGCATTGGCCGCGTTCTCCTTTTCGAGGATCAGCGCGGCTTCTGTTCCGAACGGCGCTCCGTAGAAGTGGGCCGCGCTGGCCACGCGACGCGCCAGCACGTTGCTCCTGGGAAACGAGCGAAGGAAACCGCATCCGGTCCACCGCGCGGTGATTCCGTATTGGGCGGCGATCTTGACCGCCCGACTCTTGATCTGCCCCACCTGCAGGCCACGCGCCCCGACCGCGCTTACTTCGCAGCCCTCGATACCCGGCCCGATGAGGACGGCGTGCCACGCATCACGGATCCCCTGAATATTTTGCAGCTCCACGTCAACTATGCTTCACCCGAAGGCACGCTCGCCGGGCTCACCCGCATTTACGAGCGAATCGCCGGCAAGCAAGAAGCGGGAGACGAGCTGACCCCGGCCGAACAGAATTACGTTGGCTATGACGCGGTCCAACTGATGCCTATCGAACCGGCCATCGAATATGAAGCCGGACCCCGCTTCTGGCAGCCGGTTGCCGGCGCAGCGGGCGAGAACGAGGTGGAACTCACCGTCACGCTCCGCCGCCCCGATATGACCAACTGGGGATACGACGTGCTCATCGCCGCTTCTCCGGCCGTGAATCCTGCCGTCCTGGACAGTGGCCGGCCCGAGGAATTCGTGGACTTCCTCGCCACCCTCCATAATTTCCCCGGAAAACCGATCAAAGTGGTGTTGGACGTGGTTTACGGTCACGCCGACAACCAGGCCCTGCCCCTGCTCAACCACCACTTCTTCGCCGGGGCCAATATGTACGGGCAGAATCTGAACTACGGCCATCCCGTGGTCCGCGCCATCCTCCTGGAGATGCAGCGACGCAAGAGCAATTTCGGCGTGGACGGCGTGCGCGTGGACGGTGCCCAGGATTTCAAGACATGGGATCCGGAAACAGAGGAACTATCCCATGATGACGGCTACCTCGGACTGATGAATGACGTGGTCCAGGAGGTAGCCGGACAGCGTTACCGGCCCTGGATGATCTTCGAAGATGGCCGGCCCTGGCCCCAGGACGATTGGGAACTGACCTCTACCTACCTGGAAGTAAACCGGCAGTTTCCCAACGTCGTCCAGTGGGGCCCCCTCACCTTCGCCCACAACACACCCTTCTTATTCACTTTCTGGGTCGGCAAGTGGTGGCGTATCCAGGAGATTGCCCGCAAAGGACGGCACTGGATCACCGGCTGCGCCAATCATGATACGCTGCGGCGCGGGACACAGGTAGATCCGCTGGCCCGCGTCAATTCTCGCCTCGGCAACACTCTGCCCCACATCTTCCGGAAAGGTTACGATAATCCGGCAGCAAAACTGTTTGACTACGCCATGATGCCCGGCATCCCCATGGATTTCATCAACGCCTCAATGCGCGCACCCTGGAGCTTTATCCGCAACACAGACGACCGCTACGGGGTGAAGGTGGTCGCCGAAGAAGCTCGCTTTTTGGACTGGGCGCTCTCGGATGACCGCTATCGCCAACCGCAACGATTCAGCCGGCTCAAGGATTATGGATTTGCCGACCTGGAAGAGCTCCGTCGCTTCATGAAAACCCTGGCCCACCTTGTTGAGGTGACCGGCTACGACCTGGCAGAAATCGCGCGTCTGCTGGCGACCGTGCAACCGCCCCTGGCTGCCGCCCCCCTCTCTGTTACCCGGCTCAAAGAGATCGCCGTAGCCTGGATGGATGACGTACACGAATATTGCAACGTGGCCGATTACATGGATCAGGTCAATCCAATTCAGGCACAGTTTAACCTTGACGTGCGCCAGTTTCGGCGGCAACGTCGCTGGCTCCTCCACAATCTCGGTTCCGAAGACTTGTTCGACTATCTCCGGCCGGTGAACGGCACCGTTCTTTTCTACGGGGTACGCCACGGACCGGACGGCGAGCGGCTCCTCTTCGTGGCCAACATGGAAGGGGCTCCGCGAACCATCACGCCGGCGGAATTGCCGATCCCCGAACTGCCCCCCGATCGCTGGCAACTGGCGCTCGCCTCGCCTGGGCTGGAAGTGGGTGGCGCCGGGCAGGAGCTAACCCTGCACGACAGCCAGGGCGCACTATTCACGCGACCCGCTTAAAACTGTCGCGGACGCCTGCCCTAGATCCAGGTCGGCTCCTCATATTCGCCGAAGACCTCGCGGAGAACGTCGGTAATCTCACCCAGGGTAGCATAGGCCCGGACAGCGTCGAGAATGTAAGGCATCGTATTCTCCGTTCCCTCTGCCGCCTCCTGCAGAGCAGCCAACGTTTCCTCGACGCGCACGTTGTCTCGTTCCAGTCGCAACTGTTCCAGACGGGCTACCTGCCGCTCGTAGCCCTGGGGATCCATCTTCAGAATGGGAATCCGAACCTCTTCATTGTTCCCAGTATAATCATTAACGCCGACAATCTTGTACTGTCCCTGATCGACCTCACGCTGGTGTTGATAGGCAGCGTCGGAGATCTCGCTCTGGAAAAAGCCTCTTTCGATCGCGGGCAGGACGCCACCCAGCGCGTCAATCTGTTCCCAGTAGTCGTAGACCTGTTTTTCGATCTTGTTCGTCATCTTCTCCACGAAAAAGGAACCGGCCAGCGGATCCACCGTATTGACTACGCCACTTTCTTCGGCAATGATCTGCTGCGTGCGCAGGGCGATCGTCACCGCTTCCTCACTGGGCAAGGCCAGGGCCTCGTCCATGCTGTTGGTGTGCAGGCTCTGGGTACCACCGAGGATGGCCGCCATGGCCTGCAGCGCCACCCGGACGATGTTGTTTTCCGGCTGCTGGGCCGTGAGGGAAACACCGGCCGTTTGCGTGTGGAAACGGCACAACCAGGAACGTTCGTTTTTCGCGCCGAAGGTTTCGCGCATCTCCCGCGCCCAGATGCGCCGGGCCGCCCGGAATTTGGCGATCTCCTCAAAGAAATCGTTGTGGCAGTTGAAGAAGAAGCTGAGGCGAGGTGCAAAGTCGTCCACGTCCAACCCTCGCTCCAGGGCCCAACGCACATATTCCAGACCGTCTCCCAGGGTAAACGCTAACTCCTGGGCCGCGGTTGAGCCGGCTTCGCGGATGTGGTAACCACTGATGGAAATCGTGTTCCACTGTGGCATGCGCTCTGTGCCAAATTCAATCGTGTCGGTCACCAGCCGCATCGACGGTTCCGGCGGGAAAATATACTCTTTCTGCGCGATATATTCCTTCAGAATGTCATTCTGCAAGGTTCCCCGCAGCCTGGCCATCGGTACGCCTTGCTTCTCCGCGGCCGCGATGTACATCGCCCAGATGATGGCAGCCGGGCTGTTGATGGTCATGCTGGTGCTGACCTCGCCCAGGGGTATCCCCTCGAACAGAATCTCCATATCCCGCAGCGAACTGATGGCCACACCACACTTACCAAACTCTCCTAACGCTTCCGGGGCATCGGTGTCGTAGCCCATCAGCGTCGGCAAGTCGAAGGCAACCGACAGGCCCATATTTCCCTGTTCCAGCAAATAACGGTAGCGTTGGTTCGTTTCTTCGGCTGTTCCGAAGCCGGCAAACATGCGCATGGTCCAGGTGCGGCCCCGGTACATCGTCGCGTGAACGCCCCGGGTAAAGGGATACTCACCCGGAAAGCCCAGGTCCTTCTCGTAGTCGAGGCCGCCGACGTCTACCGGGGTATACAGGCGCTTGATGGGCTCCCCGGAGAGCGTGCGGAACTGCTCGCGCCGCTCTGGAAAGCGGGCTAACGTCTGTTGCAGGGTCGTTTCTTCCCACTTATCCTGTTCATCGGCGATCTCGGCCAGCTTCTCCTCGTCATACATGCTTTTTGCTCCTTGGCTGTTTGTGGCGAATATCGGACGGATAAGTTTCGTCACGGCAGAAGATCTCTGTGTGCCCGAACTTTGTTCGTGACGACGCTGCCATTATACTCGTGCCCGCAAGCTTTTGCGAGTAACGATTGGCGCAGGTTGCTCTGCCCTCACCCATAAGCTAGAATGCGCCATTTAGCCAATACGGGAACGGTACGTGAAGGATCCAGATCAACAAGGCACTCCGGCTGGGCTGGCACCACCCCCCGTCATAGACGAGGAACCATCCTCCGATCTCGGACAGAATGGAGGGCTGGTGCGGGCGGCCGCTGTCCTTGCCCTGGGCAACGTGGCCAGCCGCGTGCTGGGACTGGCGCGGGAGACGGTCAAGGCCACGCTTTTCGGTACCAGCCCGGCGCTTAGCGCTTACGAGATCGCCGCACTGGTTCCCACCACCCTCTTCGACCTGATCATCGGCGGCATGGTCAACTCGTCGCTGGTACCCGTATTCAGCGACTATGCGGCCCTGGAAGAGCGCGACCAGTTATGGGCCGTCCTCAGTACTTTTCTGAGCGTGGTGAGCGTCATTCTGCTGGCCGTGGTGGGATTCGTGGAGCTATTCCCCGCGCCGGTTGCCTGGGTCCTGGGTGCCTACAACCTGGCGAACCCGGCGTTAACCACTTTCACCATCTCTCTGATCCGCCTGGCGACCCCGGTAGTCTTCTTCCTCAGCATCTCCAGCGTGCTCACCGGGGCGTTATACGCCCTTAAACGCTTCACCCTGCCGGCGTTCACTGCTGCCGCCTTTAACGGAACCATCGTCCTGGTGACGCTGCTGTTGGCCCGGCACCTGGAACGGCCGGTAACCAGTCTCGTCTGGGGCATGCTGCTCGGTTCGGTGGTGCAGGTCCTGTTACAATTACCGGCGCTACGAGATGCCCAGTTGCGCTGGAATTTGCGCTGGCGCCATCCGGTGATCCGGCGCGTCCTCCGCCTCTATGCGCCCATTGTCGCCGGGTTGCTGGTGACCCAGGCCGGCGTGGCCATCGGCTACAACCTGACGACGCGCACCGGCGATGCCAGCCTGCCGCTGATGCGTTACGCCACCACCCTCTACCAGTTTCCTCAAGGGCTGGTCGTGACCGCTCTGTCGATCGCCATTCTACCCACCCTCTCCGAGCAGGCCCATGGGCCCCTCTCCACCTTTAAGCGCACCCTGGCCCAGGGGATCCGGCTGGTGCTGGCCCTGATCCTGCCGGCAACGGCCGGGCTTTTCGCCCTGGCACCGGTCATCGTCGGCCTCATCTTCCAACACGGCCAATTCAGCGGCGCGGCAACCGAGGTAACCGCCCTGATTTTGCGCCTTTTTCTCTTTGGCCTACCCTTTGCCGCCGTCGACCAGATGTTGATTTTTGCTTCGTACGCCCGCAAGGATACGATGCGGCCTGCCCTGGTCGGCGTTGTCAGCATTGGCGTGTACGTGGTGGTTGCCGCCACCCTGCCCGGTCTGATTCGCACGCTTGGTTTAGAGGGTGAGATCGGCGCGCTACTACGCCGCGTTGGCCATGTCTCGATACCGAATCTGGAGCAACCGATCGGCCTGTACAGCCTGATGATCGCCGATGCGGTGAAACACCTGGTGCACACGCTCTTGATGCTGTGGGTTTTGCGACGCCAGATTGGCGGGGTGGCCGGGTTCGGGATTATGCCGGCTACGATACGCTCCTTGCTGGCAGCACTGGCCACCGGCCTGGTAGCTTTCCTGGCTGCCACTGCCCTTGCTCCTCTTCTTCCCGGCAATAGCCTGGGCACGCGTCTGGCTCTGGTCATCGCGGCCGGCGGCGCCGGTCTCCTGGTCTACCTCGCTTGCGTCTGGCTGCTGGACATCACCGAAGCCAAGTCACTGGGCAAGCTCCTGCGGCGCCGCTCCCGTTCCTGATCGCAGACAACGTCTGTTTGTAAACAGATCTAAATTGGGTACAATGATTTGGGATGCGATTGAGAGCGTATCTCGTCTGCACTGTCGTACTGATTATCACCCTATCCCAGACAATCACAGGAGCGGATCTCGTGTCTAAAAACAGTTACAAGTTGACCGTACGCAAAGGCCCCCAGGAAGGACAATCTTACTCTCTGGTAGCGACGATGGTGACCATCGGCCGGGATCCAATGGCCGATATTGTGATTACCGATCCGGAGGTTTCCCGCCAGCATGCCCGCCTCACACGTACTGACGGTGGCTATGAGATTCAGGATCTCGGGAGCACCAACGGGACCTTCTTGGATGGCCGGCGCCTGGGAGGAGAGTCCCAGCCGCTTTCCCCCGGCCAGACGATCACCATGGGCAGCAACGTCTTCTTGATTTATGAAGAAGTCGGCGATGAGATGGCCACCGTCATCTCCCCCGAGGAGGAAAGCGCCTTCCCAGAAGAAGAGACCGGAGGCGAGGAGGCAGCGGCAGGCGCAAATGTCTATGACTTCCCGGAACCAGAGGAGGAAGGGTTCGGCACCGTCCTGGAAGCCGCGCCCGAGGAAGCAGCGGAAGCAGACGTGGTTGAAACAGCGCCGATGCAGTACGAAGAGGTAGAAGAGGAGTTCGAGCTACCTTCATTTGAGGAGGATGAGGCGTTACCCTCATTTGGCGAAGCGGAAGATGAATTGCCCTCCTTCGAAGAAGCAGCGCCCCCACCCTATAGCAGAACCGTCCTCGAGCCCGAGTTTGTAGAAGGCGATTATGAAGAGGCCGGTGCTGAAATGGAGGGCGAATTGCCCGGCTTCGACCGCGCCGGGGACGATCTCTATACGCCCGAACCGGAGGCGGTGAGCCCGCCCCCACCGCCGGCCCCACCGGGTAAGGCTCCTTCCGCTAACAACCGTAACCGGAATCTTATCATCGCCATCCTGGCCCTGATTTTCTTATGCTGCTGCTGCGCGTTTGCCCTTTACGTCGGCTACGTCTACCTGGGCGACATTCTGGGGTGTTACTTCATCGAAGGGTACCCTAACTGTTAGCAGAGGATAGCGCAGCTGCCGGCCGGTAGCTGGAGGTTGCCGGCAGCGGCCTATAAATCTTTCCGTTTCTTGTCGCCGACCAGTTCATGCTCGGCATCGATGACGATTGCGTCCTGGAGCGGGTCCACTTCCTCATCTGCGTCCGGATCCCCGCCGTGGAATTGCTTCATGTGCCGGGCGACGACATGTGGGGGTGCCATCTCGATAAACACCTTGGCTCCCACGAGCAGGGCAGTCAGATCGTCCAGTTGCCCCAGAACCGGGTAGATATCGGGAGCAAAGTCAATGGGCACCAACACATAGAGAAGGGCAGCAGCCGGCAGCAATTTGAGGTAAAAAGGCACGTCCGGGTCGCGCAACAGATAATATACCAGGCGTAACTGGTTCCCGATCTCTTTCCAAAAACCGGGATCTTTTGCTTTTTTCCTTATCTCCTGCTCAGGCGTCTCTCTTGTCATTGCACCTTCCTCCGGCTCAGACCAGCGGATCTGGAATTTAGCGCTGGCTCCTGACGTAATCGGTTAACTCTGGCAAAATCGGGTTAACATCGTAATTCTTCCAGTGGCCAATCGCCCCCGCCGTAAACACGGTAAAACCTATGACGTAGCCATCCTGGCGGACCCCCGCATCATACCAGGCAAGCTGGTTAATGAAGGCTTCGACACCATTGCGACCCAGACCCTGCTCCACCCAATAGGTGCTGAAACTTTGCCAACCCCAACCCTGGGGACCCGGCCGGTTATTGAGGGTGCCGTCCACCCCGGCCTCTGAAATGACCAGAGGAATAACCAGATCAAAAGGAATCAGCAACTCTTCGTAAAACCAGCGATAGCGAAAGGCGAGTGCCCCCCTCTCGGGGTGCGGATCCGTACCGGGCAAAGGAGACCCATATAGATAGGTCATGTCGGGGGCGCCATACTCGTGGAGGGTCAGGATCCCCTGATGTTCTTTGGCCGTGAAGATCGCGGCTGTAAAACGCTCGAACTCCTCCAGCTCGGGAACGCCGGTAGCAAACCCGCCGATCGCCGAGCGCAGGCCATGCTGGGCCATCAACTTGACCCGCTCCTGTTCAAAGCGGGAGTACCAGATGATATGCTGCATATCCGGATCTGGTTCATTATGCGCTTCCCAGTAATCCACGCCGGGATTTGCCAGATAGTGGCCCAACAGGTTGTCCACGTACCGGCGCGCCTCGGCCTCCGGATTCTGATCATAGCGGAGTCCGCCGATTTCCTCAATCCGGCCCACGGTTAAGGTCCGGGGGGAGGCCGCCTTCACCTCGGCCAGGAATCCCAGGTCATCCACCCCCTTCATCACCGCCGGCTGTGCCTCGCGGACAAAGGTCATGATGGCCGGATCGTTGTTCCGGATCACGTGCAGACCCAGCTTGCTCGGCCCCAGCTCGTCGGTGGGCGGCAACTGCGGAATCTGGCTCACGTAACGGGTCGGCGTCAGCGTCGGCGTGGCCGTCGGCGTCAGCGTGGGACGCGGCGTCCGGGAGGGCAGCACGGGCACGACCGAGGGGGTCATGGTCGGTCCGGCTGTGGGCATATGGCGGAAGTTGGCCCGGGCATCTACCGTGATCCGGGCAGCAGGCGTCCAGGTAGCGGGCATGCCACCCGGACCATCGCCGGGAACGATAGCCGCCGCCACCCGCGTGGGGGTTGGGAATTGGCTGAGGAGTGCCGGTGCCTGGACACAGGCACTAAGCAACCAGATCAAGAGCGTGATGAGTATGAATTGCCGTCGGCGCATGGAAAGAATCATACCACCGATACCAGACAGATCCAATCCAGAGCGCTCCTCTAAGCTTTTTCAGGGACAGATTTCCTACCCGCCGGCACCTGTCTCTGCCCTTTGGAAATGGCCCCTGGCTTGTGATTCTGGACCCCCTCTCCTTGCACGCGTGGGCACCGGTGCTAAAATCGCCTCCACCATGAGTCTTTTCTTTATTCTGAAAGCGGCAGTCGTTCTCTTCTTTCTGGTAATGTTCCTGCGCAACACCCGGCCCATCTGGGCCATCGGGCTGCTGACGGTAACCAGTGCCTTTCTCCTGGACACCTTCCTCGGCACCTTCGGCCGGGACGAGATGCAGGCGGAACTCGGTTTCTTCTTCTACGTGATCAGCGGCGCCCTCTTCGCCGGGGCCGCTCTCTGGCTGTGGGGAATCCTGCGCTCGGAAGCCGGGGCAGGCACCAACACCCCCGTCCCCGCTTTCCGGCCGTCCTCCCCCTCGCCCACTGATCGGGAAATCGCGCCGGCACCGGCCGGGTCCGCGGACAGCGGTTTCGACCGGCAGATGCTGTACGAGCAGATCCGCTACCGGCTGGGCCCAGGCGATGTCCGCGACCTGATTTTTGACCTGGAGATGAACGAGAATGACGTCATCATTCCCAACCAGAGCATCAGCGAGAATGCCCTGCGCATCATAGATCTGGCCGAAGCGGAAGAGAAGATGGGAGCGCTGGCGCTGGCTGTGGAACGAATTCTCACCCCAATTCCACCGGAGAATCTGCCGCGGCGAGAGAAACTGACGGCTGATTCACCCCCGACAGTGCTGCGCCACTTCCTGCTCGCTCGCTATAACCTGGCAGAGCTGGAAGAGATAGCCAACAGCCTGGAGATAGATTGGGAGCAACTGGGCGGCGGCAACAAGAAGGAAATGGTCCGGGGACTGTTACTCTACCTGGATCGCCGTAACCGCCTCGCCGAACTGATTCCTTTGCTGCAACAAACAGAGATTGGCCCGGCTCAGGCGTAGAGATTGGCCGGCACCTGACAGCCGCTTCCTGGCCCTGGGCCTTGTCGCCCTCCTGGTTGCGGGCGCTGCCTGGTGGTTTACTTTCCGCCTTCGGACCCACATCACGTTGGAAGATGCCCTCATCACCTACCGCTATGCCACCAATCTGGCCACGGGGAAGGGTTTTGTCTTCAATGAAGGGGAGCGGGTGCTGGGAACGACCACCCCGTTGCAGACGATGGTCTTGGCTGCCGCCGGCTGGCTGCTCGGTCCGGCCCGCATCCCCCAACTGTCCACGCTCCTGATGCTGGGAGCCGGCATCGTGACCGGCGCCTTGAACGTGCTCATCCTGAAGCGGCTGGGATTCGGCCGGCTGACGGCGCTGGCCGGCGGCGCCCTCTACTTCGCCAGCCGGGAAATGCTGCTGGCCGCTGCCGGGGGGATGGAAACCTCGCTGGCCCTGATGTGG
>Ga0207752_1001579_pt1 | contig 10141 bp, 8 predicted proteins | sample Pon2CUnioCityCA_6_FD_187272 | JGI IMG/M metagenome (GOLD analysis project Ga0207752, IMG submission 187272) | Marine sediment microbial community from Union City, CA, USA - Pond 2C Sediment 2 (SPAdes) | ecosystem: Environmental > Aquatic > Marine > Intertidal zone > Salt pond sediment ... | reverse complement strand
CGCCGGCCGTGTCGCCACCGACGGTGTTGTTCTGCGCCTGGCCGTAGATACGGACGCCGTACAGCGTATTGGCCAGGACGCCGGTGCCGCTGGCGTCGGTGCCGACGTAGTTGCCGGAGACGACGTTGCCCATCGTGCCGGCGCCGTGGATGCCGACGCCCTCCCAGCCGTTGCCCGAGAGGACGTTCCGCGCGGCGGGTGTGTCGCCACCGACCGTGTTACCCTGGGCACCCTGGCCGATGAAGACACCGTCGGCACCATTGCCCAGGTCGACCGTGCCGCTGGCGTCGGTGCCGACGTAGTTGCCGGAGACGACGTTGCCCGTCGCTTCGCTGCCTGCGATGACGATGCCGTTCAGCGAGAAACGGTTGATCACCAGCCCTCGGATCAAGTTGCCGGTCGAGGTGATGATCAGGCCGGCGCTGAGTCCTGCGATAGATGATCCGTCGAGCTCGATCAACAGCGTGGCCGGCGTTCCGTCACCTGCCTCGGCCGCACCGGGTTGGCTGTAGCCATCGATCTCGGTTTCGTCGTCGGTCAGGTACGGCAGCAGACTCGTCGGCTGAATGGTGCACACACCGCCGCAGCCTGCGACGTCGAACTCGATCGTATCCGGGCCGGGGTTATCGTTGGCCTGCGCGATGGCCCAGCGCAAGGAACCGTCGCCGCTGTCGCTCGTATTGGTCACCGTGTACGTGTCGGCTCGGGCTACCTGCCGCGTCGGCAGCAAGATCAGCGTCAGAGCCAGCACCAGGATCGCTCTCCAGAACTTCTTCCGTCTCATTTTGTGCCTCCCTCCTTGGTCAGCTTCCTATCACCGGCAGACCTGTCCTTTGGACAGGCCCTGTCCAAGGGACAGGATCCCCTTCGGGGCTGGAACGTACTGCGGGCCGTAGTTGTGCGTTATCCGTAACTCACGTCTACTTATAGTATACTCTCGAAAGGACGTTTGTGCCACTCGGAAGGCTATTCGCTCGCGCACCGCAGTTTGCATAAATTGCCGATTTATCCCAACGCAAAGACGCAAAGGCGCAGAGACGCAGGGGGAGGCAGAGAAGGCGAGTGGCTCTTCAGGACTTTGCGGGGTCGCTGATCAAGACCCTAAAGGTTTCAATGTCAACCTCAAGAATTTCCAGGATTTCCGTGCATTTCTTAAAGAATCTCAACTGATGGTTCAATGTTCTAAAACCTTTAGGGTCTCACCCTGCGAAATCCCAGAGAGCCAGGCGAGTAAGTGCTTCTCCCTGGACCGGGGATTCACCCTCAACCCATGGCCGAGTTTTTCGTCGAAGCAGGCGCGGTGGCAGTATAGGCAGATCGGCTTCATCCGCGCTCAATCTCGCCTCCTGAGCCATCTGGAGCGTCCGCTCCGTCGGCACATCGATCTCCTCTGGCCCGGTGCCGGCGGCGGCGCGCAGGGTCTAGCCGGTGAGGTCGACGGCGGCGGTGGTGGTGGTGTTGTGGAGCTCGATCCATTCGCGGGTGAGTGAGGGGGTGGTGCCCATCCAGGCGATCTCGGTGACGACGACGGAGCGGGAGGGGCCGTGGGGGGCGGCGGAGGCGACGAGGAGGGGGATGGCGGCGCGGGTGAGGGCGATGGGGATGGGGATAGTGTTGGGACAAGGGCGGGGCTGGTGATGCGGTCCAGCGGGTGAGGGACGGGCGGTGGGCGGAGGTGTCAACGGATGGAGGAACGGATAAACGGATGGGGGGCGGCGGGCGGCCGCGCGGGCTGTGGTGCGCGGTGAGCAAAGGGTATCTTGAAGGCGAGTTGACGCGGATCCGGGCCGATTCCCCTGTTCAGGTGATGCTCGAGGCGGATCCGCGACCCGCGTATCGGTAAGGGAACCGCGGGCGACGGCTCAAGACGCGGGTTCCTCTAACCGCGCTTGACCCAGCCCCATCGTGGTGCGCCAGCCCACCCCGGCGAAGGGGGCGAAGGCGGCCAGCAGCCCGATGCGCCACCGCCAGGCCACATCTTTGAACCGGATCGCGAAGCGGCACAGGCCCACAAATCCCCCCACCCGCCCCCGCCGACCACTTCCAAAATCCACCCGTTCCGTCCGCAGCCGGTAGCGGCTGACGACGACGCAATCACGGGCGAAGGCCCGCAGTTCCTCAGGGAGGGGCTGCGGGCCGAATGCGTTCCACAGCCGCAGCAGACCGCCGAAGACGAGCACGGGCAGGGGGAAGGGCAGATCGTACGAATGGTCGCCGAAGGGGCCATCGGGCGGCGGGCTGCGGCGAAAGGTGGTGGGCGTCAGGAAGCGCAGCGTGACGGTGTCGGGGGGCGGGGCGCCCTCCGCGCCTTCGATCAGCGCCTCGTAGGAAAGGTGGGCCGCCTGCGGGTGGCGGGCGGCGGAGGTCGCGACCTCACCCACGTGGAAGGGCACGCCGGCCAGATGCACGGTCGCGCAGGCCCACCGGGGGACGAGGTCGTCCAGCAGGCAGCGGGATAGATCGGTCTCGACGCCGGTGACGCGCAGGTGGCAGGCCTGACCGGCGGCCACGCGCACGCTGCCGCCGTGAGGGCGTGGCGACGAGGACCACAGCGGGGAGACGGTGAAGGGCCTGGGGACGTTGGGCGTGTGGAGCCGCTGGGCCAGCCGCGGATCGGCCTGGCGCACCTGTTCCAGGAACCAGGCGTGGGCCGCGCGCCCTAGAAACGCGGGCACAGTGGCCGCAACGGTCGGTCTGAGTGTCAGGACGATTGCTGCGAGCATTGGTTTGTCGATCCATGGACCGCGCTGCTGGCGGGGCAGCGCGTCACCTGTGCTTGATTGCACACTCCGGGCCGTGAAACGTGATCGGTCTGCAAGGTCGGGGAGCCTGCCGCTGGCCAGATCATGGCTCGATTGTGGTCGATGGCACACTCCAGGTCGTGTTACGTGGTGCGTGTTCCGTGATGCAGGTGCTCGAAGGTCTATTACGCAATACACAACACGCACTTGGCTTTCAGACCTCGATCTCTCCCCTTGCACCCTCACCTGCGCAGCCCGCGCTTCCCCCTGCCCCGTTCCTCACGCATCACGCACTTGGCCTTCAGACCTCGATCTCTCCCCTTACATCCTCACCTGCGCAGCCGGCGCCTCCCCCCGCCCCGCTCCTCACGCATCACGCATCACGTTTCACACATCACGTTTCACGTTTCACGTCCGACCGCAGCGGTCAGCTCACGCCTCACCCTCGCCGGTACAAGCAACCGGCCCGGAGAGCGCTCTCCGGGCCGGTTCTTGGGGACGATCTCACTACCCCTCAAACACGGTCTGTTCTTCTACCTCCGTCTGCAGGGCTCGCAGCGCCTTCTTAACCAGGCTAAGGCGCAGCTCCCTCTCCTCGTCCTCGGCCAATTCGGGATTTCCTAAAGGGTGTGGAATAGCCACGGTGGGCACGATGCGATTAGCCCCCACCGTCAGAGAGATGGGCACTATCGAAGCCATGTGCACCACAGGCAACCCTACCCCGTCTATCTCCTTCACCAGCGTTGCACCGCAACGCGTATCGGTCCCTCAGGTGGAGGTGAGGATCACCCCATCAACGTCGGCCGCCTTCAACTTTTCCGCGATCGCTTTGCCGAACTTCTGGGCGCTGGCAACTGAAGTGGCATTGCCCACCGTGACGTAGTACAGGTCATACAGTTTGCCGATCGCGCCATCCTTCTCCAGGCTGCGCGCAGCGTCCAATGGCAAGACCCGATCCGGATCCTCGTTCGCGTAGACCGGATCGTAACCACCGTGACACGTCTGGTAGGCGTCTGACGTCAGGTCATCCACCCCGGCGATACTGTATTCGGCGAATTTCGAAGCGCTCGCAGCCTCTATTCGGTCCGGGTTACCTGAGGGCACGATCCCTCCTGAGGTCACCAGCGCTATAGTTGCCGAGCGCAGGTCCCTGATCGCAGGACTGGGAGGGACGCGCTCAAAAGTGGGCATCGGATACTCGGTCTGGAATGGCTCCCCCTTGAGTTTAAGCAGGAGCATATCTACCGCTCTCTCCGCCCCGGTTCGATCGACAAATTGATTGACCCTGAGCCCCCGAGGAAAGTAACCCTCTTCTTGGGGAGGGCCGATCTCCTGGCCCAGGCCCATCTTGCGTACGAAAGTGGCCATCTTGAGGATGGCCTCTCTCATGCCCCTGGCCGAATCGGCGGTGGGGATGATATACACTTCCTTACGGTAGAGATCCAGCGCCGGGTTCTCTTCATACATAGCCGTGACCACCGGGATGCCCAGCTTTTCGCTTACCGCTGAGCAGGAGCCCCCACAGGCGACGCCGTACCTGCCGGCGTTGAAGGCTGGACCGGCGACAAATACGTCCGGCTTATAAGAGGAAGCCAGCTCTACCACCCTTTCTGCCGCAGCCTCTATGTTCTCGGCGAAGTAACCATCGCCGCAGACCACGGTGGCCACTACCTCCCCCTCTTCCCCCAGGATCTTTTGCAGGACCCTGCCAGGGCCGACGGCCCCCTCCCTGATCAGGGGAGGGATGTTGGCTTTCTCCTCTCCGCCTATCTGGGCGAAGAACTGGTTCAAGTAATGAACCACTCGAAACTTCTTCTCTGCCATCTTACTTTCCCCCTGTCCCTTGAAAGGCTCTCTACCACCCCCGAGCGGCTAGCTTGCCCAGACCCAACTGGCAAGTAGACCCCATGATGCTCTGTATCTCGACGTTCAGGCCTCCATCGGCGGCCAGGCAGCCGGCAAACCCTCCGGCAATGACCTCTGCCGGTTTCAGGTCTCCAATGATCCGCTTCATGGGGGAAAGAGTCACCACCTCATTCGCATTCCCCACACTCACCACCGCGCTGGCCTCAGGTGTCGCATCTGCCAGTGACTGGGAACCGCCATCTCTTCCGGCAAACTCATCGGTGATCAGTACGGTCTCTATCCCGTACGCTTTCATCTTCTTGCACAGCATCATCAGATCTGTATCGGGGTTGCCGAAACCTTCATTCGTAACGATTGCCCCCTCCGCTCCAATGAGTTTCGCCAGGTTGCTGGCATAGTCTGAAGCTCTCTCCTTGTCTGCCAGCGTGACCTTTAGATTGGTGATGATCACCCCGATGAAATTCAGATCCTTGCCGTGTCTCCGATAGAGCTCCTGGATTGCCGCGTTGTTCACGTGATGGTAGGTGGTGTGCTTGTCGCAAGCGGAGACACAGTTGCCACTCACGATAGCCCCATCCATCACCTCATTAGGATGGATCAAGGTCGGTAAGATCTTCTTGGCGTCAACCCCGTAGAGATAGGTGTCGTGCAACAACCCCTGTGCCAACAGCGGGTGAACGTAGGCGACCCGGGGAAGCGCGGCGTCGGTAACCGGACTCAGTTCATAGACCTCCACCTCGTCAGGGGCGACGTCCGTACCTGCTTTACCCAGGTAAACCGCGGCCCTCAGCCCGGCGAGGCGCACGGCCTCCTCGTGGGCGTAGGGGGCCAACCCATCGGTGGGGCGCAGGATCAACGCCACGTTGTTGGTCCGGGAGAACGGCGAATACGGGGCCCCAGGCCCGCTCATGTCGATGAGCCCCTCCTGGAAGCCCACGATGCGCCCCACGGTCACCAGCGCCGCCCCCCTCAGGACGTTGGTTCTGCCTGACCCCACGGTCCCCACTTTGCCGATCACCCCGGGAAAGATCTCCCCTGGTCCGCTGACCTTGACCCTGGGTTCGATCACGTCCTTGACCGGGATGATCCGTACCTCCTCTCCCCGTCGTGCCAGCTCGACGTCCGCTCCGGCCAATCTATCATCTTGCAGGGCCAGGTCGATTAGCTCCTCCCTGTTCACGTAGAGAGTGCCGTCTTCGACCCTGGTCTCATCGCCAAACTGCACGTCGTCGATCTCGATTATGCCTAGCTCTAAGCGCATCCTAAGCCCCCTTTCCAAGATGCATTTCTTGGCACATCATAGTTATTCTTGAATCAATTCATCTAACTTCTCGATGATCCCCTCCTTGGTAACGTCCTCACCCATCAATTTGTCCACCACCTCCCCATCCCGATAGAACCAGAATCCGGGCAGGCGCAACCCCATGTGCCCAACCCTGAGGCTCGCTATCAGCCGCCGGTTCTTGGGGCAATCTACTTTGCCAAATTTCACTCTGCCGCTGTACGCCTGCTCCAACCTCTCTACGTCAGGCATGAGATCCATGCACTTGTCGCAGCGGTTACTCCAGAAATCTACCAGGACAGGCAGTTCGGACTCGAGCACCTCCTTCTGATAGGTTTCTTTTGTCAGTTCCAACGTAGCTCTTGCCCCTTTATCGCCGGTTATTCCGGTAAAAAGCGAGCCCCCTTCCTCCTGGCCCCCTGCTGACGCATTGTCACGTATCTTTTTCGTGGCTGTGGCGATCCCCTCCGCGTCCAACGCCAGCTCCATCAGGGCTACCTGCTCTTCGTAAACCTCTGGCGGGATGTATGCCTTCACTTCAGGCTCCAAGATGTGGTACACGGGAAGTCCCAACTGGACTTCGGTCAATGGACCTGCGTAGCTGGGGTCTCCGGTGGTAACCGTCTCTGCAACCAATTCCGAACTATCCGGATCTGCGGCCCCCAGCACCACGACCAGGCGCTTGTTTCCGTACTGCTCCGCCAACTGCTTGATCCTGGCTTGATTCTCCAGGTCCATTGCCCCTGCTGCCGTTCAGACCACGCACTCGGTAACAGCAAAGACCACGTTCGCCCCTGCTGCGGTCAGGCATTTTGCTATGGCCGGGCCCTGAACCCCGTCCCGCTCGCCGAATGCCACCACGTTCTTTCCGGCAAACATTTAATCACCTCCCTTTAGCGCGGGATTTCTCTCCAGAATGACGGAAACCCCATCCGACAGGTTGGTCATCCTGGCCAGGAAAAGACTCCCTTTGCCTACGAACATAGCGTTCTCTATCTCCCCGCCCATGATCATATCCCTGGCATGCCCCATAAATGGGATCGCCGAGGGGATGTGACCCTGAGTCGGAGAGAACCCCGGCATACCGTGTTTCCTCACAAAATCATCTATTTCCCCCCTTCCTATCTCCCCCCTCAAAGCAGCCAATGCGCCCAATGCCCTGTAGTTGATCAAGGGGGTATCTGGACGCCCGGCGGATACGGTTACCTCTGGGTTGTGAAATTCAGTCGCATACTTGTCTATGTCGATGATCCTCTTTCCCAGCTTGTCCAAAGGCTTGACCACCACCTCCTCGTACACCTCTCTGGCGGAGGAGCCGGCACAGATACGGTGCATCCCGATGGCATCCGTCCTGATGACAGGGCTGACACCATCATCCTCCCCCACCAGGATCGCTATCCCACCCAGAACGTCCTCCAGGATGGGCATGTCCTTCTTGATGTGGAACTGAAACTTCATACCCAGCTTGGCCAGGGAACCACCGCCTACCAACGCGATTTCCTTGAATATCCCTGCCTGAATCAGGGCCGCCGCACTGGCTATGGCGTGCATCGGCGCGCAGCAGAATGCTTTAACGTCAGCGCCGCTCGCGTTCAAACACCCCGCCATCTCGCCAACCGCCTTGGCCATGTTGCCCCCACCCCTCTGATACCGATCACCGATGGCCTCTTCGCCAAAGTCAAGCAAGTAATCAACGTCCCGGGGATCGGTTGGGCTCACCCTCGCCAGGAGGTGCCTCAAGGCCAGGAAGGCCGAAGCCTTTACGGCTAACCCCTCCAGGATGACCTCAGCCCTCAGGTCCTCGTCTTCCTCGTGGGCTCTGCATACACAGCCCACTAACTCTCCATTGAAATTGAGGGGCAAAGCCTCTCCACGATCCAACTTCTCCTCGACCTCGGAGATGGCCTTGCCACCCTCCAACCCCGCCAGGTCCCCCAGCAAGGGATGGCCCTGGAGCTTGGCCGCCACTCGAGACAGAAACCCCTCCTCCAACCAGATCAGGTCGAAGACGTCCGCCGCCTTCATCAAGCCGTAGAACTCGTCCTCGGGCATGATCTCACCATAGGGCCCTTCCCGAGCGGCACCTTCTATGGGGTGCTCATACCAGGGCTTCCCCACGTCGGCCAGCCTGTCGGGCCTGATGCTCCCGATGAACGCCTGATTGGGGGCATATGCCACAGCCTCTTCGTGGCTCCTCAGGTGAGCCATGCACTCGTCACGTAAACCGTCAAATCGGGGGATCTCCCTGGTCGGCTTGGAGCCCAAGAGGACCAAGTCCGGGGTGTGGGCCAGTATGGAAGCTGCCCCTTTGACAACTGCGCGCATCATCGCCTCCCTCCGAGAATTCCACTCGATCCTATCATCCCAGGATTCCTCTCCAAGACGAATGAGACAGCATCAGAAAGGTTGGTCATCCTGGCCAGGAAAACGCTTGCTTTCGCTACGAACATAGCGTTCTCTATCTCCCCGCCCACAATCATATCCCTGGCGTGACCCACGAATGGGATGGCCTCAGGAATGTGGCCCTGAGTCGGAGAGAACCCCGGCATACCGTGTTCCCTCACAAAATCATCTATCTCCTCCCTTCCTATCTCCCCCCTTAAAACAGCTAAGGCGCCCAATGCCCTGTAGCTTATCGAGGGGGCATCTGGCCGCCTGGCGGGTACGGTGATCTCCGGGTTGTGCATCTGTGTGGCATACTTGTCTATATCTATGATCCTCTTCCCCAACTTATCTAGAGGCTTGACCACCACCTCCTCGTATATCTCTTTGGCGGAGGAACCGGCACAGATACACTGCATCCCTATGGCATCCGTCCTTATAACAGGGCTGACACCATCATCCTCCCCCACCAGGATCGCTATCGCACCCAGAACATCCTCCAGGATAGGCATATCCTGCCTGATGTGGGGTTGAAAGTTCATCCCCAACTTGGCCAAAGAACCGCCCCCAACCAGCGCAATCTCCTTGAAGATCCCTGCCTGAATCAGGGCCGCCGCACTTACTATGGCGTGACTCGCCCCACAGCAGAATCCCTTGATATCAACACCGCTCGCATGTACACAACCTGCCATCTCGGCGGCAGCTCTGGTCAGATTCCCTCCCCCCCTCTGATACCCATCACCTACAGCCTCTTCAGAGAAGGAGAGGAGATAGTCGACGTCCTTGGGATCGGTTGGGCTTACCCTCCCCAGGAGGTGCCTCAGGGCCAGGAAGGCCGAAGCCTTGGTCACCAATCCCTCCAGGATGACTTCAGCCCTTAAGGCGTCATCCTCCTCGTGAGCCCTGCGTACACAACCAACCACCCCCCCATTGAAATTGAGGGGCAAGGCCTCCCCCCGATCCAGCTTCTCTTTGATCTCGGAGAACGACCTTCCTCCATTCAGTCCCTCGAGGGCGTCCAACAGAGGATGCTTCCTCAGCTTGCCCCTCACCCTGGAAAGAAAACCTTCCTCCAGCCAGACCAGGTCGAAGACGTCGGCCGCCTTCAACAAGCCGTAGAACTCATCCTCGGGCACGAGCTCACCATAGGGCCCTTCACGAGGTGCATCATCTATCGGGTGCTCATACCAGGGCTTCTCCACGCCTGCTAGCCCCTCTGGCCTGACGTTGCCGATGAACACCTGGTTTGGAGGATAGGCTACCGCCGCTCGATAGCTCCTCAAGTGGGCTATGCATTCCTCATATAACCCCTCGGACTTGGGGAATTCCTTGGTTGGCTTGGAGCCTAAGGGGACAAGGTCCGGCGTGTGGGCCAGTATCGAAGAAGCCCCTTTGACGACTGTGAGCATCATCACCTCTCAAGCAAAAAGGGGAACGATTAGCAGTAATCAATGACTGCCCACCGTTCCCCCTGTATTTCTTACCTGAGAGATTCGCCCCGAGCTACCGCCCAATGCACCTCGGAACTTGCCCCTTCGGTGCTTTCAGTCGCTCTCCAGGGAGCGTTAACGACATGCGGTCCTTTTACCTGAGAGTTTCGCCGATAGAAGGATGGGGGGCTCCTACTGGCTTTCCCCTTCGGTGCCCTTTACGGGTCTCTCCCGCATGTCTATTTCTATTCTCATTATAGCATACAACAGTTCCTGGAGATTGTCAAGCAGATCCAGGCCGGTACAAACAACCGGCCCGGAGAGCGCTCTCCGGGCCAGCTTTTGGTGACGACGTCACCGATGGTGGTCTTGGTTGAGCTGGATCAACGTGATGACAGACGCCCGCGGACAAACTGGAGGAACTGCCGCAGTCCCTCTCG
>Ga0207752_1001578_pt1 | contig 10144 bp, 8 predicted proteins | sample Pon2CUnioCityCA_6_FD_187272 | JGI IMG/M metagenome (GOLD analysis project Ga0207752, IMG submission 187272) | Marine sediment microbial community from Union City, CA, USA - Pond 2C Sediment 2 (SPAdes) | ecosystem: Environmental > Aquatic > Marine > Intertidal zone > Salt pond sediment ... | reverse complement strand
AGTAAGGAGCTGTAGTCCTCTGACCACCGCTTCTCCGTGCGCACGGAATCGAAACCCAAGAATCCGATCGCCGTTCCGCGAAAGACCATCGGCACCAGCAGTAACGATTGGATCGATTGGGTTCGGCATTCGCGCACATCCAGATCCGCCTCGACCGGTAGTTCGTTCAACTTCGGCGCATGCACAACTTGTAAATCTTTAATTCTCGTGGTAAACCAGGGCAGGTCGCTCACCGGTTGGTCTTGTATACGCTGTTTCTGGTTGGTAATGCCCGCACCACACCACTCGTGGGTGTTGGACATTCTCTGTCCATCCGGCGAGAAGAGAAAAACATAGCTGCGATCCACACCGGCGAACTTCCCCATGACTTCTAAAGCCTGATTGATACCGGCATCGATCTCTTCCGGCGCCAGATTGATAAAACTGGTTGAAATACTGGTAATTATGTTCTCAAAGGATAGCTGGCGCTGCAAGGCTTCTTCAGCACGTTTCTGTTGGCTGACGTCGACCATCAAGCCGTTGAAATGGGTCAGCCGGCCGCTTTCATCCAACACTGGAGTCGAGATGACGTGCATCCATATCACCTCCTGCGTATCCTGATGAATGAAGCGGACGGTCTCATCGAAAGGTTCCTTCTCCGAGAAGGCGCGAGTATTGGCTTCCACCGCCCTCTGGTAATCATCGGGGTGAATGATTTTGAACCATTCCTCCAGCCGGTAGGGGTCCTTCACACCCAGCAGTTTCTTAATGGAAGGGCTGACCAGGGAGACTTCAGCTTTATAAAGCAAGGCTGGATCGACTTCCAGACGGTAAACCACGAAATTAACTGCGTTTTCCAGGAAGGAACGCAGGTTGGCTTCGCTGTCTCGGAGTGCATCCTCGGCAAGTTTCCGCTGTGTAATATCTGTATGAGACCCAACCATGCGGATGGGCTGGTCCTGTTCGTCGCGCACGGAAATACCTCGCGCCAGAATCCAGCGATATTCCCCAGATTTATGGCGCAGCCGGTGCTCTAAATGATACAGGTCGGTTTTCCCGGAAAAGTGATCTTCCAGTGCTTTTTGAGCTTGTGGGATATCCTCCGGATGGAGCAGTTTTTGCCAGGACTCCAGATGGTTCTCAACCTCCTCCACTTCGTAACCCAGCATGGCTTTCCAGCGTGGCGAGTAAAAGACTTCATTGGTCTCGAGATTCCAATCCCAGATGCCATCGTTGGTGCCTTTCATTACCAGGTCGAGGCGAGTTTCCCGTTCACGCAGGGTCTCTAAAGTGCTTTCCAATTTCTGGGCGGACCGCACGCGTTCGGTGACGTCGATGGCGACGTGAACCAGGCCTACAATGCCGGCCTCGCTCTGCAGTGGCGTGGTTACAGAATCCCAGTAAGAAACTATTTGGCCTGACTGCTGCCGGAAGGCTTCTTTGTGTAGCGTTTCTCCGGCTAGCACGCGTGTGAACAGCGGTTGGTAAGCCGCTTGCGTATCGGGAAGTAAATCAAAATACGACTTGTCTGGAGCGATCTGCTGTGGCGTTGTTGGGCTGTATTCAGCAACGTACTCAGCCCAGGTGGGGTTGAAGCGCCGCACAATCAACTCATCATCCAAGATCACGATTCCCAAAGAGTCGTTGTCAAAGAGGATGTCCTGCAAATTGAAGCTGTCGAGGGGAGCTTTATTAAGAGTCACAAATATTAATTACCTTTATCCGACAAAAAACTTTCATTGCTCAGGGAAATCCTGGCGCTTACCATTATATACGGGAAGCCGGGCCATGCGAAGGGCTATCAAGTTTTCTGACACAGTGTGCATAATGTCTGGAAAACCTAATGCCTACCGCGCGGTCATTGCGTTATTTGTCGAAGCGCAGCCTCACTCTGTGAACTACGCCAGTCAGAGATGGCTTCGTCGCCAAGAGCGCTCCTCGCCATAACTCCCTTGCGGAAGAGTCCGCTCCGCTGAAACCAAGTCCCCCCGCGTGTCATTGCAAAACCGGCGCTCTTTGCCGGTTGAAGCAATCCCCGCGCGACTTGTGGAATATCGTCTCACCATCCGAAGGCTCAACGCGCGACCATCGCGCAAGGTGCATTGCACTTCGAAAGTGCAATGCACCTGGTCCACCTCAATGGTCTGGATGACAGCGATTATGAAAAGTCTCTCATTGATCCAGCGTAGATTGCGATGCAGTTTGCTATAATGGGTAGATTGCAGCACATTATGGGGTCATGCTTGCGAAATAAAGCTACTTTTAAACGGAGCGATCTCTTGGAAAGAAGTGTTGCCTCGCAATATAATGCCGTAGGGTATATAGAACTAGTCCGGCGGAACCCGAATTTCCGCACTTTGTGGTTAGGACAAATCGTCAGTCTATTTGGTGACTGGTTCAACCTGATTGCCTCCGCAGCTTTAATTTCCGTTTTGACAAGGTCGGGTTTGGCCGTGGGGGGGTTATTTGTGGTGCGCATGCTGGCTCCCTTCTTGGTCAGCCCGCTGGCTGGTGTCGCCGCCGACCGTTATAATCGCAAGTTCTTGCTGATCTTAGCTGATCTAAGCCGGGGCGTGGTTGTATTGGGATTCTTGCTCGTTCGTGATCCCCAATACGCTTGGCTTCTGTACACGCTTACCGCCATTCAGCTCGCCTTTAGTGGATTCTTCTTCCCGGCCCGCAATGCCATCCTGCCGGACATCGTCAGTCGCAGGGAGCTGGGGGCCGCCAATGCATTGAGTTCGGCAACCTGGTCGGTTATGCTGGCTGTGGGGGCAGCTCTGGGCGGCATTGTTGCCGGGGAATGGGGAATTTATCCGGCATTTATTATCGACTCGGCTACCTTTTTCATCTCAGCGTTTTTCATCAGCCGTATCCGCTACCGGCACGACGCCGCGCTTGCCGAAGCGAGCAAAAGTATACGCGCGGCTCTTAACCAGTATTTCGAGGGTCTGCGCTACCTGAAGCGGCATTTCGACATTCTATCCATCTCCCTGCAAAAGGCAGCCTTCGCACTGGCGGTGAACGGCGCTTTTCAGGTCATCCAGGTGGTGCTGGCGGAGAAAATTTTCGTAATCGGAGAGGGCGGAGGCACCAGTCTCGGGCTGCTGTACGCGGTGGGGGGCGTTGGCACAGGCATTGGGCCGATCATCGCCCGCCGTTTTACCGGGGATAGGGATCAGCCGCTGCGCGCGGCCCTTTTCTTCTCTTACCTGATTGCAGTCTTAGGTTTAGTGATCAGTGCACCCTTGTGGAATTTTTCCAGCGTTCTTTTCGGCACCTTTCTGCGCGCCTTTGGTGGTGGGATCAGTTGGGTTTTTTCAACCCAATTGCTTTTACAACTCCTGCCGGACCGCGTGCGCGGGCGTGTCTTCTCCACGGAGTTTGCCATGCTAACCCTAGCCAATGCGCTTAGTGCAGCCGCAGGTGGTTGGGCGCTGGATAACACCGGATTAAGTATTTCCAGTCTATTGTGGTATATGGCGGGTATCCTGTTGATTCCAGGTGTATTGTGGCTTCTGTGGTTGTCCTTCGGGAGTAGGAAGTCTCCCGAATCTGAAATGAGTCTTTCCAAGGGAACTGAACCCGGGGTTTCGTCGTCTAATCAATAAACACTTGAGCTTGTCCCGAGATTAATTATTGTATAGGCTTGGTGATCTTTCCCATGCAAATCCAACACCAGTCACCCGATCCATATTCATTCCCACCAGGACCGCGGCCTTCCTACCCGGCGCGCCCTCGCCGCAGGAAGTTTTCCGCTTACCTGGGACCATTCGTATTGCTGGCAGGCACGATAGTAACCATCGGTCTTCTGCTGGCCGGGTTCTTTAGCTATTACGCCTATTTCCAAATCACACACCGCATTCTTCCGGGGGTAAATGTAGGCTCTGTGGATTTAAGCGGGATGGAGCCTAATCAGGCCGCTATCGAGCTGCAGAAGACCTGGAATCTCGAGCGCCGCCTGATCGTCACCGAAGGCGTGCACACCTGGAGTGTGCCGCCGGACAAATTAGGTTTGTCGATCGACCCGCTGGCGACCGCCCAGGATGCCATCGCCGTCGGCCATGGGCAAAGTTTCCTGGAGGAAGTCTCCCAAATGGTCTTCAGTCTGCGGCAGGGGTGGGGCGTGGCGCCGCGGGTAAACTTCGATCCTGTCACCGCCACGGAGGGGCTTGAAGCCCTTTCGGGTGTAGCCAGCCTGGCCCCCAGGGATGCCGGTATGCGCTTGGAAGGCGCTGAACTGGTAGCCGTACCTGGAGAATTGGGATACACGGTGAACATCGAGGAAAGCCTGGCACTCCTGAAATCCGATCCACGCGGCGTATTGATCGGCGGCCAGTTCAAACTGGTTTTAAAACCCATTCCACCACAGATTGAAGACGTTTCGCAAGCTATGGCGGCAGCCCAGCAGTTATTGGACTCCACCGCCAATCTACGTCTATACGACCCAATTACAAATGAGTTTCAGGATTGGCCGGTCGCCCGGGAGGACGTCGCCGGTTGGATGGTGGTCAACTCGACCCCGGATGGCCCGCAGATGGGAGTGGATCCAAATCGCGTTCAGGAATATTTATCCACCGTAAGCGCTGCGCTGGGCCCACAACGCAAACTGGATGCCGGTCAATCTGCGGCTTTGCTGGCAGAGAGCTTCAGCCAGGGCGGCGTCGCCACCTTGATCGTGCGACACAACCCGACCAGCTACACCGTTCAGCCGGGGGATACGCTGCTCAAGGTCGGCTGGAATGTTGGCGTCCCTTATTGGATGATCTTGCAGGCCAACCCCGACTTGGACCCCGATTCGCTGTATTCCGGGCAGGAGATCACCATTCCCTCCAAAGACGATTTGCTGCCTTTACCGGTTGTGCCCAACAAGCGCGTTGTGATCAGCATCGGAAAACAGCGCCTGTGGATTTACGAAAACGGGCAGCAGATCGCAAAGCACGTCATCAGCACCGGCATCGACCGCTCTCCTACCCAACCGGGCGTTTTTCAAGTCCAGACCCACGAACTGAACGCCTACGCCTCCGTTTGGGACCTCTATATGCCGCACTTCATAGGTGTCTATGAAGCCTGGCCCGGCTTTATGAACGGCATCCACGGCTTACCCACCCTGTCCAACGGACGGCGCTTGTGGGCAAATATCTTGGGGAAGCCGGCCTCCTATGGCTGCATCATTCTGGACCTGCAAGCGGCCGAATCGCTTTACAATTGGGCTGAGAACGGCGTGGTGGTCGAAATCGTGCCCTGAATCCCCCCAACCCCCCTTAGCAAGGGGGGCTTTTGATTTGGTACGCGCACGTGTTTTTTGAATGGGTTGAATTGGTGCCTGGAAGGTGAAGTTTCCCCCTTGATAGGGGGATGCAAGGGGGATTCCTGACCACATGAGCTATAAGGCCCCTATTTCGAATAAAGGCGCCGCTGAGTTTCCCCCTTGATAAGGGGGATTAAAGGGGGATTCAAGCTGCGAGTCCAAATTATGCTCCTTCTAATTCCTTAATTGGCTTGAATATCCTCCAATCGGCCACGAACCCGGTGTTGAGCAGGACGAAATCCGTACCCGCAGCCCGAGGCATATAAATCCCTCATGAACCTGTATAACTTCGAGCCATTCGTTATTGAGGGAAAGCCTTTATAATAAGTCCATCCCATCCATTCAATAAGGTGATTTATATGCTACCCAACCTCACAACCACCGTATCATCCAAAACGAAAACTGTCAAAATCAGCCGGGAATTGCCGACCACCATTATCGGCGAACGGATCAACCCCACCGGCCGCAAAAAAGTCCTCCAGGCGCTGCAGCAGGGGAATTTCGACATCGTACGCCAAGATGCGATCAACCAGGTGCAGGCCGGAGCGGGTTTGCTGGATGTCAACGCCGGAGTGCCCGGGGTAGACGAACCGGCGCTGCTGGAACAAATCCTGCGTATCGTCATGGAAATTACGGATGTGCCGCTGTGTATCGATACCGCCAATCCACAAGCCCTGGCGCGCGCCCTCTCCATTTATGAGGGCAAAGCCCTGGTCAATTCGGTCAATGGAGAAAAGCGCTCCATAGAGGCGATCCTGCCGCTGGTTAAAGAACACGGCGCAGCCGTCATCGCACTGTGTATGGACGAAGACGGCATCCCCGAGACCCCCGCTGCAAGATTGTCGGTAGCTGCGAAGATCGTCGAACGCGCGGCCAGGCTGGACATCGATCCCAGCAACATTGTCATTGATCCGTTGGCGCTCAGCATGGGCTCGGACAGCCAGGCTGGACGCATCGCCCTGGAGACGATCAAATTGGTGGTCGAAGAGTTCGGTGTCAACGTGACTCTGGGCGCCAGCAACATCTCCTTTGGGCTGCCCGATCGCAAGTACGTCAACGCAGCTTTTATCGCCATGGCGATCCACGCCGGGGTAACCTGCCCGATTACTAATCCATTGGTGGAAGAAATCAACACTGCCGTACTGGCGGCCGATCTGGCGCTGGGACGCGACAATTACGCCATGCGCTGGATCAAAGCCTACCGCAAGCGCCAAAAATCCCAAAGCCAGTGAATAAGATACGAATAGATTTTGAACCGGTTGGGCGCCGTATCCAGGTAGACACGCAAACCGACTTATTGGCTGCCGCGCAAGCCGCCGGCGTACAGTTGTCATCCCTGTGCGGCGGGATCGGTTCCTGTGATACCTGCAAAGTGCGCTTGATCAGCGGTCAGCTTTCTTCACCGACCTTGGAAGAACAGGCAGCCTTAAGCGAGCAAGAATTACAAGCTGGCTTCCGCCTGGCGTGCCAATCCTTGCCCCTAAGCGACGTGAAAGTGGATATCCCGCCCGAGTCGCTGGCCACCCCCCAGCGGTTGCAGGTCGAAGGCCAGGAAGTCGAGATCCAACTGGACCCGGTTACGCGGGCCGTCGACTTAAGTGTTGAAGCGGCCAGCCTGCATGATTTGCGCGCCGACGATGTGCGCCTGGCGCAGGCGCTGCAGGCTCGGAAATTTCCACAACCTGAATGGTCTTTGCCAGTGCTCGAAACGATGTCCGAGAGATTGCGCAGCCAGGATTGGCGGGTGCGGTTGGCGTTGCGCGGAAATCAGGTGGTAGGTGTCTTGCCGCAAGGCGCGGCATTGTTGGGCGTTTCGGTCGACATCGGCACCACCAAGCTGGCAGCCTACCTGGTTGACCTCTCCAGCGGCAAGACCCTTTCCAAGATAGGCGCCATGAATCCCCAGATCGCCTATGGAGAAGACGTCATTAGCCGCATCGCTTACGCGAACCAGGGCCCCCGGCAGAAAGAAAGCCTGCACGCGCGCCTGGTTGATACGTTAAATAAAATGGTTGCCGATTTGTGTGCGGCGGCTTCTACAAAGGTAGAACAGGTCGTTGAGACGGTGGCAGTCGGTAACACCGCCATGCACCATCTGTTTCTGGGCTTGCCCGTGCGCCAGTTAGGGGAATCCCCCTACGTGCCTGCCCTGGCCGGCGATCTCTCTCTGCCGGCTTCCGGCGTCGGTTTGCAGCTTGGAGCTGGGGCTTACCTGTATGTGCCGCCTAATATCGCCGGTTACGTCGGTGCGGATCACGTGGCGATGCTGCTGGCGACCGGTCTGTGGCAGGAGCAGCGCAACGTGCTGGCGTTGGATATCGGCACTAACACCGAGATCACCCTGGCGGCTAACGGGCGGTTGATCACTTGCTCGACTGCCTCCGGCCCGGTATTCGAAGGCGCTCACATTCACGATGGTATGCGCGCCGCTCCGGGAGCCATCGAGCGCGTCCAAATCAAAGATCAACAGCTTCGCCTTCAAACCATCGACGACCAGGCTCCGGTGGGTATCTGCGGCTCGGGAATTCTAGACGTCGTGGCCGAGATGCTGCAAGCCGGAATCATCGGCAAGACCGGGCGTCTTCAAAAAGAAAATCCCTGGGTGAAGTCCTTGGATGGCCGCCAGGGAGTGGTTCTGGTGGACGCCGGCGACTCCGGCCATGGGCGCCACATCCTGGTGGACCGCAAAGACGTCCACGAGATCCAATTGGCCAAAGGCGCCATCCGCGCCGGAACGGAGATTCTGCTTCAACAGGCCGGTTTGAATTATCATGAGTTGGATGAGATCGTGATCGCCGGCGCGTTCGGCGCCTATATCCACGTGCCTAGTGCGGTCAGGGTAGGCATGTTCCCGGATATTCCCCTGGAGCGCTTTCGCCAGGTCGGCAACGCAGCCGGTGTAGGCGCCAAGCAAATGTTGATTTCGGTTGAGCGCAGGCGCTTGGCCAGGAAGCTGATTAAGCGCATCGAATACGTTGAATTAACCACGCATCCCGAATTCACGCCCGCCTTTATGCAGGCGCTCTATTTTTAGAAGTCAGCCTGACAGGTTTTCAAAACCTGTCAGGCCTGGCCTGTCTTTCCAGGCGCATAGAACTGGATCACTCCCCATTCCCCCGAATACAGCCATTTGGCATCCTTGGCCGCGGTGGCTTCCGCCTGTCCCGGTTCCAATCCAGCCACCAGTTCGGATTTCAGCACGCGGATGGCTAGCAGCGCACTTGGCATGTATCCGACGATGTCCGCGAATGGTGTTGTAAACGGCCAATGCCGGTCTCCTAGGAGACGCCTGTAGTTGGCGTCACCCTTGCTGATGATCAGATCAGCTTCTCCCAACTCCTGGCGTAGTCTGCCGGGCATTTGCCAGCCGGTTAATGGAGATGTCCAGTACAGGTTGGTTTTCAAAATCAAGCGACCGGCCTTAAGGTATTCCTCGAGCCGGGAGGCCAATGCCTGAACTTGGGCGTGTTCATCCCCAGCCAGGTCGTCGATGGTCTCGTGAACGTCTGGAATGGTGGCATCGGAGATATAAGTTGGGTGAAACTTCAGGTGAAAGTGCACGCTGCCGGCGATAGCCTCGCGCAGCAGGTAGTCCGCTAGGCACAAATCGTAAATTAACTCCAGCCCAACGTTATCCAAGATGAAATCCACACGCGGCTGGTCCAGGTTGAAAAGATAGTCAGCAACCCGGCCAGCGTCATCGACCAGCAGTTGCGAGTCGTGGCTGTCCTGGTTAGCCTGGTTGGGAGACTGTTCCCCCTCGGTGATCCACATGCTTAAATCGGCCTGGTTGCCCCATATATTGGCTTTGATCACTTTCACCAAAGCGGCGCGTTCCTTTTCTATCTCTTTGCCTGCTGCTGGCTGGTGTTCGGCCTCGGAATACAACTGTTGGCATAGCATTCGTACAGCTTGTTTGCTCTTTTTTAAAGACGAGCGTTTTTGAGGCAGGTAAGGGTCTAAACCGCCTGTGGGCGCATCTTTGAAGTAATCCGTGGCCTCCAGGATCAGGCGGTACATATAGGTTTCAACGAAGAACCAGGGGGCTTGCAGCCAGTTCAATCCCCGGTGGGGTGTGAAGTACGCTGCCCAATCCTTGAAATCCGGGGCTTCGCGATTGCGTAGATCGGGAAGCGCTGCATATGGGATACCATCCAGAAGTTCCCTGAGCTGGGTCTCTACGACCAGCGGGAACGCGTTGTCTTGCAAAACTTGCCGGATGATACTTGGGAACCGCTCTCGGATGCTGTACTCGGTAAAAGTGTCCTCTTCGACACCCCGCAGCGGTTTGGGAATGGGGGCGCTGGGACGCCAAGAATCGTTCGGGTTTATTTGTTCCAATGAGAACCTGGCCTTTCCTTTTTTGCTGGCAACGGTTTTAAGCTAATTTTCCCCTGCTGTCCTTGCAGAATTGATTAAGTATCCCTCGTTCCCACGCTCTGCGTGGGAATGCAGTCACCGACGCTCCGCGTCGTGTCCGAGTTCTTATGCCCGTTTTGTACATAAAACGTGACACAGAGCTTCCCAGAAAGGTTTCCCACGTAGAACGTAGGAACCAGGGTATGGTTCTTCAGTTGCCACAGCATACATCTGTCTTCACCCATTTTTGTTCATGTCAATAGTCCTGGTAGATGCCTTGTATGGCTGCCTAAAGAAATTATACCCTTGGCGCACTTGAACGCGGTAGAATCGGATCATGAAGAAACCTTTTGACCCCCTGATCGCGTTGCTCGGCGTTCCATATGACGAAAAATCCTCCTTCTACCGCGGCGCCGCGGCCGCGCCTCCATTGATCCGGGAGTGGTTATATACCGAGGCCTCCAATCTGTGGACGGAAAATGGGTTCGATCTGGG
>Ga0207752_1001577_pt1 | contig 10170 bp, 6 predicted proteins | sample Pon2CUnioCityCA_6_FD_187272 | JGI IMG/M metagenome (GOLD analysis project Ga0207752, IMG submission 187272) | Marine sediment microbial community from Union City, CA, USA - Pond 2C Sediment 2 (SPAdes) | ecosystem: Environmental > Aquatic > Marine > Intertidal zone > Salt pond sediment ... | reverse complement strand
GCTCGCACGATACGGCATCGGCCGTCGCCGCCGTGCCGGCTGCCTCGGATACAAAATGGGCATATCTCTCTTCAGGGACATGGTCGCTTATGGGCATTGAAACGCCGAAAGCGATTATTAATGATAACACCTTTAAATATGAATTCACAAACGAGGGCGGAGTAGAAAACACAATCCGGCTTTTGAAGAATATCATGGGCTTATGGCTGACACAGGAATGCCGAAGGCAATGGCAGCGGGAAGGGACTGACCTTTCTTATGCCCGGCTAACGGCCATGGCTGAAAAAGCCGAACCTTTCGCCCGTCAAATCGATGTCGATCACAGCGGATTTCTCGCGCCGGGTGATATGCCGAAAAGAATAAATGAATACCTTGAAGAAACGAACCAAAAACCCGTAGAAGACAAGGGGCAAATGACCAGGACAATCCTGGAAAATCTTGCCCTGAAGTACTGCTCGATAATGGAGGCGGTAGAGGATGTCGCCGGACATAAAATCGACGTACTGCATATTGTCGGCGGCGGAATCCAGAACGAGCTGCTATGCCAGTTCACAGCCAATGCACTCGGCAAAAAAGTTGTCACCGGCCCAATAGAGGCCACCGCCAGCGGAAATATCCTGATGCAGGCCATAGCAACCGGACAGATAAAGTCTCTTGCCGAGGCCCGCCGGATTGTTCGCAATTCTTTCGAGCTAAAAGAATACCAGCCGCAGGATACCTCGCTCTGGAAAGAACAGTATGAGAAAACCAAAAAGTGAAAAAAGAACCAGTCGTAATAACAGACAAGATAGTAGATCATAAAAAGAGTGGCAGCCTCAAGCGAAGCTTGGGGATGGCTATATTCACCCATCCCCAAAGCCTTCGGGGCTTCGACTTCGCTCAGAGCCTGCCCTGAGCCTGCCGAAGGGACGGGCTTTGAGGCTGACACACGAACGCAAGGATAGAAATTACAATTTCAATTGTTTAAGGTACCAGGCTTTGATAGAAAAACTCGAACAACAACTTGATAGTTTCGATCCGGAACAAAGGAAAAACGCCCTGCTGGCTCTTTATGATAAGGCAGAGGCCGGGCAAATCACTTTACCCGAAACCGGCACGGCGGTTAATTTGCATTGCCACACCTTTTTCTCCTACAATGCTTACGGCTATTCGCCGAGCAAATTCGCCTGGCTGGCGCGCAAGGCCGGATTGGCTGTAGCCGGTGTTGTGGACTTTGACGTCCTGGACGCGCTTGATGAGTTTCTGGATGCCTGCCGGCTCCTGGGCCTGAAGGGCTGCGCGGGGCTTGAGACGCGGGTATTCGTACCGGAATTCAATGATAGGGTCATCAATTCCCCAGGCGAGCCGGGCATCTCGTACCACATGGGCGTTGGTTTTCCCTCCGCCGATGTGCCTCAGCAGCAGAAAAAGTTCCTCGCGGGATTACGAAATACCGCTCAGCAACGAAACCGAAACCTAATGGGACGGGTCAACAAGTATCTGCATCCCGTTGAACTCGATTATGAGAAGGACGTGCTTACGCTAACGCCATCCGGCAACGCTACCGAACGTCACATGTGCTCGGCTTACGCACACAAAGCAGCGGCAATCTTTGATAAAGCCGGTGAACTCGCTAATTTCTGGTCTGAGAAATTAGGCATGGAGATTACAACCTCGCAGCTTCCCGACAGCAGGGATTTACTTAATGCGATTCGAGCCAAAACGATGAAACGAGGCGGTGTCGGCTACGTTCAGCCCGGCAAAGGCTCGTTCCCAAAGATGGCCGATACCAACCGCTTCATAATTGCTGCCGGCGGCATCCCCGTACACACGTGGCTGGACGGAACAAGCGATGGGGAACAGGCAATAGCCGAATTGCTTGAAGTGGCGATAAGCACCGGAGCGGCGGCAATAAATGTCATTCCCGACCGTAATTATACGCCGGGAGCAAGCAGTGTAAAATTAGAGAATCTTTACCACGTAGTGGAATTGGCAGAGAAATTACATCTGCCCGTCGTCGAAGGGACGGAAATGAACAGCCCGGGCCAGAAATTTGTCGACGACTTTGTCAGCAAGGAGCTTGAGCCGCTTGTGCCTGTATTTCTGAAAAGCGCCCACATCGTTTACGCCCATTCGGTACTCCAAAGACAATCCGGCATAGGATACACCAGCGATTGGGCAAAAAAGAAATTCGAAAACGCTGCCGGCAGGAACAAATTTTTCGAGCGGCTCGGAAGCTCGCTAAAGACGGAACAAGAAGAAAGCCTTGGCGGCTTGAGCGAAAACGTAACTCCCGAAGAAATATTGGCTAAGATAATAAATTGATTGTGCATTGTCATTGCGAGGCCTGCAGAGCAGGCTTGTGTTTAGACAGGGAAGAAGCCATCCCAATCCCGATAAACGACAATCGGGATGAGGCTGCCACACTATAGAATTAATATAAAAGGGTGGCAGCCTCAAAGCCGCAGGCTTCGGGGATGGTCGAAAACGAAACGCTCGCAATGACAATGAAAATGAAATATCATGAAAGAATTACCCAAAACACAATATGCCGTGCAGTTAGTCGGTCAGGATAAGCTTATCTTAAACAAATCCAAACAAGTCCCCAGGCCGGGCAGGCACCAGATTCTCTGCCGGGTCGAGGCGGTTGGGCTTTGCTTTTCCGATTTGAAGCTGCTAAAGCAGTTTTCATCACACGTTCGAAAAGGCGAGGTCGTCTCCGGCGTCGATTTAAATATTCTCAAGGAGATTCCCAGCTATGTCCCGGGCGAAGCTGCAACCATTCCCGGCCATGAAACCGTGGTTCGAATCGAATCTATTGGCCCCGGAGTTGAAGATTTAAAGCCCGGCCGGAGATTCCTCGTGCAAACGGACTATCGCTGGGTGCGCACGGCAACTTCCAACGGCGCATTCGGATACAATTTCGAGGGAGCACTTGCCGAATTCGTCCTGATGGATAAAAGGATAATAACATCGCTGGAAGGTGAATCCATGTTACTGACCGTTGGCGAGGAGCTGTCCGGCTCGGCTGTGGCCCTCGTAGAGCCTTGGGCGTGTGTTGAAGACGCTTATGCCTCCATGGAGCGAACCGGTTTGAAAACCGGCGGGCACATGCTCGTTGTCGCTGATGCGGAGGTATCCGGGAACGCTTTCGATGATTTATTCAGCCGCTACGGCAAACCGGCACAAATCACCTGGATTTCGAAACGTCCACCGCCGGAATCGGACATTCCGATTACAAAGGCCGAAAACGTTGCCGGTCTCGCCGACGCCGGCTACGACGATGTGATTTATTTCGGTTCCAAGCCGGAAGTCGTCGAGGCGTTATTTTCAAAAATCGCTCTCAAAGGCCTTCTGAATATTGTCCAGTGCGGCGGCAAATTCGGCAGAGATGTTGTTGCTACAGTCGGTAGAGTTCACTACGGCGGAATCCGGTTGATCGGCACTACCAGCTCAGACCCGGCCGACTCGATGAAAATCATTCCCGAAACCGACGAAATCCGCCCCGGCGACAAAATCAACGTGGTTGGAGCCGGCGGCCCGATGGGAATGATGCACGTTATCCGCAATATATGCCAGGGCGTCGAAGGCGTCAGCGTATTCGGAAGCGACGTGGACGATGAAAGATTGGCGGCGTTGACAAAAATCGCCGCCCCGCTGGCCGAAAAGAATAGCGTTCAGTACAAATCTTATAATCCAACCAAGCAGGAATTACCCGAGAAATTTGATTACACCGCAATAATGGCCCCCATTCCGGCATTAGTCGCCGCTGGGGTGCATGATTCGACCGAGCGGGGCCTGATTAACATCTTCGCCGGCATCCCGGCAACTGTAACAGGCGAGATTGACCTTGATGCTTATATCGAAAAGCAATTGTATTTCATCGGAACAAGCGGCTCGACTCTGGATGATATGAAGCGAATGCTGGCAAAAGCCGAGTCCGGCCGGCTCGATACGAACCTCAGCGTCGCAGCGATAAGCGGATTAGAAGGAGCCACCGCCGGAATCAGGGCGGTTGAGAACCGCTCGATTGCCGGCAAGATTATCGTTTATCCGGCGTGCCGGGATTTGGCGCTGGTGACGCTTCAGGAGATGTCAGAAAAAATGCCGGATGTTGCTGAGTGCCTTAACAATGGCTTGTGGACAAAGCAGGCCGAGCAGAAATTACTGGAAAATTATGCTTCTTGAATGTCAAATACAACTTGACTGGCTTTTGAATTGTCATGCTGTCTTAGTGGTTGGTAACATTTTATTTGCAGGGTTGTCATTCTGAACGAAGTGAAGAATCTCGACTATGACGTTTGAAGACATCTTATCGTTTGAGATTCTTCGGCTGCGCCTCAGAATGACATTTATTTCGTTTTATTAGAGGATTCTTAGTCTAAACTATAAATGTAAGGATTCATTATGAGCAGTTTGGAAAATATCGAAAAAGCGTATGAAGCGGCACGGCAGCGTTATGCAGAGTTAGGTGTTGATACCGAACAGGCAATGAAACGGCTGAGCAAAATACCCATTTCTCTGCATTGCTGGCAGGGTGACGACGTCGGCGGATTCGAGAGCAGCGAAGGGCTAAGCGGCGGCGGTATAATGGCCACCGGAGCATATCCGGGCAAAGCGCGAACGGCCGATGAGCTGCGCGCCGACGTGGACAAAGTCATGAGCTTGATACCGGGCAAGCACAGACTGAACCTCCACGCGATCTACGCCGAGACAAAAGGCAAAGCAGAACGCAACGAATTAAAGCCGGAACACTTTAAGGCATGGATCGACTGGGCCAAAGCAAACGGATATGGAATGGACTTTAACGGCACGTTTTTCTCTCATCCGAAAGCGGACAGCGGGTTCACATTATCCAGCGCCGATGAAGAAATACGCAAGTTCTGGGTAGAGCACGGAATTGTATGCCGGAATATCGGTGCCGCGATGGGCAAAGAGCTTGGGAGCCCCTGCGTGACAAACTTATGGATTGCAGACGGCTACAAAGACATTCCCGCCGACCGCAAGGCGCCGCGCGAGCGGCTCAAACAATCGCTCGACGAGATTTTTGCCGAAAAGATAGACCGCCGTCATCTCCTGGACGCAGTCGAATGCAAGCTGTTCGGCATCGGCTCAGAAAGTTATGTCGTCGGCTCGCACGAGTTTTATCTCGGCTATGCTATCGAAAACAAAACGCTGCTCTGCCTGGACACGGGGCACTTCCATCCGACGGAAGTCGTCTCCGACAAGATATCATCGGTACTGACTTTCCTCGATGAAATCCTGCTGCATGTCAGCAGGGGCGTCCGCTGGGACAGCGACCACGTGGTAATTCTCTCGGACGAGCTGCGCGCCATAGCACAGGAAATCGTCCGCGGCGATTATCTCGACCGGGTACACATCGGCCTGGATTTCTTCGACGCCAGCATTAACCGCATCGCGGCATGGGTTATAGGGACACGCTGCATGATAAAGGCCCTCTTGATCGCGCTTTTGGAACCGTCGGAAAAGCTGCGTCAAATGGAGCTCGAAGGAGATTACACCAGCCGATTGGCGATGATGGAAGAGCTCAAAACGCTGCCCTTCGGAGCAGTGTGGGATTACTACTGCACAAAGCAGGACGTTCCGCCCGGGCCCGACTGGCTCAAGGAAGTCAGAGATTACCAGCAGAAAGTAACAAATTTAAGGCAGTGATAACTGTTATAAAAAGGAAAGGAAAGTATGTGTTTAGCCAGAGAAAAGCCATCCCCATACCGATAAAGACAATCGGGATGAGGCTGCCATCCAATAGAATTGATCAAAGAGGGGTGGCAGCCTCAAGCAAAGCTTGGGGATGGCTACAATTCAGGCTAAACACGTATAAAGGAAAGGAAATACAATGGCAGAGACAAGCAAAGACAGCGCCATCAAGGGATTGGATGCTCTTTATGAGTTCGAGCGGGAACCGGTTTCCAGAGACAAGCTTCAGCCCGGCAAGCATTTTGCCGGCGTTTTCGCCGGTGAGCACGTCGCCGGTACAGAATTCGTTATCGGCGCAATGTTCGTCGCCTGGGGAGCTTCGGCTTACGACATCTTCGTAGGGCTGCTGCTCGGTAACCTTATGGCCGTGCTGACCTGGGCTTTTGTCTGCGCACCTATCGCGGTTCAAACCCGTCTTACCTTATACTGGTATCTTCGCAAGATAGCCGGACCGGTCACTACTACGGTTTACAACATCCTCAACGCAATGCTCTTTTGCGTTCTGGCCGGATGTATGATTACAGTCTCGGCCTCGGCCGTCAGGACCGTCTTCGGCACCGAGCGATATCCGGCTTCGGGCATCCCGCCCCAGGTCGGCTGGATACCGACAGACATAAGATTCGTTTTAATTGTTGTGCTGGTCGGCGCCGTTGTCGTCACTCTGGCCATTCTCGGCTTTAAAAAGCTGGCGCAATTCGCCGAAGTTTGCTCGCCGTGGATGTTTTTGATGTTTATCGCCGGAGCCGTAGTTACGATGCCCCTTCTTGCCGTAAACGTATTGGGAGGCAGGATAAGCTCATTCGCCGATTTCTGGAAGATAGCCACTGAAAGTATATGGATCGGAAGAGCGCCGGTGCCGGAGCAGCAGATGAGCTTCTGGCACGTCGCTGCGTTCGCCTGGATATGCAATCTCGCGATGCACGGCGGCCTTTCGGACATGGCATTGCTTCGTTACGCCAGGAAGGCTTCCTACGGCCTGTATTCGGCGTTCGGGATGTTTCTCGGCCATTATCTGGCCTGGATTTGTGCCGGGATTATGGGTGCGGCCACGGCTTTGGCTCTGGGCACGACTATCGATCAGCTCGATGCCGGCGGCGTCGCCTGGCAGGCGCTCGGAGCAACGGGTATTATCGCCGTAATTATCGCCGGATGGACCACCTCCAATCCGACCCTTTATCGTGCCGGCCTTGCCTTCCAGGCGGTGACGCCCGGCTGGCCGCGGTGGCTGGTGACGTTAATAGCCGGAGCTATTACGACGCTTATCGCATGCTCCCCGTTTGTTTTCACCAGGCTGCTTGATTTCGTCGGTCTGTACGGATTGCTCCTCGTGCCGGTCGGAGCGATAGTATTCACCGAACACTGGATTTTTCCGAAAATCGGATTTACCCGGTACTGGGTCTCGAAGAAAAAACTGCTCGTGAGCTGGCCGGCACTGGCAAGCTGGAGCATCGCCATGATTGCCGCCCTTGTTCTCAACCTTACAAATATCATACATCTGTTCTTCCTTTTCGTGCCCGTCTGGCTGCTGACTTCGATACTGTATATTATCTTCGCCTCGAAGGCCGGCGCCCGCGAGAAATTCACCGCCGAACCGGAAGAATCAACGGCTCCGGAACCGGCGAGTTACGAATCCGAAACCACCGCCGGACAAGCAGAGCCAACCCGGCAGAAATACGGCAAAGATAGGGTTCTGCTGGTCTGTGCGATTGCCGCTCTGGCTTCGCTTGCCGCCTGCATTATTCTGCCGCTGTGGACATATTTCTCCGGCGGCGAAGCGTATTCGAAAAATCTTGCTCTGTTCAAAAATCTACTTATATGGCCGACGGTGATTTATTTCATTACCGCAACGATTTGGAACATCAAAAGAAGCAAAACTGATTAAGGAAAGGAAAGAATTATGCCTGAAGCAGATTCAGCTAAAGGAGAAAAACAATTTTACGAAGATGTTCCTATGAAAACCGAGGGCTTTTTCCTCAAAGGGGCCGGTTCTCTTGACTGGGGCATGAAAAACAGACTGGCGAGGATATTCAATCCCGATACCGGCCGGACGGTAATGTTTGCAATCGACCACGGCTATTTTCAGGGCCCAACGACCGGGCTTGAGCGAATCGACTTGAATATCGTTCCGCTGATGTATTACGCCGACGCGATAATGTTGACCCGCGGAATTCTGCGAACTACAGTACCGCCCTCGCTGACCAAACCGGTCGTGATGCGATGCAGCGGCGGCCCGAGCATTCTCAAGGAGCTGTCGAACGAGGAACTGGCCGTCGATATCGAAGATGCGATTCGAATGAACGTTGCCGCGATTACCTTGCAGGTCTTTATCGGCGGCGAGTTCGAGACACGCTCGGTGCATAACATGACAAGGCTGGTGGATATGGGGCTGCGGTACGGCATTCCCACGATGGCCGTCACTGCAGTCGGCAAGGATATGGTGCGGGACGCGAGATATTTCCGCCTGGCCTGCCGAATCTGTGCCGAGCTTGGCGCCCAGATTATCAAAACTTATTACGTGCCGGAGGGCTTTGAAACGATAACGGCTTCTTGCCCGGTCCCGATTGTGATGGCCGGCGGCAAGAAAATTCCCGTGCTCGATGCTTTGACAATGGCATATAACGCCGTGCAGGAAGGAGCATCGGGCGTGGACATGGGGCGAAACATCTTCCAGGCCGAGGCGCCCGAAGCAATGATGAAGACGGTCCACAAGGTCGTACATGAAGATCTAAAGCCGACCGAGGCCCTTGAGTTGTACGAAACCCTCAAAAACCAGGATAAATAATGCCGGACATACCCCTCTTAAAGCAGATTCGCAAAGCAGCTCCGCTTATCAGTGTGGGAATCCTTACCGCCGATTTAATGTCACTCGGTTCGGAGCTGAAACTAATGGAAGAGGCGGGCGTAACACTGCTGCATGTTGACGTCATGGACGGCTGCTTTTGCCCTATGATGACAGTCGGGCCGGCCTTTATCAAGGCCCTCCAAACTCCCCTGCTCAAAGACGTGCACCTGATGATTGATGAGCCTCTCGATAAGCTCGAAAGCTATGTCGCCGCCGGTGCAGATATGATTACAGCCCATCTCGAATCATGTCGGCACATACATCGCATTCTGCAAAAGCTCGGACAAATGACCAATGCCAACGACCCGGAAAGAGGAATCCTTCGCGGCATCGCTCTGAATCCGGGCACGCCGCTCGAAACTATTACGCCGCTTATCGATGAGTTGGAAATGGTCTTTCTTTTGGCAGTCAATCCGGGCTGGGGCGGACAGAAGTTTATCCCTTCTACTGAAAACCGGCTCAGCCGATTACGACAAATACTCAGCGAGGCAAAGAAAGATATTCTCGTCGGTATTGACGGCGGAATCACTCGCGATAACATAAAAGACGTCGCCCGAATGGACGCCGATATAATAGTAACAGGAAGCGCGGTCTTCGACGACAAAACACCGCTGGAAAATGCAAAGTTCATGATAAATGCTGTAAAAAATGCCGCCGGGAAATAATGATGAGTAATTTAGCTAATATAGCACCGGTTGTTCGCGGGCTGCTTGCAGAGCCGACAGGTAACCAGGACGTGCCCTATAAGTCTGTCATTCTAAAATCGCTCACGAGCAAAGAAGCTATTGATTTCGCCAACTCTGCGAAAAATGACGAAACTAAACAATATCCTGCTTCTTTAACGAAGGGCAAGAATCCGCCGCTTTTCTTTAGCGATGTGGATTATAAATCCGAGCAGGAAACCGTCCGCAAACAATTAAGCGATAAGATTACAGATTACTCAAAACAACACGGTAATAAACCGGACATAGTATGCGTTCAGAACCTTGGGATACTTTACGTCGAGCAAAAGGATGACAATTCTTATTTGCCTCTTAACAATAAGGTTGTGCTGATAACCGGCGCTGCGGGAGCCATTGGTTACGGCATTTGCCGCGGATTGCTGGAAAATGGCTGTCATCTGGCCGCCACAGACCTTCCCGGCGAAAAGCTTGAAAATTTCACGGCCGATCTCAAACAAATAGCGGACGACCGAGTAACAGGTCTTCCAATCGACGTCACTGACGAAGAATCTGTCGACCGCGGTATCGAAAGTGTTTCTCTAACCTGGGGCGGAATCGATATAGTTGTAATTAATGCCGGCATTCCTCTTGTTAAATTTTTGAAGGATATCAACCTCGACGACTTTCGCAGGCTCGAAAAAGTAAACGTCGAAGGCACTTTTCTGACACTTCGTGAAATTGCCCACCACTTTATCCGGCAGGGAACGGGAGGCGACATCATTATCGTCTCGACGAAGAACGTCCCCAGCCCCGGCGCCGGCTTCGGCGCTTACAGTGCAACCAAAGCAGCGTGCCATCAGTTAGGCCGTCTTGCCAGCCTCGAACTGGCACAGTACGGCGTTCGCGTAAATATGGTCGCACCGGACGGCGTATTCTCCGAAGGAAAGTACAAATCAGGGCTATGGGCCG